>Ga0126307_10001258_pt1 | contig 16717 bp, 10 predicted proteins | sample Plot28_FD_89955 | JGI IMG/M metagenome (GOLD analysis project Ga0126307, IMG submission 89955) | Serpentine soil microbial communities from UC McLaughlin Reserve, CA, USA - Plot28 | ecosystem: Environmental > Terrestrial > Soil > Grasslands | place: USA: UC McLaughlin Reserve, Lake County... | reverse complement strand
CCTCTTGCCCGCGAAGCCGACGTAGCCGCGGTACCAGCCGTCGGCGAGGGAGACGCCGATGGCGTTGGGCCCCTCGGCGAGCAGGCCGGTGACGTCGTAGGTCTGGTAGCGCAGCCGGTGCTGATAGGCGGTCCATCCCGGCGCGAGGACGTGGTCGCCGACGATCGCTCCGTTCAGCTCCGCCTCGTACACGCCGTGCGCCGTGGCGTAGAGCCGCGCCCGGACGACGGGCTCGTCGAGCACGAACTCCCGCCGCAGCAGGAGAACGGGCTCCTCGTGCCCGGCCGGGAGCGGCGGCTGCACGAGCTCCGCCGACCAGTCGGCGGGCTGGAGGAGCCCGGCCTCGACGACGACGTCCTCGCTCCACGCCGACGGCTCGGCGTCCCCCACGCCCCAGACCCGCACCCGGGCGGTCCGGCGCTCGCGGCTGGTGAGCTCCGGCGCCTCCCACGGCACCAGGACCGACTCGCCCGACTCGACCCGGCCGGACGTCCACGTCTCGCCGTCCGACGGCTCGATCTCGATCTCGTAGGCGGTCTGCCGCCAGTCCGGCAGGTCGGTGGCCGTCACCCACGACAGCCGGGGCCGGGTCTCGCCGATCCCGATCGGTTCCCGGTGGTGCTCGACGGTGACCGGGGAGACCGTCAGGTCGCTCATCGCAGCGCCTCGGCCAGGTAGTCGACGGACAGCCGGACGACGGCGTCGACGTCGGCGCAGCCGGTGAAGATGTGCTCGGCGCCCTCGACCGGCACCAGCCGGGACTCGACACCGGCGGCCGTCAGCGCGGCGTGCAGCTGCTCGCTCTGCGCGTACGGCACCAGCCAGTCGGTCGTCCCGTGCACCAGCAGGAACGGCGGCGCGTCCGGCGTGACGTGGGTGACCGGGCTGGCATCGGCACGCCCCGCGTCGTCCAGACCGGCGACGAGGGAGTCCTCCGGCGGCGTGTGCATGGCCGGCTCGAGTCTCGCCGCGATGCGCGGCGGCGGGGACATCCGCGGCATGGTCGTGAAGTCGGCGGGGCCGTACCAGTCGACGACGACGTCGACCGCGCTCGACGGCCCGACGACGCCGATACCGCCCTCGAGGTCGGCCCGGTGCCCGGTGAGGCCGACGAGCGCGGCCAGGTGGCCGCCGGCCGACTCGCCCCACACGCCGATCCGCCCGGTGTCGATGCCGAGCTCCTCGGCGTGCGCCCGGAGGTACCGGACGGCCGCCTTGGCGTCGTGCAGCTGCGCCGGGAACGGCGCCTCGAGCGCCAGCCGGTAGTCGATCGTCGCGACGGCGAGCCCGGCGGCGAGCAGCGCGTCGAACAGCTGGTTGGGCCGCAGCGTCTCCGGCAGGTAGCGCCGGTCGCCGATCATCCAGCCGCCGCCGTGGATCCAGACGACCAGCGGCGGCGGCGTCGCCGAGTCCGGCACCCACAGGTCCAGCTGCAGCGGCCGGTAGCCCGCCGTCGCCGCGTAGGTGATGCCGGCGTGGTGGCGGACGCCGTCCTCGCGACGCACCGGCTCGGTCGGCGGCAGGTAGCGGGCCGGGCCGGCCCACTCGGTGGTCTCGGCGGTCATGACTGGTCCTCCGTCGTGCTGATGAAGTGGTGTTCGCCGGGACCGGCGGTGTCGGTGGTTCCGTCGGGCAGCACGACCTCGGCCTCGGTGCCGGCCGGGACGACGACGCGCAGGGAGAACGTGTCGCCGCCCAGGTGCCAGGCGGACTCGATGCGGCCGTACGGCGACTCGTGCATCGCCTCTGCGGACGTGAGCCCGCCCCCCGGCCGCGGGCGGATCCGGAAATGGCGGTACGCGGGCTGGATCAGCTCGATCCCGGCCGTGTACCGGTGCAGGAACGAGATGACCGCGCCCTTGGAGTAATGGTTGAGCGACTCGTGCGGCACGCCGTCCTCGGACACGCCGTCCCAGCGTTCCCACACGGTGGTCGCCCCGCGGTCGACCATGACCAGCCACGAGGGCTCGCTGTCCTGCAGCAGCAGCTCGTAGGCGACGTCGAGGTGCCCCGTGTCGGCGAGGACCGGCAGCAGGTCCGGCGTGGACAGGAAACCGGTGCCCAGGTGGGTGTCGGCCTTGCGGATCAGCTCGACCAGCCGGTCGGCGACGGCAACCCGCAGCTCCCCGGGCACGAGGTCGAAGGCCAGCGCCCGCACATGGTTGGCCTGGGTGTCGGGGGTCAGCCGCCCGTCGTCGTCCAGGTACTCCGCCTGCCAGGCGGCGCGCACTTCCGCGGCCAGACCGGCGTAGCGGTCGGCGTCGTCCTCCCTGCCGAGCAGGGCGGCGATCCGCGCCATCAGCCCGGCGCTGTGCGCGAAGAAGGCGGTGGCGACGTCGCCCTTGTCGGCAGCGACGAAGGCGCCGAAGTCACCGACCTCGTCGCCTGGCACCAGCCACTCGCCCCAGTGGAAGCCGGTGTCCCAGAGGTACCGCTCGTGCGGCGCGGACTCCGGCTGCCGCGCGACGCGGGCGGGGTGCCGCTGTTCGCGCGCCATCCGCTCCGCCCGGTCCAGCCAGCGGACCATCGTCGGCCACAGCTCCTCGAGGACCTGCACGTCGCCGTAGGCGCGGTGGATCTCCCACGGCACGATCACCGCGGCGTCGCCCCAGCCGGCCGAGCCGTTGAGGACGGCGACCGGGCTCTCGCGGCCCTCCCCGCGGGGGCAGGGGCTGAAGTTGGCGATCGTCCCGTCGGGCCACTGGTCGGCGGCGACGTCGCGCAGCCACTTCGTGGACAGGCCCGCCACGTCGTAGAGGAAGGCGGCGGTCGGCACGTACAGCTGCCAGTCGCCGGTCCAGCCGTGTCGCTCCCGGTGCGGGCAGTCCGTCGGGATGTCGCAGGCGTTCCCGCGGAAGCTGCGGACGGCCGCGTCGTGCAAGCGGTCGAGCCGCTCGTCGCTGGAGGAGAACCAGCCGGTGCGCCGCATGTCCGTGTGCACGAACACCCCGCGCACGTCATCGACGGTCAGCTCGTCGGGATGACCGTCGATGCGGACGTACTGGAACCCGTGGGTGGTGCGGCGGGGCTCGAACACCTCACCCGGCACCCCGGACGAGACCACGGAGTCCACCTGGCCGGCCGGCAGCGGATGCGGCAGGAACGGCAGGTCCGGCTCCAGGTTGGTCACCGTGACGTCGCCGTCGGGGGCCGGCCACTCCCCATGGGTCAGGGTGATCGTCGTGCCCGCCGGGCCCAGGTCGGCGAGCCGGACCCAGCCGTTGATGTTCTGGCCGAGGTCGACGACCTGCCGGTTCCCGTCGAGCCGGGTCACCGACACCGGGACGATCTCGTCGACCCGGCGCACGGGTGGCGCCGGCGAGTCGACCAGCCCGGCGTAGCCGTGCTCGACGACGGCGACGTCGTCCCAGGCCGCGTCGTCGAAGCCCGGGACGTCCCAGCCGCGCTGCAGCCGGGTGAGATCCCACGACTCCCCGGCGATCGGATCGGCGCGAGTGATGTGCCCGATCGTGCTGTGCCAGCCGGGGCCGGTGCCGACGACGGTGACCGAGCCGTCGTCGTGCGCCAGGTGCAGCTGTGCCAGCACCGCGAGCCGGCTCCCCCACTGGTCGGCCGAGCGCGTGACGCCGGTCTGCCCGCGGAACCAGCCGTCGGCGAGGACGATCCCGAGGACGTTCTCCCCGGTGCGGACCGCCGCCGTGACGTCGACGGTCTGCACCTGCAGCCTCTCGTCGTACTGGGTGTACCCGGGGGTCAGCTCCGCGTCGCCGGCCCGCTCCGCGTTGAGGAACGCCTCGTAGATCCCCTGCGCGGTGGCGTGCAGCCGCGCGGACACCACCGGCCGGTCGACGTCGAACCCGAACCGCAGCAGCGCGGCCGGCCGCTCGCCCGTCGGCCCGTCCGGCATCCGCCCCGGCTCGATCCAGGCCGCCTGCCAGTCCTCGGCCCAGAGCAGACCCGTCTCGAACCAGCAGGGCTCCGAGACGGGGCTTTCCCCCAGCTCGGTGCGCACCTGCACCTGCCACTCGACCCGCTGGGACGATGAGAGCGGCGGGCCCGCGTAGGGCACGAGCAGGCACTGGTCGCCGTCGACCCAGCCGCTGTCCCAGCCGTTGTCCGTGGTGATCCGGTGGGCCGACTGCGCGCGGGCGCCGTCGGGCAGCCGCCACGACAGCCGCGGCGCCGCCGTCCGGATGCCCAGGGCCTCGTCGAGGTGCTCGACCCGCAGCCCCGAGGGAGCGGAGGTCACGCCGGCGTCCCGAGTGCCACGGTCGCCGACGCGCACAGCTCGCCGGCGCTGCGGCCGACGGAGAGCGTCACGTCGCCGGGCTCGACCGCCCAGCCACCGGCGGAGGTGTCCCAGTGCCGCAGGGCCCGGGCGTGGATCCCGACCGGCACGTCGACGACCTCGCCGGGCTCGGCCGTGACGACGGCGAAGCCCGCCAGCCAGCGCTGCGGCCGCTCGACCGCCGACCCGGGGCGCGAGGCGTAGACCTGCACGACCTGCTTCCCGGAGCGGGAGCCGGTGTTGCGCAGCCGGACTCTCACCTCGAAGCCGTCGCCGGTCGCCTGCGTCGGCGCGTCGAGCCCGAGCACGTCCCAGGTCGTGTAGCCGAGCCCGTGGCCGAACCAGTACGCCGGCTCCGTCCCGGTCGCGAGGTAGGCGCGGGAGCCGATGGCCAGCCCCTCGGTGTACTCGAGCCGGCCGTCGGTGGGCGTGACCTCGACCACCGGCGCCTCGGACATAGCGACCGGCCAGGTGGTCGGCAGCCGGCCACCCGGCTCCACCGAACCGGTCAGCACGTCGGCCAGTGCGTTGCCGAACTCCATGCCCGGGAACCAGACCACCAGGACCGCGGCGACCTCGTCGCGCCACGGCAGCTCGACCGGGGAACCGGCGTTGACGACGACCACCGTCCTGGGGTTGGCGGCGGCGACGGCGCGGACGAGCTCGTCCTGCCGGCCCGGCAGCGTCAGGGAGGTGCGGTCGAAGCCCTCGCTCTCCACGGCGTCGGACGTGCCGACGACGACCACGGCGACGTCGCTGGTGCGCGCCAGCTCCACCGCGTGCGCGAGCTCCTCGTCGGCCGGCCGCAGCGGCGGCCCGACGACGAGCCCGACCCGGAAGAGAAAGCCCTCGGTCGGCCAGCGGTACCGGATGCGGACGTCGACGCGCTCCCCGGCGCGCATCGGGACGACGGTGTCGTACTGCGGCGGGGTGGCGAACACCTCGTGGATGTCGAATGCCCCGCCCGGGTCGCGGGCCTCCAGGACCGTCGTCCCCTCGAGGAGGAGGGCGGCGTCGCCGCGGCCGATGACGCCGATGCGCCAGTCGCCGTCCTCGTCCGGGTTGAAGCCGGTGCGGACCTCCAGCTGGGTCGCGCCGTCGGGGGCGTCGGCCAGGATGCGGATGATGGTCGCCGTCCCGGCGTGCTGCTCGAGCACGGTCGTGCCCTCGTCGTCCAGCCAGCGCAGCGTGGCCGCCCAGCTCCCGTCGGAACCCGAGAGCTCGTCGGGGCGCGGCGCGCGCAGGGCCTCGGAGAGGACCGCTCCGACGGCGGTGACCACCTCGGCCTGCCCGTCGAGTGCGGCCGCGATGCCGGCGAGGGGCGTGACCACGTAGGCCGGCGGGACGCTCGCGGAGCCGCCACCCAGCGGGCGGGCGTCGCGCGCGCCCGGCCCGAGCAGGGCGACGCGGCGCAGCTGCTCGCGGTCCAGCGGCAGGATTCCGTCGTTGCGCAGCAGCACGGCGGCCGACGCGGCGGCCTCCCGGGCCAGGGCCGAGGCGTCCTCGGTGCGGCCGGCCGAGGGCTTGTCGGCGGCCGGCGCAGCGCCGCCCAGGGCGCCGGTGCGCGCCGCGAGCACCAGCAGCCGGCGCAGCTTGGCGTCGAGCGCCGCCTCGGGCACCCGGCCCGCGCGGACGGCCTCGACCAGCGGCTCGGCCCACTTCTCGTCCGGACCGGGCATCGTGAGATCCAGCGCGGCGCGCGCACCGCGCTCGCCGTCGTAGAGCGCTCCCCAGTCGGAGACGACGACGCCGCCGAAGCCCCATTCCCCCTTGAGCGGCTCCTCGAGCAGGTCGTTCTCGGTCATCGCGGCGCCGTTGACCGCGTTGTAGGCGGCCATCACCATCCACGGATCGGCGTCGGCGACGACGGCCTCGAACGGCGCGAGGTACAGCTCGCGCAGCGTGCGCTCGTCGACCCGGTTGTCGACGGTGAACCGGTCGGTCTCCGCGTCGTTGGCCACGTAGTGCTTGGGGCAGGCGCCGATGCCGCGCTGCTGGACGCCGCGCACGTAGGCGGTCGCCAGGCGGCCGGTGAGCAGCGGGTCCTCGGACATGCACTCGAAGTGCCGGCCGCCGAGCGGCGAGCGGTGCAGGTTGATCGTCGGCCCGAGGACGACGTCCACGCCCTTGCGGACGGCCTCGGCCGCGAGCGCGTTGCCGATCCGCCCCAGGAGGTCCTCGTCCCACGTGGCCGCCATCGCCGAGCCCGAGGGGAACGCGGCGGACGGCTCGAGCTCGGTGTCGGTACCGCCCCGGACGCCGACCGGGCCGTCGGAGAGGGTCATGGACCCGAGCCCGATCTCGTCCGCGGCCTGCGTGGTCCAGGGCCCGGAGCCCGACAGGAGGCGCACCTTCGTCGGCAGGTCCAGCTTCGAGATCAGGGCATCGAGAGAAAGGACCCCGGTGCCCCCCACCACTCGCAGGCTCGCGGCGGGCCCCTGCACCGGGGCCGTCACAGCGCCGGCACCAGCTCGGCGTGGTGGCAGGCGGTGAGGGTGCCGTCGACCAGGCGGAGCGGAGGGCGCTGCTCGACGCAGACGTCCGTCGACAGCGGACAGCGCGGCACGAACGGGCAACCGGTGGCCGACGGGTGGGCAGCTCCTGCGGTGCCGACGCCGAGGGCCTCCCGTGCCTCGCGTCGGGCCGCCTGCTCGGCCGGCCGCGGAACCGGGGCCGCAGCGGTCAGGGCGACCGTGTACGGGTGCCGCGGCGCCCCGTTCACGGCCTCGACCGGCCCGGTCTCCATGACCTGGCCCCGGTAGAGGACGACGGTCCGCTGGGCGAGGAACCGAACGACGCCGAGGTCGTGGGCGATGAAGAGGAAGGACAGTCCACGCTGGTCGCGGAGGTCGGCGAGCAGGTTGAGCACCTGCGCCTGCGTCGACAGGTCCAGCGCCGACACCGGCTCGTCGAGCACGACCACCTTCGGGTCGCAGACCAGCGCGCGGGCGATCGCGATCCGCTGCCGCTGCCCGCCGGAGAACTGCGACGGGTACCGGTCGACGGCGTCACCGGGCAGGCCCACCGACTCCAGCCCGGACCGGGCCTTCGCCCATGCGGCGTCGCCCTTGATCCCCATCAGCCGCAGCGGCTCGACCAGCGTCTGGCCGATCGTGCGGGCGGGGTTGAGCGACGAGTACGGGTCCTGGAACACCACGCGGAGGTCGGCCACCACGCGGCTGCGCTGCTTGAGCGACATCGAGGTGATGTCCTCACCGTGCAGCCTCACCGTCCCCGCGGTGGGTGGCTGCAGGCCGACCACGGCCTTGCCGATCGTCGACTTCCCGGAGCCCGACTCGCCCACCAGCCCGAGGGTCTCACCGGGTGCGATGTCGAAGCTCACGCCGTCGACGGCCGGCGGCAGGCTCCTGGCCTTGCGGCCGGATCCGTAGCGGACGACCAGGTCGCGGACCTCGAGCGCCGGGGTGGTGACCGGCGTGGCGGGAAGGGTCTCGGCGGGGGCGGTCATCGGATCACTCCAGCGGTCTGGACGGGTTCGTCGGCCGGCTCGTCGGCGATGGGGGCGGCGGTGAGGCCGGCACCCGGGCTGACCTCGGCGCCGGCCCGCTCCGCGCCCCAGTTCACGCCGGCGGCGTGGATCTCGTCGACGCGGATGCAGAGCACCGAGCCGTCGCCGTGGGCCGGCAGCGCCGGGAAGGGCACCGTGCACTTCTCCTGCGCGAACTGGCATCGCGCGGCGAACCGGCAGCCGGTCGGCCACGAGCCGGGCGGCGGCACGGTGCCGGGGATCGAGGCCAGCCGGACGGGCACCGGCTCCCCCTCGGGAACATGGGGGTTCGCACCCAGCAGCGCCATCGTGTACGGGTGCGCCGGGTCGTCGAGCACGGCGGCCGTGGTGCCGTCCTCCACGATCTGGCCGGCGTACATGACCCGGACGTCGTCGCAGATGTCGGCGACCACGCCGAGGTCGTGGCTCACGATGATGATCGACAGCCCGGTGTCGCGGACCAGCGCCCGCAGCAGGCTCAGGATCTCAGCCTGCACCGTCACGTCGAGGGCCGTTGTCGGCTCGTCGGCGATCAGCAGCTTGGGCTGGCCGGTGAGCGCCAGGGCGATGCAGACCCGCTGCGCCATCCCGCCCGAGAGCTGGTGCGGGTAGCTCTTCAGCACCCGCTCGGCGTCGACGATGCCGACCTGCCGCAGCAGCTGCGCGGCGATCTGCCGGGCCTCGCCGCGGCCCACCTCGCGGAACCGCCGGATGGGCTGGGTGAGCTGGTAGGCGACGGAGAACATCGGGTCGAGGGCCACCATCGGCTCCTGGGAGATCAGCGCGATCTCCCGGCCGCGGACCGCAGTCAGCACCTTCTCCGAGAGACCGGCGAGTTCCCGGTCCTGCCATCGGATGGAGCCGCCGCTCACCGAGACGCCGTCCGGCAGGAGTCCCATCAGCGAGCGGGCGGTCATCGTCTTGCCGCAGCCGGACTCGCCGACCAGGCCGAGCACGCGGCCCTGGCGCAGGGAGAATGAGACGTCGGTGACCAGCGCCGGCCCGTCGTCCACCGACACCGTCAGCCCCTGGACATCGAGGATTGCGTCCGGCGCGGCGGAAATCGACGGCGCAGCGACGGGAGCAGCCGCGCGCCGCCGCCTGCGGCGGCCGCGCTTCTCGGCCGAGGCGCGGCCGGCGATGGCGTCCGCGAGCTCGTTGGCCGCGATGACCGTCAGGGCGAGCACGATGCCGGTCGGCACCATGAGCCACGGCTGCTGGAAGATGTAGCTCGAGGCGTCCTGGATCATGAAGCCCCAGCTGGGCTCCGGCTCCGCGGGGCCGAAGCCGAGGAAGGCCAGGCCCGCGACGATCAGCAGACCGATGCCGAAGAGCTGGGCGGCCTGGACCGCAACCACGGTGGCCATCGACGGCAGGACGTGCAGCAGGTTGACCCGCACCGAGCCCAGGCCGTTGACCCGCGCGGCGTCGACGTAGAGCCGCTGCCGGACCGACTGCGCCACTCCGAGCATGATGCGGTAGACGCCCGCGGAGATGAGCAGGCCGACGATGGCCATGACCGCGTAGAGCTTGTTGCCGATCACCCCGACGACGGCCAGCAGCAGGATCAGCAGCGGCAGCGCGAGGAACACCTCGGAGACCCGGCTGATCACCCGCTCGGTCAGCCGGCCACGCTCGGCGGCGAGCAGCGCCAGGGGCACGCCGATGCCGAAGGCGACCACCAGCATCAGGGCCGACGAGGCGAGGGGCAGCGTGCCGGCGGTGAAGATCCGGCTGAGCAGGTCGCGGCCCAGCGGATCGGTCCCGAGCCAGTGCTCGGCTGAAGGCAGCGCAAGGCGGTTGGCCGTGTTCTGCTCGTCTACCTCGTAGGGCACCCACAGCGGCGCGGTCAGCGAGGCCACGGTGATGAAGGTCAGCCATGCGGCACCGAAGATCCCGCCGGGACGGCGGAGGAAGCCGGGCAACCCGCGGCGCCGGGTGGGCGGGAGTGGCTCGGTGGCGACGTCGTCGGCCGCGTCGAGGGGCAGGACGGTCATGGCGTGCGCACCTTCGGGTCCAGCGCGGCGATGAGGAGGTCGAGCAGCAGGTTGGTGACCACGACGACCACGGTCGCCACGACCACGACGCTGATCAGCACCGGGAAGTCGTGGCTGAGGGCGGCCGACTGTGCGCTCTGGCCCAATCCGGCCATCGCGAAGACGGTCTCGACGAACACCGAGCCGCCGAAGAGGGCGATGAACTGGATGCCGAGCACCGAGACGACGGGCACGCTGGCGAACCGCAGCGCGTGCAGGTAGCGGATCCGCCACTCCGGCGTCCCGACCGCCCGCAACGTCCGGATGTGCTCCTGCCCCAGCGCTTCCCGCATCCCGACGTAGGCGGTCCGGGCGATGATCGCGGCACCGCCGACGGTGAGGGTCAGCACGGGCAGGACCAGGCTGTTGAGCCAGGCGGCCGGGTCCTCGCTGAACGGCACGTAGCCGGTCGCGGGGAAGAGGTTCAGCTGGATCGACAGGACGTACACGAAGAGGATCGCCACCCAGAACGCGGGCAGCGAGAGCGCGATGCCCGCCCCGGTGTTCACCGTCTTGGCGACACCGCCCCTGCGGACCGCGGCGAGGACGCCCAGCAGAATGCCGACGACGCCGGACGCCAGCGTGGCCAGCAGGGCGATGGATGCGGTGACCGGCACCCGGTCGGCCATGTCGGCGGCGATGTCCCGGCCGTTGATCAGCGACTCGCCCAGGTCGAGACGCAGGAGCTGGCCGAGGAGCTGGCCGAACTGCACGAAGAGGGGCTGGTTCCAGCCCAGCGCCTCGTTCTCCGCGTCGATCTGCTCCGGCGTGGCTCCCGGCCCAGCCTTCACGGCACCCGGGCTGCCCTCGCCGATGTGCACCAGCAGGAACGTGATGAGGACCGCGGCGAACACGGTGCCGATGGCCAGGGCGAGCCGACGGGCGACGTAGCCGAGCATCTCCGATCCCTCCTCTCTCGGTGGGCTGGGCGGACGTGGTGGCCGGTGGCCGCGGATCGCTCCGCGGCCACCGGCCGTGTGTCAGCTCGCGGGCTGGACGGCCTGGAGGACGAAGTAGTTGTTCGTCCCGGCGAAGGCCGGCTCGCTCACCTTGTCGGCGTTGTAACCGACGTAGGTGAAGTCCTCGTAGGCCGGGGCAACCCAGCCGTTGGCCGTGAGCGCCCGGTTGAGGTCGGTGAGCGCCTGCTCCTGGGCGTCGCCGGTGGCGCCGAGAGCCCCGCCGAGCGCGGCCTCGATCTCCGGCTCCTTGGCGCCCTGGACGTTCATGAAGCCGCCGTACATGACGCCGGCCACGAAGCCGGCCGGCTGCGCCCCCACCGCGAACGGATTGAAGATCACCGGGTCGGTGTTCACCGAGGCGAACAGCTGGTCGGTCGAGGTCGCGGTCACGAAGTTCATCGTGATGCCGACCTCGGCCAGCTGCGCCTGGACGGCGACCTGGTCCTCGGTCGGCTGGCCGAGCACGGTGATGCTGAACTCGAAGCCGTCGGGGTATCCGGCCTCGGCGAGCAGCTCACGTGCCCGGTCGGGGTCGTAGCCGAACTCCTCGTCCAGGGCCGGGTCGAAGCCGGCGGCGTCCTCCGGGAAGAACTGGGCGGTCGGCCGGGAACCCTCGTGCAGGTCGTTGACGAGCGTCTCGCGGTCGATGGCGTAGCCGATCGCCAGCCGGGCCGCTTCCTGGGCGAACGCCGGGTTGGTGGCGCCGGTCTTGTCGAGCATGATGAAACCGACGGTCGTCCCGCCGATGCTGACCGTGCTCTGCCGCTCGTCGACCAGGTCGATCGTGGTCGGGTCGAGCGTCGCCGCGACGTCGGCCTGGCCGGAGACCACGGCGTTGGCCAGGGCCTGCGGATCGGTGATCACGTCGAAGACGACGCTCTCGTAGGTCCACTCGTCGGCGTTCCACGCCTCGTCGTTCTTGTCCAGCGTGTATGTGCTCGCCGGCGTCGTCTCGTCCTCGTTCAGCGTGTAGGCGCCGGAACCGTCAGGGGCGGTCTCGAGGGTGTCGGGGTCCGCGACGCCCTCGGCCCCGATGATGATCCCGGCGGTGTCGACGAGGTTGTTCTCCGGGCTCGCCTGCGGCGCAGCCCAGGTGATGACCACGGTCTGCGGGTCCGGCGCCTGCACGTCGGTGATCTCCGACGCCTGCCCCGGGGCGATCGAGCCGTATGCCTCGAGGAGCGGGTCGGTACGGCGATCGAGATTGGTCTTGACGACGGTCGAGTCCAGCTCCGAGCCGTCGGTGAACGTGACGCCCTCACGCAGGGTCAGCGTCGTCTGGGTGTTCTCCGCGTTGTTCGAGAACTCGGTGACCAGGCTCGGCTCGACGGTGCCGTCGGGCTGGGTGACGAAGAGCGAGTCGTAGAGCGCGGCGAAGAACTGGAACTGGCCCTGCGAGTACAGCAGCGGGTCGTAGCCGCCGGGGGCGGCGTCCGCATTGAGGGCGATCGTGACGGTGTTCTCGGCGCTCTGGCTGCTGCTGCCGCCACCGCCGTCGCCGCCGCCGCACGCCGCGAGCGCCGTCAGGGCCGTGGCCGCGACGAGCGCGGGCCCGGTCCGGGTCGTGAATCGATTCATGGTGCTGGGGCTCCTTCGCCTGAGGAACGGAGGGGTCGTGGGCGGCCGATCCGTCGGCCCGGCCGGAGCGTCCGCTCGGCTTGGCGAAGACGATGCGGTTGGCCGGAGAGTGGCGTCAGGCACAATGCCAACCAATGGAACACAACTGTGGTGCGCGCCTCATCGGTGAACAGGGGGTGGCACCCCTGTGACCGATGCGTCTCCCGAGCCGGCACGCGTCCGCGGACGACGCCCGCCGCAGGGCGACCCGGTCGTCGACCGGGCCTTCGCGCTGCTCGCCGCCTTCGACGCCGGACACCGGTCGCTGACCCTCGGGGAACTGAGCCGGCGCAGCGGGATCCCGACGAGCTCGACCCTTCGGCTGGCCGGGCGACTGATGGCGTGGGGCGCGCTGGAACGGGGCAACGACGGGCGGTTCACCATCGGGCTCCGGCTCTGGGAGGTCGCCTCGCTCGCTCCGCGCGGGCAGGGCCTCAAGCAGGTGGCCCTGCCCTTCATGGGCGACCTCGAGGAGGTCACCCGCCAGCACGTCCTGCTCGCCGTCCGCGACGGGAGCGACGCCCTGCTCGTGGAACGGCTCTCCGCGCACCAGGCGATGGACGTCCTCTACCGCGTCGGTGGCCGGCTGCCGCTGCACTCGACCGGCGTCGGCCTGGTCCTCCTCGCCTTCGCCGATCCGGATTTCCAGGAGCAGGTGCTCGCGCAGCCCCTGGTGCACATGCCCGAGAGGGTGGCCGTCTCCCCCGCCGCGCTGCGCCGCACGCTGGCCGAGATCCGCCGCGAGGGTCTGGCCACCATCCGGCGCCGCACCCCGCAGCCACTGGTCAGCGTGGCCGCCCCCATCTTCGGCGCGGACGACAAGGTCGCCGCCGCGCTCTCCGTCGTCGTCCCGCAGGAGAACGCCGAGCCCCGCCTGCTGGGCCCTGCCGTCCGCACCGCGGCCCGGTCCATCTCCCGGGGACTGGGAGCACGCCGGTCGATCGGCCACACCGGGGCTCCGCCCACAGCCTGACCGCTTCGTCGGAACAAGGGCTCGCACGTCGACCTCCTCAGCAGGGCGGGTGGTCGGTGGCCGCCCGAGCGGCCACCGACCACCGACGGACTGTCAGCTCGCCGGCTGGATCGCCTGGAGGACGAGGTAGTTGTTCGTCCCAGCGAAGGCGGGCTCACTGACCTTGTCCGGGTTGTAGCCGAGGTAGGAGAAGTCCTCGTAGGCCGGGGCGGCCCAGGCGTTGGCGGTGATCGCCCGGTTGAGATCCGTGAGCGCCTGCTCCTGCGCGTCGCCGGTGGCACCCAGGGCGCCACCCAGCGAGGCCTCGATCTCCGGCTCGGTGGCACCGTCGCCGTTCATGAAGCCGCCGTAGAGGACACCGGCCACGAAGCCGGCCGGCTGCCCGCCCACGGAGAACGAACCGAACGCGGCCGGGTCCGTGCGCACCGAGGCGAAGAGCTGGTCGGTCGAGGTCGCGACGACGAAGTTCATCCTGATGCCGACCTCGGCCAGCTGGCTCTGGACGGCGACCTGGTCCTCGCTGGGCTGCCCGAGCACGGTCGTGTTGAACTCGAAGCCGTCCGGGAAGCCGGCCTCGGCCAGCAGCTTCCGCGCCCGGTCGGGGTCGTAGCCGTACTCCTCGTCGATCGCCGGGTCGAAGCCGGCGGCGTCCTCCGGGAAGAGCTGCGACGTAGGCCGGGAGCCCGGGTGCAGGTCGTCGACCAGCGTCTCGCGGTCGATGGCGTAGCCGATCGCGAGCCGGGCCGCCTCACTGGCGAACGCCGGGTTCACCGCGCCCGTCTTGTCGAACATGAAGAAACCGACGCTCGTGGCGCCGACGCTGACCGTGGCCTGCCGTGACTCGACCAGATCGATGGTGGTCGGGTCGAGGACGGTCGCGACATCGGCCTGGCCGGACACGACCGCGTTGGCGAGCGCCTGCGGGTCGGTGATGACCGTGAAGACGATGGTGTCGTAGGTCCACTCGTCGGCGTTCCACGCCTCGTCGTTCTTGTCCAGGGTGTAGCTGCTGGCCTGGGTCGTCTCGCCCTCGTTGACCGTGTAGGCGCCGGAGCCGTCGGGTGTGGTCTCCAGGGAGTCGGGGTCCGCGACGCCGTCGGCGCCGACGATGACCCCAGCGGTGTCGACGAGGGTGTTCTGCGGCCGCGCCTGGGGCTTCGCCCAGGTGATGACGACGGTCCCCTCGTCCTGCGCCGTCACATCGGAGATCTCCGACGCCTGCCCCGGGGCGATGGCCCCGTAGGCCTCGAGCGTGATGTCGGCGCGACGGTCCAGGTTGGCCTTGACAAGCTCGGCGTCGAGCGTCGATCCGTCGGCGAAGGTCACGTCGTCGCGCAGGGTCAGCGTGGTCTGGGTGTCGTCCTCGTTGTTCTCGAACTCGGTGACCAGGCTGGGCTCGATCGTGCCGTCGGGCTGAGTGACGAACAGCGAGTCGTACAGGGCCGCGAAGAACTGGAACTGCGACGTCGAGTACAGCGCCGGGTCGTAGCCGCTGGGAGCCGCGTCGGAGTTCAGCGCGATGGTGACGGTGTTCTCGGCGCTCTGACTGCTGCCGCCACCGCCGCCGCCGCCCCCACCCCCGCTGCACGCGGCCAGGGTCGCGGCACCGGCCACGGCGATGACGGCCGCGCCTGCGCGGACGATTGTCGGACGAGACATGGAGATGCTCCTACGGCTGATGGGGGTATCGAAGGGGGTCGCGGCCTTCCCGGCCCCGGCCTGATGCGCGAAGTACGTCATACGCCCGAGGCGGGAGGCAATCGGTTGCCACGAGTTGTCGCGGTCACATCGCGCCGTCCCCGCCCGGAGGGGACGTGGACGCTGCGGGGCGTTGCGCAGCGGGCGGCCCGCCCACCTGTAGGTGACGAGCACCGCCCTGTGCTTGACTAACACTGAACGTTGGTTCAGCGTTGGTGGCCGTTAACGTAGCGACCGTTCGATGGCGTGTCCAGGGGCGGCGCTGAAACGATTCCGCAACGCTGCGCCATGCAGCAGGCGAGTACCCGGTGACGGAAGGAGTGGCGTGGCTGCAGCAGCCGACGAGCCCGCAGCAACCGCCGACAGCCGGCGGCGAGGCCCGCGGGGCCCGTACGCCGCCGGACGCGAGTCACAGCGCACGATCGTCGACGCCGCCCGGGCAGTCTTCGCCGAGCGTGGCTACCGCGCCGGTTCACTGCGCGACGTGGGCGAGCGGGCCGGGGTCAGCGCCGCGAACGTCCTCCACCACTTCGGCTCGAAGGAGGGTCTGCTCGTCGCCGTCCTCGAGGCCCGTGAGGCGAGCAGCGGGAAGGAGCTGCTGGAGCGCTTCCGGCAGGGCGAAGTCGTCTCCGCCCTTCGGGACCTCGTTCGGGCCAACTCCCTCGACCGCGGCCTGATCCGGCTGTACACGACGCTCGGCGCGGAAGCCACCGACGCCACGCACCCCGCCCACGACTACTTCCGCACGCGCTACTCCGACATCCGCGGGTACCTCACCACGGCGATCGAGCAGGCACGCCGGCACGGCACGATTCCGCCCGGGCCGGACGCCTGGCAGATGGCGGCGAGCCTGCTGGCCGTGATGGACGGGTTGCAGACGCAGTGGTTGCTGGACGAGACGTTCGACATGACCGCGGCCTTCGACGCCCACCTGATGAGCATCGGCGCCAGGGGAGACGACGCCGGCTGAGCCCCCGGGCGGCAACGGGCGCGTGACCGGAGTGCCGTTCAATGGCAGCGATGTGTGACCCGGCCCACGGCTCCGGGAGCCTCGTGGTGCGCCCGTGGCGGGTGCGACGAGTCTCCTCGCCACGGGTCGCCCGACCCCGAAGGAGCGCGCGTGCCCGTCCACCCCAGCCAGGCGTCGAAGTTCCACCTGCTCGAGGGCATCGAATCCTTCGAGACCGCCCTGACCGACCCGGCGATGCGTGTCCGGCTCGACGAGTTCATGTCGATCACCGACGCGCCCACTCCTCCGCAGGTCGACGTGCGCCACGACAGCGCCCCCGGTCCGCACGGCCCGGTCCCGGTGCGCATCTACACCCCGACCGGCGGCGGCGCCGACCTCCCCTGCTTCGTCTGGCTGCACGGTGGCGCGTTCCGCATGGGGGACCTCGACATGCCCGAGGCCGACTGGACCGCCCGTCAGGTCTGCGACCGCGCGGGCGCCGTCGTCGTCAGCGTGGACTACCGGCTCTGCGTCGGCGGCGTGAGGTATCCCGTGCCGCACGACGACGTCGTCGCGGCCCTCCGGTGGGTGCGCGACAACGCGGTCTCCCTCGGCGTCGACGCCGACCGCATCTCCCTGGGCGGCGGCAGCGCGGGTGGCAACCTCGCGACCGGCGCGGCCCTCAAGCTGCGCGACGAGGACGGCTGGGTGCCCGCGGCGCTGCTGCT
>Ga0126307_10001257_pt1 | contig 16720 bp, 17 predicted proteins | sample Plot28_FD_89955 | JGI IMG/M metagenome (GOLD analysis project Ga0126307, IMG submission 89955) | Serpentine soil microbial communities from UC McLaughlin Reserve, CA, USA - Plot28 | ecosystem: Environmental > Terrestrial > Soil > Grasslands | place: USA: UC McLaughlin Reserve, Lake County... | reverse complement strand
TGCCGCTCCGTCTCGCCGACGTACTTGTTGAGCAGCTCGGGGCCCTTGATGTTGAGGAAGTAGCTCTTGGCCTGGAGATCGCCGTTCACGTTGGCGACCTTCTTGGCGAGGCTGTTGGCCACCGCCTTGGCGATGAGCGTCTTGCCGCAACCGGGGGGGCCGTAGAGGAGGATGCCCTTGGGAGCGGGCAGCTTGTGCTCGGCGAACAGCTCCTGATGCAGGAACGGCAGCTCGACGGCGTCGGCGATCTGCTCGATCTGCTCATCGAGGCCGCCGATGTCCGAATAGGCGATGTCGGGGACCTCTTCGAGGACGAGCTCCTCGACCTCCGGCCGGGGCAGCTTCTCGAGCAGGAGGCCCGAGCGGGCGTCCATGAGCACCGAGTCGCCGGCCCGCAGCAGTTCATCGGCCAGCTGCTCGGAGATCTCGGTGACCCGCTCCTCGTCGGCGCGACCGATGATGATCGCCCGCCGGTCGGGCAGCAGCTCCTTGATAGAGACGACCTCGCCGCTCGACTCGGGCGACCGGGCCATGACCACGTTGAGCGACTCGTTCAGGACGACCTCGCCGCCGCGCGTCAGTTCGCTCGGGTCGAGGCCGGGATGGACGGCGACGCGCATCTTGCGACCGCCGGAGAAGACGTCGACGGTGCCGTCGTCGTTGATCGACAGCAGCGTGCCGTAGGCCGCCGGCGGCTGGGTCAGCTTGTCGACCTCTTCGCGCAGGGCGGCGATGTGCTCGCGCGCCTCCCGCAGCGTGTAGCTGAGCTTTTCGTTCTGGGCCACGGCCTGCGCCAGCTGACCCTTGGTCTCGAGAAGACGCTCTTCGAGTGCCCGCACCCGCTTGGGGGCGTCTTGGAGGCGCTGGCGCAGGGAGAGGATCTCCTCCTCCAGGGCCCGCACCTGGTCGAGTTGGGTCGGCTCACCGGTGTCGTTCCCGCCGCTGCGATCGTTGTGCTCGCTCACGGTGACCACCTCCTCGATCGGTCGCCAGATTCGGACCCTACACCGGGCCGGGCAAAACGATGGCGAACGGTCGAGTGAGTTTCCCCCGAACTTGCCGTGTTTATCAGGGGGGTCGCTAGGCTACGCGCGCACCGGTGGATCGCCACCGACCCACCGCATCGAGCCAGGAGCGAGCACCGCCATGAAGGTCTGGATCGACCAGGATCTCTGCACGGGCGACGGACTCTGCGAGGAGATTGCCCCAGACGTCTTCACCCTGCTGGACGACGGCCTCGCCTACGTCAAGGAAGGCGACAAGGTCTTGTCCGACCCGGGCGGCGCCGCCGGCGTGGCCAACGTCCCGGCCGGCCAGGAAGAGGCCACGATCGAGTCCGCCGAGGAGTGCCCCGGCGAGTGCATCTTCATCGAGGTCGAGTAGCCCTCGGGGCGGCGGCCGGGCGCCGGGATCGCCGAGACGTCATCCACGGTTCACAGATGGGACACGAACGGCCGCCCCTTTCGGGCGGTCGCTTCGCGTCGGCCCACCGGCCCGCGGCTTCGCCGGCTCATACGAGGCAGTCGCGGGTGTCCTGCTCCGTCAGCGAGCCGATCGGCAGGCCGTCGAGCAACGGCCGCAGCTCCTCGACCGCCAGCGCGTAGCCCACGCCCGGCTTGTCCGGCGCGACGGCGAACGCCACGCCGATCACCCGGCCCGCCGGGTCGATCAGCGCCGAGCCCGAGTCCCCGGGTTCGAGGTCGGAGGCCAGCACGAGCACCTGCCGCTCGGTGGCCGCCTGGTCGTAGATGTCGCGACCCTGGGCGCTGATCTGCTCGCTCACCTCGAACGGGCTGATCTCGAGGTCGCGCCCGCCCGGATGGCCGAAGACGCCGCCGATGTCGCCGGCGGCGGCGTCGGCCAGCTGGAGCGCCGGGCCCGAGGCGCCGGTGAGCAGCACGGCCAGGTCGCGGTCCGGATCGAAGGCCACGACGGTCGCTTCGGCCTCGCTGCCGTCGGCCAGCTCGAGCACGGAGTTGTCCTCCCCCGCCACCACGTGGGCGTTCGTAACGACGAGGTTCTCGCTCACGAAGAAGCCCGTGCCCTCCTGCAGGCGGCCGCACGCCTCTCCCTCGACCTTCACCACCGACTGCGCCACCGCGCGGGCCCGGGCCTGGTCGAGCCCCGACTCGGCCGGTGGCGTCCCGGGGTCGGGCGCCGGCTGGAACCGGTCGAACACCTTGGGGAAGGGGTCGTCGCCGACGAGGCGGCGCAGGGCCTGGATCGTGTCCGGAGCGGGCGGGAAGAAGTCGGCCACCTCGCGGGCGATCACCGAGCTGCGGGCCTGCTCGGAGGTCCGGCCGGGGATGTCGCCCAGCGTCGGCAGGAGCAGCCACAGCCCGACGAGCAGGCCGACCACCCCGGCGACGCTGCCCGCCGCCTGGTCGGCGGTGCGCAGGTTGCCGGCCGGCAGCGCGATGTGGGCCTTCGAGCCGAGCACCAGACCGGCGGCCTGACCGATGAGCGCGGCGCCCACGAGCGTCGAGATGGCGACGAGCGCGACCGTCGCGTCGTCGGTGTCGTGCAGCCGCTTGAGCAGGACCGGCAGCACCATCGAGCCGACGACCACGCCGATCGCCAGACCGAACCACGACGTGACGCGCGCGATCAGCCCGAGGCGGTAGCCCCCGACCGCCGCCGCCACCGCGGCGACCACGAAGAGCAGATCGAACATGTTCACGTTCGCGGGTTCACAGTTCTCGGGCGCCGTTGCCGGTCAGGCCCTCATGCCAGCAGGCGGGCGCTGGTCAGAAAGCCGGTGTGGGCCACCATGCGGTGGTCCGGCCGGACCGACTGGCGCTCGATGTGCCAGCTGCGGTTCAGCACCTCGATCGTCTCCGCCATGCCGAAGCCGTGGGCGCCGAGCTCGTGGCGCAGCTGCGTGGCCTGCGTGATCTGCGGGGTGTAGGCCACGAGCAGGCCGCCACGGTGCATCGCGCTCGCCGCGTGCTTGGCCGCCCGCCACGGCTCGGGCAGGTCGAGCACCACCCGGTCGAGGTCGGTCTCCTCGATGCCCTCGTAGACGTCCCGCACCTCGACCCGGTAGTTCTCGAGCGCAACCTCGCCCAGGAACGTGGCGACGTTCTTCACCGCCCGGCTCGCGAAGTCCTCGCGCAGCTCGTAGCCGGTGACCACGGCCCCGGCCCGGACGAGCGTCATCGACAGCGCCCCCGACCCCACGCCGGACTCGAGCACCCGCGCGCCCGGGAAAACGTCGGCCAGGATTAGGATCGGCCCCAGGTCCTTCGGGTAGATGACCTGGGCGCCGCGGGGCATCTTGAGCACGAAGTCGGCGAGCGTGGGGCGGATGGCGAGGAACGTGGCGCCCCGGCTGGCGCGGAAGCGCGTGCCCTCGGCCCCGCCGATCACGGAGTCGTGGGGAAGGATGCCGGCGTGGGTGTGGAACTCGCCGCCCTCGACCAGCACCACGAGGTAGCGGCGATCCTTGTTGTCGACGAGGAGCACCTGATCGCCGGCGGCGAAGGCCCGGCTCACCGTCAGCGCCGCCTGACCCTGACCTTGCCCCCGTCATAGGTCTCGGGGAGGTGGTCGATGCGGAACGTCTGGCCCGGGCGCAGCTCGCCCCGGTAGACGACCTGGGGCTCGCTGCCGATCGCGCGACGCAGCCGGCGCAACGCGACGCTGCCGACGAAGACCCAGAGCCAGCCGCGGGACGTGCCGAGCAGACCCTTCCGCAGGCCGTTGCGCTGCAGGATCCTGAGGACCCGCTCGGTGCGGGTCGCCTTCCCCTCCTGGGCCCTGCCGGAGGCCACTCAGACCCGCCGGATCTCGACGATGGTCGTGCGCTGCCTGCCGGCCCGCCGGCCGAGCAGGAACACGACCAGCACCAGGATGGCGGCGATCACGCCGCCGGCGGCCACGAGCGTGCCCTTGGCCGACGCCGCCTGCTCGCGGGCGCCTCCCTGCATCTCGCGGATCTTGGCTTCGAGGTCGTCACGGGTGATGCGCGCCGACCCGGTGGTGGTGGTCGCCATCGGCTCTCTCCCCTACTTCTTGCTGCTGCTCATGATGCGGCTGACCGCCAAGGCGATCAGGGCGGCGCCCACCACGAGGACAACGAGGTACGGAGCCCACGACCAATTCCCCGTGAAGGTCGTGCCGGTCTCGGTCTGCAGGGCGCGGAGCCCCGCCACCAGGAGCAGGATGACGCCCACGCCCAGCAGCAGCGAGCCCGCCACCCCGAAGGCGAGGTAGCGGCCGACGCCCTTGAGGGGGTCGACCGTCTCTTGGCGGACGTAGCCCTTGGTCAGCTCCCACAGCTCAGCTGCCACCTCGCCCACGGGCTTCGATTGCGTCTCGGGCACCTCGAGGCTGCTCCTCGTCGATCGGAAGGGTCGCGGTTGTACCACGGGAAGGTACCCGTCACCGACCACCGAGTCGGGCCTCGAGGACCTCGGCCTCCTCCGCCAGCAGTGTGATCAGCCGGGCGGCCCGCTCCGCCACGGTGGGAGTGGCGAGCAGGGCTTGGCGGTCGGCGGCGCCGGGCAGCGCGACGAGCATCGCCTCGTACACGCCGAGCACCGGGTCCTCGACCAGCTCGATGTCGACCGGAGGCGCCGGCTCGGCGAGCTCGGTGCGCAGCGCCGCCACGTGCCGCACCGCGACCTGGAGGGCGGCCCGACGGGCGCCACCGTCGGGCGGCGGGGCCTCGTCGGGCCAGTCGGCCACCTCGGCGCGGGGGTAGGGGTCGTCGTCGAGCCAGCGCTCGACGCGGATGCGGCGGGCCCCGACGGCGGCAACGAGAGCTCGCCCGTCGGGAAGATCCTCGCGCTGCATGATTCGGGCGACCGTGCCCACGTCTGTGCGCACGTCGCCGCCGCCCACCTCGGAACCCCGCTCGATGAGCACGACGCCGAACTCGTCGCCGCTTCCGGCGACGTCGGCCACGAGCTGGAGATATCGGGGCTCGAAGACCTGCAGCGGCAGGACCATGCCGGGCAGCAGCACGGTCCCCAGCGGGAACATCGGCAGGACGGCCACATCAGCCGCCGGGGGTGGCGCCCGGGTCGGCGGCGGCGGCGCCGGCCGTCGGCTCGGTCGGGGCCGCCGCGTCCTGGCCGGGCACGGCGGCCGGTCCGAGCGGGGCGACGTCGACGCCGCGGGGGTAGGCCATGAGCACGTCGGCCAGTCCGGTGAGGCCCACGCCCGCCGCGGTGACCTCGCCGGGCTCCGGCACGTTCGCCACGTAGGCGAACGCGACGGTGCCCCCGCCGTTCACCTCGATCTCGCCTGCGAGTGCGGTGGCGTTGCGCAGCGTGCCGGTCTTGGCCCGCAGGCGCCCCTCGGCGGCGGTGCCGTCCCACGACTCGGCCAGCGTGCCGGTCTCGCCCGCCACGGCGAGGCCGTCGCGGATCACCGGGCCGGTCTCCGGACGCGTGAGCACGTCGACGAGCGTGGCACAGGTCAACTTGCTGTCGATCGACAGGCCGGTGCCGTCCGCTACGGCCACGCCGTCGAGGGGCACCCCGGCCTCGCCGAGTAGGCGCGTGACGCCCGCGAACCCGGCGGCCCAGGTGCCCTCGCCCGACACCGACAGGCCGATCTCCTTGACGGCCGCCTCTGCCGTCTCGTTGTCGCTGTTCGTCAGCATCTCGGCCACGACCTGCGACATGGGCGGCGAGGTGAGCGTGGCCACCTCGGCCGCGCCCTCGGGGGCCCGACCGGCGCGGGGCTCGCCGGCCACCGTGATGCCCCGCGTGCGGAGGAGGTCGGTGAGGACGCGGGCCGCGTCCGACGCCGGGTCGGCGGCGGGCACGGTCGACTCGAACGAGCGGGCCGTCGAGAACCCGGCGAAGCCGTCGTTGACCATGAGCCCGCCGATGGGGCCGACTTGGTCCTGGTCGACGAGCCGGGGCGCGAGCGAGGCCTGGTAGCGCTGGTCGTCGTAGCGGCTGCCGTCGCCCACGACCGAGCCCTCGATCCGGGTCACGCCGGCGGCGGCGATCGCGTCGACGAGGGCGTTCACGTCGTGGATGGCGCGGGGCCGGTCGCCGGGTGTGCCCGCCAACCACCCCGGCGTGCCGAGGGCGGCGTCGCCCCCGCCCACGAGGAACAGGTCGCCGGCGATGACGCCACCGGACGGCGCCTGGGCGGCGACGGCCGCGGTCTCGAACGTGCTGTGGGGACCGAGGGCGAGCAGGAGCGCCGTGGCGGTGAGGAGCTTCTGTGTCGAGGCGCCGGCGAGCGGGGCCGCGGGGTTGCGCTCGTAGACGGCCTGGCCGGCGTCCTCGACCACGAGGCACGTGTCGGCCGGCGAGCGGCCGAGCCAGGCGTCGAGGTCGGCGGTCAGGCGGCGCGCGGCGACCGGCTCGGCGAGCAGCTCGGGGACCCGCCGGGCCGACAGCACCGGGGTCGTGACGGCCGCGCCGTCGCCCCGGGCCGCAGAGGCCTCGTCACCGTCGAGCACCACCGCCCCGGCGGCCGAGCCGGCGGCCACGGCCAGCAGCGCCACCGGCAGGACCCATCCCCCGCCCCGGCGGCGCCCGCTGTCCACGCCGGCCCGCTCCCCGGAGCCGGGCGGCGGCCCACCGCGGCCGCCCGGCGCACCTGGGCTGCCCGGGCCTCCCGACCGGTCCGGGCCGTCGGCGGCCCGGCGCTCACCGGACCGCGTCGGGCCGGCGGCGGCCGGGCGCTCACCGGACCGGGTCGGGCCGTCCGCGGCCGGGCGCTCACCGGACCGGGTCGGGCCGTCGGCGGCCGTGCCGCCACGATCGTCGCCCACGCGTCAGGCCAGCCCGCGGCGGGACAGCCAGCGGGAGCGGCGCCAGAGGTGGTCGAGCGCCGCCACGGCGCGGTTCGCCGACGGGTAGCAGAGGCGCCCGCCGGCCCGCACGGCGGCCGGACCCGGGTTGCCCGGCGACGTGACCGCCAGCTCGGTGGCGACGAGGACCGGCTTGCCGGTGCGCTCGCTGACCTCGCCCGCCGCCTCGGCGTAGCGGGCGTCCTGCCGCTCGTGGAACTCGACGATCCGAGCCAGACCGTGGTCGGGGAAGAACGGTCCCTCGCGCATCAGCTGGGCCTGGTTCGACTGGATGCCCATGCCCAGGAAGATCACGGCGTCGACGTCGGGGTGCGAGGCGACGAGCTCGAGCACGGTGGGGACGGTGTCGCGTGTCTCGCCTCCGGCCATGTCGATCGGGTTGCTGCGGCTCCACCGCGGCGGCAGCTCGGCGTCGATGGCGGTGCGCAGGTCGTCGGGCAGCGCCGCCAGCTCGAGGCTCGTCGGCGCGATGGCGTCGGCGGCGGCCACGCCCCAGCCGCCCACGGTCGTGACCACGGCGACCCGGTTGCCCCGAGGCAGGGGCTGCGAGGCGAACGTGGCGGCGGCCTCGAAGGCCGCCTCGACGTGGGGCGCACGCGACATGCCGGCCTGCCGGGCCATGCCGTCGAACACCGTGTCGTCGCTGGCGAGGGCCCCGGTGTGGCTGGCGGCGGCCCGCTGGCCGCCGGCGGTCGCTCCCCCCTTGACCAGCACGATCGGCTTGCGCTCGGCGAGCGACCGGACCCGCTCGTAGAACGCCCGGCCGTCGCCCACGCCCTCGACGTAGACGAGCGACACGCGGGTCTCGGGGTCGTCGGCGTAGTACTCGAGGTAGTCCGGCACGCCGACGGCGGCGGCGTTGCCGGCCGAGACGGCCCGGCTCACGCCCACGCCGGTGAGCTGCGCGTAATTCTCGAACGACGACACGAAGTTGCCGGACTGGCTCGCGATGGCGATGTGGCCCCGGGGCGGGTTCGGGGCCACGATCTGCGCGCAGAGGCTGGCCGGGGGCGACACGACGCCCTGGCCGTTCGGCCCGGCGAGCAGGATGCCCAGCTCGTCGGCCAGAGCGACGAGGTCGCGCTGGGCCGCGACGCCCTCGTCGCCGGCCTCGCCGTAGCCGGCGGAGGCCACGAACGCGGCCGTGATGCCCTTCTTGGCGCAGGCGCGCAGCAGGTCGGGGTTGGCGGGCGCCGGCGTGCACACGAACACGAGGTCGATCTCGCCGTCGGGCAGGTCGGCGACGTCGGCCACGGTCTGCACGCCGAGGACCTCGGCACCGTCGCGGTTCGTGCCGAACACCTTGCCCTCGTAGCCGCCGGCCAGGATGTTGTGCAGGCTCACGAAGCCGAACTTGCCGGGGTGGGTCGAGGCCCCGGCGACGAGCACGCCGCGAGGCTCGAAGAGGGCCTGGAAGCGCTCGGTGCCGGCCATCAGCGCACCTCGACCAGGGCGTCCACGGCCACGGGCATCCCGTCGACGACGAGCAGCGGGTTCAGGTCCGCCGAGGAGATGTCGTCCCGCTCGCCGGCGGCATCGGACAGGGCGACGAGCACGTCGGCCACCGCCGCCCGGTCGACGGCCGGCTCGCCCCGGAACGGGCCGAGCAGCGCCTGGAGCGCCAGGTCGTCGATCATCTCCTCGGCGTCGGTGCGGTCGATCGGCACCAGCCGGAAGCTGACGTCGGCCACCGCCTCGGCGAGGATGCCGCCCACCCCCAGCATCACGGTCATGCCGAACTGCGGGTTGTCCGCCAGCCCGGCGATCAGCTCTCGCGTGGCCCGGAGCATCGGCGCCACCAGAACGTGGACGTCACCGTCCCCGGGCGTGGCGGCGGCCAGCAGCGCGGTGGCCGCGTCGCGCACCTGGTGGGCCGAGCCGAGGCCGAGGCGCACGAGGCCCCGTTCGGTCTTGTGGGCGATGGCGTCGCCGCCGAGCTTGGCGACGACCGGGTAGCCGATGGCGTCGGCGGCGGCGACGGCCTCGTCCGCCGTGGTCACGACGCGCTCGTCGGGGAACGGTACCCCGTACGCGGCGAGCACCTCCTTGGATGCGGCCTCGGACAGGGTCGGCATGGCGGACACGCTACTGAGGACCGCCCGGGCGTCCGTAACCGGTGTCGTCAGGGTTCGAGGGCAGCGCGGAAGAAGTCGCGGATGTGCTGGATGCGCGCTTCGAGCGCGTCCTCGGCCATGGGGTCGCGGCCGAGTAGGCCCTCGAGGAAGTGCACGTCGCTGAAGTAGTTCAGGATCGCGCCGTAGCCGCTGATGATCAGCTGCTCGGGGTCGTGCCGGCGCAGCCGGCCCGCGGACATCTCGCGCTCGAAGTAGGCGACGGACCGCTCGAACAGCGGGCGCAGGGCCTTGCCGAGGTCGAAACCGAGGTGGGCGCCGTCGGCCAGCGACTCGTGGCGCACCAGCCGCACGAAGTCAGGGTTGTCGGCGAACCAGCGGACCGCCTCGGTGAGCACCCGGTCGGTGTGGCTCCACCCCTCGCCTGGAGGCGACTCGCGCTCGAGCACCGCGGCCTCGACCCGGGCCACCCAGTCCGACAGGGCCCGCTCGAACACCGCCTGGTAGATGGCCTGCTTCGACTGGAAGTGGTGCAGGAGGCTGGCCCGGCGGATGCCGACGCCGGCGGCGATGTCGTTGAGGGACGTGCCCTCGTAGCCGTGCTGAGCGAAGCAGTGGCGCGCCTCAGCGAGGATCGCCTCGCGGGTCGAGATCCCCTCGGCTTCGTGTGTCACGGCCACCGAGCGCACAGTATCGGTCGGCGCAGGCCCGCAGGGTGCGGCGGGGACCGGGTGAGCGGGATCGTCGCCCGCTCGCCCGTCGCGTACGGTGCGGGGCGATGGACATCGTCGCCGCTCTGTTCGTCGAAGGGATCGACCTGCGCACCGCCTTCGAGGGCGGTCCGACACTCATCGACATCCAGGGCGCCCACTTCTCGGTGCCCGCCCCGGCCCCGCCGCCGGTGACGATGACCCCCCACCTGGTCGTGATCGTCCGCAGCACGCCCGACGAGCCCGGGACCGACGCGCTCGAGGTCGTGTTCCGCCGCGACGGCGACCAGATCGCCCGCAACGTGCAGCCCCTGCAGGTCGAGCCCGGCAAGTTCACCTACCGCCTGGTCCGGGCCGAGCTGGAGATCCCCGACTACGGAACGGTCGAGGCCCACTGCCGGGTCGGGACCGGCACGCCGACCGTCGTGCCGTACACGCTCGTCCCGGCGCCCGGCCCCGGCTGACCCCGAGGAGGCCGCCGTGCCCTTCGTCAGCGCCCTCTCCCAGCACCCCGACGCCGCCGAGGCCACCGGCGACGTGGTCGGCCGTGTCCTGGAGGGCCTCGACGCCGTGCCGGACCTGGCCGTGCTGTTCGTGTCGCCCGACCACCTCGATGCGATGGCCGGCATCGCTGCGACGGTGCGCGGGGTGGTGTCGCCCCGCGTCCTCGTCGGGGCCACGGCGGGGGCCGTGGTGGGCGGCGAGCACGAGGTCGAGGACGGACCGGCGGTCAGCCTGTGGGCCGCCACGCTGTCCGCGGTGCCCCGGCCGGTGCGGATCACGGCCGTGCGCACGCGCTCGGGCGTGGCCGTACAGGGGCTGCCGGTGACCGACCTTCCCGAGGGCGGCACGTTGCTGCTGCTGGCCGACCCGTTCTCGGTCCCGACCGAGGCCGTGCTCGACGCCGTCAACGGAACGGGCGCGGGCGTGCGGGTTGCCGGTGGCCTGGCGTCGGCCGCCAACGCCCCGGGCGGGAACCGCCTGGTGCTCGACGGCGAGGTGGTGTCCGGCGGGGCGGTGGGCGTGCTGCTCGACGCCTCGACCGCCACGACCACCGTCGTGTCCCAGGGCTGCCGACCGGTCGGCACGCCGATGATCGTGACCGGCGCCGAGGCCAACGTGATCCGCGGGCTGGCCGGCCGGCCGGCGCTCGAGCGGATCGAGGAGCTGGCGCGCACCGCGGATCCCGGCGAACGCACGCTGCTCGCCTCGGGCCTGAACGTCGGCATCGCCATCGACGAGCACCGCGCCACGTTCGGGCGGGGCGACTTCCTCGTGCGCTCGCTGGTGGGCGCCGACAGGGCCTCCGGGGCCCTGGTGGTGGGCGAGCCGGTCGAGGTGGGCACGACCGTGCAGTTCCACGTGCGCGACGCCGAGGCGGCGGACGAGGACCTTCACGAGCTGCTGGCCCCGGTCACCGGCGACGCCGCCCTCCTCTTCACCTGCAACGGCCGGGGCTCGCGGCTCTTCGGCGAGCCCGACCACGACGCCCGCGCGGTGCGCGACGCGATCGGCGTCGACGCCATCGCCGGCATGTCGTGCGCCGGCGAGTTCGGACCGGTCGGCGGCCGCAGCTTCGTCCACGGTTTCACCGCCAGCGTCGTGCTGTTCCAGGACCGTCCACCTTCGACTCTGTACATGTCCTGACCTGGATCTTCGGCCGGTGCGCCGTTCGACGTGAGCGAGCGGACGGTCGACGCGACGAGGCCAGTAGGGTGGGCGGCGCATGACCGCGGACCCTGACCTCGAGCAGCGCGCCATCAACGTCATCCGTGGCCTGGCCATGGACGCCCCGCAGGCCGCCAACAGCGGCCACCCCGGCACGGCGATGGCGCTCGCCCCCCTGGCCCACGTCCTGTGGACCCGCATCATGACCTACGACCCGGAGTCGCCGCACTGGCCCGACCGCGACAGGTTCGTCCTGTCGGCCGGCCACGCGTCGATCCTGCTCTACTCGATGCTCCATCTGACGGGCTACGGGTTGACGCTCGACGACATCAGGGCGTTCCGCCAGTGGGGCTCGGCCACGCCGGGCCACCCCGAGGTGCACCACACCGCCGGTGTCGAGGTCACGACCGGTCCGCTCGGGCAGGGCATCGGCAACTCGGTCGGCCTGGCCATGGCCGAGCGATGGCTGCGGGCCCGGTTCGGCGCCGAGATCTGCGACCACCACACCTACGTGATCTGCAGCGACGGCGACCTCATGGAGGGCCTCAGCCACGAGGCCGGCTCGCTCGCGGGCCACCAGGGCCTCGGTCGCCTCATCGCGGTCTACGACGACAACCACATCACAATCGACGGCGAGACCGAACTGGCCTACAGCGACGACGCCGCCCGGCGCTTCGCGTCCTACGGCTGGCAGGTCGAGAACCTGGGCGAGGCCGCGAACGACCTCGACGCCCTCGAGGCGGCGATCCGCCGGGCCCAGGAGGACGAGGAGCGCCCCACGCTGCTCGTGCTGCGCAGCCACATCGGCTACCCCTCGCCGAAGTACACCGACACGGCGCACGCCCACGGCAGCCCGCTCGGCGCCGACGAGGTGCGCACCACCAAGGAGCTCCTCGGGCTGCCGCCCGACGAGTCGTTCTGGGTGCCCGCGGACGTCCTCTCGCTCTACCGCGATGCGGGCCGGCGGGGCCGCGAGGCCCGCGAGACGTGGGACAAGCGCCTCGCCGCCTACGAAGGTGACCGCGCCGTGCTCGAGGCCTGCCTCGACCGCAAGCCCCTGCCCGGGTGGGCCGAGGGGCTGCCCACGTGGGAGGCGGGCGAGAAGGTCGCGACCCGCAAGGCCAGCGGCAAGTGCCTCGCCGCCATCGCCGACAAGGTCCCCGGCATCGTCAGCGGCAGCGGCGACCTCACGGGCAACACCGGGACCAAGCTCGACGAAGAGCCGATGCACCGGAACAACCCCGGCGGGCGCCAGGTGCACTACGGCATCCGCGAGCACGGCATGGCCGCCGCCATGACCGGCATGTCCCTGCACGGCGGCGTCATCCCGGTGGGTGGCACGTTCTTCGTGTTCAGCGACTACATGCGCCCCGCGGTGCGCCTCGCGTCGATCAGCGAGGCGAAGGTGATCTACAGCTGGACCCACGACTCGGTGGGCCTCGGCGAGGACGGGCCCACCCACCAGCCGATCGAGCACCTGGCCTCGCTCCGCGCCATGCCCGGCCTGCGCCTCGTGCGCCCGGCGGACGCGAACGAGACGGCCCAGGCGTGGAAGGTCGCCATCGACAACTTCGGTCCCACCGGTCTGGTGCTCAGCCGGCAGGACGTCCCGGTGCTCGAGGGCACGGCCGGCGCGCCGGTCGAGAAGGGCGCCTACGTGCTCGTCGACGCCGACGACCCCGACGTCGTGCTCATCGGCACGGGCAGCGAGGTCGCGGTGTGCGTGGGGGCCGCCGCCCGCCTGGCCGAGTCCGGCGTCACCGCCCGCGTCGTGTCGATGCCGTCGTGGGGCCTGTTCGAGGAGCAGTCCGACGAGTACCAGGCCAGCGTGCTGCCTCCGGCCGTGCCCACGCTGTCGGTCGAGGCCGGCACGGCCTTCGGATGGGACCGCTGGGCCGACGACAGCGTGAGCATCGACCGCTTCGGGGCGTCCGCACCGGGCAGCGAAGCCCTGGCGAAGTTCGGCTACACGCCCGACAACGTCGCCGAGCGCGCCCGCCAGCTGATCGACGACCTCCGGGAGGACCCGGCATGACCAGGCTCCACGACCTCTACCGCGAGCAGGGCCAAAGCCCGTGGCTCGACAACCTGCGCCGCGGCTGGCTGACCGACGGCGAACTGGCCCGCTGGGTCGAGCGCGGGGTCCGCGGCATCACGTCGAACCCCACGATCTTCCAGAAGGCGATCGCGGATTCCCCCGAGTACGACGACCAGTTCGCGGCCTCGATCAACGGCGGCACGTCGGTCGACGACACCTACTGGGCCCTCGTGATGGACGACATCCGCGCCGCACTGGCCCTGCTGCGGCCCGTCTACGACGAGAGCGACGGGGTCGACGGCTACGTGTCGCTCGAGGTGGCGCCGTCGATGGCGCACGACCGCCAGCTCTCGATCGACTCGGCGCGTGATCTGCACCAGCGCATCCCGGAGCCGAACCTGTTCGTGAAGATCCCGGCGACGGTCGAGGGCGTCGAGGCCATTCGCCAGGCGATCTCCGAGAAGTTGAGCATCAACGTCACCCTGATCTTCAGCATCGAGCGCTACGAGGCGGTCATGGAGGCCTACATCTCCGGCCTCGAGGCCGCGGAGGGCGACCTCTCCCGCGTGGCCAGCGTGGCCTCCTTCTTCGTGAGCCGGGTCGACACCGAGGTCGACCGGCGGCTCGAGGCCATCGGCACGCCCGAGGCGCTGGCGCTGCGGGGCAAGGCGGCGGTGGCCCAGGCGCAGGTGGCCTACTCCCGCTTCCGCGAGACGTTCCGCGGCGAGCGGTGGGACGCCCTCGTCGCCCGGGGCGCCCGGGTGCAGCGCCCGCTGTGGGCGTCGACGTCGACGAAGAACCCCGAGTACCGCGACACGCTCTACGTCGACCCGCTCATCGGGCCCGACACCGTCAACACCATGCCGGAGGCCACGCTCGAGGCGTTGGAGGATCACGGCACGGTGGCCCGCACGATCGACGCCGACCCGCAGGCCGCCTGGGAGACGCTGGCCGCCATCCGGGCCGTCGGCGTCGACCTCGACGACGTCGGTCACGTCCTCGAGGAGCAAGGTGTGGCATCGTTCGCGAAGAGCTTCGACGAGCTCATGACGTCCTTGGCGGCGAAGGCCGAGGATCTCACCGGCACGTCGTCGTAGAGGGCGGCCCGGTCGGGCACGACGAGCGGGGTGCGTCCCCGCACAGCGATGGGTGCCGGAACGGCCCGGCACTGCGATGGGGAGGCAGCGTTGCACGGCGAACTCGTAGTGGTCGATGACGTGCCCGGCGAGTTCGCCGAGCGGGTCATCGAGGCCTTTCACAGCCGACCACGCGACGGTTTCTCCTTCGCCGCCTCCGGGGGCGGCACGGCGAGGCGCTGCTACGAGCGCCTCGCGGAGGACGCCGGCAGCCAGGTCGACTGGTGGAAGGTCGACGTCTACTGGGGCGACGAGCGCTGCGTGCCGCTCAACCACGCCGACTCGAACTACCACCTGGTCCGCGAGTCGCTGTTCGAGCGGGTCGGGGCTGTCAACGCCAACTACCCCATGCGCTGCGACGACGGGCCGGACCCCTACCAGCTGCGCCTCGGCGAGCTGGGCAAGCTCGACGTGATCCACCTGGGCCTCGGGCCCGACGGCCACACCGCGTCGCTGTTCCCGGGGTCCCCCGCGCTGGAGGCCGACCCGGGGCGGCTCGTCGTCATGAACCACGACCCGACCGGGCTCAACCCCCACGGGCGCATGACGCTCACCTACGCCGGCATCGAGCGGGGCCGGCTCGTGCTCGTCACGGTCGAGGGCGAGGAGAAGCGCGAGGCCCTGCGCCGGGTGGCGGCCGGAGAGGACCTGCCGGCCGCCCGCCTCAAGGCCGACCGGCTGCTCTGGATCGCCGATCCGGCGGCCGCCGCCGATCTGATGTGACGCCGCCAGCCGAGCGAAGGTGCCGACCGCCCTGGCCCCCACCGACCTGATCGCCGTCGTCGACGGGGTGCGGCGCAGCGTCCGGGCCCGGCTGCTGTTCGCCAACCTGGCGGGCGCCGCCGCCGTGGTGACGTTCCTGCAGCTGTCGTCGGGCCAGCGGCTGGCGCCCGGCGTCGACACGGGGGTCGTGGCCGCCGCGGGCATCGCCACGTTCGCCCTCGCCGTGCTCGGCGCGTACTGGCGGGGCCACCAGGCCTTCACCCGCTCGGTCGCCTGGGCCCTCGACGGTCGCCCGCCGACCACCGCCGAGAAGCACGACATGCTGCGCGAGCCGTGGCGGCAGGCCAGCGGCCCGCTGCGGTTCTGGGTGCTCAGCGCCCTGCTCTACGGGACGTTCTCGACGCTCGTGGGCGCCGAGGCGATCACCGTGACCCGGCTCGTGCTCGGCATCGTGCTCGGCGGGCTCATGACCAGCGCCCTCGGCCACCTGCTCATCGAGCGCTCGTTCCGCCCACTGTTCGCCCACGTGCTCGTGGGCGACCCGCCCCGGCGCCCCGCCACCTCCGGGGTGCGGGTCCGCCTGCTGCTCACCTGGGTCGTCGGCTCGGGCATCCCGCTGGCGGGCATCGCGCTCGACGCCGCGGTGGGCGACGACAACACGCCCCGCCCGGCCCTCGCCATGCTCGCCTTCGCGTGCCTGGCCGGCGGGTTCATCGCCACGGTCGCCACCGCCCAGTCCCTGGCCGAGCCGCTCGACGGGGTCCGCGACGCCCTGGCCCGGGTCCGTGACGACGACCTCGGCGTCGGCCTCGTCGTCGACGACGGCGGCGAGGTCGGCGAGGTGCAGGCCGGGTTCAACCAGATGGTCGACGGCCTGCGCGAGCGCCGACGGCTGCGCGACCTATTCGGGCGCCACGTGGGCCAGCAGGTCGCGACCCAGGCGCTCGAACGGGGCTCGGGCCTCGGCGGCCAGCAGGCCGACGCCAGCGCCGTGTTCGTCGACCTCGTCGGGTCGACGGCCATGGCCGAGATCCTGCCGCCGGACGAGGTGGTGGCCACGCTCAACGACTTCTTCGGCCTCGTCGTGGCCGCCGTCGATGCCGAGGGCGGCTGGGTCAACAAGTTCGAGGGCGACGGCGCCCTGTGCGTCTTCGGCGTGCCGGGCACCCAGCCCGACCACGCCGGCCGGGCGCTGCGGGCCGCCCGGTACATGCACCTCGCGCTCAGCGCGCTGTGCGAGCGCCACCCGGGCGTGGAGGCCGGCATCGGTGTGTCGTCGGGGCGGGTCGTGGCCGGCAACGTCGGCACCGAGGCCCGCTACGAGTACACGGTGATCGGTCCCGCGGTGAACGAGGCCGCCCGCCTCACCGACGTGGCGAAGGGACGGGCGATCAAGGTGCTGGCCTCGGCCGAGGTCGTGCGCCGAGCCGGCTCCGAGGCCCAACGGTGGCGGGACGTCGGCACGGTGGCGCTCCGGGGCCGTCGGACGCCGACCGCCGTCTACGAGCCGATCGTCGACGAGCGCGCCCCCCTCGACGAGCCGTCGCCCCACCGCTGAGCGTCGCCGCCGTGTCACCCCCCGCGACGCCGGC
>Ga0126307_10001256_pt1 | contig 16723 bp, 15 predicted proteins | sample Plot28_FD_89955 | JGI IMG/M metagenome (GOLD analysis project Ga0126307, IMG submission 89955) | Serpentine soil microbial communities from UC McLaughlin Reserve, CA, USA - Plot28 | ecosystem: Environmental > Terrestrial > Soil > Grasslands | place: USA: UC McLaughlin Reserve, Lake County... | reverse complement strand
CCGCCGGTGGACCGGCCCGCCGGTGGACCGGCCCGCCGGTGGACCGGCCCGCCGGCCGGGGCTCAGCCCGGCTGCAGCACCGAGAGGATGTTGCCGGCCGGGTCCTTGAACCAGGCGATCGGCGGGCCCTGGTCGCGCATGACGCCCCTGGCGTCCGTGCTCGCGTACCGCTCGAAGGTGACCCCGCGCGCGGCGAGCTGGTCGACCGCCGCGTCGATGTCGTCGACCGGGAAGTTGAGGATGGTGTACGTCGCCGGCATGTGGTCCGGCTTCGGGTAGACCAGGATGTCCCGGTCGCCGGCCACGTGCAGGGTGAGCATCCCGTACTCCTCGGTCACCCGCAGGCCCAGCGTGTCGCCGTAGAACTGCCGGGCCCGCGCGATGTCGTCCACCGAGAAGCCGCTGAACGCCCTGGTGTGCTCGAACACTGCCGCCTCCTCGCCGGGTCTCGCCCGGGTGGGTTCCGTCCCGCTCCCCGAGACAGCATGCCGTGCCGCCTTCCCCCCGGACGTCGAGGCCGGCCGGCGAGTCTCGACCCGGCCCGTACCACCGGCTCAGCCCGCGGCTGACGCGATCTCCCCGCGCGCGCCCGCGTGCAGCGGCCGGCCGGCGAGCAGGCCGGCGACCGCCTGCGGGACCAGCAGCGCCAGCAGCAGCAGGAGCGGCGGTGTCCAGGACCCGGTCCGGTCGTGCACGGCCCCGACCAGCAGCGGCCCGCTGGCGGCGAGCACGTAGCCGACCGACTGCGCCAGCGCGGACAGCCCGGCGGTGTCGGTCGCGGTCCGGGCGCGCAGCACGATCAGCGTCAGCGCGACCGCGAAGGCGCCACCCTGGCCGATGCCGAGCAGCACCATCCACAGGTACGGCGCGGTGGTCGGCGCCACCAGCACGCCGGCCAGGCCGAGCCCGGTGAGGACGGTGGCGGCGAGCGCATGCGGCCGCTGGGTCCGGGCCCGGGCGGCCAGCCGCGGCAGGAGGAGCGTCACCGGGATCTGCACCAGCGCAGAGACGGACAGCACCGCGCCGGCCGCCACCGCGCTGTAGCCCTGGTCCCGGTAGACGGTCGGCAGCCAGGACAGCACCGCGTAGAAGCACAGCGACTGCAGCCCGAAGAAGGCGGTCACCTGCCAGGCCAGCGGGTCCCGGCGCAGCGGGCCGCCGCCGCGACCGCCCGGGTCGGCACCGGCGGCGCCGCGGCGGGCCAGCGGCAGCCAGGCCAGCGCCGCGGCCGCGGCCGGCACCGCCCAGGCTCCGAGCCCGACGCGCCACCCGCCGGCCGCCTCGGCCAGCGGGGCGGTGGTGCCCGCGGCGACCGCCGCCGACCCGCTCAGCGACATCGTGTAGACGCCCATCATCGAGCCCGTGCTGGCCGGGAAGTCCCGCTTCACCAGCGCCGGGAGCAGCACGTTGGCCACCGCGATCGCGCCGCTGGCGAGCACGGTACCGGCGAACAGCGCCGCCGTCCCACCGACCACCCGGACCAGCAGGCCGGTGGCGAGCACGCCGAGGGCCAGCGCGACGACCGCCTCGATGCCCCACCGGCGGGCGAGCGCGGGCGCCACCGGGGCCAGCAGGCCGAGGCAGAGCACCGGGACGGAGGTGAGCACGGCGGCCCCGCCACCGGACAGTCCGAGGTCGGCGCGCAGCTCGGTCAGCACCGGGCCGACGCTGGCCAGCGCCGGCCGCAGGTTGACCGCGGCGAGTGCGACCGCCAGGCCGAGCAGCACCGCGGGCACCGGCCGGGACGGCGCCCGCGGCCGGTCCCTCGGGCCGGCCCCTCCGGCGGGCGGGCGGGTCAGGACCGGGGTCCGGGAGGCGCGGCGAGGCTCATCCGCCCATCCTCCGCTTGCCGACGGCGGTGCCGCCGCGGGGGCGCGGGCCCCCCGCCGGGCGTGGGTCAGGGCTCCGCCCCGGTGCGGCCGACGCCGGCCGGGTCAGCCGACCGCGAGCGGCGCCGCTGGGGGGTCGGCGTGCGACCCTGGGGCCAGCCCGAGGCAGTGTCGCCGGCCCGCGGCCGAGCGCCCGGCCCGCGGCCGAGCGCCCGGCCCGCGGCCGAGCGCCCGGATAGCAGCCGAGCGCCCGGATAGCAGCCGAGCGCCCGGATCGCAGCCGAGCGCCCGGATCGCAGCCGAGCGCCCGGGTCGCAGCGGCGAGCCGGCGAGCACCGCCAGGCGGCGGTCAGGACTCGACCGGGACGTCGGTGAGGCTGCCGTACTCGGACCAGGCGCCGAGGTAGCACGCCACGTCCGGCCAGCGCAGCAGCTCGTGCAGCGCGAACCAGACCAGCGCGCTGCGGTCGGCGACCCCGCAGTAGACCACCACGTGGTCGGTCGGGCTCAGCCCGAGCCGGTCGCACGCCGCGCGGAGGCCGGGCTCGGGCAGCAGCCGGCCGTCCGGGCCGACCAGCTCCTCGACCGGCAGGTTGCGGGCGCCTGGGATGTGGCCGGCCATCCGGTGCCGGTCGACCGGCTGGTCGTACGGCCGGTCCGGCCGCCCGGCGTACTCCCCCGCGCTGCGGCAGTCCACCAGCACGGTCCCCGGCGGCGCGTCGACCAGGCCGGCGAGCAGCTGGTCGCGGGTGACCAGGATGTCCCGCCGGCCGGGTCCGGGCCGGTAGCCGGTCGTCGGCCGGCGGGCGGCCGGCGCGGGGGTGACCGGCCGGCCCTCGGCCACCCAGCGGTCCCGGCCGCCGTCGAGCAGGCTGAGCCGGCGGTGCCCGTGGTAGGCGAAGCACCAGTACGCCGACGCCGCCAGCGTGCCGCCGGGCCCGCCCAGCAGCACCACGTGGGTGCCGGCACCGATACCCAGGGCGTCCACGGTGGCCGCGAACCGCGGCGCGTCCAGGAACGCCCGCCGGTCCGGCTGCTGGAGATCGGCGAACCAGTCCAGCCGGACGGACAGCGGCAGCCGCTCCGGCTCGGCGGCCGGACCGGCGCCGACCTCGATCACGGCCAGCCCGGGGTCGCCGAGGCGGTCGGCCAGCCACCCGGTGTCGACCAGCGGCGGCACCTCCGGCGCGGCCAGATCCGCACGGTCGGGCGCCGGCTGCACCGCGCCGCCGGAGCGGACGTGCTCCAGCCAGCGCAGCACCTCCCGGGCGATGGCGGTGTCGCCGACCGCGGTCGACCAGCTGTCGCCGGCGCCGGGCGGGTCGCCGCCGAGCAGCCGGGCCCGCAGCGTCCCGGGCGAGCCGGGCTCGGACCACACCCGGATCAGCAGCGCCGCGCTGCGCGCGTCCTCCTCACCGGGTTCGCCGGTCACGGGCTCGCCTCCGGGGGTGCGCGGTGTCGAGGTCACTATGCCGGGTTCGGCCGCGGTCGGCATCCCGCAGCCCCCAGGCACCGCCCGCCGGCGCGCGGGACCGGTCCGCCGCCGCCGGTGGCCCCGCCCGGGCGGCTCGCGGCGGCCGTCCGGGTGGCGGCTCAGCCGGCAGCTGCCGGCCCGCGGCCGGGTGGCCGGAGGCGGTGCACCGTGACCGGCGGCGCCGCCGGCCGACTGTCCCGATGCCAGCCGAGCGCGTCCACGCCGTCGAGGAAGGCGCGCTCCCGCGGCCGGCCCGGGTCGGCGACCCAGACCTCGCCGGTGCCGTCGACCAGCCGCGGCAGCAGGCCCAGCAGCACCGGCACGTTCTTCGGCTCGTAGAGCACGTCCGCAGCGAGGACCAGGTCCCACGGCGCCTCGGCCAGCAGCGCCGTCGGCCGCTCGAAGGCACACCGCACGGTGCGCAGCCGGACGCCGTTGCGGTCCGCGTTCACGGTGGTGAACGCGATCGCCTCGGCCGACTGGTCGGCGGCCACCACGTCCCCACCGGCGCCGGCGGCGGCGACACTCACCAGCCCGAGCCCGCAGCCGAGCTCGAGCACCCGGACCCCGCTGAGGTCCCGGCCGGCGACGGCAGCGGCCAGCGCCCCGCCGCTGGGCCACAGCTCGGCCCAGAACGGCAGCCGCTCGTCGCCCGGGTCCTCCTCGGCGAGCACCTCGTCCAGCAGCGCGTCGCCGTCGCGGGGCCTCAGGAGCCGGACCTCGCGGCGGCCCAGGGTGAGGACCTCCTCGACCAGGTCGGCGGCCGCCCCGCCGGGGAGCCCGGGCGGCGGTCCGGGATCCGGTCGGGGCGCTCTCACTCCCGCACCCTACGCAACCCAGCCCACCCCCACCGCCCATCCGGGGGTTGCGGGGGCCGTCCCCGACTTGACTCAGTGGATGCCGCTCGCGGCCGCGTGCAGGAACGCGGCCGCGACCTCCTCGGGGGTCTGCACCTTGGAGATGTAGCCGTGCACCGGCTCCAGCGCCTTCTCCAGCAGCGCCGCCTCCGGCCTCGATCCGTACGCGACCACGGTGATCTCCACCGGCCGGTCCTCGTCCGCGGTGGCCTTGAGGCCGGCCGTCAGCTGCGCCAGGGTGATCGAGCCCGGGTCGTCCTCGTTGCGCCCGTCGGTGAAGATCACGACCTGGTTGCCGACGTCCTCGCGGTAGTGGGCGGTGGCGGACTTGTACGCGGCGAGGATCGTGTCGTAGAGCCCGGTCCCGGTGCGCTGCCCCACCAGCTGGCCGACCGCGCCGGTCAGACCGGCCCGCTGGCCCTCGGTCAGCGGCGCGGTGGGGAGCAGCACCTTGTAGTCCCGCGGCGGGTCGAGCTGGGAGCCGAAGGCCCACAGCCCGAGCGAGGACTGGTCGGGCAGCAGCCGGCCGACGGCCAGGCAGCCTTGCCGGACGAAGGTGATCAGCGGCGTGCTGGTGCCCGGCGCCGGGTCCAGCATCGAGCCGGACACGTCGACCGCCAGCAGGATGCTGCTGCGCCGGTCCTGCACGTACCAGGCGGCGAAGACGTGGTCGACGTGGTGCCCGCCGAGCGGCTCCAGCGGCTTGGCGGTGAGCGGCGGCAGCCGGCCGGGCGGGGCGTCGGGCGGGGCGCCGCCGCCCGGGCGGCGCAGGTGTGCCGCGGTCATCGCCTTGGCCGCCACCGGTCCCTTGAGCGCGGCCAGCAGCGTGCGCAGGGCGGCGGCCCGCTCCGGGATGCCGAGCGCGGCGGTGGTCGGCAACCAGGTGTAGCGCAGCAGCGCGGTGTGGTCGGCGCCGGCCAGGACGGTGGCGTCGGCCAGTTCGGGCAGCGCGGGGACCAGCGCGTACTCCGGCACCAGGCCCACCTCGCCGGGCCGCTCCGGCAGCGCCGGGCGGGTGCCCCGGACCGTCCGCGTGCTCGGCAGCGCGGCGGACAGCGCGGCCGACGAGGCGTCCATGCCTCGCTCGAGCCAGACCGCCTCGCCGAGGCTGCCGGCGCCGACCATCCCGTCGCCGGACCCGTTGGGGTCGCGGACGGCCAGCCGCACCCCCGAGGACCGGGTGCCGACCAGGCTGACAAGGCCGAGCCAGGAGCCGCCGGCGGCCTTGATCCGCCCCGCTGTCGCCGGGTCGGTGACGAGGTAGATCGGGCTGGTGGCGAGCACGGTGCCGGCGCCGCCGACGCCCTCGTCCTCGTCCGGGAGCAGGCCGCGCCGGGCGACGCCGGCCCACGAGGCGTCGTCGGGGATCCACAGGTCGGCCTCCCGCTCGGCCACCCGGGCCGCGGCCTCCCGGCCGTCGACCACCACCGTGTCCAGAGCGACGCAGTCCGGCCCGGCGGCGAGGGTGTCGCCGACCTTCGCCAGCACCGGCGCGAACGAGGTCGCGGTGACCACTCGCAGCACCCGCTCGCACCTGGCCGCGGGCACCGGCGCGGGCGGGTCGGCGGACTGCCGGGCGACGAGGGTCACCGCGGTGGAGGCGACGGCGATCACGCCGACCACGGCCAGGCCGAGCCAGAGCGCCGTCCGGCTGTCCCGTCGCGCATGCGATCGGCCGGACCGCCCTTCCGACAAGTAAGCCGCCGGCTGTCCCGACCGGTGCCTGCCCATCCGCTGTCCCCGTCCTGCCCGGTGTGGAGAACGGGAGCATCGCACTCACCCGGTCAGAGCAGAAGGGATTCTCGGAGTATCACGGGGAGCGGCAAAGTCGCCACTGGACGTCACTGACGGCGTTCGATGTCACCCGGGCGGCTCCGTACGGTGCAGGGCCGGTACGGGGCCGGTACGGGCCGGGACACCGGCGCCGGGACACCGGTCCGGCGTCCGCGACGCCGTAGGGTCGCACCATGGTGGTCGACCCGGCGGCGGTGATCGGCGAGATGGTGCGCCGGACCCGCCGCACGGCGCCCGGCGACCTGGCTCCGCTGGTGGCCGGCAGCGCGGCCGCGGCGGGGCTCACGGAGGCCGTGATCTATCTGGCCGACTACGGGCAGACCCGGCTGATGCCGCTGCCCTATCCGGCGATGCCGCCGCGGGTGCCGCTGGGCATCGAGGGCACGCTGGCCGGGCGGACCTACCGGACCGGCCTGGTGCACAGCGCGGACGGCGGCCCAGGGCACCGCCGGGTGTGGCTGCCGCTCAGCGAGGGCAGTGAGCGGCTCGGCGTGCTCGAAGTGGCCGTGTCGGCGGAGTCGGCGGTGGCCGAGCGTCAGCTGGAGCACTTCGCCGACGTGGTGGCCGCACTGCTGGTGACGCGCTGGGCCTACGGGGACGTCTTCGAGCTGGTCCGCCGGGTGCGGCCGATGCGGCTGCCGGCGGAGATCCAGTGGCGACTGCTGCCGCCGACCGCCGTCTGCACCGACCGGGTGTCGCTGGCCGGGCTGCTGGAGCCGTGGGACGAGGTCGGCGGCGACGCGTTCGACTACGCGCTCAACGACAGCCGGCTGCGGATCGCGCTCTTCGACGCGATGGGCCACGGGCTGGGCGCGACGCTGCTGGCCACGCTCGCGGTGGGGGCGTACCGGAACTCCCGCCGGGGCCGGCTCGACCTGGCCGGGATGTACGGCGCGATCGACCGCGCCGTGGCCGCGCAGTTCGGCGGCGAGCACTTCGTCACCGGGCTCCTGCTCGACCTCGACGTCCTCACCGGCGCGTTGAGCTGGGTGTCCGCCGGGCACCTGCCGCCGTTGCTGGTCCGCCACGACCGGCAGGTGCGGCTGCCGGCTGCGCGGCCGGCCACCCCGCTCGGGCTCGGCTTCACCCCCGGCCCCCCGCCGGTGCACGCCCTGCAGCTCGAGCCCGGCGACCGGCTGGTGCTCTACACCGACGGTGTGGTCGAGGCCCGGCGGATGGGCCAGTTCTTCAGCGACGAACGGCTGGCCGACTTCGTGGTCCGGGCGTCGGCGTCCGGGCACGCCGGCCCGGAGGTGCTGCGCCGGCTGATCCGGGCCGTGCTCGACCACCAGGACGGGGAGCTGCAGGACGACGCGACCGTGCTGTTGCTGGAGTGGGGCAGCCCGCCGGACTGACGCCGGCGGGCTGCCGGCGTGCCTCAGCGGTCCCGGGCGGTGCGGGTGTCGTCGTCGAGCTCGACCTGCTCCTTGCGGACCTCGCCGGAGACGGTCTCGGTGTCGGTGACCGTGTCCTTGTCCAGCCGCACCCGCTCCACCGGAACCGCCTCGGTCTGCACCACGGGGCGCTCCTCGTGCAGCGTCACCTCGTGCTCGGACTCGGTGATCGCCGGCCCGGACACCGCCGCCGCCCGGTTCGCCTCGGTGATCGGCTCCCGCTCCAGCCGCACCTCCTCCCGGCTGACCGGCACCTCCACCTGCTCGGTGTCGGTGACCACGTACTTGCGCAGCCGGGCCCGGCCGGCCTCCACCTGATCGGTGCCGGCCCGCAACCGCTCCTCCGACCGGGTCATCGCGTCGTCCCCGGCCGCACCGGAGATGTCCTGGCCGAGCGGGCGGTCCGCGCCGGCGTCGGCGCCGCCGTCCGCGCCGCCGTCCGCGTCGTAACCGGCGGTGCCGGTCGGCGCGTAGGGCGTGTCCGTCTGCGCGTACGAGGTGTCGGTCGTCGCCTCGGAGACGTAGCCGGCCGGGGCGTCGGTGGTCCCGTACCCGCCGGTAGGACCGGTCTCCTGCCCGAAGGCGCCCGGGCTCACCCCGTAGTAGCGGTAGAGCTGGGCCTCCTGCTCCTCCGAGAGATGGCCGTCCTCGTCGATCTGCGGCGCGTCCTTGACCCTGTCCTTGGTGATGTCGACCACCAGCTCGTCGCCCTCGACGCGGGCGGCGGCCAGCGGCATGAAGCTCTCCCTGGTGCCGAACAGACCGGTCCGGACCGTCACCCACTCCGGCAGGCCGGTGGTGTCGTCCAGGTAGACCTGGCCGACCTTTCCGATCTTGTCGCCGGCGCTGTCCCGGACCGTGCTGCCCATCAACGAAGGCACCGATGCCTGATCGATCATGTCGAAGTCTCCCGTGGTCGAGTCGTCGTCCCCGTCTGCGTTACCCAGCGGCGGCGAGCCGATTCACGCCCGGCCGGCTTGTCCCGGCCGGCCCCGGGTAGGCCGGTCGCCGTGGGAGTCCGCCGCGCGCTCGCCGACCGGGTCGCACCCCCGGTCGCGGCCGGCTTCACCCGGCTGGCCCGGCGCCGTCGCGGCGAGCCGGTGCACCACCACGGCGTGGCGCTGGCCGGCGAGCTCGCCATGCGCCCGCACGCCGGCCCGGCCGGCGCCCCGCTGCTGGACCGGCCCGGCCGCTACCGCGTACGGGCCCGCGTCTCCTGGGGGATCGCCCGGGCCGGCGTGCTGCCCGACGTCGCCGGGCTGGCGCTGCGGGTGTTCGACGCGGACGCTCGCGGCGGCGCCCAGGACCTCCTTCTGGACGGCTCGCTGCCGCCGCCGCGGGACCGGGTGCTGGTGCCGCGCCGGGACCTCGCCGGCTGGTACGGCACGCCGCTGCGGCTGCGGCTCGGTGGCCCGGACGGGCCGAAGGTGCAGGTGGCGGTCCGGCTGGAGTCCGGGCCGGGTCGGCTGACACTGGCCGCTCTGCGGGCCGCGGCCGAGGCCGACCGGCTGCGCGGGGTACTCGTGGTGCACGACGCCGGCCGGCTGCTGGCCACCGGTGAGCTGTGGCTCGCCGCGGAGGCTGCCGTGGGCGCGCCGGCCGACGCGGCCCGGCCCCGGTTCGACCTCGGCGTGGACGCCGGCGGGCTCGTCGGTGCCGGCTTCTGGCACGCGCTGCGGATGCGGGCGTACGCGGCCGCCCGGGCCGGCGACCCGCGCGCGCCGCTACTCGGCCGGGACGAGCATCCAGAGCACGAGGTAGACCACGATCTGCGGACCCGGCAGCAGGCAGGACAGCAGGAAGAGCAGCCGCACACCGGTCGGTGACCAGCCGAAGCGGTGGGCCAGGCCGGCGCAGACGCCGGCGATCATGCGACCGCGGCGCGGCCGGACGAGGCGGGGCGGGGACTGGTACGGGGTGGGCTCCATGACCGACGTATGCCCGCCCGGACCGCCCGGCCATGCGGCCGGCCCCGCACTGTGACGAGAACGGCCGGGACAGGCCCGACCGGCCGGGACCCACCAGCGGAGCCCGACCGGCGGGCCCGACCGGCGGGGTCAGCGGGCGAGGCGGGCCGGCAGGGTGCCGCGGAACGGCCGCACCGGTGGGGCACTGACGCCGACGTCGTCCACCGCGAACACCCGGCCGGCGTCCGGCTCCGGGTGCTCGAGCTTTCCCCGGGCGGTGGTGACGAACAGCCGCCGCCCGCCGGCGCCACCGATCGCCACCGACGTCGGCTGCGAGACCGGCAACGGCACCACGGCCAGCGACTCGCCGGCCGGCGAGTAGCGGCGCACCTCCCCGGCGCCGTGCAGCGCCACCCACAGCGCGCCCTCGTCGTCGACGGTCAGCCCGTCCGGCACGCCGTGCCCGGGCCGGATCAGCTCCCGGCCCGGGCCGAGCGCGCCGGTCACCGGGTCGAACGGGTACGCGGTGACCACGCCCGGGCCGCTGTCGGCGTGGTAAAGCGTGCGCCCGTCCGGGCTCCAGCCGAGCCCGTTCGCGATCGTGGCGGTCGGCAGCACCACGCGGACCGTGCCGTCCCGGTCGCAGCGGAGCAGCCGGCCCCGGCCCGGTGCCTCGTCCAGCGCCATCGAGCCGGCCCAGAGCCGGCCCTGCGGGTCGCAGGCCGCGTCGTTCATCCGGACCCCGGCCGGCTCGGTGTCCAGCAACGCGGTAAGCCCGCCGCCCGGGTCCAGGTGGCGGAAGCCGCGGCCGGCAGCGAGCAGCCAGCCGCCGGAGGCCACCGGCGCCACCGCACCGAGCGGCTCACCGACCCGCACCGTGCCGATCGTGCGCAGGCCGGCGCCGTCCTCGACCGCCCGGCGCAGCACCCCGGCGGGAATGTCGACCCAGACCAGCTCGCCGGCGCCGGCGTCCCAGCGGGCACCCTCGCCGAGCTCGGCGGCCTCCGCCGACACCGGTCGCGCATCCTGGTAGCCGGCCACGCGCGGACCGTACCCCCACGCGGCACTGGCGGGCCGGTGGATCTTGGTGGATGCGGCGGTGTCCCTGGCTGCCTCGCGCCTCCGGCACGGGCGCCGGGGCGGCCAGGCCGAGGAGGAGTCCGACACCGGTGTCGTCTCGCGACGACGACAACGCCGCCGGTCGGCGGTCCAGCCGCAGGCCGGCGCCGGCAGAGCGGGTCGGCTTCCGCCGCCGGAGATTCGCGGGACACGCCCTAACCTGCCCGGCATGGAGCCGACGACGGAGGCGGGGCGGGCGGGCTGGGCGGCGCTGCGAGCGGAGCCCGAGCGGGCGCTGGTCGCGCTCGACTACGACGGGGTGCTGGCCCCGATCGTCGACGAGCCGAGCGAGGCGTGGCCGGCGCCCGGCGCGGTCGAGGTGCTCGGCCGGCTGGCCGGGCGGGTCCGCACGCTGGCCGTGGTCACCGGCCGGCCGGCCCAGGTGGTGGTCGAGCTCGGCGGCCTGGACCGGGTGCCCGGCCTGCTCGTCGAGGGGCAGTACGGGGCCGAGCGGTGGGAGGCGGGCACGCTGACCACCCCGGACGAGCCGGCCGGCGTCGCCCCGCTGCGGGCCGAGCTGCCGGCCGCGCTGGCCGCCGCGGGCGCCGATCCCGCGGTGTGGGTGGAGGACAAGCGGCTCGCACTGGTGGTGCACACCCGCCGGGCGGCGGACCCGGACGGCGAGCTGGCCCGGCTCGCCCCGGCGGTGCGCCGGCTGGCCGAGGCGCACGGCCTGCAGACCCATCCCGGCAAGATGGTGCTGGAGCTGCGGCCACCCGGCTTCGACAAGGGCGGCGTGCTGCGCCGGCTGGTGGCCGCGGCGGGCCCGGCGGCCGTGCTCTTCGCCGGCGACGACATCGGTGACCTGCCCGCCTTCGCCGTGGTCGAGGAGCTGCGGGCGGCCGGCACGCCCGGGCTGGCGGTCGCCAGCGCCTCGCCCGAGGCGGCCGAGGTGGCCGAGCGGGCCGACCTCGCGGTGGACGGCCCGGCCGGCGTCGTGGCGCTGCTCGCCGCGCTGGCCGGCGGGTCGCAGCCGTCCCGGTCACAGTGCCACAGGTAGACGGTTGCACCCGCCAGCGGCGTGGTGGGACATCCGTCGCTCCTCGGTCGCCGGCGACCCGGTGCCGCCTGACCAGCACCCTGCCGGCCGATCGTGGGCGGTCGCTGTGCGCCCGTTGGGAGCCGGCTGAGAGCCGACGGTCGCCTGTCAGCGTCCCACCGGGACGACCGGAGCGCCCGGTGCCGTCGCCGCTGCCGCCGGAACCCGGGCGCCACGCAGCACGCGCACCACCGTGGGCGGGCGCAGCAGCCGCGGGAACGGGTCCAGGAGTGCCGCGACCCGGAGGAACCGCTCGGCCACCACCGGGTCGTGCTCGGCCGCGGTCAGCGCCCGCTCCACGTACGCGCCGACCAGCCGGGCCGGCAGCGGGCGCGGCTCCGGCACGGAGGGCAGCCGGAGATCGGCGCCGACCGCCGCCTGCCACGCTCGGCCGGTGGGCACCGCGGCGGCCCGGAAGAACCGCCGGGCCAGGTTGCGGTCGCCGCGGGCGAGTGTGTCCCGCAGCGCGCCGGCCTGCAGCGCGGCCACCGACATCCCCAGCGCGTACGCCGGGTTCGAGCTGCAGACCGCGTCGCCGACGACGAGCAGCCCGGCCGGGAACTGCCGCATCCGGTCGTAGCGCCGGCGGATGTTGGCCGGAAACCGGTGGGTGACGACATCGTCCAGCGGCTCGGCCGCCCGGATCGCGGCGAAGACATCGGGCGGGGCGACGGTCCCGACGAAGGCGAGCATGCCCTCCGGGTCGGTCGGCGGGTGGTGCGCGCCGTACCCGAACGCGGTGAGCACCCACCGGTCGCCCTCCTGGGCGAAGAGCACGAAGCCGGTCGGCCGGTCCGGCCGCGCCCCGAAGCCGACGACCTTCAGCGCCGGCGCGTCCGGCGGCAGCCGCAGGTGCCGGGTGGCGTAGAGGACATCGACCGCCAGCCGCTCCTCCGGCGGTCCCGCCCAGCCGAGCTCCGCGAGCCACGCCGGGGTGCGGCCGCCGCGCCCGGTCGCGTCGACGACGAGGTCCGCGCCGAGGATCTCCCCGCCGCCGCGCGCGGTCCGTACCCCGGTGACCCGGTCCCGTCGCGGGGTGGCCGCCAGCCCGGTCACCTCGCACCGGTCGAGGACCCGGACCCCCGGCAGCTCCCGCACCCGGGCCCGCAGCCGGCCCTCGAGGTGCGGGCGACTCGGCTGGTAGAGCGGCGGGCCGGCGAACCGGCCCTGCAGGCGCAGCAGATGACCGCCCGGGCAGAACCTGATCTCGGCGAGGTCCCGGACCACCGGGGTCCCGCCGGCCTCCAGCTCGTCGAGCAACCCGGGGAACAGCTCGCCGATCACCGCCGCGCCGGATGGCAGCAGGTTGTGCGCGTGCCGGCCCTGGGGCACGCCCCGCCGGGGCTCCGCCGTGTCCGGGAGCAGGTCGCGGTCCAGCACTGTGACCCGCTCGTAGGTCTCGGTGAGCACCCGGGCCGCGAGCAGCCCCGCCACACCGGCACCGAGCACCACCGCGTGGTCGCCTGTCCTGCGCATCCCGACCTCCCGCGTCGTCCGTACGGCGACGCTAGGAGGGCCGCGGGGGCGGCGGCTTCGGGGAATCCGCGCAACCGGCGGCGCGCGGCGTGGGTGATTCCCGTCAGCGGATCCCGTGCTCGAAGGCGTACGCCGCCGCGGCGGTGCGCGAGCCGACGCCGAGCTTGGTCAGGATGTTGCTGACGTGTCGCTCGACGGTCCGCTCGCTGAGTACCAGCTCGGCGGCGATGGCCTGGTTCGTCCGGCCAGCCGAGACCAGCCGGAGCACCTCTACCTCGCGGGCGCTCAGCCCGGACCCGGCGGCGAGCGGCCGCAGGTGCCTGTCGACGGCGGCGCGGTCGGGGACGGCGCCGAGCTGGGCGAACACCTGCCGGGCCGCGTCCAGCTCCAGTGCCGCGGTGTCCTCGTCCCGCAGCGCGCGGCAGGCCAGTCCGACGAGCACCCGGACCCGCCCGGCCTCGTACGGGGCGTCCAGCTCCTGCCAGGCCGCCCAGGCGCGCCGCAGCGCGGGCAGCGCGGCCCGCGCGTCGCCTTCGGCGAGCAGGACCGCGGCCGCCGCGCCGGCGGCGACGGCACGCGGCAGCGGCGCGTCGAGCTCGGCGGCGAGCCCGGCCAGCTCGTCGGCGGCAGCGCGCGCGGCCGGGACGTCGGCGGCGGCCAGCGCGATGTCCACGTACGCGGCCAGGACCTGGCACCGGGCCGCGCGGGTCGGTGCCTCATCCAGCGCCGCGCGTACCGCGGCCAGGGCCGCGCCGGACTGTCCTTGCACTGACCGCAGCTGCGCCAGGCCCGGCTGCGGCCACCGTCCGAAGCGGCTCGCCTCCCGGTACGCCTCCTCGGCCGCAGCGAACTCGCCGCGCAGCCGCAGCAGCTCGGCGAGCTGGTAGAAAGCCATGCCGGCGACGGCCGGCGACCCGCCGGCGGTCGGCAGGCCGGCGCAGGCCCGCTGGGCCTCCGCCAGCGCGTCCCGCCACGCACCGCGCCGCTGCAGGATCTCCGCCCGGTGCACCAGGCACTGCCCGCGGAAGGCCACCACGTCCGGATTCGCCTCGCACCAGAGGCTCAGCGCGCTCGTCCACTCCTGCGCCCGCCGCAGGTCGAAGACCTCCTGGCAGGCCGCGATCACCCCGCAGTAGACAATCCCGGCGACGGGGGCCGACACTTCCCCGGCGGTGACGGCCACCATGGCCTCGTCCAGCGCCGCCACGCCGCGCGTTCTCTCCCCGAGCCGGATCAGTGCCTGGCCCCGCCCCATACCGGCCAACGACCTCAGATCCGGGTCGGCGAACCGATCCCCGATGGCGGCCGCCCGGCTGAAGGCGGCGTGCGCGGCTGCCGGGTCGCCGGTGGCCAGGCCCTGGATCGCCACCGGGATGAGCAGGTAGCCGTGCTCGACGCAGTCCAGCCCGCGCTCGTCGAGCAGGGCGCGGGCCCGGGCGAGCCACGCCCCGCCCCGGGCGGGCTCACCGCGGTGGAGCAGCCGCAGCCCGAGCCAGAACGCGCAGCGGGCGGCGCGGGCGACCTCGCCTGCGCGCAGGTTTTCGCGGAAGGCCCGCGTCCCGGCCGCGTCGCCGTCCTCGTCCCGGCCCAGCAGGAAGGCGGCGAGCGTGAGCCGATCGAGGTCGGCCGCCGCGAGCGGCGCCCGCCGGTCGGCGGCGGACAGCTCGGCGTACGCCTCCGCCCAGGCCTGCCGGCCGGCGGTGCCCCGCTCGTGGTCCGATACGTCGGCAGCGGTCATACGCCTCTCCCACCGGGACCGTCGCCGCTCCGGTCCCTTCTCGCGCCGCCCAACGTACTGCACCCGGTGCAGCGGGTACGCGGACGATCCCGTGCTTTCCTTGCCGGCGGACGGCCTGGCCACCGACGAGGCACCCGGACTGACCCGGCAGCCCGAGCGGCAGCGTGATCCCGCGCGCGGAACTTCAGCGGAGGTGGGGCGTCAGCCGACCCGCTCCCAGCCGCGCCGGGGCGCCCGCGACCCGAGCCGGGCGTCCCGGCTCCGGTAGACGATGTACGGCCGGGTCAGGTAGCCCAGCGGCGCGCTGAAGACGTGCACGAGCCGGGTGAACGGCCACAGCGCGAAGAGGAGGAACGCGGCCAGGCCGTGCAGCTGGAAGCCCAGCGGCGCGCCGGCCATCAGCTCGGGGTGCGGCGAGAGCCGGAAGATGTCCCGGAACCATACGGAGACGCCGTCCCGGTAGTCGTAGTGCCCGGTCAGGTTGAGGATGGAGCCGGCGGCGGTGTTCCACAGCCCGAGCAGGATGACCACGGCGAGGACGGCGTACATCAGCTTGTCCATCTTCGTGGTGGCCGAGAAGACCGAGCCGACGGTCCGCCGGCGGTAGATCAGCAGCGCCATCCCGGCCACCGTGCACACGCCGGCGACGGTGCCGACCCCGACGGCGAAGGCATGGTAGAGGCCCTCGGAGACGCCGACGGCCTCGGTCCAGCTCTTCGGCACCCCGAGACCGAAGACGTGTCCCAGCAGGACGAAGAGGATGCCGAAGTGGAACAGCGGGCTCCCCCACCGCAGCAGCCGCCGCTCATAGAGCTGCGAGGACCGGGTGGTCCAGCCGAACTTGTCGTAGCGGTAGCGCCACACGTGCCCCACCACGAAGACGGCCAGGCAGACGTACGGGACGACCACCCACAGCAGGGTCGCGGCGGCGCCGGCGGGCTCCGGCGGGGCGAGGTCCGCCGGCGTGCCGGCGGCCAGGGCGGGGCTCATGGGCGACGGCCTCCCGACGACGGCATGGTCGGCATGTACTCGGGCGGGGCGAAGGGCTGCAGGCCGACCTCCTCCGCCGGCGGCCCCGCCGCGACCAGGCGGGCCACGGCGTCCCGGTCGCGACCGGCTAGCGGCGGCAGGGTGGCGCAGACGGCCCGCAGCACGTCCGCGTACGGCGAGTCGGTGTCCTCCAGGGCCAGCCGCAGCACCTCCAGCCCGGCGCGGTGCTCGAGCAGCAGCTGCCGGCCCTGGACGGGATCGCCGGTCGCGGCGAACTCCAGCACGACCGCGACGTGGTCGGGCAGCTCGTCGGCGCCGAGCTCCAGCCCGGCCGCCCGGTACGCCTGCTTGATGCGCAGCAGGGCCAGGCCGCGCTTGCGGGTGTCCCCGTAGGCGTAGTAGGTCAGGTACGGGCAGCACCGGCGGCGGTGGTCGAAGGTGTCCACATAGGACTCCTGCTGGTCGCGGAGCGGGATCCGCGCGAGGTGGTCCAGGAAGCGTCCCAACGGGACACCGGCCGGCTCGGGCAGCGCGTCAACCACCGACCGCAGCAGCGGCCGGCGGGCCGCCAGCTGCTCGTCCGGGTACGCGACCAGCAGCGACGCGGCCTGCCAGGTCGGGACGGCCCACGCGGGGACGGTGGCGGCCCTCACGGCTTCGGCTCCGTCTCCGCCGCAGGATCGGTGCCGTCCATCAACTCGGGCGCGCCGCGACCGGCACCACGGCGCGGCGGGAAGAGCCCGCTCGGCGAGCCCTTGCCGTCCCAGTTCAGCAGGTTGACCCGGCCCGGGTCCGACGGCGCGGTCGGCGAGTCGGCCGTCTGCCGGGCCTTGAGCATGTGGAAGGTCTCCACCGCGATGGGGGTGACCCCGCCGGAGCTCTCCCCGAACGGTCCCCAGCCGCCCATCCCGGGACCGCCGTCGTAGTCGAGGCTGCACTCGGTGGCGAGCTCCTCCAGCTGGTGCGCCTGCTCCGCGTGCGCCGGCGGGATCACGTACCGCTCCTCGTACTTGGCGATGGCCAGCAGCCGGTACATGTCGTAGAGCTGCTCGCCGGTCATCCCGACCCCGGCCGGGATCGACTCGTCCGGCTCCCGGCCGAGGTTG
>Ga0126307_10001254_pt1 | contig 16725 bp, 14 predicted proteins | sample Plot28_FD_89955 | JGI IMG/M metagenome (GOLD analysis project Ga0126307, IMG submission 89955) | Serpentine soil microbial communities from UC McLaughlin Reserve, CA, USA - Plot28 | ecosystem: Environmental > Terrestrial > Soil > Grasslands | place: USA: UC McLaughlin Reserve, Lake County... | reverse complement strand
GGCGGACAGGTAGAGGTGCCGCTCGTGATCCGGGGCCCCAACGGCGGCGGCGTCCAGCTCTCGGCCCAGCACACGCACTCCCTGGAGAGCTTCTACGGCCACTTCCCCGGTCTCAAGGTCGTCGCGCCCGTGACGCCGAACGACGTCAAGGGCATGATGCTAACGGCCATCAGGGACCCAAACCCCGTGATCTTCCTCGAAGCCGGCGCACTGTACGGGACGAAGGGAGAGGTCGAAGACGGGGATAACGCCGTGCCCTTCGGCAAGGCCCGTATCGCCCGCGAGGGCTCGGACGTCACGCTCATAGCCTACGGCCGGCAGGTCAATTTGTGCCTGAGGGCCGCGGACACGCTCGCAGAGGACGGCTTCGAGGCGGAGGTAATAGACCTGAGGTCTTTGAGGCCTTTTGATGAGGACACCATCGTCGAGTCCGTAGAGAAGACGCACAGGGCCGTGGCGGTCCAGGAGCAGTGGCGGTGGTTCGGGGTGGCGAGCGAGGTGGCGGCGATCATCCAGGACCGGGCCTTCGATTCGCTCGACGCTCCCGTCGAGCGGGTGAGCGGCGCCGAGGTCCCTGGACCTTACGCGCGCAACCTCGAGTTGATGGCCTTCCCGAGCGAGAAGCAGGTTACAAACGCGGCCCGCAGGGTTCTGTACGAGGAGGAGAAGTAAGGTGCCTGAAGTCATTATGCCCAAGATGGGCGACGCGATGGAGGAGGGCACCCTCCTCAAGTGGCTCAAGAGCGAGGGCGAGGAGGTCTCCGAAGGGGACCCGATAGCAGAGATAGAGACCGACAAGGTCACGATGGAGCTCGAGGCCGAAGACGAAGGGACGCTAGCACAGCTGATCGCGGACGAGGGCCAGGACGTGCCCGTCGGCGAGGCGATAGCGTTCATCCAGGGCGAAGGTGAAGAGGTCCCCGAGCGCAGCGAAGGCGGCGGGGAAACAGAAGAAGAGGCCGAAGAGAGTGGCGAGGAAGAAGGCGGCGGAGCCCAGGCCACAGCCACCGAGACCGAGGCACCTGAAGAGGCCGAGGAGGAGACCGGAGGGCAGGAGGCCGACGGACGGGCCGATGGCAGGGCCGACGGGCACTTCAGGGCCTCTCCGATAGTTCGCAGGCTGGCCGAGGAGAACGACCTCGACCTCTCGAAGATAGACGGCTCAGGTCCCGCGGGCCGCATCGTGGAGCGCGACGTGCGGGCCGCGATGGAGAGCGGGATCGCCCAGAGGACCGAAGACGGGGTGGCCGACGGTGTGGCTGCGCCGGAGCAGCCGCAGCCCCTGCAGGCCGAGATGCAGGGCTTCCAGCCGGCCCGCCTGCCGGAGCCGACGGACGAACCGGGGACGCAGCTCGTCGAGCCGACGCGGATGATGCAGATCATCGGCGAGCGTATGACCGAGGCCAAGCAGCACGTACCGCACTTCTACGCCACCGTAGAGGTCAGGATGGACGCGGCTATGGCCCTGCGCAAGCAGCTCAACGAGCAGCTCGAAGAAGAGGGCGTCAAGCTCTCTGTCAACGACTTCGTGATGAAGGCGTGCGCCGTCGCCCTTAGGAGCTACCCGAACCTGAACGCCCTCTACACCACCCGCGGCGTCGAGTTGCACGAGAAGGTAGACATGGCTATGGCCGTCGCGCTCGATCAGGGCCTCATAACCCCCGTCATAAGGGACATCGGCAGCAAGGGCCTCGCGGCGATCTCACAGGAGTCCAAGGACTTAGCGGCTAGGGCGCGGGATGGCAAACTCCAGCCCGACGAGTACCAGGGCGGCACCATAACCGTCTCCAACATGGGCATGTTCGGCATCGAGAGCTTTACCGCCATCATCAACCCGCCGCAGGCCGCGATCGTCGCCGTCTCGAGCATCGCGAAACGCCCCGACTACGACGAGAACGGCGAGATCGTCCCCGCGAGCATGATGAAGCTGACCCTCTCCGCCGACCACCGCATCGCAAACGGCCGCGACGGCGCCCTCTACATGGCCGAAGTCAAACGGGTCCTCGAGAACCCCGTGATGTTGATGGTTTAGAGGTCTCAGGCAACAGGCTTCAGGTATCAGGTTTCAATGTAGGGGCGATTCGCGAATCGCCCCTGCTTCCGGCGCACTGCTCGCGGGACGGGAGACTTTGCCTTCGAGGTAGCCGTTGGCGACCATCGTGATGGGCTGGTAGACGGCGTCCTCGCGGGTCGAGAGGGGACTCTCGACCCATCCTTGGTCGAAGAAGTGTTCCTGCTCCCACCGGACACGGCCCCATCGGTGTACGCCTCGGCGGGGAGGGTGCTGCTACGGCCGAAAGGGTCTAGCGACGGTGGGAGAAGCTCGCGGGCTAGTGGCGTTACGTAATTCCGGGTGGGCGGCTCTTACTGCTAGAATGCCGCAATTGTCCTGGAAACGGTGTGGACTCGGGAAAGGAGCGCGATGGCCTCAGACGGTTCGCGTTACGACGCTGCTGTGGTCGGCGGGGGGCACAACGGGCTCGTGTGCGCGGCGTACCTCGCGCGCGCCGGCATGAGGACGGTCGTGCTGGAGCGGCGCCACCTGCTCGGGGGAGCCGCGGTGACTGAGGAGGTGTGGCCGGGCTTCGGGGTCTCGACGGCCTCCTACGTCGTTAGCCTGATGTCGCCGAGGGTCGTGCGCGAGCTGGATCTCCCCAGGTACGGCTACCACGTCTACCCGCTCGACCCCGCCTACTTCGCCCCCTTCCCCGACGGCTCGGGCTTCTTGCTCTGGGACGACCCGGCAAGGGCTGCCGAGGAGATAGGGAAGCTCAACGAAGGAGACGGCAGGGCCTATCTGGAGTACAACAGGGAGCTCGGCGAGCTCGGCGAGCTCGTACGACCCCTTCTCTACAGAAGGCCGCCCGATCCCGGCATCCGTTCCCTTACCGACGTGGTCGAGGCGCTCTCGCTCGGGCGCTACGCCCTCGGCAATCGCAGGAGCATCTCGCGGCTCGTTGACCTGATGACGATGAGCTGCGCGGACTTTCTCGACCGTTTCTTCGTGGACGAGCGAGTCAAGGGCGCGCTCGCTCCCGGGGGTGTCATCGGCATGTGGGGCGGCCCCATGAGCCCAGGCTCCGCCTACGTGCTCTTGCATCACAGGATGGGCGAGATCGACGGCGTGACCGGCGGCTGGGGCTTCGTGCGCGGCGGGATGGGGGGCGTCTCCGAGACGATAGCCGCCTCGGCCCGGGCAGCGGGGGCACAGATCCGCACGAACGCCGAGGTCGCAGCCATCGACGTGACCGGAGGCCGGGCGACCGGCGTCACCCTGGCTGACGGTACGAGGATAGAGGCCGGGGTGGTCGTCTCGGGCGCCCACCCCCAGACCACGCTCCTCTCGCTTCTCGGCGCACAGCACCTCCCGGACGGGCTCGCCCGGGAGCTCGAGACCTTCAGGAACCGCAGCCCTTCGGCCAAGGTCAACCTCGCGCTCTCCGAGCTCCCGGACTTCACGGCGATGCCGGGCAAAGAGCTCGGACCTCAGCACCCCGAGATCATGATCAGCCCCACCCTCGAGTACCTGGAGAAGGCGTGGGACGACGCCAAGTACGGCCGTTTCTCGGAAGGACCGATGATAGACGCGGTGATCCCCACGACCAAAGACCCGACTATAGCCCCCGAGGGCAGCCACATAATGACCTGCTTTGTGCAGTACGCCCCTTATGAGCCCAGAGAGGGGAGTTGGGACGATGGCGCGCGCGAGGCCCTGGGCGACAGGGTCGTGGACACGATAGGCGAGTACGCCCCGAACTTCAAGGACTCGGTGATAGAGCGCCAGGTCCTCACCCCCTACGACCTCGAGCAGCGCTTCGGCCTCGTCGGAGGTAACATCTTCCAGGGGGAGATGTCCCTGGATCAGCTGTTCTCCTTCCGCCCAGCCCCTGAGCTCGCGGGGTACAAGACGCCCGTGGACGGCCTCTACCTCTGCGGCTCAGGCACCCACCCGGGCGGCGGGGTCATGGGCATCCCCGGCCTCAACGCCTCACGAGTAGTGGTCGGGGACCACAAGAGCGCGGAGCGAAAGAGGCGGCTCAAGGAGCGTCTGGGTTCGTATTCGCGCCGCTAAACAGCTTTAGTGCACGTTCGAAGGGGTACCTTGGGAACGGAGATGAGCATATATAGAGACAGGACCCCGGGTGTAGGGCCCGCGGAGTAGGGGCGATTCAAAGGGCGCTCTGCGAAGCGCCCCTACTATTTCCGCTTTCCGACCTTCTTTTTCTTTCTGTTCTTGGCACGTCCGCTCTTCTTCTGGTTCTGCGGAGATTTCTGGGCCTGGGGAACCTCTTTTTCCTCTGTCGTTGGGGCGAAGGTGGTCTTCTCAGCTTTGGCCTGTGATTCCTCTTCTTCTGTGTCCCCGGGCTTGTGCGGGAGGACGTTGTAGATCACGTAGTTCTGGGTGAAGGTGATGAGGTTGGAGGTCACCCAGTAGACGAAGAGCCCCGAGGGGAACCTGGCGAGGAAGACGCCGAAGATTATGGGGAGGAACCTCATCAGCTGTTTCTGTTGGGTGGCCGTGTTCCTTATCGTCAACTCCTGGGAGGCCATCATGGTCAGCACGTAGAGGACGGGAAGGATGAACAGGTGGTCGTAGACCGTCAGGTCCTTGAACCAAAACAGACCGCCGGTCCTGAAGCTTTCGAGCGTATCGAAGTGCCGGATCGTGTAGTAGAGAACGAGGAAGATGGGGAGCTGTATAAAGATGGGCAGGCATCCCCCCAAGGGGTTGACCTGCCGCTCCTGGTAGAGCTTCGCCATCTCCTCCCGCTGCTTCTGGACGTCGTCTTTGTGCTCGGCCCGGATCCTGTCCATGTCCGGTTTCAGGTCCTGCATCCTGCGCATGCTCTTGACTTGGCGGTAGGTGATCGGGAAGAGCAGCGTGCGCACGACGATGGTGAGCATGACGATGGAGAGCCACCACGGCGCGCCCCAACCGTGAAAGGTCGAGAGCGTAGCCCCCATGATGCTGAATAGCGGGTCTAGAAGGTTTCTCAAGAAGTCGAGCATGTTTCGTCGTTTCCTTTATCTAGCAGGGTGTCGTGCGGAGCCCCGCGGGGGGCGGGAGCGCGGGCCCCCTACACCCAGCCGCCGAGGCCGGCGAGGAGAACGACGAGCGGGCAGAAAAGGAGCGCTATCAGGACGGGGAGGTCGCTCGTTTCGCCACGAACGCCTCTTACGACCGTCGCCCGCAGAATCCCTGTAGGAATGCAGCAGGCGGAGGCCAGGGCGCCCGAAAGTTGGGAGATGCTGACCGTGAACTGGCCGATACAGCCTGCCGCGCCGAACAGCGCGAGCATCGGAAAACCGTACTCGAGGTTCGCGTAGACCTCTTCCCTGGAGAAGAAGTTCACGAGCAGGCCGAGCAGCACGAGCCCTAAGGCGGGGGAGGAGATCCCCCGCAATGCTCCCGCTACCACCGCCGCGCGCCTGTTCTCGAAACTACTGCTCAGACCAGATCTCCAACGAAGAATTCGATGGCGGCGTTCCGCGTCGCCAGGACCCTGAGTCTAGCACTTTTCCGGCCCGATACCGCACGCCTTTGTGAGTAGGATGGGGCCTGCGCGAGAGGCCTTCCTGCGATAAGCTACATGCCCCGCCCGCGGGGATGTAGGGGTTGAGCTCAGGAGAGGAGGAATCCGTGGCTGTAGAGACGGAGACCATCAGGAACGTGTGCCTGATCGGGCACCGCGGAAGCGGAAAGACATCCATAGCCGAGGGTATGATCGGGCTGGCTTCCGGACGAGGTGGTCCGACGGGCGGCGTCCTCGATTACACGGACGAGGAGACCGAACGGGGCATGACTTTGGGCATGAGCGTCGCCCACCTCGGGTGGAAGGGGCGCCAGGTCAATGTGCTCGACACCCCCGGAGACGGGGGCTTCGTAGGGGACGCTTTCATCGCCCAGAGGGTGGCCGACTGCGCGATCCTGGTGGTCCACGCCCAGGACCCGATCCAGGTAGTCACGGAGCGCGTCTGGCGCAGGGGAGAGAAGGAGGGCATCCCCCACATCATCGTCGTCAACCACCTCGATAGGGAGCGCACGGATTTTGGAGCCGTCTTAGACGAGCTCAGGGAGCGCTTCGGAGAGGTCGGCCGGGCCGTCGTCCCGCTCAATCTGCCCATCGGACGCGAGAACGACCTGAGGGGCATCTACGGGCTCCTCACAGGGACATCGTTTGTGGACGGGGAGCAGAGAGAAGAGATCCCCGATGGCATGGAAGACGAGGTGGACGCGGCCAAGACACAGCTCTTTGAGGCCATAGCGGAGAGCGACGACACGCTGCTCGAGAAGTACCTCGAGGGCGAGGAGATCACGACCGAGGAGGCTTTCGAGGGGATCCGCAAGGGGATCGCCGAGGGCGTCATCATCCCCGTCCTCGCGGCTAGCGCGGAGCGCATGATCGGCATAGACCGCTTGCTCGACGTGATCGCCGGTAGCGCCCCAAGCCCCTCCGACCTGAAGCGTTGGATCACGGAAGAGGGCGATGAGGTCCCATGTGATCCCGACGGTCCCTTCGCCGCCTACGTCTTCAAGACCTACGTGGACCCTTACGCCGGCCGCCTGAGCGTTCTCAGGGTCGTGGGCGGACGCTGCCGCTCGGACGAGGCGCTCACCAACCCGCGCACCGGCTCCGCGGAGAGGCTGGGAGGCATCTCGCACCTCGTCGGCAAGGAGCGCGAGCCTGTAGACGAGGCCGTCGCGGGGGACATCATCGCCGTCGCCAAGCTCCGCGATACGGCGACCTTCGACACCCTTTGCAAGCCCGAGAGACCGATGTCCTTCGATCCGGTCGAGCTTCCCGAGCCGACGGCGGCGTTCGCCGTCGGCGCCACGGCGCGCGGTGAGGAAGAGAAGGTCTTCGACGCGATAAGGCGCATGGTCGATGAGGATCCCTCGCTCAAGCTGGAACGCACGGAGGCGACGGGTGAGGACGTCCTGGCCGGGCTTGCCCAGATGCACGTCGAGCTCGCATTGGAGCGCATAGAGCACCGCTACGGGGTCGAGGTCGAGGCGAGGCCGCCGAAAGTGCCTCTTATGGAGACGATCACGGGCTCGGCCCAGGCCCAGGGCCGCTATAAAAAGCAGACCGGCGGCAGGGGCCAGTTCGGCGACGCGAGGATAGAGCTCTCCCCGCTGCCTCGCGGCTCGGGTTTCGAGTTCGAGAACGCCGTCGTCGGCGGCGCCATCCCGCGCCAGTTCATCCCCGCGGTGGAAAAGGGAATAGTCGAGGCGATGGCCTCAGGGAACATCGCCGGCTACCCCGTGGTGGACGTCAAGGTGCGTCTCCACGACGGCGCCTTTCACACCGTCGACTCCTCCGAGAACGCGTTCAAGGTCGCTGGATCTATGGCCTTCAAGAACGCCGTCGAGAAGGCCCATCCCGTGTTGCTGGAACCGTACGTGAAGGTCGAGGTGCTCACGCCTTCGGAGCTGGTCGGCGACATCATGGGCGACCTCTCCAGCCGCCGCGGGAGGCCGATGGGTGTCGAGCAGCACGGCGAGCGTCAGATCATACAGGCCGAGGTGCCCCAGATCGAGATGCTGACCTACGCCCGCGACCTCCGCTCCATAACCGGCGGACGCGCCAACTTCCACGTAGAGCAAGGTCACTACGAGGAAGTCCCCCCGAACCTGATAGAGAAAGTCCTCGCCGCCAACAAGAGGGAGGAAGAGAAGGCGGCAAGCTAGCTTGTCAGCAAGTCAGCACGATTCGGCCTTACGGCCTTCGCTTGTCAGCATGTCAGCAAGGACTCTTGGGCGCACCCGAGCTGAAATGCTGAAGTGCTGACTTGCTGAAATGCTATAAACGTGGCACGTTTACCCCTACCAGGGAGTCCCGCGTGACGAGACCAGCGAGCGCTTCTTCGTCCATGCTCTCCGTGCCGGGAGGACGCATAGGCAGGACCATGTAGCGGACATCGGCGGTGCTGTCGTGGACGACGACCTCGACGCCTTCGGGGGGTTCGAAGCCGAACTCGCGCATAACGGCGCGGGGTTCTCTCACGGCGCGCGAGCGGTAAGCGAAGCTCTTGTACCAGTCTGGCGGACGACCGAGGATGGCCCGCGGGTAGCAGGAGCACAGGGTACAGACGATCAGGTTGTGCACCTGGGGCGTGTTCTCGACGACGACGAACTCGGCAGGATGCTCGGGGTCCATGCCGAGCTCCGAGGCTGCGCCCTTACCATCGGAGAGCAGCAACTCCTTGAAATCCGGGTCTACCCAGGCGCGGGCCACGAGCTTCGCGCCGTTGGCCGGGGAGCGGGCCTCCATGTAGGAGATGCTGTCCTGCACCTCAGGCTCCGTGAGAACGCCTTTCTCGAGCAGCAGCGCCTCTATCGCCCTGATTCGCGCGGTGTAGGGGCTCGTCGTCCTTCCCGAGCCCGCCCCTTCGTGCGGATGGTCGCTCATCACGTGGTTCCCCTTTCAGGCTCCAGCCAGTGCTCGTAGATGTCGGCGTAGAGGTAATCTTCGACGGGACCCGTGTAGCCGTCCCAGAGGTCGGCTTGTGAGAAGCCAACTCTGTACAGGGGACGCTCCGGCAGGCCCGAGAGGCCGTAGGCTAGGTCTTCCGGGTTCGGGAACGCGCCGATAAATGACTCGATCCACCCTGCCTTCCCCTTAAGGTATCCGGGGGTGCGTACGTGGCCAGGCTTTTCGGCGGGAAGCACCCTGACCCAGTCGCCGGGTTCGAACGTCACGGCCCGTTCCAGCGACGCTCGATCTCGGCCGCCCTCTCGTCTATTTCATCGCTGGTGAGGACGCCCTTCTCGACGAGTAGCTTCTCGGTCGCCGCCACCCAACGTTCGTAGTACGAGAGATCGCGGTAATCCTCGAGGCTCTCTATGGCCCTGCGGTGCTGGTCCGTACTCTGGAGTCCCTTGGCGCCGAGCGCCCCGTTGATAGCGTCGGCGTGACGCTCCCAGTCCTCGACCTCGTGCTGGACCCTGTCTATGGGGCCTGCGGGCGAACCGCCCATATCATGGACCCCGCCCAAGACACTACTCCTATCTGACCCTCAAGACTTCCTTGATCGGGGGCCGCTCGACAAGCTCCTCGACGTACTCCTGGAACTTGAGGCCGTCCGGGGTTGCCACCGCGTGCTGGTAGTCCGAGAGCTGGAATAGCGAGTCTGGCATGCCAGGGTCTCGCACCTGGTTCAGGCGTCCTTCCTGGCGCATGCGCCTGGCGACCGCGCGCAGGACGGAGTAGGCCATGCGGGAGAGGTCCCGCAGAGGCTGGTGCCTGTTCTGGCGGGTACCGAGGTCGACCTGCGCCATCGCCTCGAGCCCGACCATCTTGAGGACGTCTATCATGATCCCCGTCTCGACCGCGTAGCCGGTGAGGAACGGGATGGAGCAGAACAGTTCCCTGTCGGCGACGAACTCCCCTGCGAGGGGTTGCACGAAGCCGGTGAGCTCGGGGTAGAAGAGGTTGAAGAGGGGTTTGGTCGAGAGCTCCGTGACCCTCCCTCCGCCGTCCTGCTCCACGGTCTCGTGGCTCTTGAAAGGACGCCTGTAGGCGGCCTTGACGAAGCGGATCTCCGGAACCTCGAGCATCGGGCCCAAAATACCGTAAACGAGCTGGGGTCTGAAGTCCCTGGTGTCCGCGTCGATGTACATGACGAGGTCGCCGCGTGCGACGGAGAGTGCGCGCCACATGGCGTCGCCCTTGCCGTGCGCGCCGCCGTGGTTGCTCATGAGCTCGTTCTCCGAGTAGACTTCGGCGCCCCTGGAAGCGGCCACCTCCGCGGTGCCGTCCGGCGAGTCCGCGTCGACGGCGAGGATCTGGTCGACCAGTGGGTTGTTCCCCGTCTGGTGGTTGACGGCGTGGATTTCGTCGACGATCCCGCCCACGGTGTCTGCGACGTTGCGGCAGGGCAGGACGGCGCTGACCGTGAGGCCGAGCTCGCGCTTGCGGCGGCCCATTGCCTCGAGGTCGGAGTATCGCCTGTAGTCATAGGAGCGATGCTTAAACCACTCTACGGCGTCCACAACATCACACTCCTTACGTAGGTCTCCACATCACAGCCCCGGTAAGCTACCGTATGTAGATGGCTTTGTCCATTCTTTTTTCTTAATGTTACGGATAGCCCATTTCTATACCTGATATCGCCGGATCTCTCTGTGTGGCGTCGGGGACACCGGGGTCAGGTGATAGAATCAGGACCCTTTTGGAAGGCAGCGACCTCCGGGCTTACGGAGAATTTGGAACTATGCGCATAGTATTGACCAACGACGACGGGATTGAGGCTCCGGGGCTCCTGGCGGCCAGGCGTGCTCTGGAGAAGGTCGGAGACGTCATCACCGTTGCCCCTGACCAGAACCGCTCGGGAGTAGGCAGGAGCATCTCCTTCGGGCGTCCGCTCCACGTGGAGGAGCGTGAGATGGCGGACGGGGTGCTCGGGTACGCCTGCACGGGGACGCCGGTCGATTGCGTGCGCCTCGTCGCCCTCGGGCTCATGGACTTCGAGCCCGACATAGTCGTCTCTGGGATAAACCACGGGGAGAACTTAGGCGACGACATCACCTACTCGGGGACGGTCGCCGGCGCGATGGAGGGGATAGTCATCGGGGTCCCCGGCATCGCCGTCTCTCTCAGCATAAGCCGCCCTTGGCACGAGACGGTCCAGGAGGCCATGCCCCTGGAGCAGGGGCTCCACTTCGAGGCGGCGGCGGAGTTCACGGCGCGCCTGGTCAAGGTAGCTTTCAAGGGGCTTCCGTCGGGACGAATCCTCAACGTCAACGCGCCGAACCTGCCCCGCGAGAAGCTGAGAGGTGCGCGGGTCACCAAGCTCGGCCGCCGGTTCTACAAGGACGAGCTCGTCGAGGTAAGGGACGAGGAGGGGAGGGTCGGCTACGACATCTACAATAACCCTCCAGGCCACCACGAGGAGGAAGGCACAGACTTCGCGGCCATCGAGAACGGTGAGATCAGCATCACCCCAGTCCACCTCGAGCTGACCGATACCCCTGGCCTCGAGGAGCTCGGCGCCTGGGACGTAGAAGGCCTGCTCGAGAACGGCCTCGACTAGCCCTTGCTCTCCGCGGTCCTCTTTGACTTCGACGGGACGCTCGTCGACACGACGGAGATGATCCACCAGTCCATGCGCCACGCCACAAGCTCGGTCCTTGGTCGCGACGATCTGTCCCGTGAGGCGCTGCTCGCCAACGTGGGCCAGTCCCTCCCGCGCCAGATGGAGCTGTTGAACGCCGAAAAAGCCGAGCTTCTCCTCGAGGCCTACCGGAGCCACCACGAAGAACACCACGACGCCCTGATCGGGGAGTTCCCCGGCGTCGATGAGTCGCTCTCACGCCTGCAGGCCGCCGGGATAAAGGTGGCCGTTGTGACCTCCAAACGCCGTCCCTCGGTGGAGATGGCCCTGGACAACATCCCTACTCTCCGCAACGTCGTAGACCGCTTCGTCACGATGGAGGACACCACCGAGCATAAACCCCACCCCGAGCCCTTGCTGAGGGGCCTGGAGCTGCTCGGCGGCGTTCCGAAAGAGAGAGCCGCTTACGTAGGGGACTCCCCCTTCGACGTGGAGGCGGCGAAGGCCGCCGCCCTTACGAGCGTGGCTGTAAGCTGGGGCGCCTTCTCCGAAGGTAGGCTGTGCGAGGCACAACCGGACCACCTCGTTCCAGATATCGGATCGGCGGTCGACGTCCTGCTGACGTTGTAGGATCTCCTCACAGCGCACTTCACAACAGCCGAGCCATGACCTTGGAGAGCGGCTCTCCTCAACAAGGATGACTACCGGGTGCAAAACCTGATGCCTGGCTCACGAGCGACCCCTACAATCCCCGCACGGCTTTCGCCAGCGCCGCGAGCTCGTCCCCGGTGTTGAAGAGGTGCGTGCTCGCCCTGACGTAGGAGTTCGGGCCCGGAATGTAGCGCAGGATGAACCTCTGCTCCAGCAATTGTCCTGCGGCCTCTCTTGCCTCCACGCCTTCGACCTCGAAGGTGACGAGCCCGGATCGGGCCGGGCTCGGCGAGCGGAGGGTGACGCGCGGTAGCTCGGAGAGCAGGCCGATCAGGAGGTCGGCACGGTCCCTGATCTCTCTGAATCCCGCAATACCACGCTCGCACACGGCTTCTGCGGCGGCCGCGAAACCGCCTGCGAGGGCAGGGCTCATGGTCGAGGCCTCGAAGCGGCGGGCGTCGGACCTTAGCTCGTAGTCGCCGCAGGCGTCGAAGTCAGCGGGGGCCGGCAGCGACAAAAAGCCTACGTTCGGGCTGTAGACCGGCAGGCCTGGCCTGACGTAGAAGGCGCCCATCCCTTCGGGGCCGAGTACCCACTTGTGGCCTGTGAAAGCGTACATGTCGGCGCCTGTGGCCGGTACGTCTACCGCGATGTTCCCGACTGACTGGGCGCCGTCGACCAGGCTAAGGATTTCTCGCTCGCGGGCGGCGGCGCAGATCTCCCGCAGCGGCAACACCTCTCCGTTGGTCCAGTCCACGTGCGATAGGGCGATGAGGCGGGTGTTCGGCGTCAGGGCGGCTTCTATCTTCTCCGGTGTCACGGGGGGCGAGACGAGGTTGACCTTCACCCCGAAGCGGCCCCTCAGGTTGTGGAGCGGCACGAGACAGCCCGGGTGCTCTGTGGTGACCGAGACGACCTCGTCGCCTTCGCGCCAGTCTATCGAGCCGACGCCGAGGTTCATGCCGTGGGTGGTGTTCTGGGTGAGGGCCACGCCGTCGGCCCCTATGAGGCGGGCTGCGGCCTCGCGGGCGCGGGAGTTCGTCTCTGCCTGGAGGGCGTAGAGTCCAACGCCCTCCAGGTAGGCGGGGCCGGAGCAGAGATCATCCGCCCTCCGCATGGCCTCTATGACGTAGTCGGGGGGAGGTCCGCTGCCGCCGGAGTTCAGGTAGGCGTAGTCGTTGGCAGCGAGGGCAGGGAACATCTCGCGGGGGAGGTTCGTGTCGGAGATGGTACGACTCCTTCCGGGATCAAGACGACCTTTCTGTATAATAGCCTCTTTATGCAGAACGGTAACCTGGTCAGGATCGGTCGCAGGCGCAGGCGGACCCGCAAGAAGAGCAAGCTCTTGCAGAGGCTCAGGACCACTCTACTGGTGCTCTGCTTCGTGACGATACTCGCGGTGGTCGGCATGGTCGCAAGCGCGGTGAGCACCTACCAGGCCCTCGCCGCCAACATGCCGGACCTTGACGACTACCACTCCACCGAGCTCGCCCAGACCTCCCTCATCTACGACACGAATGGCAAGATCGTCGACCAGCTCTACGGCGTCCAGAACCGCTTTGTGGTACCCCTGGAAGAGGTCGACCCGACCCTCAGGCAGGCCATCATCTCGATCGAAGACCACCGTTTCCACGAGCACAGGGGCTTGGATTTCGAGGCCATCGGGCGCGCGGCGGTGGAGAACGTCAAGAGCCTCTCTATCCAGGAGGGTGGCTCCACCCTGACCCAGCAGCTCATCAAGAACACCTACATAGCCCAGCAGGAGCGCCAGATCCCTAGCTTCGAGCGGAAGTTTGTGGAGGGCTCGCTCGCCTGGCAGTACGAGAAGCAGCACTCCAAGGATGAGATCCTCGAACAGTACCTCAACACCGTGTACTTCGGGTCCAACGCCTACGGCGCTGAGGCCGCGGCAATGACCTACTTCAACAAGAAAGCCCGAGACCTCACGCTACCAGAGTCGGCACTGCTCGCCGGGATCATCAACCTTCCTGGCATCTACGACCCCTTTGTAGATCCTGAGAGCGCGAAAGAGCGCCGCAACGTCGTGCTCGACAGGATGCTCGAGTACGGCCACATCTCCAAGAAAGAGCACGAGGTGGCGGTGGCATCTAAGCTCGGCGTAAGCCGCGGCAGAATCCAGTACCAAAACGACAACGAGTACTTCCTCAACGCCGTTCGCAAGGAGATAGCCGAGGAGTACGGCGACGACATGGTCTACGAGGGCGGGCTCAAGATCTACACCACTTTGGACCCGGACCTCCAGGCGATGGCAAACAACGCGGTCGACTCCATCGTGAACCCTGAGGCGGGCGACCCGTCCGCCTCCCTGGTTTCGGTCGAACCTGCAACGGGGGCGGTCAGAGCGATGGTCGGCGGCTCGGACTTCGACCAGGTGAAGTTCAACCTCGCCACTCAGGCGCATCGGCAGGCGGGAAGCTCGTTCAAACCCTTCGTCTACGCGGAGGCCGTCCACGAAGGTATCTCACCCGAGACCATGTATGTCTCCAAGCACCTTTACATAGACATGGGCGAGAACGCCAAACCTTACGAGGTGGACAACTACGACTTTATCCACCGCGGGCCAATTACACTCGAGAGGGCGCTCGCCGACTCGGACAACACGGTATTCGTCCAGTTGGCTCTGGATCTCGGGCTCCAGAAGGTGGTCGAGATGGCCAACAAGCTGGGCATAGACAGCGAGGTCGACGCCTACCCCGCGACCGCGATCGGGGGCCTCAGGGTCGGGGTCACGCCGCTCGAGATGGCCTCGGCCTACTCGACCTTCGCCAACGCGGGCACGCACATGCAACCGTACCTGGTCGAGAAGGTCACGAAGGACGATAAGGGAAGGGACACACTTCTGGAGGAACACCGCCCCTTCGGCGAGGAGGTCCTCAGCAAGGACGAGGCGGCCGTCGTCACGGAGGCGCTGCGCGCCGTGATCGTGCGCGGAACGGCCAGCTATTATCACGACCTCGACGCCGAGATAGGTCGCCCGGCTGCTGGCAAGACAGGCACCTCCAACGAGTTCATAGACGCCTGGTTTATCGGCTTCATACCGCAACTCTCCACGAGCGTGTGGGTCGGTTACCCCAACGAAAGGCGCTCCATGGTGAACATAAACGGCCTCCAGCAGATAAACGGCGAGAACTACCCGCTGGACATCTGGTCCCTCTACATGCAGAGCGCAGTCCAGAGGTACCCGATCCAACAGTTCGACACCCCGAGCCCCGACCTGCATCTCGAGGTGAAGACCGACGGCCGCACCTACGTGAAGCCCGAGCCGCCGCCAGAACCGGAGAAGACCAAAGAAGAGAAGACCGACGACAAAACAAAGAAAGATTCCGGTTCGGGGAATACAGAGACCAAGGCCGAAGAGCCGGGTTCGTCAGAGCAGCCGTCCGCGCCGGACCAGGATCAGGTGCCATCCTCGCAACGGACACCGGCGAGCGTTTCTCCATCGTCGGTATCTCCCGAACCGGATGGGGGCTAGAACGTTCGCGGGGACGGGCAGACTAGAGGCGAAGCCCGGCTGCAAGGGCGGTCCGTGAAGCGGCCCCACGGCGGCGAGCGGGCAGGTTTCGCGAGGGATCCAGCCACCTGGATGACCTATGGCCTAGTCGGCTTCTTCGCGTTTATGGAGACGGTGCTAGGGCCGATCATGCCCTTTCTCCGTGGGGAGTTGAACCTCGGCTACACCGCTGCGAGCCTACACTTCAGCGCCTTCGCCCTCGGCGCCGTCTTGCTCGGCTTCTTCGGGGACAGGATCTCGGGCCGCTGGGGGAGAGGCGCCGCCCTCTGGGGCGGCGCCTTCGGCATGGCCGCCGGCGCCTTGCTCTTGATCTGGAGCCCAAGCGCCTGGGGCACCGTCCCCGCGGCCTTCGCCATGGGCATCTGCGGCGCCCTGTTGATCGTAACCTCCCAGGCGGTGCTCTCCGACAGGCACGGGGAGTACAGCGCCGTGGCCCTCACCGAGTCGAACGTCGCGGCGAGCGCCTGCGCGATCGCCGCCCCGCTGCTCGTCGGCGCCTCTGCGGCATCGGGGCTCGGCTGGCGCGCGGCGCTGGTCTGGCCCGCGGTGGCACTGGCCTTGCTCGCCGCCCGTTTCTTCTCCCGGCCCCCTGACCTTCCGCCGAACGCGGCGGTAGATAACGCGCGTGCTGATGACCGGACCCTCCCCCGCCGTTACTGGGCGTTCTGGGCCCTCGTGGCGCTCGGCGTCGCCTCGGAGTGGTGTGTAGGGTACTGGGGGGCGGATTTCCTCGCTGAGGGAACCGGCCTCACCCGCCCGGCCGCGGCAACCTCCCTTACCGCCTTCTTCGCAGCGATGCTCGTGGGCCGGATCGCGAGCAGCCGGTTGGCGCATGCTTTGCCCGCGGCGATCCTCCTCGCCGCGACCCTCTTCGCAGCGCTCCTCGGGTTCCCGCTGTTCTGGCTCTCTCCCGGCGCTCCCCTGGCCCTGGTCGGCCTATTCGTAACGGGGCTCGGCATCGGCGGCGTCTACCCGCTTGGCGTCTCCGCGGCCATCGCGTCGGCGCCCGGCAACACCGATGCGGCCGCGGCGAGGCTATCCGTCGGTGGTGGAGGCGCCATTCTCGTGGCCCCCTTCGTCCTGGGAGCCCTGGCCGACAGGGTGGGCATAGGCACCGCTTTCGGCATCGTAGTCCCGATGCTCCTCGCGGCACTGTCCCTGGCACTCATCGCGGGACGAAGAGGCCGACAGGCGCCGACCTGATTAGCGGAGGATACCGAACTTTTTGGGGCCACTACCGGGCGGCTCGCACCGTATCGGCGGGCCGGGGCCCGGCCGCCTCCCGTAAAGCCCGCGCGAAGAAGTCCGCCAGCGATAAAGCACTACCCGAAGTCATGCTCACAGCGGTTTTCATATCGAGGGAGCCTGGAGGCATCAGGACGTCCTCTCGCCTAGCAGCGGGATTCTCGGGGCTTTTCCTGAAGCCTGAAACCTGTTGGCTGTAGCCGCGGTTTGCGCAAAGGGCGCAGTCCTTCTGCAAACCG
>Ga0126307_10001253_pt1 | contig 16727 bp, 10 predicted proteins | sample Plot28_FD_89955 | JGI IMG/M metagenome (GOLD analysis project Ga0126307, IMG submission 89955) | Serpentine soil microbial communities from UC McLaughlin Reserve, CA, USA - Plot28 | ecosystem: Environmental > Terrestrial > Soil > Grasslands | place: USA: UC McLaughlin Reserve, Lake County... | reverse complement strand
AGTGCCCAGTACCACGCCCCCGGCTCCGAGTCGGCGCGCCACCCGCCGCGCTTCTTCCTCGGTACCGTCCCTGCCATACGGCTTCATGCTCGCGCCCCACGCGGCCCGCGCCGCACGCGCGCGCCCCACTCTGCCCCCGCCGCTGCCCGAAAACCTCACCTCCAGGAAGTCCACCATCCCCTCGCGCAGCGCGCCATAGCTGCTGTCCGTGCCGCTGACCCGGAAGGGGAAGACCGCCATGAGGCTGGGATCGAGCCGCGCCGGTGGCGGCCGCTGGGATCGGATCACCACAGCCGCCAGGACCACGGCGAGTAGTCCCGCCACTGCAGCGGCGATCCCCGCCCGGCGCCAGCCGGGCCTGAGGCCGCGTCCGTGTGCCGCAGGTCGAGCGGGCGCTGCGAGCCCCTCTGCAAACTGCCTGACCGTGGGGAAACGATCGGCAGGCGCCCTCGACAGCGCCCGATTGATCGCCTGCTCGACTTGGAGCGGCACCGACTTGCGCACAGTTCTGAGCGGTGGTACCGGATCGGTCAGTTGGCGGGCCAGGACTGCCTGCGGCGTGTGCCCGATGAAGGGCGGTTCCCCGGCCAACATCTCATACAGCACGCATCCCAAGGCGTACTGGTCACTGCGCCCGTCCATCGACGGGTCGCCACTCGCCTGCTCCGGACTCATGTACAGCGGAGTGCCGAGGCTGAGGCCGGTCTCGGTCAGTGCCTCGGCGCCGGCGGCGGTGATCGCGCGCGCAATCCCGAAATCGGCCACCACCGCGTGCCCGTTCTCCAGCAGGATGTTTCCCGGTTTGATGTCGCGGTGGATCAGGCCGTGGGCGTGCGCGTGGTCCAGGGCGTCGGCCACCTCGCCGGCGATTCGCAGGGCGTCCTCGACCGGCAGCTGCTTCTCACGCGCCAGCCGGTCCCGAAGCGATTCGCCCTCCACCAGGGGCATGACATAGAAGAGAAACTCGCCCGCCTCACCGGAATCGAAGAGCGGGAGGATGTGAGGATGGCGCAGGTTGGCGGTGGTGGTGACCTCACGCAGGAAGCGATCCCGGCCCAGGGCAGCGGCGAGCTCGGGGCGCAGCACCTTGATGGCGACCTGGCGCCGGTGTTTCAGGTCTTGAGCGAGATAGACGACCGCCATGCCCCCGGAGCCGAGCTCGCCCTCCAGGTGGTATCGGTCTACCAGGGCGGTGCGAAGCCGCGGGAGGATGTCGGACAGTTTACACGTCTGTGAGGGTACTTCAAGATGGGGAGTCTTCGAGTGACTGGCTAGTCACGCAGCGTCCACGGCCGGAAGCGAGCGAGTACTCACGGGTTGACGGAGCTCCTGCACTCGACGAGGACGCACGCACCGCTAAGGCAGCGTAACCGCCGCCGAGACGGTATACTCCGGGTACTACCCTTCCGCTGCGTGCGACTCCCGGATCAATCCCGGGTTCAAGGTTCCCATGAGTGCTCCCCCTTCGGGGATCTCTGATCACCAGCTCCAATCATCGTCGGGTTATATGCCCGCGCGACTGGCGGCCGCTCTGGCCGACCGCTACCGGCTGGAGCGCGAGCTGGGGCGCGGGGGGATGGCCACGGTGTACCTGGCCCAGGATCTCCGCCACCAGCGTCAAGTCGCGCTCAAGGTGCTGCATCCCGAACTGGCCCAGGCCTTGGGGCCGGAGCGCTTCCTGCGGGAAATCCAGATCGCCGCCCGACTCCAGCACGCCCACATCCTGCCGCTGTTCGACTCGGGCACCGCCGACGGGCTGCCCTACTACGCCATGCCGTATGTGGAGGGCGAGTCGCTCCGGGCCCGGATGACCCGGGAGCGCCAGCTCGACCTCACGGACGCGCTCCGGATCAGCCGGGAGATCGCCGCCGCGCTGGGCCACGCCCATGCCCAGGGGATCGTTCACCGCGACATCAAGCCGGAGAATATCCTGCTCACCCGGGAGGGGAGTGTGCTGGTGGCCGACTTCGGTATCGGGCGCGCGGTGGATGCTGCAGGAGGCGAGCGGCTGACCGAGACCGGGCTCTCGCTGGGGACGCCGGCCTACATGAGCCCGGAGCAGGCCGCGGGGGACGACCAGCTGGATGGCCGCAGCGACCTCTACGCCTTGGGCTGTGTGCTGTACGAGATGCTGGCGGGCCAGCCCCCCTTCACCGGGCGCACCGCGCAGGCGATCCTGGCGCGGCACGCCATCGATCCGGTGCCCAGCCTGCGCACGGTGCGCTCGACCGTTCCGCTGCCCCTGGACCACGCCATCAGCACCGCCCTGGCCAAGGTCCCCGCCGACCGGTTCGCCACCGCGGGCGCATTCGTCAGCGCGCTGGACCAGGCCGCGAGTGCCGCGCCAGCTCCACGTCCAAGTTCTCGATCGCGTCTGCGGGGCCTCCTCCCGGGAGTGGCTGCCGCGGTCATACTGGCGGTTGTCATCGGACTGGTGATGATGCGCCGGTCACCAGCCTCAACTCGGTCAAACCCGAAACTGGTGGCGGTCCTCCCGTTCCGGACCGCGGGGGCAAGCCCCGAGCTCGCCTGGCTGCATGAGGGCCTGGTGGACCTTCTGTCGGCCAAGCTCGCGGGCGCCGGAGAACTGCGCGCGGCTGAACCCACCTCGGTCCTGGGTGCTTGGCGTCGAGTGGGATCGGAAAGCACAGCGGTCCCCCAGGATGCCGCGCTCGAGATCGCGCGTGGCCTCGGTGCCGGTCGCCTGATCGATGGAAGCGTGGTGGGGACACCCGCACACCTGACGATCACGGCCTCACTGCTCACCACCTCTGGCGGCAAGAGCGGTTCCCGCGCGAGCGCCGACGGGCCAGTTGATAGTCTCACGGTGTTGGTCGACCGGCTTGCGTCACGCTTGCTCAGCCTCGATGCGGGAGTGGATCCCACTCGACTTTCTACGACGAGCTCATCGCTCCCGGCGACCCGGGCTTTCCTGGTGGGCCGCGCCGCTTTTCGCAAGGGCGACATGGATGAAGCCTTTCGGAGCTTCCGCGAAGCGACGGTTCTCGATTCGACCTTCGCGCTGGCAGCGCTCGAACTGGTGCATGCGTCGGTGTGGGTCGGTGGGGCGTGGAGCGAGGATGCTCAGCGCGGCAAGCGCCTGGCGCAAGCCGGCCGGGACCGGCTCGGCCCCGGTGACCGCGCGTTGCTCGACGCGTGGGACCTGGAAGACATCACGGGCCCCGGATGGATTCAGGCTTGGCGGGCGGCCGCGCAGGCTAATCCCGAGCGCGCCGAGACCTGGTACGAGCTCGGCGACGCGTACTTCCATAATGCAGCGCTGGTCGGCCTAGACAATCCCCTGCGGCTCGCAGCCGAGGCCTTCCAGCGAGGTTGGGCGATCGATTCGGCAAACAGCAGCGATGCTCTTGAGTCCGGAAATTCGCCCATCGTCGCGGAGCCAGTCGCGCATATGGTGGAGATCGCGCAGATCAGCGGCGATAGCGCGTCGGTGCGCCGGCTTGTGGCCGTCCGACTGGGCATGGACTCGACCAGCGTGAACGGATGGTACCTACGCTGGCATCGGGCAGTCGCGTTGGGGGACTCGGCGCGCCGTGCCTTCTGGGCCGACTCGCAGAAGGTTGATCCAGGCGCGTGGGGCCGTATCCATGGTTTCATGACCTGGACCGGCGTGGGAAATGAGGATTTGCTTCGGGTGACGGACCAGGATACTCGAAATGTGGAGGCACGCCACCCAGGTGGGTTTTCATCCTCCTATGTCTTGGCCCTCTTGAATGGCGGTCGGCCTCGCGAGGCCCGTCGAGTCCTGAACACCGACGATACATCTATAGTAGATCTTACTGCGAGAATAAATGATGCGCTCTACTGGGGAGGAGACACAGCCGCAGCGGCGGGTGCCGCCCGGCGGCTGACGCCGCTGGCCGCCACGGTCGCTCGCCGGGGGCGGAGCCGCATCGCGGCAGCGCCAGTTGAAGGCCACCGGTACCCAGGGCTGCCAAAGATTCGAGCCATCTGCGCAGTCGGCGCCTGGCATGCCGCACATGCCGACTACAACTATGTCCAGGGAGCGATTAGAAGCCTCCGCCCGGCCAGTGACCCCAGGCTCTCGCCCGACGACTCCCTGCCTCCCAGCCAGTCCGCGGTACTTTGTTCTGCGCTGCTCGAGGCCACACGCGCAAGCGCGCTCCACCTGCCCGATGCTCGCACCAAGCTCGCAAAGGCCGATATGGCGGCCCGGACCTATATCCTTTCGGGTCCGGTGGCCGCAAACCTGACCATCGCTCGTGTTGCGGAGGCTCAGGGTGACTTGGCGCTGGCGCTCCGAGCGGTGCGACGGCGGGGAAGCGGGTTTATAGCAAGTTTCCCGTTTTACCTTTCGACCTTCCTGCACGAGGAGGGCCGGCTTTCCGCGCTCACCGGCGACACCGCCGGGGCGATCCGGGCATACCAGCACTACCTTGCGCTCCGACCCAATTCCGAACCGGGAGTAAAGCCGGAAGTCGAACGCGTGCGTGGCGAGCTCGTTCATCTGCTCGGAGAACACCCGAGGAGGTAGTACCAGAATCTCTCGGCTTTGTGCACTCTGCCGCGAGTAGTGGGTGATCAAGATTGGTGGAGCGAAAGGGTGGCCTGAGCGGAATTACGGGATGTAGCGCCTGAGGTCGTCGTCGATGATGATGCGAATCAGCCGCTCGCGCACATTCTCGGCGTCGAACAGGATCCGCTTCTCGGGATAGTCCGGGAGCTCGAAGAGCACGTCCTCCATTAGTGCGGCCATCGGCCTCTTGCGGGCGGGTGCGCGGCACCCTTCCGGCCGCCGGAGGGCACTGCGTCACAACCTGATCTAGCATAGGGGCGGCGCAATGCTTGGCCCGGGGGTGCACCCCCCAGACCGAGCTTACGGACGGACCTTCCGGTGCAGAGTGAGCAGAGCCCCGGGGTATGGCAATCGGACCCGGCGAGGGCCGAGCACGCAGGAATTCGGTTCCCCTATGGAGCCCTCGCTGCGATCTCTCTCAGGTTCTCCTCGAAGTGTTCCTGTTGGATTTCCTGCCACAACCCTTTCATCACCTCCTCGGCTCGAGTGGCCATCTCTTCCCAGGAGAGAGACCCGGGGCCGGGATTGATGAACTCGTTGTCCTGGAGGATGCGCTTCGCAAATGCTGGGTCGGCATCCGGCCAGTGTTCTCTAAGGGCCAGGCAGATGTACTTCAGCTTGCGGGAGAGGTCGAAGCAAAAAGTGGCGAGCATGTAAAACCGCTCGTCGACATCCTGCCCTACGGACTCGAGCTTGGGGGTGGCTCCCTTCGGGTGGTTATCCGTGCCGAGCGCGATGTTCGCGAGCTGTGTGGTCATAGTATCCTCGTAGTTGGTGTGAACGTACAACCTGGCGATTGCCGCAGCTGTTCGTAGCGGCTCAGGGAGCGGACCTGCGCTCCAGCCGACCCATCCGTGCCAGGTAAAGAACGTCGGTGATTGCCCAGGAGTTGGCGAATGAGTCCTGCCAACGTCTGGCCTGGGCTGCGTTGCCTTGCCTTCCAAGGAGCTCGGCAAGCAAATACCGCTGGGGACCCATGGCCGTAAGCGGAAAGTTCGCCGTCCACGGCTCGGCGATGCGGGACACCGCCGTCTGAAGCAAGTCTATCGCCCGGGTGGTATCTGCGGCGAGGAGCGCCAGACGGGCGCGAAGTGACGCCCGAAGTGTCTCCGGTCCCGGATCAGCGGGGCTTCCTCGAGGAGCTTCCTCGATCTGCCGCAGCAGCCCGTTCACCTCGGCGGAATCGCCGGCCAAGGTCGCACGGTCCACCAATGCATCGAAGCTCTCGCGGACTTCGTCCCAGTACGGGCGCCGGAAATCCGGAGATCGTCTCGCCTCCACTTGGCGCCTGGCCCAGTCATACATTGGTTTCGCGAGATCTGCCGTCGGGAAGCCGGCCAGCGCCGCCTGCACTATCCAGGCATCGAATGACTCGTCTCCGGCAACTGCCTTCCATGCGCTCACCGCCTCGATCGAGCGCCCCTGTGCGGCCAAGGCGACCAGACGGTACTGAGCCCCCCTGCGTCGATCGTCCGGGGTCCGGTTGGCCCCGAGGAGGAAGCCTGCAACCGTATCGGCCAGCGCAGGGTCCCCTCCTCCATGCATGGCAGAGATAACCACCTGCGCCAGTGCAGGCCGCTCCATCGTGCTGAGGCGGCTCAAGGCGGCCGACCTCTCCCGTGCCGAGGCGAACTGAATTGCGACCAGCGCCTTCCTCATCGGTCCCCAGGGATCGTCCACCTGTAGAAGACTGAGGTACCCTTCCGCGGCACGCCCATCGCCTTTCTGCAGCACCAACTCCAGCAGGTGGTTGTATACGGGGGCGAAGCTGCTGTCCAGCGCTGCAACCCGATCGAGCGCGGCTCGGGCGTCCAGCGGTGACTGGGCGGCAAACGCACCGAAATGGAAGAGTGCCTCGCCCAAGCCATACCAGGCATCTATGTCGGTATTGTCATCGAGGACGGCATCCTGGAAAGCTGCGATCGCACTGTCCCCGTAACCGAGTACAAATTGTCGCTGTGCTCTTAATCGGCCGAGCGATTGCCGATCCAGGTGGTCGCCCCGCGCCAGCCCGGCGTCCACCGCGGCGAGGGCTGAGAGATCATCGTGCCGCAAGGTCTGCACTACGCTCAGACGATGGTAGGCGATCCCACAGTTTGAATCGGCGTTGATCGCGGATCGAATCGCGGCCGCAGCGGCCTCCAGATCTCCCACGCTGAACCGCGAATAGGCCTGCAGCAGCTGGCCGGCGGCCGTCGCGGAACTGGTGCCCGCCAAGATGGCTCTGCTGGCCCCCAAGTCGAGCCGCTCCCGGCGCACCAGCATGTTGAGTGACTGAATGGCGAGCCGCCCTATGGGGAGATCCAGTGCCGCTCCGGGTGCGCTGTGCACTGCTCTCATTATCCGCTCCCCGTCGGAGGCCGAGTACAGCTCGACGCTTACTCGCGTGCCGCCTTCGAGTGGGATGCTGGACCCCCTCAGCAAATAACTGCCCCCCAACTTTCTCGCACCGCGCAGAAGCTCTGCTAGGGGAATTATCTGGGAGCCATGACCTGCACTTACCAACTGACTCCCATCGATGGCCTGTAGACCAGGAATCAACTGCAGCGCATCCGCCAGGAGCAGATCAGGCGCTGGCTGACCCTTGCCCGACTGATCGGCCGCCGAGACTCTTTGAAAAGGGATAATTACGACACCAAGTTGAGAATGCCGACTTACCGAGCCCCGCAGACTGACCGCCAACACCAGTGCGAGCAACAGGAGAGCAGCAAGGCCTCCGGCGACCAGCCAGCGAGTTGAAGGAAGATTCGCAATGCTTCGCCGAGTACGTGGTTCCTCTATGGTTAACGCTCGAGCGAGATCCTGTGCTCGCTGGAAACGGTCCGCAGGAACCTTCTCCAGGGCTCGTCTGACTGCGTGCAGAACTCTGGTCGGCACATTCGGGCGTACTGTTTCCAGGCCGGGAGGAAGCTGTCGAAGATGCTTTGCGGCAATCGATTGAGCCGACGGCCCCGTGAACGGTGGCTCTCCAGCCAACATCTCGAAGAGCACGCATCCCAGACTGTAGATATCGCTCCGGCCGTCCACCTGATCGCTGCCGGTGGATTGCTCCGGACTCATGTATGACGGAGTGCCTACGGCCAGCCCTGATGAGCTCACGTCATCTGACGCGGCATGAATGGCACGAGCTAAACCAAAGTCAGCGATCACCGCCCGACCGGCCTCCAACAAGATGTTGCCCGGCTTGATGTCGCGGTGGACAACGTCCTCCTGGTGGGCGTAGTCAAGTGCTTCCGCCACTTCGCGGGCAATATTGACGGCTTCATCCACCGGGAGTGGACCTTCGCGGCGGATGCGCTCACGCAAACTTTCTCCAGCCACATGCGGCATCACGTAGAAGAGCAGTCCGTCGGATGTGCCGGAATCGTATAGCGGAAGGATGTTTGGATGGGTCAGCCGGGAGGCAATGCGGATCTCGCGAATAAACCGGACGGAGCCGATTGACACTGCGAGATCCGGACGCAGGACTTTAATTGCTACCGAGCGATTGTGCTTGAGGTCGTGAGCAAGGTAGACAGTGGCCATTCCGCCGCGGCCGAGCTCACAATCGATCGCGTAGCGTTCCGCCAGAACGCTCCGTAAGCGTTCGACCGTGTCGATCATGACTGGAAAACCTTGGTGCTTGAGAGACTAACATACGGCCAGGGCTCGGGGCGGGCTAGACTGCTCTACACCCGTAGTTCGTGTAGTCTAAGGGAGGCCGGTGTTCGGGGAGAAGCTAGTGCAGTCCCTTGGTTCTAGAGAATATAGCGCCTGAGGTCGTCGTCGCTGATGATCCGCACCAGCCGCTCCCGCACATTCACAGCATCGAAGACGATGCGCTTCTCCGGATAGTCCGGCAGCTCGAACAGCACGTCTTCCATAAGTGCGGCCATGACGGTGTGCAGCCGCCGGGCGCCGATGTTCTCCATCCGGTCGTTGGCCATGAACGCCACCCGGGCGACTTCGGCTATTCCATCCGGCGTGAACTGGAGCTCGGCGCCCTCCGCCGTGACCAGCGCCTGATACTGCTTGGTCAGAGCGTTCTCGGGCTCGGTCATGATCCGGACGAAGTCCTGTTCGGTAAGCGGCTGCAGCTCGACCCGGATGGGGAAGCGGCCCTGCAGCTCGGGGATGAGGTCAGACGGCTTGGAGACGTGAAATGCGCCGGCGGCGATGAACAGAATGTGATCGCTCCGCACATAGCCATAGCGGGTTTGCACGGTGGAGCCCTCGACGATAGGCAGCAGGTCGCGCTGGACTCCCTCGCGCGAAACGTCAGGCCCGCCGGCCTGGCCCCGTTCACCCGCGATTTTGTCGATCTCGTCGATGAAGATGATGCCGTGGTTCTCGACCCGGTCGAGCGATTCATTGACCACGTCGTCCATGTCCACCAGCTTCTTCAGCTCTTCATCGACCAGGATTCGGCGAGCCTCGGGCACCTTGACCGTCCGCCGCTTCTTCCGCTTGGGCAGCATGTCCTGCAGCATCTCGGTAAAGTTGATATCGGCCCCCTCGATCCCCTGGGGCGGCTGAATCAACTCCATCATGGGATAGCCCTGCTGCTGCACTTCCAGCTCGACCTCCCGGTCGTCCAGCCGCCCCTCGCTCAGCATGGTACGGAGCTTCTCCCGCGATCTGCTGCGCCGCTCCTCTTCGGGGCCGGGAGGCTTTTCCGATTTGGCCTGGCCGCTCGACGAGACGATGAAGACCGAGGAGCTCTCCCCCCGTTCCCCATGTTCCTCTTGTTGCTCACGGGCTGGTGGCGGTGGCGCGGAAGGGAGCAGCAGATCCAGCAGCCGCTCATCCGCGCGCTGTTCCGCCTGGGGGTAGACCTCGTCCTCCCGCTCGGTGCGCACCAGGTTGATCGCAGAATCAACCAGGTCTCGCACCATGGATTCCGCGTCCCGTCCGACGTAGCCCACTTCGGTGAACTTGGATGCCTCGACCTTTATGAATGGAGCGCCGCTGAGCCGGGCCAGCCGGCGTGCTACCTCGGTTTTCCCGACGCCGGTCGGCCCGATCATGATGATGTTGTAGGGAGTGATTTCATCCCGGATGTCATCGGGCGCCTGAGCCCGCCGCCATCGGTTTCGGACGGCGATGGCAACCGCCTTCTTGGCCGCCTCCTGACCAACGATGTACCGGTCCAGCTCGGCCACGATCTGGCGGGGAGGCATCTCCTCCAGCCAGGGCATGGGCGATGTTGGCGGAGGAGGTGTCTCCGCTTCGATTGGGAGGTTGGTGGCCGGGTCGGACATGCTTAAAGGTACAGCGGGCGCGGGACCCTCACGCTTTTCTCCCATCACCCGGCAATTCCAGAATCGTGACATTCCGGTTGGTAAAGACGCAGATGTCAGCCGCGATCTCCATGGAACGCTGAACGATGTCGCGCGCGGAGTGACTGGATTCCGGCAGCAGAGCTCGGGCGGCGGCCAGGGCAAAGTTGCCGCCTGAACCGATCGCCACGATCCCGTCGTCAGGCTCGATCAGCTCCCCCGCTCCACTCAGGAGGAAGCTGTGCTCCAGGTCGGCCACCACCAAGAGTGCCTCCAGACGCCGGAGTACCCGGTCACTCCGCCAGTCCTTGGCCAGCTCGACCGCGGCGCGGGGCAGATTTCCCGGATAGCGGTCGAGCTTCTCCTCGAATTTCTCATAGAGGGTCAAAGCATCGGCCACCGACCCGGCAAACCCGGCGAGCACCTTGCCGCCCTTGAGCGCGCGCACCTTGTTGGAGTGCGACTTCACCACCGTCTCCCCAATACTCACCTGACCATCGCCACCAAGCGCGACTCGGCCGTTTTTCCGAACTCCGAGAATGGTAGTGCCGTGGAATGGCATGTTCGTCCTTTTAAGCGTGAACGGTCAACAGTGACAGGTAAAGGGCCGACCTCACACCCCCATCGCCAATGTCGGCCCCGTTCACCATTGACCGTTTACCCTTTACGCCGTTCCCTCACGCCCGCGGGTGCGCCTGATTGTAGACCTTCTTCAGTCGCTCCACGCTCGTGTGGGTGTAGACCTGGGTGGTGCTCAGCGATGCGTGACCCAGCAGCTCCTGGACCGCCCGCAGGTCGGCTCCCGCATCGACCATATGGGTAGCAAACGTGTGGCGAAGCGAGTGGACCCGGAGTCCGTCGCCGCCGATCCCGTCCAGCAGACGATGCACGACCCGCTGAATTCCGCGCGGACCAAGGCGCTTTCCCCGCCGGCTCACGAACACCGCGCGGCGGTCTCCCCCCGCGCGAGCTACCGCGCCTTGACGGAGTTGAAGATAGCGCCTGAGCGCGAGCACGGCCCGTGAGCCTACCGGCACGATCCGCTCCTTCCGACCCTTCCCTCTCACCTTCAGCTGATCGGAGAGAAGATCAAGGTCCTCCAGGTTCATGCCGCTCAGCTCGGAGAGGCGGATACCCGTGGAGTAGAAGAGCTCGAGAATGGCCAGATCTCTGGTCGGGCTCAGCTCGTCGCCTGCGGCCCTCGACTCGGCCCACTCAAAGAGCCGGTCGGTCTGACGGCGGTCAAGATATCCCGGCAGACGCTTCTCCAACTTGGGCACCCGGGCTGCTCGCGCGATGTTGTTGGGGACCTCGTGATGCTCCTGGAGAAACCGGTAGAAGCTCCGCACCGCCGACAGGGCCCGCGCAGCGCTCCGCTTGGAGAGGCCTTTCCGCTGCAGCTCGCCAAGGAACCCCCGGAGCCCCAATCGGTCCACGGTGTCCCATTTCCAGCTTCCGTAGTGGCGGTCGCAGAACTCGGTGAATGCGTCGAGGTCTCGGCCGTACGCCTTTACCGTGTGGGGCGAGACGTCACGTTCCTTCTCGAGATGCGTCAGGTATTCGGTCACTTCGCGACGCAGAGACATTGAATTCCGATCGGTGTCCCGTAGTTAGTTGAGGCAACTGCGGTGACGCTCCTCCAGGCGCTGCCGCACTCGATGGTCACCCCAGTTGCCCTCAGTAGGTACGTCCCAGGAGTCGGGATGTTGACCCGCGGCGATAGGACGGCACCGAAGGGACGCGTCAGCACGAGGGGAGGAGACCGGGCGCCCCTGGTTCCAGGCGCTGCGGGGTCAGCTCCCGAGCGTCCGGGCTCCGACGGTCGAGTGCTGCAGCGCCCCGGAGGCGCCGCCCATCGCCGCGATGCCTGCCTGATCCATCCAGGTCCCGAAGTCCGCCTGCGCCCGCTCCACCAGCAGCTCCTTCTTCCGCTCCTTCTTCAGTTTTCCCGGTAGCGGATCCAACAAGCCGAAGTTCGCATTCATCGGCTGGAAGTGCTTCGGATCGGCTTCGTTCAGATAACGGTACAAACCGCCCAACATGGTTGTCGCCGGGGGGACCGCGATCGGCTCGCCGGAAAGCCGGCGGGCCAGGTTGATGCCGGCCAGCAGTCCCGTCCCCAGCGACTCGGTGTATCCCTCTACGCCGGTAATCTGGCCGGCAAAGAAGAGCAGCTCGTCGTCTCCGGCAGTCAGTCCAGGGCCCAGCGCCGCCGGAGTGTTCAAATACGAGTTCCGGTGAATGCTGCCATAGCGGAGGAACTCGGCCGACTCTAGGCCCGGAATCATCCGGAACACCCGCTGCTGCTCCGGAATACGGAGCCGGGTCTGGAATCCCACCAGGTTCCACATCTGCGCCGCTGCATCCTCTCGCCTCAGCTGCACCACCGCGTGCGGATCCCTGCCCGTGCGAGGATCCGGCAAGCCCACCGGTTTCATCGGGCCGAACCGGAGCGTGTCTCTTCCCCGGCGGGCCATTTCCTCGACTGGCAGGCAGCCCTCGAAATACGGCACCTGGTCGAAATCGTGCCCCGCGAACTGATCGCCTTCCAGTAACGCATCGATGAACCGCTGGTACGAGTCGGGGTCGAGCGGGGCATTCAGGTAATCGTTTCCCTGGCCCTTACCATAGCGAGACAGCGCGTACAACCGCCCGTGATCGAGCGAGTCGCCCGACACTATCGGCGCAATGGCGTCATAGAAGGCGAGCGCGGCAGCGCCCAATCGGTTTACCATGGCCTGGCTCAGCCGTTCCGAGGTAAGCGGACCGGTAGCAATCACTGCCGGGCTGGGCAGCTCGGTGCTCTCCTGCCGGACCAGCGTGATGTTGGGATGACCCGTCAAGCGGCGGTGCGCCTCCTCTGAGAACAGCTGGCGATCAACCACCAGCGCGGTGCCGCCGGGCACGCGCACATCATCGGCGACGGGAAGCAGGACACTGCCCAGCGCTCGCAGCTCAGCCTTGAGCAGGCCGTGGGCGTTGGTGAGGTCCACCGATTTGAAGGAATTGCTGCAGACGATCTCGGCCAGGCGATCGGTTTGGTGGGCGGCGGTCCGGGTGCCGGGCCGCATTTCGCAGAGGGTTACCTGGAACCCTCGTTCAGCGAGCGCCCAGGCCGCCTCCGAGCCGGCGAGGCCTCCGCCGACCACGGTGACGTTTGCCCGGGGAGCGATGGTCACCCCAGAGCCACCTCTTCCGGCTCGGCCACCACGAGCTGGTGGCCACACTTGAGGCACTTTCGCGTTTCGCCATCGGCCTTGGTGACTTTCTTCTCCATGCCCAGCCAGCCGCAGGAGGGGCAGGTCTCCGGTACGGGACGGTTCCAGGTGGAGAAGTCGCACTCCGGGTAGCGCAGGCAGCCCCAGAAGGACTTGCCCCGCTTGGTGCGGCGCTCGGTGAGATCACCGGTGGGGCACTTGGGGCACTTGAGCCCCATCGGGATCGACCGGGTACCCTTGCAGTTGGGGTACGTGGTGCAGGCGAGGAACTCGCCGAAGCGCCCAGTTTTGATGACCATGGGCGAGCTGCAGAGATGACACTTCTCATCGCTGGGCCGGTCGGGGACCTTGACCTTCTTCAGCGACTTCACGTAGTCGCAGGGGTCCTTGTACTTGATACACGCGAGGTAAGGGCCGAACCGCCCGGTCCGCAGCTCGATCTGGCTCCCGCACTTGGGGCAGCGCTCCTTGGCCAGCTCTTCCGGGTTGAGTCCATGGGCATCGGCCACGAGAGCCTTCATGTCAACCGCATTGAGAGCCTTGGTAAACGGCCCATAGAAGGCCTGAAGCACCCGCTGCCAGCCCAGCTCGCCGTCTTCGATCCGGTCGAGCTCGTCCTCCATTTCGGAGGTGAACTCGACATTGAAGATTCCGGGAAACTTGCCGACCATGATCTTCTCCACCGTTTCACCCAGCTCGGTTGGGAAGAAGCGCCTCTGGTCTACCTTCACGTATTCCCGGGCCGAGAGGGTTGAGATGATGGCGCTGTAGGTGGACGGCCGTCCGATGCCGAGCCGCTCCAGCTCTTTGACCAGGCTCGCCTCGGAGAACCGGGGTGGCGGCTCGGTGAAGTGCTGATTGGGCGTGATCTCCCGAACCTCGACCTGGTCTCCCACCGCCAGCGGCGGAATGGGCGGGAGATCGTCCATGGTCTTGCCTTCTTCCTTTTCCCGGCCCTCGGTGTAGATGACATGGTAGCCATCGAACAGGAGCACTGACCCCGTTGCCCGGAACAGGTACTCGCCCAGATCGAATTCCACTACCGTCATGTCGTAGACCGCTGGCGTCATCTGCGAAGCGACGAAGCGCTGCCAGATCAGCTGGTAGAGACGGTATTGGTCCGGCTCGAGATACTGCTGAATCTGCTCCGGCCGGCGGGTGACGTCGGTGGGCCGGATGGCCTCGTGGGCGCCCTGCACCCGCGCATTCTTCTTCGGATTGTAAACGTTAGCTGATTCGGGCAGATACGGCTTGGCGTAGTTGTTCTTGATGAAGCCTCTGACCGATGCAACGGCCGTGTCCGATACCTGGGGTGAGTCAGTCCGCATGTAGGTAATCAGACCAACCGGTCCGTCCTCGCCGACATCCATCCCTTCGTACAGGTCCTGCGCCGCGCGCATGGTACGGCGGGAGGAGAAGCCCAACTTCTTGGCGGCCTCCTGCTGCAGCGTGCTGGTGGTGAACGGCGCCGCGGGATTCTTCTTGCGATTTCGCTTTTCGACCTTGGTGACGACGAACGGCCGGGGCCTCACGGCATCTACCACTGCCCGGGCATCGGCCTCGGTGTGGAGCTGCGGCTTGTGGCCACCGACTTTGGCCAGGGCGGCTTCGAAGGTTTGGCCATCCTTGGCGCAGAGCGCCTCGATGGTCCAGTACTCCTGTGGCTTGAACGCGCGGATTTCCCGCTCCCGCTCGACGATCAAGCGAAGCGCGACGGTCTGCACCCGTCCGGCCGAGAGGCCGGTTTTTATGCTGTGCCAGAGAATGGGACTGGCCTTGTAGCCGACCAGACGATCGAGAATGCGGCGGGCTTGCTGTGCATCCACCTTGCGATCGTCGATCTGGCCCGGATCGCGGAGCGCCTCCTGAATGGCCTCCTTGGTGATCTCGTGGAACAGGATGCGGTGCGTGCGGATCGAGGCGGGGAGTCCCTGCCGAATCTGTTCCGCCACATGCCAGGCTATAGCCTCTCCCTCACGGTCCGGGTCGGTAGCCAGGTAAATGGCAGACGCAGCCTTGGCCGCCTTCTTCAGCTCGGCCAGCGTCTTGGTCTTGCCTTTGATGGTGACGTACTTGGGCTCGAACCCGTTTTCCACGTCCACGCCGAGCTCCCGCGTGGGGAGATCTCGGAGATGGCCGACCGTGGCCTTTACGTCGTAACCCGATCCGAGGTACTTACCGATAGTCTTGGCCTTGGTGGGCGACTCGACTATAACGAGCGCAGGACGGCCGTCCCCCCGGATACGCGCGCCATTGTTCTTGGCGCGACTCGCCTTCGGGGTGCGCGCGGGCGTGGCCGAGGCAGAAGCCTTGGCGGAGCCGGCATTCTGCTCAGGGGCTCTTGTTCCCGTGCGTCCGGACCTTCCGGTCTTTCCCGTCGTTCTCGTTCTCGTTGCCATAGACTCCAGTGTAGGTACCCGACTCATTCAACCATCAAGCCGGCAGGTAGCAAGAAACCCGCACCTCCGGGCCAAATGCAAGTTTGCTGGCTAGGAGCCGGGAGTCAGGGCTAGCCGCTCGCTGCCAGCTCCAGCTCCCAGCAGAACTACGTCCGGGCAAACCACCCCCCATGCTGCCGGGCCAGGGCCATCACCTCGGCAGCGACCGCCTCGGGCTGGGTGTTCTCGGTGTTTATCTGATGGTGCGCTTGCTTGTAAAACCGCTCCCGTTCCTGGAAAAGCACTTGTATTCGCTGGCCCGGGTCCACCCCCGCCAGCAAAGGACGGGCCTCGCCCTGCTCGCACCGTTTGGCGGCGGTAGCCGGTTGGCACCTTAAGTAGATCACCAGACCGGTCTGCTTGGCCCCGTCCAGCTGCCCCGGCTGTGCCGCCCAGCCTCCACCCGGCACGATCACGCAGGGATCCCGGGCCTGCGCCGCCTTGACCGCGTCACGCTCCATCTCCCGAAATCGAGCCTCTCCCACCATCCCGATGATTTGACTTACCGGCATACCCATTTCCCGCGCCAGGAGGCGGTCGATGTCAAGGACGTCCGTGTTCAACGCTTCCGCCACCAGCTTGCCGACGGTGCTTTTGCCCGCTCCGGGCAATCCCACCAGCACGAGGTGGCGGGGCATCAGCCCTCCCTCGCCTGACTCCGCTTGAGCCAGCGGGAACCCAGCGCGGCCACGTAGCCGTCGTAGTTGCGGCGCATCTCGGCCAGGGAGTCGCCCCCGAACTTCTCCAGCATGGCATCGGCCAGGACCAGCGCCATCACTGCTTCCGCGATCACTCCCATCGCGGGAACCGCCGTAACATCGGAGCGCTCGCTCACAGCTTTGGCCGGCTGCCCTGACGCGAGATCGACTGTGGCGAGGGGAGACATCAGGGTGGAGATCGGCTTCATTGCCACCTTAACAACAACTGGTTCCCCATTTGTGATCCCGCCCTCAAGCCCCCCGGCGTTATTGCTCGGTCTCCTGAACCCCCCGCGCGGATCCGTCCCCCCTCCCCCCCTACCCGCTTCTGCGCTTTCTGCTCCGCCTTCAATAGGATCGTGGACCTGCGAACCTGGCCTACGCGCCGCCTCGAAGCCCATCCCGATCTCCACCCCTTTAACCGCCGGGATGGACATCATGATTCCTGCGAGCCGTCCATCGACCTTCCGGTCCCAGGCAACGTGACTGCCGAGGCCAACCACAATCCCTCGGGCGATGACTTCGACCTCGCCCCCCAGGGTGTCGCCCGCTTTCTT
>Ga0126307_10001252_pt1 | contig 16731 bp, 20 predicted proteins | sample Plot28_FD_89955 | JGI IMG/M metagenome (GOLD analysis project Ga0126307, IMG submission 89955) | Serpentine soil microbial communities from UC McLaughlin Reserve, CA, USA - Plot28 | ecosystem: Environmental > Terrestrial > Soil > Grasslands | place: USA: UC McLaughlin Reserve, Lake County... | reverse complement strand
TGGTTGCCGGAGGTGGCCGGGGGTGGCCGGAGGTGGCCGGGGGTGGCTGAGTAGGCGCGGCTCAGGCGCCGGCGAGGGACTCGCCGACCAGCCGCAGGCCGGCCAGATCGTGCACGTCGCCGGGCTGGGCAGCCACGTCGACCACCGGTACGCGGGGGTGCGCGGCCGTGAACCGCCCTCGCAACGACTGCTCCCGCTCGATCAGCCGCATCCGCTCGGCGTGCAGCCGCAGGATGCCGGCCGCCAGCGGGTGGGAACGCGACTCGTCGAGGGTCTCGGACCCGGCGGCCGCCCGGTCGGCCGACAGCCCGGTCGCGCCGGAGGCGTGCACCCGGTTGAGCACCAGGCCGGATAGCGGCATCCGCTCCTCGCCCAGCCGCTCGACGAAGTACGACGCCTCCCGCAGCGCGTCGCGCTCCGGGGCGGCCACCACGACGAAGGACGTGCCGCGCGCCTGCAGCAGCTGGTAGGTCGCGTCAGCCCGCTCCCGGAAGCCGCCGAACATCGTGTCCAGCGCCGCGATGAACGCCTGCAGGTCCTTGAGCACCTGGCCGCCGAGCACCTTGGTGAGCACGGAGGTCATCGCGTTGAGACCGGCGCCCACGACCTTGAGGTAAGCCCGGCCGCCGGTCTTGGCAGTGCCCATGAGCACCCGGATGAAGCGCCCGTCCAGGAAAGAGCCCAGCCGCTTCGGCGCGTCGAGGAAGTCCAGCGCCGACCGGCTCGGCGGGGTGTCGACGACGATCAGGTCCCAGCGGTCCTCTGCCCGCAGCTGGCCGAGCTTCTCCATCGCCATGTACTCCTGCGTGCCGGAGAAGCTCGACGACAGCGACTGGTAGAAGGGGTTCTCCATGATCATCTGTGCCCGGTCGGGCGTGGCGTGCGCGAACACGACGTCGTCGAACGTCCGCTTCATGTCGAGCATCATCGCGTCCAGCGAGCCGCCCCTGGACTCGTCGACGCCCTTGACCCGGCGGGGGCTGTTGTCGAGCTCGGAGAGCCCCATCGACTGGGCCAGCCGGCGGGCCGGGTCGATCGTCAGCACCACGACCGTGCGGCCCTCCTCGGCGGCCCGCAGGCCGAGGGCCGCCGCGGTGGTCGTCTTGCCGACACCCCCGGCGCCGCAGCACACGATGATCCGGGTCGACCGGTCGGCGAGCACCGCGTCCAGGTCGAGCGTCCGGCTCGGCGCGGCGCTCATGCCATGCCCTGCCGGCACAGGTGCTCCGCGAGCTGGTAGAGCGCGCCGAGGTCGACGCCTCCCGTCAGCAAGGGGAGGTCGTACGTCGGCCGCTGCAGCGTCTTGACAGCCCGGCGCTGGCTCTTCTCCAGCGCGACCCGGGCCGCGTGCTCCGCGGCCTCGACCAGCAGGGCGTCGACGCCCGGGTCGCGGACCTTGACGCCGGCGGCGGCGAGCCCCTCGGCCAGCTCGGCGCGGTCGAGCCGACCCTTGGCGGCCGCGGTGAGCTCGGCCTGCTTGAGCAGCGGCACCCGCACCGCGTTGACCACGATGCCGCCGACCGGCAGCCCGGCCTTGGCCAGCTCGGTGACCCCGTCGGCGGTCTCCTGGACCGGCATCTCCTCGAGCAGGGTCACGATGTGCACCGCGGTCATCGGGCTGCGCAGCAGCGACATGATGGAGTCGGCCTGGCCGCGGATCGGCCCGACCCGGGCCAGCCCCGCGACCTCCTCATTGACTCCCAGGAACCGGGTGATCCGCCCCGTCGGCGGCGCGTCGAGCACCACCGCGTCGTACACGGGCTCGGTGCCCTTGCGGCGTCGTGCCGCCTCGTAGACCTTGCCGGTGAGCAGCACGTCGCGCATGCCCGGCGCGATGGTCGTCGCGAAGTCGATCGCCCCGATCCGGCGCAGCCCGCGTCCGGCACGGCCCAGCCGGTAGAACATCTCGAGGTACTCGAGGAGGGCCTCCTCGGGGTCGATCGCCAGCGCGAACACGTCGCCCCCGCCCGGCCCGACCGAGACCTTGCGCTCTTCGTAGGGCAGCGGCGGCGAGTCGAAGAGCTGGGCGATGCCCTGGCGGTTCTCGACCTCGACGAGCAGCGTCCGGCGGCCCTCCCCGGCCAGCGCCAGGGCGAGTGCGGCGGCGACCGTGGTCTTGCCGGTGCCGCCCTTGCCGGTGACGACGTGCAGCCGCACGCCCTCCCAGTCGGACTCCCGGCTCGCCACCCGCCGAGCCTAACGAGCAGGTCAGCGGCCTACGGTGGCGCCCGTGCCGAAACCGATCCTGCGCGCCGGGCGCGTCGTCCTCGTGCCGCAGACCATGGAGCAGGCCCGTGCACTGCTCGAGGGCCGCGACCCAGGGCTCGACCTCGCGCCGGGCTACCCGCACGCCGACACCGCCGACGGGCTGCGGATGTGGGTGGAGCACGGCGGGCCGGACTGGTCCGAGGGCGGCGGCTGGTTCGTCACGCTGGCCGACGACGGCCGGGTGGTCGGCGACTGCGGCACGGCCGGCCCGCCGGACGACGAGGGACGGCAGGAGATCGGCTACGGGCTGGCCGCGCCGTTCCGCGGGCAGGGGCTCGGCACCGAGGCGGTGCGGGTGATGGCCGACTGGCTGGCCGGGCTGCCCGAGGTGCGGGCCCTGACCGCCGACGTCGAGGTCGGCAACGACGCGTCCCGGCGGCTGCTGGAGCGGCTCGGCTTCCGCCTGGTCGACGAGCGCGACGGCCACTGGCAGCTCATCCGCTGACCCGCTGCACGGCCGCGAGCACGGTCGGCCAGGCCACCGAGAGCGGGTCGATCAGCTCGAAGTGCCCGACCCCCTCGAGCTCGTGCAGCACCGCGTCGTCGCCGGCCTTGGCCGCCCTCAGGGCGTACGTCCGGCTCCACCCGACCGGCACCGTGGGGTCGGCCGCGCCGTGCACCAGGGCGGTCCGGACGCCCGACGGCAGCCGCTGCGCGGGACTGGCCTCGGCGTAGCGCTCCGGCACCGCCGCCGGACCGCCCCCGAGCAGCGCCCGCGCCGCGTGGTCGCCGAGACCGCGCTGCTCGACGTCGACCAGGTCCGCCATGCCGGCGAGCATCACGACGCCGGCCAGGGGCACCGGCGTCGGCCGGTGCCACGGCGACGTGCCGGGCAGCCGGTGCCGGCTGGCCGCCCACAGCGCCAGGTGACCGCCCGCGGAGTGCCCGACCAGCACCGGCAGCACGTCCGCCGACACCCGGCCGGGCGCCGCCGCGGCGACCAGCCGCGGCACGTGGTCGGCCACCGTGGCCAGGTCGTCGAACGTGCCGGGCCAGCCACCCCCGGGCATCCCCGCCCGGTGGTACTCCACGGTCGCCACGACGAAGCCGGCGTCGGCCAGCCCCTCGCTCTGCGGTCCGGCGTGCGCGCGGTCCCACGCGGCGGACCAGAAGCCGCCGTGCACGACGACGAGCAGCGGCGCCGGGTCGCTGCCGGGTGGCAGCCGCACGTCGGCCAGGTGGTCGGGCCGTGGGCCGTAGTCGACCGTCAGGTCCGGCGGGCGCGCGGGTCGGGACAGGACGTCCTGGGTCACCCCTGCACCGCGCCGCCGTCGACGTTGAGCCCCTGACCGCTGACGCCGCCGTTGACCACGCAGAACCACACGGCGTCGACCACCTCGTCGACGGTGATGAGCCGGCCGATGGGCTGCTTGCGCTCGAGAATCCTCCGGGCCTCCTCGGGGGAGCGGCCGGTCTGGGCGACGATCGTCGCCACCGACCCGTCGGTCATCGCCGTGTCGACGTAGGCCGGGCAGACGGCGTTGGCGGTGACACCGGTGCGCGCGAGCTCGGCGGCCACCGAGCGGACCAGGCCGAGCACGCCGTGCTTGGCCGCCGTGTAGCCCGCGATGTAGGGCTCGCCGCGCTTGGCGGCCACCGACGCCACCACGACGAGCCGGCCCCACCCGGCGTCGACCATGCCGGGCACCACGCGACGTACGCACCGGAACGGCGCCGTCAGGTTGAGGGCAAGCTGGCGCTCCCACACGTCGTCGGGGAACCGGGCGATCGGCGCGGACAGCCCCTCGCCGGCGTTGGCGACCAGCACCGAGGGCGGGCCCCACGCCTGCTCGACCTCGTCCACCAGCCGGTCCGGCGCCGCCGGGTCGAGGAGGTCGGCGGTCAGCACCAGCGTCTCGCCGGCGCAGAGGTCGGCGGTCACGCGCAGCTCGTCCTCGCTGCGCGCGGTGAGGGCGACCCGGTAGCCCTCGCGCGACAGGCGGACGGCGACGCCGCGACCGATGCCCCGGCCGGCGCCGGTGACGAGCGCGACCCGGCGGTCTCCGATGGCGGGCGAGGCGTCGGCGGACGTCGGCATCCGCGCAGTATGGCCCCTGACCGACCGCCCACTAGGGTCCCTGCATGACGAAGTGGGAGTACGCCACCGTGCCGCTGCTGGTGCACGCGACGAAGCAGATCCTCGACACGTGGGGCGCGGACGGCTGGGAGCTCGTGCAGGTCGTGCCCGGGCCCGGCGGCGGCGAGCAGGTCGTGGCCTACCTGAAGCGGGAGAAGCCGTGAGCACCCCCGAGGAGCGCATCGCCGAGCTGGGTCTGACCCTGCCGTCGGACTCACCGCCCCTGGCGGCGTACGTCCCGGCCGTCCGCACCGGCGACCTGGTGTTCACCGCCGGTCAGCTGCCCCGCCGCGACGGCGAGCTGGTCACGACCGGCAAGGTCGGCGCGGAGGTGACGCCGGAGGTCGCGGCCGAGGCTGCAGCGGCGTGCGCGCTCAACGCGCTGGCCGCCATCAGGGGCGAGGTCGGTGACCTCTCGGCCGTACGTCGCGTCGTCAAGGTGGTCGTCTTCGTCGCGAGCGCGCCCGGCTTCACCGGCCAGCCCGGTGTGGCCAACGGGGCGAGCGAGCTGCTCGGCAAGGTGTTCGGCGACGCCGGGGTCCACGCCCGCAGCGCGGTCGGTGTCGCGGTGCTACCGCTCGACGTCCCCGTCGAGGTCGAGCTGGTCGTCGAGGTCGGTTAGCCCGGGCTGCCGGCGGGCGGCCTGCAGGAAGGCGATCTCGTACGCCGTCGCGCTGAGCTGGACGGCGACCCGGGCGAGGTCGGTCATCCGCTCCTCGCGACTCTCGATGCCCGGGTCGAGCTGGGCGTCGAGGTGCTCGCGCAGCTTGGCGCCGAGCCCGGCAGCCGTCCGGGCCGCCTCGAGCTGCAGCGCGGTCACCACGTCCAGCGAGACGCCCTGGGTCGCCAGCATCCGGCCGACACCGACGAGCACCGTGTGGCTGACCAGGTGCCCGTCGCCGTCGCGCCAGGCGAGGCCGGTCTCGGTCAGGTCCTCGGGCAGGTCGGGCAGCAGGGCCTGGATCCGCTCCTCGGGGATCGGCACGGTCGTCGTGATGTCGGAGCTGCCCTCACGGAACCGGCGGCGCCGGTCGGCCACGATGGCGCTGTAGTCGCCCGGCGACTCGATGAGCCGTTTGACGGCGGCCAGGGTGAAGCCCTCGCGCTGCAGCGAGCCGATCAGCATCAGCCGCGCCAGGTGGGCCCCGTTGTAGTGCGCGACCCGGCCGCGGATCTCGGGCCCGAAGAGCAGGCCCCTCGACTGGTAGGAGCGGATGTTGCGGGCCGTCAGCCCGGACCGCTCCGCCAGCTCGGCGATGGTCATCGTCTCGGCCACGCGACTCCCCTCGGCGTTCCCCCTGGCAGCGACCGTCCGACCGTACCGGCGGCGTGGGACGGGCCCGTACCATCACCGGGTGGTGGATGCCCCCGACGCAGTGCCCGGGCCGCTGCGCGAACGGGCCCTGGCCTACCTGGCCGGCCCGCGCGAGACGGTGGCACCGCGGCACGCCGCCACGGTCATCCTGCTGCGTGATACCGCGGGGGGTCTGCAGGTCTACCTCCTGCGGCGCACCGGATCGATGGCGTTCGCGGCGGGCATGCATGTCTTCCCCGGCGGGTCGGTCGACTCCCGCGACGGGGACGCCTCGCCGGCCTGGGCGGGGGCGGCGCCCGACGAGTGGGCCCGGTGGCTCGGCTGCGACGAGCCGCTCGCCCGGGCCCTGGTCTGCGCGGCGGTGCGCGAGACCTTCGAGGAGTCGGGCGTGCTGCTGGCCGGCCCGTCGACCGGCCCGTCGACCGGCCCGTCGACCGGCCCGTCGACCGGCTCGGTGGTCGGCGACACCACGGCGGAGGAGTGGGAGCGCGACCGCCTCGCCCTGCTGGACCGCTCGCTGTCGATGTCCGGGCTGCTGGAGCGGCGTGGGCTGGTGCTGCGCAGCGACCTGCTCGCGCCCTTCGCGCACTGGATCACCCCCGAGTTCGAGCCGCGGCGCTTCGACACCCGCTTCTTCGCCGCCGCGCTGCCGGCCGGGCAGCGCGCGCGCGACATCAGCGGCGAGGCCGACCACGCGACCTGGGTCGGCGTGGCGGCGGCGGTGCGGGCCCACGAGGCCGGGGAGATGGCGATGCTGCCGCCGACGATCGAGGCGCTGCGCGACCTGGCGGCCTACCCCGACGTGGCCGCTGCCCTGGCGGCGCCCCGGCGGCTGCGGCCGATCCTCCCGCGGCTGGTCGAGACCGACGGCGCGCTGCGGCTGGTGGTCGAGTGACGGTCAGCGCCCCGGGCCCGGAGCCGATGCCGCTGCCCGGCTGGTGCATGCTGGTCCGGGCCGACAACCCGGGTCCGATGACCCTCGACGGCACCAACACCTACGTCCTGCGCCTCGACGCTGGTCGGGTCGTCGTCGTGGACCCGGGCCCGCCGGACGAGGAGCACCTGCACGCTGTTGCCAGTGTGGCCGGCCAGGGCGAGGTGGCGCTCGTCCTGCTCACCCACGGCCACCCCGACCACGCCGAGGGCGCCCCGCGGTTCCACGAGCTGACCGGTGCGCCGGTGCGGGCGCTCGACCCGGCGCACTGCATCGCGACCGACGAGCCGCTGGTGGCTGGGCCGGTCGAGTGGGACGGGGCCGGCGCGGCGGCGGGCTCGGCGGCGGACGGGTCGGGCGGCGTTGGCTCGGAGGGGCTGGCGGTCGAGGTACTGCTCACGCCCGGCCACACGTCGGACTCGGTCTGCTTCGTCGTCGAGTCGGCCGGGACCCGGGCGGTGCTCACCGGCGACACCGTGCTCGGGCGGGGCACCACGGTGGTCGCCCACCCGGACGGGTCGCTGGCGCCGTACCTCGACTCGCTGCGCCAGGTCGCCGCGCTCGGACCGGTCACCCTGCTGCCGGGGCACGGGCCGGTGCGCCCCGACGCGGCCGCGCTGGCCGGCGAGTACCTCACCCACCGAGAGGCGCGTCTGGTCCAGGTGCGTCGGGCGGTGGCCGACGGGGCGACGACGGCCCCCGAGGTGGTGCGGCTGGTCTACGCCGACGTGGACGAGGCCCTGTGGCCGGCCGCCGAGCTCTCGGTGCGGGCCCAGCTCGACTACCTCGCCGCGGAGAGCGGGGCCTGACCGCTCAGCCGATGCACGGTCCGCCCAGCCGATGCCCCGTCCGCCCTGGTGATCGTTTGCGACACCGGGAGGCCCGACACGCCGACACCGCCGCGTGTCGCGCCAGATCGCGTCGCAAACGATCAGGCAGGAGGACTGGCCGTCAGCCGGCGCGGCGGGTCAGGCGGTCCAGGTCGAGGATCACCACGGCGCGGCCGTCGAGCCGCAGGAAGCCGCGAGAGGCGAAGTCGGCCAGCGCCTTGTTGACGGTCTCGCGCGATGCGCCGACCAGCTGGGCCAGCTCCTCCTGGGTGAGGTCGTGGGTGACCCGCAGCCCGTCCTCGGTCTCGACCCCGAAGCGCTGGGCCAGGTCGAGCAGGGCCTTGGCCACCCGGCCCGGAACGTCGCTGAAGATCAGGTCGGCCATCGCCTCGTTGGTGCGCCGCAGCCGGCGGGCCAGCGCGGCCAGCAGCCGGCCGGCGACCTCGGGTCGCTGGCTGAGCAGCGGGTCGAGCGCGTCGTTGCCGAGGCCGGACAGTGTCGTCGCGGTCACGGCGGTCGCCGTGGCGGTGCGCGGCCCGGGGTCGAAGAGCGACAGCTCGCCGAACATCTCCCCGGGCCCGAGGACCGCGAGCAGGTTCTCGCGCCCGTCGGCGGCGGTGCGGCCGAGCTTCACCTTGCCGGTCGTGACGATGTAGAGCCGGTCACCGCGGTCGCCCTCGGCGAAGAGGGTCTCGCCGCGGCCCAGCTTGACCACGTCCATCCGGCGCTGAAGGGCGTCCTGGGCCTCGGGGTCGAGGGCGGCGAAGAGGGGCGAGCCGCCGAGCGGTCCCGCGGCCCCGGCTGGCGCGCCCTGCCCCTGCTGCTCGTCCACGTGCGTCCTCTCACCAGCCCCGTGCTCGACTTGGCTTCAGTCTGCCGCACCGGCCGGCGGGGTGCCGAGAGAGGAGGCGTCAGGCCACGCCTACCCCGGCGTCGGGCGGCAGGGGGAGCGCCCGCAGGGCCAGCGAGGGCTCTTCTCGGTAGCGCGCGATCAGCTCGCCGGTCGCGGCGTCCAGACGCTCGTGCAGGCCGCGCCGGTAGGCGGACAGCTCGTGCTCGGCGTCGGCCAGCCGGCTTGCTACCTCGGCGCACCCCTCGCGCTCCCAGAGAACGGCCAGGTCGGGCACCGGCGGCATCTCGACGTGCCCGTCAAGGGGCTGGACGGCGAGCCGTCGGCTGGCCCGCTGCTGGTCGGTGAGGACGGTGCGCAGCCGGCCGAGGGCGGTCTCGTCGTCGACTGCGAGGTCGAGCCGGGCCTGCACCAGGCGCCGCCAGTAGGAGACCCGGGCCTCCTCGGTGATCAGCTCCTGCCGGTAGGTGCGCAGCTCGTCGAGGGCCAGCGGCGCCAGCTCGGGGGCGCGCTGCGCGGGCCGGCGTGGGGGCTGGCCGCCGGCGGCGGTGCGCCGGCGGGCGCGCGGGTCGGCCGCATGGGTCGTGGTCACGTCGTGGTCCTCCGTCCGGCGGCAGGGTGCCGGTAACGCTGGTCGAATCGTCGGCACCCGCCGCGTGCTTGACCCGGTGTCACCCGGACGCCGCACGGACTTGACCGCCTTTTGAGGAACCCGTCGGGGCGGACCGTAGGCTCTCCCGGGTGAGCAGGCGCGGCGGCACCCGGGGAGTGCCCAGAGCCAGCGACGTCTCGGACGAGACGTCGCTCGGCCGGACCCGGCGGGCCCGCCGGATCGCGAGGGTCCTGGCCGAGACCTACCCAGACGCGCACTGCGAGCTCGACTTCACGACCCCGCTGGAGCTGCTGGTCGCCACGATCCTGTCGGCGCAGAGCACCGACGCGCGCGTCAACATCGTCACGCCGAAGGTCTTCGCCCGCTACCCGACGGCCGCCGACTATGCCGCCGCCGACCGCGCCGAGCTGGAGGAGCTGATCCACTCGACCGGCTTCTTCCGGGCCAAGACCAACGCGCTGATCGGGCTGGGGCAGGCGCTGGTCGAGCGCTATGACGGCGAGGTGCCCGGCCGGCTCAAGGACCTGGTCACCCTGCCGGGAGTCGGGCGCAAGACGGCCAACGTCGTGCTGGGCAACGCGTTCGGCGTCCCGGGCATCACCGTCGACACGCACTTCGGCCGGCTGGCCCGGCGCTTCGCGTGGACCGAGCAGACCGACCCCGACAAGGTCGAGGCCGAGGTCGGCGTGCTGTTCCCGAAGAAGGACTGGACGATGCTCAGCCACTGGCTGATCTGGCACGGCCGCCGGTGCTGCCACGCCCGCAAGCCGGCCTGCGGCGCCTGCCCGGTGGCGGCACTGTGCCCGGCCTACGGCGAAGGGGAGGTCGACGCGGCCAAGGCGGCGAAGCTGCTCAAGAGCGAGGCACAGGTGGCGGTCTCGTCGTGAGGTGGCGGCGCACCGTGCCGCGCCGGTCGGGTCGCGCGGGTGCGGCGGCCGCGGCGCTGTCACTGCTCGCCGTCGTGTCGTTGGCCGGGTGCAGCGGCTCCGGTGAGGGCGGCGGGCCGGCCGACCGCGCGGCGACGGCTCAGCCGAGCACTGTCGGGCGTACGTCGTCGGACCGCACCTGCCCGCAGCTGGACCGTGCACAACCGCGCGACGACGGGCTGCCGGACCTCGATCTGCCCTGTCTCGAGGACGGTCCCTCGGTCAACCTGGCCGACCTGCGCGGCACTCCCACGGTGCTCAACGTCTGGGCCGCGTGGTGCACCAACTGCGACCGCGAGATGCCGCTGTTCGCCGACGCGATGGACCGTGCCGGCGACCGGCTGCGTTTCTTCGGCGTCCACTACAAGGCGACCCGGGCTCAGGGCCGCACCTCCGAGGACGACTTCGGCGTGCCGTTCCCCTCGGCGCACGACGGCGACGGTGACCTGACCGTCGCGCGGCTGCGTGCCACCGCGCCCCCGCAGACCTTCTTCGTGAGCGCCGACGGCAAGGTCGTCGGGCGCAAGGTCGGCGAGATCACCTCGCAGGACGAGCTGGACGGCCTGGTCGAGCAGTACCTGGGCGTGCGGCTGTGACCACCGCCTCGGGGGTCCCGGCGACGCCGCCGGCCGACCTGCCCGGTTGGCTGAGCCCGCTCGCCGACGCGGCCCGGACCGCCCGGCCCGAGGACCTGAGCCGCTTCCTGCCGCCCGAGGAGGGTGGCCGGGAGTCGGCGGTGCTGATGCTCTTCGCCGGCGACGAGGCGGGCGGCGTGCCCGGTGCGGACGTGCTGCTGATCGAGCGCTCGCACGGGCTGCGCAGCCACGCCGGCCAGGTCGCGTTCCCCGGCGGCGGCATCGACCCGGACGACGACGGTCCGGTCGGGGCGGCGCTGCGCGAGGCGGCGGAGGAGACCGGCCTCGACCCGGCCGGGGTCGCCGTCGTCGGCACGCTGCCGGCGCTGTTCCTCCCGGTGAGCGACTACGTCGTGACCCCGGTGCTCGGCTGGTGGCGCCACCCGTCGTCGGTGTCGGTGGTGGACGAGGGCGAGGTCGCGTCGGTGCACCGGGTGCGGCTGGCGGACCTGCTCGACCCGGCCAACCGGTTCGTGACCCGGCACCCGAGCGGCTTCACCGGTGCGGCGTTCGACGCCGCCGGGCTCTACGTGTGGGGGTTCACGGCCGGGCTGCTGGACCGGATGCTGCGCCTCGCCGGGTGGGAACTCCCGTGGGACCGCACCCGGGTCGAGGACCTGCCGGCCGAGGTGCTGGAGCGCATCGACCGCGAGATGGGCAGCCGGTGAACTGGCTCGACGTCCTGCTCCTCCTCGCCGCCGCGTCGTTCGCCTTCTCGGGCTACCGGCAGGGCTTCGTGGTGGGGGTCCTGGCGTTCGCCGGCTTCATCCTCGGCGGAGTCGGCGGCCTGCTCGTCGCGCCCGCCCTGGTGTCCGGCCTCGAGGCCGGGATCACCCAGTCGGTGCTGGCCATCTCGATCGTCCTGCTGGCGGCGACGGTCGGCCAGGCGACGCTGGCCTGGCTCGGCTCGCTGGTCCGCGACCGGCTGACCTGGCGCCCGGTGCGGGTCGTCGACGCGGGTCTCGGCGCGTTCGTGAGCGTCGTCGCGATGCTGCTGGTCACCTGGTTCCTGGCCAGCGCGCTGCGACCGGGCCCGGTCCCTACGCTGTCGCGGCAGATCAGCGACTCGCGGGTCATCACCGCGATGGACGAGGTGGTGCCCGACCAGGCGCACACCCTGTTCTCGTCGTTCCGCCGGGTGCTCGACGACAACGGGCTGCCGACCGTCTTCGCCGGCCTGGCCCCGGAGCAGATCCGCCCGGTGGAGCCGCCGACCCCGGGCATCACCGGCAACCGGGCGGTCCGCCGGGCCGGCCCCAGCGTGGTCAAGGTGGTGGGGACGGCGGAGGACTGCAGCCGGCGGCTCGACGGCAGCGGCTTCGTCTACGCGGCCCAGCACGTGATGACCAACGCGCACGTCGTCGCCGGTGTCGACGACCCGCAGGTGCAGATCGGCGGCATCGGCCGGACCTACGACGCGCGGATCGTCCTCTACGACCCCAGCCGGGACGTCGCCGTGCTCTACGTGCCCGACCTGCGGGCCGACCCCCTCGACCTGGACCCGACGGGCGGCCGCGGGGACGACGCAGTGGTCGCGGGTTTCCCCGGTGGCGGGCCCTACCGGCTCGAGGCGGCGCGGATCCGCGACACCATCGACGCCCGCGGACCGGACATCTACCACCGCGACCAGGTGACCCGTGAGGTGTTCTCGCTCTACGCGGTCGTCGAGCCCGGCAACTCGGGCGGCCCTCTGCTCAGCCTCCGGGGCGACGTCTACGGCATGATCTTCGCCAAGTCCCTGGACGACGCCGACACCGGCTACGCCCTCACCGCCGACGAGGTGCGGCCGCTGGCCCGGCGCGGTGCCGGTCGCATCGCCGAGGTGGACACCGGCGCCTGCGCCTGACCGCCCCGCCCCGCCCCGCGTGCCGCCCGCTTCGCCCTTCGCCCCACCCGAGTTGATCACGGCACCATGATCAACTCGGGTCGACAGCGGTGTGCAAGCCACAGTCGCTGCGAGTTGATCGGAGTCGGTCCAGGTCGCTGCGTCAGGCGGGCGGGCTGTTGACGCGCAGGCGCAGGGTGCGTGGCGGCTCGTCGGCGGTCAGCGGCTCCGCGGCGATCCGGCGCGCGGCGTCGACCAGCCCGGTCACGTCGATGCCGTACGGCGCCTCGTTGCTGTAGGCGGCCACCCGGGTGGCTCCCCGCTCGAGCAGGCGGGCCGCCCCGACCGGGTTGCCGCGGGCCCGGTGGGTGAGCCCGACGGCGAGCTGGGCCAGGCCCTGCCAGAGCTCGCGCTCGTGCTCCGGGGCGGCCTTCCAGCTGCCCTCGAGCACCTCGTGGGCGTGGAAGGGGCGGCCGGCGTCGAGCAGCCGCTGCGCCTCGGCCAGCGACTCGAGCGGCGGCAGCACGAGGTCGTCCGGTACCCGCTCCACGGCGCCGGTCGAGGCGGTCGCGCCGTCCCAGCCGGTCGCGCCGGCCGCGCTGTCCCAACCGGTCGCGTCGGCCGCGTCGTGCGGCAGCGGCCGGCCGAGCCCGTCGCGCGGCCGGGCGGACCGCGCCCGGCCGGCTTGGTCGCGGTCGCGGTCTCGATCGCCGGCGGTCACGGCCGGCCCTGCTCGGGCCCGGGGTCGGCCAGCCAGTCGCCGACGACCGAGACGAACGTCGACGGGTCCTCCTCGGGCGCGAAGTGCCCCACGCCCTCCATCAGGTGCCAGCGGTAGGGCGCCTCGACGTAGCGGCCGGAGCCCTGGGCGCTGGTGGGCAGCACGCAGCGGTCGAGGGAGCCGTGCACCTGCAGGGTGGGGACCGTCACCGGGCTGGCCATCCGGCGGGCGTAGCGCAGGCCGTCCGGGCGGGGGATCGAGCGGACCGCCCACCGGTAGGACTCCAGCGCGCAGTGGGCCACCCCGGGGATCTGCGCGGCCTGCCGGTAGCGGCGCTCGGCCTCGGCGTCCGGGAAGCCGGGCCCGGCCCAGTCGTGCAGGAGGTCGACGACCTGCTGCGCATCGTCGGCGACCAGCCCGCGCTCGGGGAGGACCGGCCGCTGGTAGCCGATGACGTGCCGGCTGGCCCGCAGCTGCCGGGCGTCGGTCAGGTGCGACCGGCGCAGCCGCCGCGGGTGGGGCATGGACACGGCGACCAGGCGACGTACCTGCCGGGGATGCACGACCGCCAGCGTCCACGCGACGAGGCCGCCGAGCCCCAGGCCCACGACGACGGCGTCGCGCTCGCCCAGCGACCGGACCACCCCCGAGACGTCCTCGGCCAGGGTCCGCGGGTCGTATCCGCGCGGCGGCTTGTCGCTCGCGCCGAAGCCGCGCAGGTCCATCGCCGCAGCCCGGTAGCCACGGCCCGCGAGCTCGGGAAGCTGGTGCCGCCAGGCCCACCAGAACTGCGGGAACCCGTGCAGGAGCAGGACGAGCGGCCCTTCGCCGGAGACCGCGACGTGGAACCGGGCGCCGTTGGCGGCGACCATGTGGTGCTCCCACGGCCCGGCGACCCGGGCGACAGATGCGTCCGGCGGCGGCTCAGCGCTGCGTCGTCGGCGCACCGGCGGACCCGTCGGAGCGCGGGCTCTTGAGGAACGTCGCGGTGTCCTTGCTGGTCCGGATCGTCCGCTCCGGCGGGCCCACCCTGCTGATGAGCCGCTTGCCGAGGAGCACGAGCAGCGCGCCGACCAGCAGGTAGGCGACGGCGACGATCAGGAACGCCCAGCCGGGGTGCAGGCCGAGAGCGACCAGGCCGTACGCCGCCGCGATGCTCAGCAGGACCACCGCGAGGAGACCGAGGAAGCCGGCGGCACCGAACATCCCGGCGCCGGCGGCACCGTGCTTGGCCTCGGCGCGCAGCTCCGCCTTGGCGAGCTCGATCTCGCTCCGGACCAGGGCGGACAGGTCGCGGCTGGCGTTGACGACGAGCGCGCCGAGCGTCTGCTCGGTGCTGGGGCTGGGGCTGGGGCCTGGGCTGGTCGCGGTCATGGTGAGGCCTTCCGTTGCTGGCTGCTGGCCGGTCGTCGAGGGGCAGTCTGCCCGCCCGGTCATCGTTGGTACACGTCCGGGACGCCGTCGCCGTCGTCGTCCCGGTCCTCCTCGGCCACCAGCCGGTCGTAGTGCCGGTGCCGCAGTCGCAGCAGAGCAGCGCCGAGCAGCGCGGCCACGAGGGCCGCGACGAGGATGGCCGCGGTGATCCGGTCGTCCTGGGCGCTGCCCGCGCCGAACGCGACGTCGCTGACGAGCAGCGGCACGGCGAAACCGATGCCGGTGAGGGCGGAGACCGCGAAGACGTCCGCCCACACCAGGTCCGGGCTCAGCCGGGCCGCGGTCGCCCGGGCCACCAGGTACGCGCCCGCGAAGACGCCGACCGTCTTGCCGACGATACGGGCGACGACGACACCGACGGCCGCGGGGTCGGTCGCCGCCGCGGACAGCGCGTCGCCCGACAGCGCGATGCCCACGCTGAACAGCGCGAACAGCGGAACCGCCAGCCCGGCGGACACCGGCCGCCACGCGTGCTCGAACCGCTCGACCGGGCTCCGCTGGTCCGGGTCGTCACGGTGCACCCGGGTGAGCAGGCCGACCGCGACCCCCGCGACGGTCGGGTGCACGCCCGCCGCATGCATCAGGCCCCAGGCGAGCAGCGCGAGCGGCACCAGGACCCACCACGTGTCGACCCGCTGCCGCTGGGCGAGGCCGTAGCCGGCCAGGGCCGCCGCAGAGCCGAGCAGCAGCAGCGGCTGGACGCCCGAGCTGTAGGCGACGGCGATGATGACGATGGCCACCAGGTCGTCGACCACGGCCAGCGTGAGCAGGAACGCGCGCAGTGCCGACGGCAGTCGCCGCCCGACGATCGCGAGCACGGCGAGGCAGAACGCGATGTCCGTCGCCGTGGGGATGGCCCACCCCCGCGCGGCCGGGGTGCCCTGGGTGAAGGCCAGGTAGATCAGCGCCGGGACGGCCATCCCGGTGAGCGCGGCCGCCACCGGGAGCAGGGCCTCGGCCGGCCGACGCAGGGAGCCCAGGGCCAGCTCGCGCTTGAGCTCGAGGCCGGCGACGAAGAAGAAGATCGCCAGGAGTCCCTCGCCGGTCCACTCGCCGACCGTGAGGTCCAGGTGCATGGCGGCCGGACCGATGTGGGTGTCCCGGATCGACTCGTACGCCGAGGCCCAGGGCGAGTTGGCCCAGACGAGGGCCAGGACGGTGGCCAGGATGAGCAGGGCGCCGCCCAGGGTCTCCTGGCGCAGCGCCTCCGCGACGAAGCGGCTCTCGGGCCAGCTGGGGAGACGGAGGAAGTCCGGGGCGCCGGGCCGTGAACGGGACACGCGACTCCTCCGGACGGGGACGTGACGGATCGTCCTGCCGACCAGACTTCCCGGCGCACCGCGACTCACCCTAGCGAGCCGTCGCGGCCCCTCGGCCGGTGAGCGCCCGCTGCAGCGAGCTGAGCGGGGTGGACCGGTCGGGCCGGTCGGGCCGGTCGGGCCGGTCGGGTCGCTGGTCGGCGTGCAGGCTGGTGGTCGCGCGCTCCCAGGTCGTGCTGGAGCTTCTCCATGATCGTGAGCTGGGCGCTGGCCCACCGGAGTCCCCTGCCGACCTGGTGGCGTTCGTCAACCCGAGGAGCACGACGAGGGGATGGACGACCTCACCACCACCGCCCAGCTCACCTCGTGGCTGGCCGGTCACGGGCTGGCCGGTCGCCGCGTGCGGGCGCTGAAGATCTGCTCGGCCCGACGACTGCCGCTGGGCCCACCTGGACCAGACGAAGAACCGGTCGAGGGCCTGGTGCGAGTGGGGCTGCGGGAACAAGGCCAAGACCCGCGCCTACCGGGCCCGCAAGAAAGCCGCCGCCGGCTGATCTGCTCGAACTGGCAGGTCAGCGGGTCACTTCCTGACCCGTACGCCCGCCAGCCCGGGATGCGGCGGGTGGGCTACTCGTCCCCGCCGCCCTTGCCCTTGTCGAGGCCCTGGCCGATCAGGTTCATCACCGTCGGGTCGGCCAGCGTGGTCACGTCGCCCATCTCGCGGTGCTCGGCGACGTCACGCAGCAGCCGCCGCATGATCTTGCCGGACCGGGTCTTGGGCAGCTCGGCGACGAGCAGCACCTGGCGCGGCTTGGCGATCGGGCCGAGCACCTTGGACACGTGCTGGCGCAGCTCCTGGATGACCGCCTCGCCGGCCTCGGAGTCGTCGGCGACCGCGTCGGCGGCGTCGCCCCGCAGGATCACGAACGCCACGATCCCCTGCCCGGTCGTCGGGTCGGTCGCGCCGACCACGGCTGCCTCGGCGACCTTCGGGTGCGACACCAGCGCCGACTCCACCTCGGTGGTCGAGATGTTGTGGCCGGA
>Ga0126307_10001251_pt1 | contig 16732 bp, 17 predicted proteins | sample Plot28_FD_89955 | JGI IMG/M metagenome (GOLD analysis project Ga0126307, IMG submission 89955) | Serpentine soil microbial communities from UC McLaughlin Reserve, CA, USA - Plot28 | ecosystem: Environmental > Terrestrial > Soil > Grasslands | place: USA: UC McLaughlin Reserve, Lake County... | reverse complement strand
CTGGCGACGAACGTGGACCTGGCGCCCACGATCAGCGCGCTCACGGGCGCACTGCCGGGGCGGGTCATGGACGGCATCCCGCTCCTGCCCTTGGCCAAGGACCCCGCGGACTCAGCCAACCGGGACATCCTCTTCGAGAGCCCCGACATCGGCGCCTTCGGCATTCGCCGAGGCCCGTGGAAGTACAACCTCTGGACCAACGGCGACGAGGAGCTCTACAACCTCGACGACGATCCGTACGAGCTCACGAACCTGCTGTACGACCCGCCCGGGCCGACCGAGCCCTCACCGGCCGACCTCGCGCTCGCGAGCGAGCTCAAGGTACGGCTCGCACAGCTGAAGACCTGCAGCGGCGACAGCTGCCGCTAACTAAGAGGCAGCGCCGGCTTCCTCGAGCTTCGCCTTCATGGCCTCGGCCAAAGCGTGCATGCCGCTCATCGGCCGGACGAAGACCTCCATCCGGTTGATCCGGCCCTCGTCGTCGAAGTGCAGGAAGTCGATCCCGTCGAGCTCGCGGTCGCCGACCCGCGCGCTGAAAGCGAGGGCGGCCGCGTCCCCGGTCTCGATGTGGTCGGTGTAGCGAAAGTCCTCGAACACCTGTGACACCGCGCCCAGCAGCATGGCCACCGCGTTGCGCCCCTCGTAGGGCTTGAAGACGACGGGGCTACGGAAGACGACTCCCTCCGCGAAGAGGTCGTCGATCGCCGAGAAATCCTTCGACTCGGCTGCGGCGCGGAAACGGTCGCTCTGCATGCCCGCAGCCTACCTGTGCCAGTCCACCGGGCCGGCGGTGAGGAGGTGCGCCCCGAGCGGGCGGCCCAGCACCTTCTGCGCCTCGGCGGATGCAGCGATCAGCTTCGCCAGGTCCACCCCGGTCTCGACTCCCATCTCCTCGAGCATCGAGACGAGGTCCTCGGTGGAGATGTTCCCGGTTGACCCTGGGGGGACCGGGCAGCCCCCGAGCTCGCCGAACGAGCTCTCGAAGGAGTCGATCCCCTGCTCGAGTGCGGCCAAGACGTTGGCGAGCCCCTGGCCGCGGGTGTTGTGGAAATGCGCCGTGAGCTCGACGCCATCGAGGCGCTCCCCCGCCTCGATGAAGAACTCGCCGACCTGACGCGGGTTCGCCATCCCGGTCGTGTCGCCGAAGGCGATCTCCTCGCAGCCGAATCCCTTCAGCCGCTCCGCGATCTCGAAGACGCGGTCCTGCGGGACATCTCCTTCGTAGGGACAACCGAAGCTGGTCGAGATCACTCCCTCGCAGCGCACCCCGGCATCGCGAGCGGCGGAGATCGTCCCCTCGAGGTCGGCGAGGGACTCCGCGATGGAGCGGTTCACGTTCTTCTGGTTGTGGGTCTCGGAGGCGGAAAGGAAGAAGTTGGCCTCCTGGAAGCGGTCGCGGAGCTTCAGGGCGTTGTCTAGCCCCTTGCGGTTCGGGATCAGCACCGAGTAGGCGACGTCGTCACGCGGCTCGAATCGGGTCAGAACCTCTGCCCCGTCCGCAAGCTGCGGAATCACGTCCGCTCGGACGAACGAGGTGAGCTCGATCCGCTTGAGGCCTGACTCGCCGAGCAGCCCGATCAGCCGCACCTTCTCCTCGGTGGGAATCACCTCGGGCTCGTTCTGGAACCCATCGCGGGGCCCGACCTCGCGGATGCGGACCGCCTTTGGAAGCTCGGCCATGCTTTTCAGCCTAGCCAGGCGGCCGGGCTAGCCCTGGTCGCCCGTGACCGAGCCGACCTGGATCACGCGGCGCTCGTGGGTGCCGACGCCGACGGTGCGGTCGCCCTCCTTGACCTCGACGTCGAAGCGCAGCTTGCGGCCGTCGACCACCTCGTTGAGCTTGGCGTAGGCGGTGCAGATCTGGCCCTCCGCGGCAGCCGCGACGTGCTTGACGCAGACCTCGAAGCCGACCGTCGCGTTGCCCTCATCGAGGTTCTCGAAGACGAGCGCCGCGGCGTTGGCCTCGATCATCCCGATCATGCCCGGCGTCGAGAGCACGCTGGCGCCGATCGTGCCGCCAACGTCCGTCAGGAGCCGGCCCTCGACAGGGAACTCCATCGTGCGCTCCATTCCCGGCTCGAGCGCCATCACCCCACCATCCCCATACCGCCGGAGACGCCGATGCACTCGCCGGTGACGTAGGAGGAATCGTCCGAGGCGAGGAACGCGACGGCAGCCGCGACCTCCTCGGGCTGCCCGAGCCGGCGCAGCTGGGTCCCCGCCTTCATCGTCTCGATGATCTTCTCGCCGATTTCGCCGAACTCCTTGGCCTGCATGAGCAGCGGTGTCTCGATCGGGCCGGGTGCGATGGCGTTGGCCGTGATCCCGTAGCGGGCACCCTCGCGGGCCATCACCTTGGTGAACCCAATCACCCCGGCCTTCGCCGCCGAGTAGACGGCCGAGCCCTTCGAGCCGACCCGGCCGGCCTCGGAGGCGATGCTGACAATCCGCCCATAGCCCGCCTCCTGCATCCCCGGCAGCGCGGCGTAGGTGCAGTTCAGGACCCCGCGCAGGTTCACGCCGATCACCTTCTCCCACTGCTCCGGCGTGGTCTCGGTGAAGAAGCCGAACTCGTCCGTTCCAGCGTTGTTGATCAGGATGTCGATCGGCGGGCCGGCGCTGTCCACTGCGGCCTGCGCCGAGCCGAGGTCGGTGACGTCCAGCTCGATCGCAAGTCCGGAGATCTCGCCTGCCACCTCGGCGCCTGCGTCGAGGTTGAGATCGCCGATCGTGACGTCGGCTCCCTCGGCGGCAAGCCGCCGAGCGACCGCCGCGCCTATGCCGCTCGCACCGCCGGTGACCAGCGCCTTCTTGCCCTCGAGCCTCATGGGGCCAGGCAGCCTATTCGGGCCGACCTGTAGCTTGCTCGCCGGTGGCTGAGCCAATTCCGATCATCGGCGGCACCGGCGCGCTGGGCTATGGCCTGGCCGTGCGGCTGGCACGCGCCGGGCAGGCGATCGTGATCGGGTCTCGCAAACCCGAGCGGGCGGAGGAGGCCGCAGGCAAGCTTCGCGAGGCAGTGCCGGGAGCCGAGATCGAGGGTCTCGAGAACGGCGAGGCCGCGAAGCGCGGCCCGATCGTCTTCCTGACGGTCCCGTTCCGCGCCCAATCCGAGACGCTCACGAACCTGAAGGAGGCGCTTGCGGAGGGGCAGTTGCTGGTCGACTGCACCGTCCCCCTGGCCGCTGCAATCTCCGGCAAGGCGACCCGGACCGTCGGCGTCTGGCAGGGCTCGGCGGCCCAGCAGGCCCAGGAGATGGCACCGGACGGCGTCACGGTCATCTCGGCGCTCCACACCGTGAGCGCCTCTGCTCTCGCCGGCGACGAGACCCTCGACGAGGACGTGCTGATCTGCGGGAATCGCAAGGCCGACAAGGCCCGCGTCGCGGCCGTGATCGAGCTGATCGACGGGCTGCGCACCGTCAATGCCGGCCCGCTGGAGCAGGCCCGGATCGTCGAGCCGCTGACGGCTCTTCTGATCGGCATCAACAGCCGGTACAAGACTCACGCCGGGATCAAGATCACCGGCCTGCCCGACACCGACCACTGGTCATAGTCCCCTCATGGCCATGAGTGGAATTGGGCGCTGCGTCGTCCTGGCCGGAGGGACCGGCGGAGCGAAGCTCGCCGCCGGAATGCAGGACGCGCTCGGCGGGGGCCTCTCGGTGATCGCCAACACCGCCGACGACATCAAGATCGCCGGCGTCGACGTCTCCCCCGACCCGGACCTGATCAGCTACTGGCTGAGCGGCGAGATCGACGAGGAGCGCGGCTGGGGCATCAAGGACGACACGTTCACCGTCTTCGACCGCCTGGTCAAGCTCGGGACGCCGGACTGGTTCCGGCTGTCCGATCGCGACCTCGCCACCTGTCTCTACCGTAAGGAGTTCATCGCCGAGGGTGGCCGCCGCACCGGCGCGCAGGCGCAGATCACCCGTGCGCTCGGAATCCGGGCCGCCGTCCTCCCGATGTGCGAGGAGCCGGTGCGGACACAGGTCAGGACTGCGGACGGCTGGCGGGGACTGCAGCAATATCTGGTCGCCGAGCACGCTCAGGCCCCGGTCGAGGAGATCCAGGTCGAGGGGCTGGCGGACGCGAAGCCCACCCCGGAGGTGCTCTCGGCCCTCGCCGATGCCGACACGATCGTCATAGGCCCATCCAATCCGGTGATCTCGATCGGCCCGATCCTCTCCATGCCCGAGGTGCGCGAGGCGATGGCCGCCTCCGCGGCGCCGGTCGTGGCGGTCAGCCCCTACGTGGCCGGGCAGGTGGTCAAGGGACCGACCGATCTCTTCATGCAGGCGGTGGGGCGCCCGTCCACGGCCGCCGGGGCCGCCTCGCTGTACGAGGGGCTGCTCGACGGCATGATCTGCGACCACGAGGACCCCGATCCGCCGCCGGAGGGGATCCGGACCATGAGCTGCCCCACCTTCATGGAGGGGCGCGCCGGTAGGCGCCAGCTCGCCGATCGGACCCTCGAGTTCGCCTCGACCCTTACCCAGCAGGCATAAAAGCCAGAGAACCGGGGTATGAGCGGCGCCTCACCCGCTAGCCTGACCAAACCGTGGGGACGGATTCCAACACCTTGCATACGACCGCGATCGTTCCGGTGAAAGGGCTCACGGTCGCCAACGGGCGACTGAACGGCGTGCTGTCCGCCGACGAGCGCAACGAGCTCGCGGAGGCCCTCTTCCTCGACCTGATCGTGAAGCTCCCGCGCAGCCGCAACATCGACGACGTCATGGTGGTCACGGCCGACGAGTCGATCGCGCGCCAGGTCCGCTGGTTCGGCCACAAGGTCCTCCTTCAGGAGTCGGATGACGGCCACTCGGCGGCCGCGGCCGCTGGGGCGCGTGCAGCCATTGCTGAGGGCGCGAAGCGAGTCGCCATGCTGCCCGTCGACTGCCCGATGCTCGAGACCGACGAGCTCGACGCCCACATCGGGCGCTCTGCCCGGACCGTCCTGATCATTCCCGACCGGCATGGGACCGGCACCAACGGCCTCGTGCTCGCTCCCCCCGACGTCTTCCTGCCCGCCTTCGGGCCCGACAGCTGCTCCCGCCACGTGAGCCGCGCAAGGGCCTCCGGGATCAGCTTCGCCCTCGAGAGGGTCGAATCGATGGGCATCGACCTGGACACGCCGGAGGACTACTCCCTGCTGCGTGACCGCCTGCTTCTCGATCCGCAGCCGGCCCCCCGGACCGCCAAGGTCCTCTGGGAGCTCGGCGAACGCACCCAGCCGGCTGCCGCCTAGCGTCATCGGCGGCGTACCTTGTGCCGCCGATGACGGGGATCACTCGTGAGCTGCGGATCCGGCCGCTGACCGGCCTGCCCGAGTTGGGCGAAGGCGATGAGATCGGTCGCCTGATCGCGGACAGCGCGGCTCCGACAGCGGAGGACGTCGTCGTGGTCTCCCAGAAGGCCGTCTCCAAGGTCGAGGGGCGGGTTCGATCGCTGGCCGACGTCGAGCCGGGCGGCCGCGCCCTCGAGTTGGCGCGGGAGCTCGGCAAGGAGCCGGCCATGGTCGAGCTGGTGCTCTCCGAGAGTGCGCGGGTCGTGCGCGCCGAACGCGGCGTTCTGATCACGGAGACGCACGCCGGCTGGGTCTGCGCAAATGCGGGGATCGACACATCGAACCTCGCGGATGGCGAGGTCTCGCTGCTGCCGGTCGATGGAGACGCTTCGGCAAGACGGATTCGCGGGGAGATCGCCGCAGCCGCGGGTGCCGCCCCGGCAGTGGTGATCGCTGACAGCTTCGGTCGCGCCTGGAGGGTGGGTCAGGCAGACGTTGCGATCGGCTGCGCGGGCATCGAGCCGCTCGCGGACTGGCGGAGCAGGCAAGATCGCGGAGGTCGAGAGCTGTCCGCCACGCTGATCGCGATCGCCGACGAGCTCGCCTCGGCTGCTGATCTCGCCCGCGACAAGGACTCGGGCGCGCCGGGGGCTGTGATCTCCGGCCTCGGGGATCTGGTGACGGCGGACGATGGCCCCGGTGCCGGTCCGCTCCGGCGGCCGGCGCAAGATGATTTGTTCAGGTAGACGGCTTCGCCATCAGATCGCGGCCACAAGGGGCCGGCCGCTACAGCGCCGGCGTCGCGTGTTTCGACTTGATCGAGTCCATCGAGGGGGGCTTGGTGCCCTCGTTCGTGAACTCCGGAGGCTCGTAGACCCTGCCAGGCATGGCGCCCATCGCCAGGATGCGCGCCGGCTCGTCGCCCGTGGTGAGCTTTCGCTTCTCGGTTGCCCCAACCCTCGCGAAGACACCCTGCTCGAGCTCGTACTCCTCGCCGCCGACGTGAAGCGTCGCCCGGCCGGAGACCACGGTGTAGACCTCCTCCTGGTCGTCGTGGGTCTGGTCGTGCTCGGGGAAGTGCTTGAAGTTCGGCGGCAGGTCGATGACGGCGAGACCGAATGAGCTCACGCCCAGACCGGCCCTCGCTCGCCGGAACCCACCCCCGAAGATCGCTTCGAAGTCCTCGACGCGCTTGACGGTCACATCTGGCATTTCGCTTCCTCTCTCCCCACAGGAGGCCTATCCACCGATTGAGAGTACGGCGGCACCACGCACCCTACCGTGACGTAGGTCATCCAACGCACGGTTCGCGTCGGCCAGCGGATAGACCTGGATCTGAGTCTCGACGGGCACCGTGGGGGCGAGCGCCATGAACTCCTCGCCGTCGCGCCGGGTCAGGTTGGCCACGGACCGCATCGTTCGCTCGCGCCAGAGCAGCTCGTACGGAAAGGCGGGGATGTCGCTCATGTGAATCCCTGCCGACACCACCGTCCCACCCGGCGCCATGGCGCGAAGCGCCTCGACCATGAGGTCGCCGACGGGTGCGAAGACGATCGCCGCGTCGAGGTCCGACGCCCCCGGATCGCCCACGTCACCCGCCCACTCGGCCCCCAGCCGGCGGGCGAGCTCCTGGGTCTCGGTATCCCCCTTCCGCGTCATGGCGAAGACGCTCCGGCCCTGTGAGACTGCCACCTGGCAGATGATGTGGGCGGAGGCCCCGAACCCGTAGAGGCCGAGTCGCTCCCCCGGGCCGGCCAGGCGGAGCGAGCGATATCCGATCAGCCCGGCGCAGAGCAGGGGCGCCGCATGCTCATCGGTGCCCTCGCCCGCCACCGGGAAGCAGAAGCGCTCGTCCGCGACGGCTAGGTCCGCGTAGCCGCCGTCGACGTCATAGCCGGTGAATCTGGCGTGCTCGCAGAGATTCTCGCGACCGGAGCGGCAGTAGCGGCAGGTCCCGTCGGTCCAGCCGAGCCAGGGGACCCCGATGCGGTCGCCCTCATCGAACCGGCTCGCGCCCTTCCCCGCCCCGACGACCTGGCCGACGACCTGGTGCCCGAGCACCAGAGGAAGCTTCGGCTCCGTGAGCTCGCCGTCGAAGATGTGGAGGTCGGTCCGGCAGACGCCACAGGTGGAGACCTCGATCAGGATCTGTCCCTCGGCAGGCTCGGGATCTGGCAGCTCGCGCTCCACCAGCGGCTGGCCTGGAGCCTCGAGGACCATGGCGCGCATGCGCGGATTGTGTCGAATAGGATCGCCGGCGGCCGGGGTTTAGAGAGGAGGCACCATGAACGACGATCGCTACGTGGAGTACGGCGCAGCGACCGGAATCGTGTTCGTCGTCCTGTCGCTCGCGGGATTCATCGTCCTGCCAACGCCGCCGGACCTGAATGCGCCATCCCAGGAGTGGGCGAGCTACTTCCTCGGCCATCACGGCGGGGTCCGAGCATCAATGGTGCTGCTCGCCGTGGCGATGTTCTTCTTCATCTGGTTCCTGGGGACGCTGACCAGCGTGCTCCGGATCGCCACCGGCACACCGAGGCTGCCCTCGATCGCGTTCGCCGGCGGGATCCTCGCGGCGGCGGCGCTCCTGGTCGGCCTGTCAGCCGAGGCCGTGGCGGCGTACCGGCCGCAGGGGGTTGACCCCCTGATCACGCGCGCCCTGAACGACATCTTTGTGATGGTCGGCGTGGCTGCGATCCCGGCGTTGGTGGCGCTCTTTGCGGCCACGGCGGTGGTCATCCTGCGCACGGGTGCGTTTCCCGCCTGGTTGGGCTGGCTGCTTGTCGCCGCGGCCGCGGTTCAGCCGCTCACGTTCGGCGCAATGTTCACCAAGCACGGCGCGTTCGCCGGGGACGGCGTACTTGGATTCGTCGTCCCGGTGATCGTCTCGTTCGTAGCGATCTTCGCCCTGAGCGCGCTGCTCACGGCGTGGGCACGAAACGCCACACAGGCCGGGAACCCGACCCTCACCGAGCGGATACGCGGTGCCGTCAGCGGCGCCGCCAGCGGCGCGAGGGTTGGTGCCCGCGAGGGACGTCCCGGCTAGTAGGTCTCGACGATGTCGTAGAGCGTCGTCCGCTGGGCCGGAGTCCGACCGGCACGGCGGGCGGCTTCGATCAGCTGGTCGGGCTCGAGCTTGACGCCGTGGTGGGAGCCGGCCATCCGCGAGATGTTCTCCTCCATCAGCGTGCCGCCCAGGTCGTTGACCCCCCAGCGAAGGCTCTCCGTCGCGGCATCGAGCCCCATCTTCACCCAGCTCGCCTGGAGGTTCGTGATCGTCTTGCCCAGCGCCAGCCGGAATGCGGCCGTGTGCTTGAGGTTGTCCTCGCTGGAGATCTCCTCGACGCCGTGGGTGCGCCCGAGCAGGGTGTTGAAGGGGATGAAGCTGAGCGGGACGAACTCCGTGATCCCGCCGGTCCGCTGCTGGAGCTCGCGCACGATCCGCATGTGGCGAGCCAGCTCGTGCGGCTCCTCGATGTGCCCGAACATCACGGTTGATGTGGAGCGCAGCCCGGCGCGGTGCGAGGCCTCGATGATCTCGACCCAGCGCGCCACCGGTAGCTTGTTGGGCGAGATGCGCTGACGGACGCCGTCGTCGAGAACCTCGGCCGCGGTGCCAGGCGTCGAGCCGAGGCCGCACTCGATCAGGTACTCGAACACCGAGTCCGGCGAGCGATCCGATCGCTCGCACATGTAGTGGATCTCCATCGGGGAGTAGGCGTGCAGGTGAATGTCAGGGGCGCACTCCTTCGCGAAGCTGAGCCAGCGTCCGTAGTCCTCGAGCGTGTAGTCGGGATGGATCCCGCCCTGCATGCAGATCTCGGTGGCGCCGAAGTCGAGCGCCTCCGCCACGCGCGCGGCGAAGTCCTCCTCTTCCACCAGGTAGGCGTCCGGCGAACGCTTGCCCTGGCCGAACCCGCAGAAGGCGCAGCCGACGACGCAAACGTTGGTGAAGTTGATGTTGCGGTTGACGACGAACGTGGCCGTCTCCCCCGCCAGCTCGGCGCGCAGCTCGTCCGCTGCAACGCGCATGTCCTCGATCACCTCGGGCCGCGTCTCCGAGAAAAGGGCGGTCAGTTCCTCCTCGCTGAGCTCCTCTCCGCGTCGGCCCTTCTCGATCGCAAGGGGCGCCACCTCGGGTGCGGGCGGCATCTCCTGGCGACGGCCTGAGCCGCGCCGGGGAATGAAGCTCCAGTACTTCAGCTTCACGACGTCGAGGACGCCCTGCTCCAACCACTCGGGATCGAGGTACTGCGGATAGGCGCAGAGACGCTCGGTGACCGCGTAGCCACGCGGAGCCATCTCCTTGCGGACCTGGTGCGGACTGGGGAATGGCTCCTCGGGTGAGATGTGGTCGCCGTTGCTCGACAGCCCGCCGAGGTCGGTCGCCCCGGCGTCGACGAGCTCGGGCCACCAGTCAGCGAGGTTCGGCGGCACCTGGACCCCGACATCCGGCATGAGGCGCTTGGACTCGGCGATCAGGTGCTTCATGTCGTCAACCGAGACGGGATCGGCCCACTCGGGCAGGGGCAGCTCGGAAGATTCCCCCTCCTCCCCCGTCCAACGCTTGCGCGAGGCCTCGTCCGCGATGTCGGCCACCTCCGCGCCGTAGTAGCGCGGGTGCGGAACGAAGTTCTGGAGGATCACCTCCTGGATGTGGCCGAACTCGGCCTGGACTGCCGCGATCGTCTCCAGGGCGGCGACTCGCTCCTCCGGGGTCTCGCCGATCCCGACCAGGATCCCCGTGGTGAACGGGATCCGCAGCTCGCCGGCGAGGCGGATCGTTTCCAGCCTCTTCGCCGGGTGCTTGGTCGGCGACCCCTTGTGGACGACGAGGTCGGGATTGATCGACTCGAGCATCAGCCCCTGGGAGGCAGTCACCTCCCTCACGCGGGTCAGATCCTCGCGTGAGAGGACGCCGAGGTTCGTATGGGGAAGCAGCCCGCGCTCGAGGCCCTTCTGGCACGCCCAGACGACGTATGAGGTGAAGTCCTCGTGGCCCCACTCGCGCAGTCGCGCGGCGACCTCCGGATTCACCTCGGGGCGCTCACCGGTGAGCACCAGGAGCTCCTTCGTGTTTCGGCGCACGGCCTCGTCCAGACGGCGCTCGACCTCATCCGGGTCGTGGACGTGCGCCTGGTGCGTCGCGAAGGCGCAGTACTTGCAGTAGCACTGACACGTCCTCGAGAGCGAGAGCGTGTAGTTGCGCGAAAAAGTCACCCTGCGCATGGCAGGGAGAACCTAGCGAAGTGGGTCTACTTGCCTTTGGTGGTTATGAACCCGCGATGCCGCCCGGGGGCGACGACGGCGGGGGTCCACCCGGTCCGGACGACTGGCGCAGCGGGGGCGCCTCGCCCGCGGGCGGCGCGGGGCCGCGCGGGGCGACGGTGTCCGCAAGCTCCTGGACCGGTCCGCTCGACGGCTCGATGATGAACTTGTAGACCGCCGCGGCAAGGAGGCCGCCGACGATCGGGCCGAGGATGTAGGCCCACGCGTCGGCGAAGTGATTGCCGACCAGAGCCGGGCCGAACCAACGGGCTGGGTTGAACGAGCCGCCGGTCAGCGGGCCGAGCACCATCACGAGGAAGCCGAGTGCGCCGCCTATTGAGAGCGCCGCCCAGCGGCGGGTCTCCGGATTGAGCGCGACCGAGAGCACCACGAGCACAAGAACGAAAGCGCCGATGCCCTCCACGAGGAAGCCTTGGAATGGGCCGCCCAGCAGAGCGCTGATCTTGGGCGTCCCGTAGTCCGAGGCGCGGCCCTCGTCGAGCAGGAAGGCCTTGGTGAGCAGCGCGCCGAGCACGCCGCCTGAGAGCTGGGCCAGGATGTAGACCAGGCCGTCGATCGGGTCGATCCGGCGGATGGCGATGAAGGCAGCCGTGACGGCCGGATTGAAGTGCCCGCCGCTCGCCACGCCGATGCTGATGATCAGCGCGAACAACAGGAGGAAGTGGGTGAGCCCGACGACCGCGAAGTCCGAGCCGAACTGAGCGTTCTGGCCGGTGGACACGTAGAGCGCAACGACACTCGTGACGAAGAAGACCAGGAGCAGCGTCCCGACCAACTCAGCGATGTACGCCGCTAGACCTCGATCTTGCACTTGAGTGACCTCCTCGTAGCTCTCGAAAAAAGACCCCACCGGTGTGGGGCGGCGCGCAGTCTAACCGCATTTCCGGCCGGGCCGAGACCCCGCAGCAAACCTTTATCGGACGCTTAGGGGATAAGGTCGCCAGCGGATGAAACGGGTCGCCGCGCTGCTGGCGGCCGCTCTCCTCGTCACCGCCCTGATCGGTTGCGGAGGGGGCGGCGCTGAACCGGGCGCGCCGGAAGGCGCGACGCTGGTCCTCGACTTCCAGCCGAACGCCGTTCACTCCGGCATCTATGCCGCGCAGGCGAACGGCTACTTCGAGAACGAGGGGATGGACCTCCACATCCAGGAGCCCTCGAGCACCGCCGACAGCGCGAAACTGCTCGAGACGGGCCGGGCCGACTTCGCGGTCATGGACATCAACGACTTCGGCATCGCGCGCGAACGGGGCTTGGACGTGTTCGCGATCGCGGCGATCGTCCAGTGCCCGCTCGCCTCGGTGATCACACGCGATCCAACCGAGATCCGGACTCCCGCCGACCTGGCGGGCAAGACGATTGGTGTCACCGGGGTGCCGTCCGACGACGCGGTGCTCGACACGGTCCTGCGCGCCGGTGGAGTCGACCCGTCCGACGTGCACCGGGTGACGATCGGCTTCAACGCGGTGACCGACCTGGCGGCCGGAAAAGTCGACGCGGCCACTGCCTTCTGGAACGCGGAGGGCGTGCAGCTCCAGCAGCAGGGAATCCCGGTCCGCGAGTTCAGGGTGGACGACTTCGGTGCGCCGCGTTATCCGGAGCTGGTCGTCGCGGCGCGAGCGGATGGGGCCGGCGGCCTTAGTGACGCCTTCAAGCGCGGCCTCGCCCGGGGCTATGAACAGCTCGGCGCACAACCGGGCATTGCCCTCCAGAACCTTCTTCATGAAGTTCCCGGCCTCAACCCTTCTGATCAGGCTCGCCAGCTGCAGGCTCTTAGCACTGGCCGCGCCTTCTCGCGTGACGGCGACAGCGTCACATCAGAACTCGATCCACGCTCCGTTGAACTCTGGCACCGGTGGGCTCAGGGCTCTGGTCTCCTGAACCCGGGCTAGCCGAGCGCGCGCTCCACAAGCTCCGGCAGCTCCCTGACCATCCGGCTCCGCGGGACCGCGATCGCCAGCCCGGCCCCGTCGGCGCGGTTCTTCGTGTCGACATCGGTGTGCTGGTAGAAGCCGATCACCGGGACGCCCAACTCGCCCAGGCGCTCGGGCGGGACTGCGTCGAGATCGGCGACCACGAGGTCGATTCCGTCGAGCTCGTCGGGTAGGTCGGAGTCCTGCTCCACCTCGTGCCCGCTCGATTCCAGCGAAGTCCGCACGCGGCTCGCCAGCATCAGATCCTCCACCAGGGCGGCGATTCGGGCCATCGACTTAGATTCGGAGCGGCGTCGGGGTCATGCGTCCAAGCAGGTCATTTGACCAAATAACAGGGATATAGCTCTGGACATGCGTTCCGATACTTGCTGCCGTGGGGCGGATTGTCCATCCCCGAAGTTCCCGACGGGTGGTCCCTTGGGCTGCCATCGGCTTCTCGCTGCTCTGGGGCGCGATCCTCGGCCTTTCGATCATGAGAAGCGACACCGGGCTGGCTGCGTTCAGCGGGCTCGGGATGGCGATCACTCTCGCCCTCACCGCGACGCTCTACCGCGAGCAGACTGAGCTCCGCGACCTCGCCGCGACCGACACCCTCACCGGCCTGATCAACCACCGTGGCTTCCAGCAGGCCCTCCGGAGCCAGCTCCAGGACGCCGCGGTCAAGCGCGAGTCGGTCGCGCTCGTCGCGCTGGACCTCGATGACTTCAAGACGATCAACGAGCAGCACGGTCATCCGTTCGGGGACGGCGTGCTGGAAGGGGTGGCCGCCCAGCTGCGCGAGTCCATTCGCGGCGCGGACATCGCCGCCCGCACCGGTGGCGGGGAGTTCGCCCTGATCCTGCCGGGGACGGACGCGGAAGCCGCACAGGAGATCGCCGAACGCGTGCGCACCGCCGTCGCCGGGCTCTCGCCGGCCGGATCGGAGTTGAGCTGCTCAGCCGGAGTCGCCGTCTACCCCGTGGACGCCGACAACGCCGGTTCGCTCCTCCAGCTTGCTGAGGGAGCGCTCTATTGGGCGAAGCGCTCGGGCAAGTCGAGGACGCGGCGCTTCGACCCCGATCACGTTCGCCTCAGCGGCGACGCCCCCCAGCGCTCGGAGATCGAGCGCATCCTCCAGGAGCGCGCGATCGAGCCGCTCTACCAGCCGGTCGCGTCGCTCACCACCGGCCGCCTGATCGGTTACGAGGCCCTCGCTCGCTTCCCCGACGCACCCGACCGTCCCCCCTCGACCTGGTTCGCGCAGGCAAACGCATGCGGCCTCGGGCCTGAGCTCGAGGCCGCAGCGATTCGTGCCGCTCTCGAGCCCAACGGCCGCCCACCCGGAACGCACCTCGCCGTCAACGTCAGCCCGTCGGCCCTCTCCACCGACGCAGTCAAGGCCGTCCTGCCCGATGACCTCTCCGACGTGGTCATTGAGCTGACGGAGCATGAGGTGTACGTCGGCGACAGTCTCTTGTCGAACTCGCTCGCACAGCTCAAGGAGCGCGGCGCCAGGATCGCCATCGACGACGCGGGCGCCGGCTACGCCGGGCTCAAGCAGGTCATGTGGGTGCGCCCTGACATCGTCAAGCTCGACCTGGAGCTGACCCGCGCGATCCACGCCGATCCGGTCCGCATGGCCCTGGTCGAGTCGCTTGTCCGATTCGCCCGGCGCGTGGGGGCTACCGTCTGCGCGGAAGGGATCGAGAGCCACGACGACATCGAGGTGCTCGCCAACCTCGACGTTCCCTGCGGGCAGGGCTACGCGATCGGGCGCCCGGCGCCCCCCTGGAGCCAGGTCTCCCCTCCCGCCGCCGAAACCTGCCGCACCGCGCTCTCCAAGGCGCTCATCTCCACCCCCGGGGGCGACACGCCCACGATCTCCGCGGGAGATCGCCGCCTCGAGCACCTGAGCGCCCGCCTGGCCAACGCCCGGTCCCGCGAGGACCTCAACAGCGCACTCGACCTGATCGCCGGTGAGCTGCACGCCGACAAGGTCTCGCTCTCGCAGTGGCATCCGGACATGAACGTCGTGGAGACGCTCGCCGAGAGCGGCGAGCAGCCCGACGAGGAGTTCTTCTCGCTGCAGGAGTACGCGACGACCGGCCTCGTCCTCGAGCGGCAGGAGTCCGCGCAGGTGATGGTTGGCGACCCGCTGGCCGACCGCAGCGAGGTCGAGCTGATCTTCTCTTGCGGCTTCCGGACGCTGCTGATCGTCCCGGTGGTCCACCGGGGCGAGAGCCTCGGCATCGTCGAGGCGATGTGCCACGAGGAGCGGCCCTGGACGCGAACCGAGATGAACCGGGCGCGCATCATCGCCAACCAGCTGGCCCCGGTCATCCAGAGCTTCTTCCGGGTCCCCGACCCCGAGCGGACCGTCTAGGACCGCTAGAGGCTGCGCCGGCGCCGGAAGTCGCGGTGGGCGCTATCCGGCCGGCCCCACCACTGCATGATCTCCGCGCGGCCCTCCTGAGAATCCCGCACCCGAAGCTCCCCGGTGATGCCCTCACGGTCCAGCTTGGTCAGCGCACCGCGGACCGTCTCCGCCGCCGCGGCGTGCCCGAACCGGTGGGCGACGTTGATCCGCCAGTGCCAGTCGGCCCGTGAGTACGGCTGCGCGTTCACCAGCGAGAGGATCACCGCGGCATCGACGTAGCGGGTCTCGTCGGCGATGCGCAGATCGAGACCCAGGTCCGTCCAATCGCCCGGGAGCGTGTCGACAACGGCCTCGAATTCCTGTGCCAGAGCCACGGCCGAAGCCTAGCTTCCGTTCGGCCTCTAAGCCGGGACGCCGCCGAAGCGCCGGCGAAGGCGGCGATGCCGGTGGCCGAAGAGCGCGCGGAAGAGCGGCCGCATCGCCGAGCCGGGGAGCGGCAGTCTCGGCTCCCAAGCGACCTTGTCGGTGACCACCACCCCACCGTCGACTGGCCGAATGGTCCGGATGTGCTCCCAGGCTCTCTGGGAGAGCGTCCGGGAGCGTTCCACGAAGCCGCGCCCCTCATCGATCTCGTCGAGCTTGATCTCGTCGTAGTCGACCGGGAATCAGCCCGAAGAGCAGCACCCAGCTGCGGCCCCGCCGCTTCATCTAGCCGATGAAGACCTGCTCAAGCAGGAAGACGTTGAGGGCGATGATCAGGGAAGCCAGCACTCCGGCGAAGCCGGTGAGCCACTTGGGATTGACCAGCCCTCCCATCACCGACCGGCGACTCGCCGCGATCAGCAGCGGAACGAGCGCGAAGGGGATGCCGAAGGAGAGCACCACCTGGCTGATCACAAGGGCGTCGGTGGGCGGAAGCCCGACCGCGAGGACGACCAGCGCCGGGGCGAGCGTGATTGCGCGGCGCACGAAGATCGGAATCCGGCGCTGGATGAACCCCTGCATCACTACCTGGCCTGACATGGTCCCCACCGAAGAGGAGGCGAAGCCCGAGGCGAGCAGGGCGACGCCGAAGACAGTCGCCGCGTTCTGGGAGACGACCTGTTGGAGGCCGTCGTAGGCGCCCTCGATGCTGTCGATCCCCGAGAGGCCCGGGACGTCGTGGAAGAGGGCCGCGGCCATGGTCATCATCGACATGTTCACCAGCCCGGCGAGCGCCATCGCGATCACCACGTCGACCTTCTCGAACTTGAGGATCTGGCGCTTCTCGCGGTCGTTCCGGCCCACGACGCGACGCTGCGTCAGCGCCGAGTGCAGGTAGATCACGTGCGGCATCACCGTCGCGCCGATGATGCCGGTGGCGAGCAGGACGCTCTCGGTGCCGCCGAATCCGGGAAGTACCAGGTGCTTCGCAACCTCTCCCCCGTCCGGGTTTGACGAGAGAATCTCGAAGGCGAAGCCGACGACGACGACTCCTACCATTCCGGCGATCACCGCCTCGAGGCGCCTGAAGCCCATCTGCTGGAGCGCCAGGATCGCGAAGGCGACCACGCCGGCGATCAGCGCGGCCGGGAAGAGCGGGATCCCGAAGAGCAGGTTGAGTCCCAGGGCCGCGCCGACGACCTCGGCGACGTCGGTCGACATCGCCACCGCCTCCGCCTGCAGCCAGAGGAAGATCGACGTGCGGCGCGAGAACTGCTCGCGGCAGACCTCGGGCAGGTTCTTCCCGGTCGCGATCCCCAGCTTGGCGGACTGGGTCTGCACGACCATCGCGATCAGGTTCGCCGCGAGCACGACCCAGAGCAGCAGGTAGCCGTACTTGGCGCCTCCGGCGATGTTGGTGGCGAAGTTGCCCGGATCGAT
>Ga0126307_10001250_pt1 | contig 16740 bp, 10 predicted proteins | sample Plot28_FD_89955 | JGI IMG/M metagenome (GOLD analysis project Ga0126307, IMG submission 89955) | Serpentine soil microbial communities from UC McLaughlin Reserve, CA, USA - Plot28 | ecosystem: Environmental > Terrestrial > Soil > Grasslands | place: USA: UC McLaughlin Reserve, Lake County... | reverse complement strand
TCTATCGCCAGGAGCGGGTCGGCCTGAACGGCCGCGTCTTCACGATCTACAAGTTGAGAACAATGCGCGCCGACGCGGAAGCGGTGACCGGCCCGGTCTGGTCGGCATTGAACGATTCGCGCGTCACGGCGGTTGGACGGGTGCTGCGAAAGACCCGCGTCGACGAACTGCCGCAGTTATGGAACGTGCTGCGCGGCGACATGAGCTTCGTCGGCCCCCGGCCGGAGCGTCCGCAATTCGTCGAGCAGTTGTCGAGCACAATTCCCTACTTCAGTCAGCGGCACGTGTTGAAGCCAGGCATCACCGGCTGGGCGCAGGTCCGCCATGCGTACGCGGCCAGCGTCGAAGACACGATCGAAAAGCTTCAGTACGACCTGTACTACATCAAGAATTTGTCGCTCTGGCTCGACCTCCTCATCCTGGTCGAGACGGTCAAGACGGTGGTGCGGCAACGCGGTGCCCGCTGATGTGCGGCATTGCCGGAATCTTCAATTACGGATCGTCGTCAACCGACGACCGCGCCGTCGCGTCGCGGATGCGCGACGCGATGACGCATCGCGGCCCCGACGCCGCCGGACTCTACCAGAGCCCTGACCGGCGCGTCGTTCTTGCGCACCGCCGCCTCAGCATCGTGGACCTGACATCGGCCGGCCGTCAGCCCATGGCGAACGAGGACGAAACGGTCTGGATCACGTTCAACGGGGAAATCTACAACCACCTGGAAGAGCGCGCGCGACTGGCGGCCAAAGGCCATACGTTCAGGTCGCGGTCCGACACCGAGGTCATCGTCCATGCGTACGAGGACTCCGGTCCGCTGTGCGTGTCGCGGCTCGACGGAATGTTCGCGTTTGCGCTGTGGGACGCCGACCGCCGCGAGCTGCTGATCGCGCGCGACCGGCTCGGCAAGAAGCCGGTGTATTACACGACATCCGATGGCCGCTTCCTGTTCGCGTCAGAGATCAAGGCGCTCCTGCAGCATCCTGACGTCGCGCGCGACATCGACCCGGTTGCCCTCGACTGCTTCCTGACGTTCTCCAATACCCCGGCGCCCCTGACGATGTTCAAGAACATCTACAAGCTGCCGGCAGCGCATCTGCTCCGCTGCAAGTCGGACGGCACTGTACGTACCGAGCGGTATTGGTCGCCTCTCGACGGTCCGGCCTGGCCGGAGGCCAACGCCGCCGGCAGCGTCGAGCGCGTTCGCGAGTTGATCGAGCGGTCGGTTTCGAAGCGGCTGATGAGTGACGTCCCGATCGGGGCATTTCTCAGCGGTGGCGTCGATTCGAGCACGAACGTGGCGCTCATGAGCCGCCTGTCGTCGCAACCGCTCCGCACGTTTTCCATTGGCTTCGAGGGGTTCGGCGCGGCCGAGAACTTTCACGACCTCCCGTACGCGCGCTCGGTGGCGCGCCATTTTGGCTGTCAGCACCACGAGACGATCATCACAGCCGAGGACTGCCGGCGGTCTGTGCCGCAGCTGGTGTCGCAGCAGGACGAGCCGATCGGCGATCCGGCGTGCCTGCCGATGCAATTCGTGGCGCGAGCGGCGAAACAGGGCGGCGTCACCGTCGTTCTCGTCGGCGAAGGCAGCGACGAGGTCTTCGGCGGCTATCCCGACATGACGCGACTGATCGCCAGTCACGACGGTAAGTGGCGCCGGTTGGGTCGCCTTCCACGCGCGGCTCGCCAGGGGCTCTATCGAGGTGCCCGGGCAGCGGGCATGGATGTAGGCCGCGCCGACGTGCTGCGCCGGCTGGCGGTCGACGAGCCGTTCTACTGGGGTCTGGATATCGTCTTTTCGGATCTCGAAAAGCGGCGCCTGTACCGGCCTGGCCAGGCGACGACAGGATCGAGCGCTGCGGCATCGATGGTCGCCGGGTACTACAGCGATTTGTCCCGATACCGTCCCGACGCGGACTTCCTGCAGCAGATGTCGTACGTGGAACTGTCCAACCGACTGCCCGAACTGCTGCTGATGCGCGTCGATAAATTCTCGATGGCGCATTCGCTCGAGGCGCGCGCGCCATTCCTGGACCACGAGCTGGTGTCCTACGCACTCAGCCTCCCCCAATCGACGAAGATCTCCGGCGGCCAGACCAAGAAGATCCTCAAAGAGGCAGTGACCGGGCTTTTGCCCGCCGAAATCATCCACCGGGCGAAGCAGGGATTCCGCGTACCTCTCTCCACGTGGCTGGCCGGACCCCTGTCGAAATGGGCCGAAGAGCGTCTGTTCTCGAAAGCGGCCCGAGAGCTCGACTTCCTCGACTTCGGTTACATCGAGCACCTCTGGGAACGGCACCGCACGCGGCAGGCCGATCAGAGTTTCGACTTGTGGTCCCTCATCAATCTTTTCAGCTGGTACGAGCACTGGTTTGCCTAAGACCGTCCTGCACGTCGTCGACGGACTGGGGCTGAGCGGGAAGACGCAGAACCTGGTCTCGGTTGTCTCTCGCCTCGATCGACGACGGTTCACGCCGGTCGTCTGCAGTCTCAACCCCGAGCGGAGCCCGATTGTCTCGCAGCTCGAGGCGGCGGGTGTGCCCGTTCACAGGGTTGCGTGCAGAGATGGCATCCATCTCGGGACGGCGATGCAGCTGGCGCGGCTGGCCTGGTCGGTGAAGGCGGAGATCATCCACTGCTACAACCCGCGACCGATGCTGTACGGAGGCCTTGCCGCGCTGGCGATCGGCGGCGCGGGGGTTGGATTCCTGAGTGCTTTCGCGTGCCAGGTTCCCGACCGGGGATATTCGTTTCTCCCGCAACCGCTCGCGACTGCTTCGCGGCGCAACGTCTACCGAAACCGGCTCGCTGTGGCATTCATGCGCTACATCGTCGCCGTCTCGCCATCGCTCGGCCGGCGCTTTTGTGATTACAACGGCCTGCCAGTCGACAAGCTCCGGGTCATCCCTTACGCCGCCGACGTACGCACCACCGATCGCATCACGGCGCAACGGGTCTCCGAGTTGCGGCACGAGCTCGGGTTTGGCCCTGATGACATCGTGATCGGCAGCGTCGGGCGCCTGGTGGAGCAAAAGGACTATCCGACGCAATTGCAGGCTTTTGCGCTCGCCGTCCGGCGCGTCGGACGCCTGCGCATGGTGATTGCCGGAGACGGGCCCCTCCGGTCATCGCTCGAAGCAATGGCGCAAGCACTCGCGATCGCTGACCGGGTGCAATTTCTGGGCAACCGAGACGATGTTCCGGCCCTGCTCCGCAGCGTCGACATCTTTGCCCTGGCGTCGAAGTTCGAGCCATTCGGTCTCGCGCTGCTCGACGCGAAGGCGGCGGGGCTGCCGATCGTCGCCATGGCGGTCAACGAGATCCCGGAAATCATCTCGGACGGAGAGAGCGGGTTCCTCGCGCGGCCGGAGCACGCATCCGACATGGCGCAGGGGTTCATCAAGCTGGCCGAGGACCAGGACTTTCGAGCGCACCTGGGGTCTCGCGCGCGCTTCGAGGCGCAACAGTTCACGCTGCAGATGGCCGTGGCCGCGTACGAAAGTCTCTATGACGAAACAGTCCATTAACACACCCGGCTCAGCGCCCGTACCGAACGAGCCTTGTGCCTGGCGGGGGAGCGAGTAACGCGATGTCTGCAATTTATGGAATCGTCGGCGGATCGAGCCGACGGGAGCGCATCGACGTGGACCTCCGGGCCATGTCGGACGCCCTTCGTCGCCGCGGGCCTGACGGCGACCACCAGTGGAAGGACCAGAGCGACGCAGTGGCGCTTGGCTTCCGGTTCCTGCGCACGGCGGATCCCGAATCAAGCCCTGGCGTTCTGGTCAATGAGGACCGGTCGTTGATGATGGTCTGCGACGGCCATGTGTTCAATGCCGGCATGCTGCGGTCGCATCTGCGCGATAGAGGTCACACGATTCGTCAGCCGCATTCGTGCGAGCTGCTCCTTCATCTCTACGAAGACGAAGGCATCGCCGGGTGGCGGCGCGTCGACGGGCAGTTTGCCCTGGCGCTCTGGGATGCTCGCGCAAAACATCTCGTGCTTGGGCGTGACTTCCTGGGCGTCCGGCCGCTGTATCACGCGAACACCGCCGAAGGCAGCGTGTTCGCTTCCGAGATCAAGAGCATCCTGCGGGCCCGGCACGTGCCGGCTGCGGTCGACGAAACCGCGCTTGCGGACTTTCTGACGTTCACGAGCGTTCCGGGCCCGAGGACGCTCTTCCGGGGCATCCACAAAGTTCCGGCGGGCAGCGCCGCCATCTGCGGCGGTGATGGCAGCGTCCGCATCGAGCCGTACTGGGACCTGCTCCAGAATCCGCTCCAGGAATCGAGCGACGAGCGTTTCTACGTCGAGCGCGTGCGGGAGCTCCACCGGGCTGCAGTCGCGGGCCGCGACGTCTCAGGGCCGATCGCATCGTTGTTGAGCGGCGGCAACGATTCGAGCGCGAACGCTGCGCTGCTTACCCGCAATCGATCGCAGACCGTGCACACGTTCACGGTAGGCCTGGCCGGTCTCGAAGGTTCCGCGAAATACAACGACATCGAATACGCGCGGCGGGTCGCTGCACGGATCGGATCGGTACACCACGAACGGCTGCTGAGCACCGACGAGTTCCTCGGCACCATACCGCTGACGATCGACGCGATGGACGATCTCGTGTCCGAACCGTCCTCGGTCTTCCTGCACCACGCATTGGGGCTCGTCGCCGACCAGGGTCTTCGCGTCGTCGTCACCGGCGAAGCCAACGACGAGCTCTGTTGCGGCCATGGCGGCATGACGCAGATTCGTGACGGCTACTATCGTCGATGGCTGCCGTACCTCCAGAAGCCCGCATGGATGCGGCAGGCTCTCGCCGCTCTGGCGCCGGCGATCTCCCCGGGCCGCCACGACGTGCTCCAAAGGGCCTCGCGAGGTGATGAGTACTTCTGGAGTTACGAGACGGCGTGGATGGACACGGACAAAGCCGGGGTGCTCGCTCCCGACCTGGTGAGACGGATGCCGCGTGCGGGACGCGTACCCGCCGCCGTTCGGAGCCGGTTCCAGGCAAGTCCGCATGCCGGCCGTGACTATCTCGCGTACGTCGTCTACGCGATGATGCAGGACTTCTATTTCACGAATCTCATGCTGGGAAAGCTCGACTTGCTCGCATCGTCGCAGAGCATCGAGCCCCGTTGTCCCTACACTGCCCCGTCCTACGCCCATTTCGTTTACAACATCCCGGCCGCGCTCAAAGCGCGCGATGGCGTCGTGAAGTATTTCTTCAAGAAGGCGATCGAAGGGCTCCTCGACGACGACGTCATCTACCGGCCGAAGCAGGGTTTCCGGACGCCGGTGATCGAGTTGTTCCGCGGCGCGCTCGGCAAGTGGGCCGAGCCGGTCCTGCTCGACGCCGGGTTGACCCGGGAGGGGCTCCTTCGACGCGATCATCTCGCCGAGACGCTGCGCCGGCACCGCGCCGGCGAGGGTGATTATTCGAATCGTTTGTGGGCGGCTATGAGCCTCAATCTCTGGCACGAGCGGTGGATTGGCGCCGCGGAAGCAGTGGGTGCAGCATGAACTCCTTTCCTCGACTGAGATCGGCCGCAATCGCGCTGACGCTGGTGTGCGCGCCTCGAGCAGCGATTGCTCAGACGAATGACGACAAGGGAGGCGTCACCGTCAGGCAAGTGAGCGTGTCGACCGGGTACGCAGCCGTCCAGCTGCCACCGATCACGCTCGGTGGCTATCTGCCGATCGACATCCTCAACGCCGATCTGATCACGAGCGCCGCGGGCGAAATCGAGTGGCGGCGCGTCACCCCGCACACCACATACGGAGCCGCCCTGTTCGGTGGATACACAGGGCGCACGCGGTACTCGCGCCTCAACGCACCGAATGCCGACCTCACTTTCGGCGTGTCGCACGTGCCCGGCACCCGGTGGCGACTCGGGGCGGGCGTGGCGAACACGATCACCAGCTCCGATCAGCTCGCCGCTCAGCCAACCCGACCGCGCCAGCTGGTCGACGGCGCGGCATCCTTCGACGACCTGGCCGGCACGGTCGCGCTCGCACGATCACCATCCCCCGACCTGGCGCAGGCGGCGCTGTTCGTACCAATCACTCAGTCACTCGCCGGAGCCGACGCTTACGGCACCACCCTGATGGCGTCGAACGTCAGAGCGGACGTGATCTACCTGAACTCACTGCGGCTCGCTACCCATTTCCGCGGTGCCTATACGGCGGTTCAACAGCTCTCGACGAACAACGATGCAGCCAGCGCCCTGTCGTTTCCGGATTCGAAGACGGCACGCGCCGGAGTCGGCGTGACTTACGACCGCTCAGAGCGGACTCAGGTCACTGCTGACGTGGACTGGTCCCAGACCGCTGGAGCCTCAGAAGACAAAGCACTCCTGGTGACCCTCGGTTACGGATGGATGGGCAGGAAGTGGTTCACCGCGGTCACGGCGGGGGCAGCGTTGCATCCGTTCCGGACATCGGCGGCGGGCGGCACGTCGGAGACGACCAGCCGAACGCCGACGCTGATCGCCACAGCGGCCGTTGGCTATAAATTCAGCACGCAGACACTTCTTGTCGAGTACAGCCGCGCGCCGCACGATGAGTACGGCAACGGCGGCCGCAACACTGCCACCGGGTTCCAGGGCAGTGTCCAGTCGTTCGTCGGAGCCTGGGTCTGGTCGGTACCAGGTAGCCGCTGGACTGTGCGGTCCGACTTCACGATGGTCCAGCGTCCGGGGAACTTTTCTTACATCAATGCCTGGTTCGCAACGGCGGGCCTCGGCCGGCAGATCGGGACGAACGTGCGGCTCAGTGGCGAGCTCCTGTTCGATCGTCACGGCAGCCGCGGCTTCGAGGGATTCCATCTCACACGCGAGGGGGTCCGCCTCAATCTTGTGTGGACCCCGTCACGACGCCGGGTCGTCTCGAGCGACTCCGAACAATGAACTGGCTCTGGGTACAGGTCGCGGTTCTGGCCGGGATGGTCCTGGTGGCAGACTCGGAGCCGCGCCGCCCGGATCACCATCCACGCATCTGGTTGAAACCAACCGTGCTGTCGGCGCTCCGTGCGAAGGCTGGATCAGGCGATCGTGACTGGCTGAAATTGAAGGCGGAGGCCGACGGCTTCCTGAACCGCCGGATGCCGCGGTTCACGGTGGTCGCCGCCAGCAATTCCAATCCGGTTGCATTCACTCTCGCCGACCCGGTGCCGTGGACCGGTTCGACGCCAATGTTCATCGCCGGTGGAACCGGCCGCTGGTCCGTGGTGAATACGGCCGGAGACCGGCCGCGTGCGGTTGCGGCGACGAAGGCCGGCACGCACACGTTCACTGTGCCGATCGATACGTCAGCACTCGGCAGCTTTACCGGTCAGCGACTCGCGCTGTTCTTCAGTGAGGGTCCTTACTCGGGATATGGGTACAACGGTTCGGACTGGCAGACGACGCTGCAGGTGCTCGGCCTCGCGTATCAGGTGACCGGCGAGGCCGCCTACGCGGCGAAGGGTATCGAGCTCGTCGACTACATTGCCTCGCTCGGCGCGGCGGGAATGCTCGCGCCCGCGGCGATCGATTCCGGTTTTCCCTCGCGCACCGCCATTTATGGATTAGCCATTGGTTACGACTGGTTCCACGACCGGCTGACCGCCAACGAGAGAAGCGCCGCGGTCCAGGCCCTCAATCTCTGGTTCGACTGGTTCAAGCGAAGCGCGTTCGAGAAGGACGGCCCTGCGTACGGCAACTACTTCGGCGGGCACGTGATGGGGTACGGTCTCGCCGGGCTCGCGACTCAGGGCGAGAACCGTCGCGGGCCTGAGATCGTCGCCCACATTCGGAAGCTCGTCGAAACCAACCTGCCTGCTGCGTTCGGCTCTGGCGGGTTCGCCGGGGGCTATCCAGTCGAGGGCTACGCTTACGGTACGAACAACTTCCAGCGGCTGCTCTTCTATTTGCTCGCCGTCGAGTCCGCCACCGGCGTTGATGTCATTTCGACGAGCGGCTACCCGCAGAAGATTGCTCGCCACCTGCTGTACAGCCTCAAGCCAAACAACTGGCAGGTCAGCGACGAAGGGAACTATGCCGGCGATTACACCGGCGTCCTGTCCCCGTCGCTGCCAATCGTGTTGTCGTCGCTGCTTGCCGGCACCGAGGAGGGCCGGTGGATGCAGTTTCTGTATCAGCACCTCGCCGAGGCACCGCACGGCGGTCAGGTGGACGATCCGTTCATAGGTTTTCTCTTCTACGATCGCGCGCGGCCCGCCGCAGACTACCGGCTGACCCAGCCAACCTGGTTCCACTCGCGAGGCGACGACCATTTCTACCGCAGGAGCTCGTGGCGACCCGACGCCGTGTGGATGTCAGTTGCTGGCGGGTCGACTCACTGGGCCAGCCACCAGATGCGGGAAGCCGGTCACATTGCGGTGCAGCGCGGAAACGATTACCTGCTGGTGAACTCCGGACAGTGGAAAGGTTCGACCGGTGACTTCGGCAACCCGCAGGCGTTCGATCTCCGGTCATGGCGAGGCAATACGCTGTTTGTCGACGATCGTGGTGACTACATGTTCACAGGTGCCGACTACCTCGGCGGCCAGGGCGTCTGGGGCACGAGCCAGGTGCTCGCGCGCGACGGCGGCGACGACTTCGGGTACATCAAGACCGATCTCACTACCGCGTACGGCGTAGGCGACCGCAAGCGGGGGATCAACCCCTCAGTGCGTCAATTCCATCGAAGTGTTCTGTCGATGGGAACCGGCGCGGTGGTGGTGTTCGACCGTGCGCGATTCCTCAAGGCGAACTACGTCAGGAAGATCTTTTTTCACCTCAATCGCGCGGGCGGTCCGCCGGTGGTCTCCGGCGACACGACCTCGATCAGGGTAGGCCGCTCCGCCCTGTTCATCCGCACCCTGCTGCCCTCCGCGCCGGTGCTCGCCGTCTTTCCCGATCCGGTCAGCGACACCGACTCTCGACCGGTCACCTACCGACTTGAAGTCTCCGACGGCGTGGCCAGCAGCACGTTCGACGCGCTGAACGTACTCGTCGCGAGCGCGTCTTCGACGACCACCATGCCCGACACCATTCGTTTGCAGTCCACGGACGGGACGATGGTGGGCGCCATGGTAAAGGATGGAGGGGTTGAGCGCATCGGCCTCTTCTCTGCCGATGGCGCGCCGCAGTCCGGCGTGCGCTATACGGCGACCTACCCCTCAGGGGTCATCGGCGTTCACGTGCTCGCCGACCTGCTGCCCGGCGCGCAGTATCTCATCGCTCGCGATGGCGTGCGCATCGGTGACTATTCGGCGTCGAGCCAGGGCGTGCTCACCTTCCGTTCCGGGCAGGGCGGGTTATTTACGGTGCGCAGTCGCGTCACCGCTGAACACCACCGGCCCGGGCACCGCGCTGGACCGCAGGGTTAACGGTGGCTACGACAGCCACGCTCCGGCAGCGGGCCGTACGCAGCGCCGCGTGGACGGTACCCGCGAGTGTGGGATCCAGGGCTGTCGGCCTGCTCGGCACGCTCCTCCTCGCCCGGTACCTGGCCCCTGACGAGTACGGCGTCGTCATGGCGGCGTCGATCGCGGCCACAACCGCCAGCAGCGTCACGACGTTCGGTGTCGGCATCTATCTCGTGTCGAACGCCAGGTTGTCGCGTGCAGAAACGTTTCACGCGAGCTGCTGGTTCCTCCTCACCGGTGTGGCGGCTTTGATCGTGACGATGCTGATGGGCGGTGCGCTCGGCCGCTGGTTCGGTGCGCCTGGGCTCGCGGCGTTTCTGCCGGTTCTGATCGTGGCGACGCTGCTCGAACGAATCTTTTATGTGCCGGAGCGAATCCTCGTCCGCCAGCTCCGATTCGGGTGGCTGTCACTCGGGCGGGCCGCCGGCGAGCTGAGCTTCACGGTTGTTGCCGTCGTCCTTGCCGCACACGGGACCGGCGCGATGGCGATTGCCTGGGGCAGTCTGGCGCGAGCGGCGGTTCGATTTGTCGCCATCGTACCCGCCGTTGACCTCCGCGAGTGGCTCGAGCCGCACCGGCTGCGGCTGGCCACGTTTCTCAGGATTGTCGGCTACGGACTGAACGTCAGCGCCGCATCGATCGTGGCGTTCGGGATCCGCCGATGGGACAACCTGTTGATCAGCCGGTACTACGGCGCCGCGGCGATGGGCGCATACAACTACGCCTACAACCTGGCCGACACCCCTGCGACCGCCGTCGGAGATCAACTGAGCGACATCGTGGCCGCGTCGTTTCCGCACGTGGACCAACGGAAGCGCGCCGATGCACTGTTGCACGCGTGCGTGATGGTGTCGATGCTGATGCTGCCGCTGTCGATCGGCCTCGCCGCCGTCGCGCCCACGATCGTGAGTACGTTCTTCGATCCGAGATGGTCGAACGTTGGCGCCATGCTGATGGTACTTTCGGCACTGTCCATAGCCCGGCCGCTGACCAGCATTCTCGCCTCGTATTTCTTCGCGTCGAACCGGCCGGCCGTCGTCCTCTGGATCGAGTGTTCGAGCCTGCTCGCGCTGGTGGCGCTCCTGTTGACACTCGGCCGGATCAATGTGAACTGGGCGTGTGTGTGCGTCGGCGCGGTGTTCGTTCTCCGCACGCTGGCGGGCATGTGGGTGGTCAGCCGGCAGGATGCGATCGGCCTTGCGGCGTTCCTGGCGCCGATGACCAGGCCCCTCATCGCCTGCCTTGTAATGTTCGCGGGCGTGACCGCGGCGCGGCTCGCGCTCGCCGGCTTTCCCGCTCCCATCCAGCTGCTCATCGAGATCACGCTGGGCGCCGTAATCTACGCCGGCGGTGCGTGGTTGATTGCCCGGCAGAATTGCGACGAACTTCTGCGGGCCGTTCGGTCCGCGCTTCACCAGCGACCCTCGAGCGCTCCGCAGCCGGCACCGGCTCGCGTCGCGATGCCGAGAGTGCTCAGTCTGAGCACCGAGTTTCCGAATCCTTCGGAGCCCGGGAAGGGGCTGTTCGTCCGCTCGCGGCTGGAAGCGGTCGCCGCGCGGACATCCCTGTTCGTGGTCTCGCCGGTAGCGGGGCTGGACTACGCGAACCCGCATCGCGACCTGTTTGCGGCCCGGCGCATCCCGCGGGAGAGGACCGAGGGCAATCTGCCGGTTCTGCACCCTCGCTGGCTCTATCCACCGCGTGGCGGGTGGACGAACGCCCTCTTTCTGTTCGCACGGCTGCTGCCGGCGATCGCCAGGCTCCGAAGCCGCCGTCCCTTTGACCTGATCGATGCCCATTTCGCCCATCCCGAGGGAATCGCCGCCGTTCTGCTCGGCCGAATTTTCCGATGCTCCGTTCTGGTGACGCTTCGCGGCAGTGAATTGCGATATCAGGATCAGAGGTTCAAAAGATTCTGCATGTCCTGGGCTCTTCGCCGCGCCGATCGTGTCATTGCCGTCTCTGACGGCCTCCGCGCCCTCGCAATCGACCTCGGGGTCGATCCGCGGCGTGTCAAGACCATTCCGAACGGGATCGACGCCGATGTGTTCTTCCGCCGCGATCGCCACCAGTGCCGGTCCACGTATGGGATCGGCCCCGCCGAGCGGGTCATTCTCAGTGCCGGCGACCTGGCTGAATTGAAGGGCCATCACCGGATCATCGCAGCCGTCAGAACGCTGAGCGATCGCGGCGTGCGCGCAAGACTGCTGATTGCGGGGGGCGTGGGACGGTCGGGACGCTATGCGGAGACCCTTCGCCAGCAGGTCGCCGCCAATGGCCTCGAAAATCAGGTCCTTTTCGTGGGCGAGGTGACGCAGGCGGCGCTCGCGGATCTTATGTGCGCGGCCGACGTCTTCTGCCTCGCGAGCTCGACCGAGGGCTGGCCCAATGTCGTCAATGAGGCGCTGGCCTGCGGCACGCCGGTGGTGGCGACCGACGTCGGCGCCGTTCGACAGATGGTGGTGTCCGAGCGGTACGGCGCGGTGGTGCCGGTGCACGATGGCGAAGCCCTGGCCGGCGCGCTGAGCGCCGCCCTGAGCGGGGGCTGGGATCACGCCGCGATATCGACGTGGGGACGTTCGCGCTCCTGGAGTCAGGTCGCCGAAGACGTTCTCGAACAGATGCGCGCGGCGTTGTCGGAGCGCCCGCGACGGCAGGTTGGGCTCTCCGGCTTGCGTACCCGATTCGTGGGATTGGGACGGCCGCAATGACCAGCATCGCCGTCATCATCAACGCGGACGATCTCGGGATCAGCCAGGAGGTCAACGACGCCACGTTCGACCTGATCTCCAGGGGCCGCATCTCCTCCGCGACGATCCTGGCGAACGCACCCGCGACACGGGAGGCTACCCGGCTTGCCTCGCAGTTCCCACGGTGCTCGTTCGGCGTGCATCTGAACCTGACGCAGTTCGAAACGCTGACCAGCGGCCCCGAGGCGCGGCTCCTGGTCGACCGAAGCGGCCGGATGACCCGGGCGAACCGCCTGGCACGGCCAACCCCTGGCCGCCTGCGTGCCGCCTACCGGGAATGGTCCGCCCAGGTGGAGCGCGTCGCGTCGCTGGGTGTCTGCATCAGCCACCTCGATTCGCACCATCACGTGCACACACTGCCCCTCTTCTTCCCGGTTCTGAAGGAACTCCAGCGGCGCTACGGAATCCGCCGAGTACGGCTGGCCAAGAATTTCTATTCGTCGGACCAGCCGTGCCCGCTCTACCTGTCCTGGAAGAAACGCGCATACAACCGCGCGCTGAAGTCCCTGTATGCGACGCAGACGACCGACGCCTTCAGCGAGTTCCTGACGTTTTACCACGCGGAAACTGCCAGGCAGCGATCGGTCGGCCGCATGGAGCTGATGGTTCATCCCGGAGCGCCGTACGCGCGTGAAGAGGCCGCGATCCTGGAGACCGACTGGGCCGCTCGAATCGGTGTGCCTCTTCAGCTGATCTCCTATGCGGAACTCCCGCCTGAGCGCCGCCAGGCGTCGCTTCGATACGCACGACCCGGCAAGGAGCTGCGGCCGTGCGAGTGATCTTCTGGATCTCCGCCGGGCTGCTGCTGTACACGTACGGCGGTTATCCCATCCTGCTGATCGCTCTCGGAAGTCTCAGGCAATTGCGAAGCGATCTCCGCTTCGGCCTGGCGCGCCGCACGCGGCGCGTGCGCCGGGACCTCACTGACTGGCCGCGTGTCTCGATCGTGTTCGCGGCGCACAACGAAGAAGCCGTGATCGCGCAGAAGATGCGTAACTGCGCAAACCTGGACTACCCGTCGGAGCTGCTGGAGATCCTGGTTGGCTGCGATGGATGCACTGATGCGACGGTGGCGCGCGCGCGCGCGACCGCGCCGCGCAACACCCTGGTATATGCGTTCGCCGATCGGGCCGGAAAGCCGGCCGTCCTCAACAGGCTGCTGCCGCGCGCGCAAGGTGACGTGGTGGTGTTCTGCGATGCGAACACCGAGCTCGAGCCGGATGCGATTCGCGCCCTCGTGCGACATTTCAGGAGGCCGGAGATCGGCTGCGTGTGCGGTGAGCTCCGGTTGCGATCGCGCGACGGACAGGCGAGCGGCGAACAGCTCTACTGGCGACTGGAAACACTCCTCAAGTTTCTCGAGAGTCGATTGAACATGCTCGTTGGCGCCCACGGCGCCGTGTTCGCAATCCGCCGGTCACTGTTCGTTCCGGTCCCCGCCGATGGCATCGTCGAGGATTTTCTGATCGCCATGAACGTGCGCGCGACCGGCTATCGGGTGATCTACGAGCCCGAGGCGGTTGCCTGGGAAGAAGTTGCGCCGAGCACGCGTCATGAGTTCAAGCGGCGCGTCCGGATCGGGGCCGGCAACTTCCACGCCTTGCGTCACACCTGGCGTCTGCTGCATCCGAAAGCGGGCGGCGTGGCGCTGGCGTTCTGGTCGCACAAGGTGTGCCGGTGGCTCGTGCCTCTGTTCATGGCGACGGCCGAGCTCTCGGCCATGATCCTGTCGTCTACACCGCTCTACGGGTTTGCCGCCGCTGTGGGGGCGGCGTTGGTGCTGCTCGGCCTGCTCGGGCATCGGCTCGATCTCCGCTCACGATACTGGGCGCCGGCCAGCATCCCTTACTACTTCCTGTCGATGAACCTGGCGCTCCTGCTCGGGCTGGTCGCGTTCGGACGGGGAACCCAATCGATCGTCTGGACGCCGACTGCACGGACGGTTGGGCCATCTCCTCGTCCATCGGGGGTGCTATGAACCCTCAGAAACTCCAGACCATTCGCACGCTGCACCAGTGGCTGCCCGGCTGCGCCACCGGTCGCATGCGCGACATGGTTGACCGGCATCGGCCCCCGATCGCGCGCGTGTGGGTGACGATCGCCGATCATTTCGAACCGTGGTGGCACCGCCCGGACGATCGCACGGCACTCGAGCGGGTGCAGCGCTGGGTGAAAGGCTGGCCGCGAATCGCGGCACGGCACGCAGACGCCACAGGGCGGCCACCCTGCTACACGTTCTTTTATCCCGAAGAGCAATACCACCCGGCAGCGATCGACGAGTTGTCGCGGCTGGTCGGCCTGGAGATCGCCGACGTCGACGTGCATCTGCACCATCACGCTGACACGGAGGCGGGGTTCGTCGATCGCCTCGGGCTGTTCATCGAGCGGCTTCACACCAGGCATGCGCTCCTGCGCCGCGATGAGAGCGGGATCCGCTTTGGCTTCATCCATGGCAACTGGGCCCTCGACAACTCCCTGCCCGGCGGCGAAGCCTGCGGGCTCGACAACGAGATCACGCTGCTGCGCAGGCTGGGCTGCTACGCCGATTTCACCCTGCCATCGGCCCCTTCGCCCGCTCAAACACGGCTGGTGAACACGATTTACTGGGCGAAGGACGATCCGACGCGGCCGAAGTCGCACGATACGGGCGTTCCCGTGACGGCGCATGGCGCAGTCGCCGGCGACCTTCTCATGATTCCTGGTCCGCTGACACTGAATCTGCGTGAGTGGCGCGTGCCGTTGGTGCCGCGCGTCGAGATCGGCGAGCTGGCCGGTCACTGCCAGCCGACCGCCCATCGCGTCTCCCTCTGGAAGCGGGTGGCTCCTCGCATCGGTGAGGACCTGTTCATCAAGCTGTTTGCACATGGCGCTCCTGAGAAGAACGCCGGACCGCTGCTTGCGGATGACGGCGTGCTCGATCGCACCCTGCGCTATCTCGCGGAGGATTCCCTGCGCTCCGGTACGCAGTTGTTCTTCGTGTCGGCCTGGCACATGCGGACGGCGGTGGAGGCGATCCGCCGCGGCGTGCATCCCGTGCGGTGGGTAGACGAAGCGCGGCGCCAGCGCGTGATGCGGATGGGAGCGGCATGATGTATCCGCGGCTGCTCGAATCGGTGCTTCTGCCGGCCTACGACCGATTGCGTGGACGTCAGTACGTCGAGCGGCGCTCCTTCCTGGAGCGCAGCCAGTGGTGGAGCCCCGCGCAAATTCGCGAGTTGCAGTGGACCGAGCTGAAGAATCTGCTCACGCATGTGTTCGCGTCCGTTCCGTACCTCAGGGAGAAGTACCGTGCGGCTGGGATCGCCCTCGAGGACCTGCGGAACTGGGATGACTTCAGCAGACTACCAACTCTGACGCGCGCGGAAGTGAACGAGCACAGGCGGGATCTGTGCTCGACCTCGTACCGGGGTCGATTGCTCCCGCACGCGACGGGTGGCTCGACCGGCGTGCCCACTCGCTTCTTCCGGACGTATGAAAGCTACGACTGGCGCACCGCCGCGAAGGACCGCGCGTACTCGTGGTCCGGCTGGCGGCTCGGCGCACCGGCAATCTATCTGTGGGGCGCACCGATCGGCTCAGTCTCGTGGCGTCAGACGTTGAAGACGCGCGCGTACGAAACCGTGCAGCGTCAGCTGATCGTCAATACATTCTCCCAGAGCGACCAACTGTGGGCCCGCGTGTACTCGCAAGCGTTGAAGTTCGGGCCGAGGCTCATCGTCGGTTACGTCTCGAGCCTGGACGCGTTCGCCGAGTACCTTCGACGCACGGACCGGACGATTCCCGGGCTGCAGTGCGCCATCGCCGCAGCCGAACCGCTCTTCGAGGATGTGCGGCGACGGATCGAGGAAGGACTGGGCGTGCCGTTGACCAACACCTACGGATCCCGCGAGTTCATGTCGATTGGCGCCGAATGCGAGTGCCGCGACGGTCTCCACATCCACGCGGAGAACCTGGTCGTCGAAACCCCCGACCAGGATGGCAGTCAGCCGTCGGAGATTCTGGTCACGGATCTTCACAACTACGGGATGCCATTCGTTCGATACGAGAGCGGTGATCTCGGCCGCATGACCGATGCCCCCTGCAGTTGCGGCCGCGGTCTTCCCCGCCTGACCGCTATCGAAGGCCGCGTGCTCGACGCGCTGCGCACGGCCAACGGCCGCACCGTTCCCGGCGAATTCTTTCCGCATCTGCTGAAGGATGTTCCGGAGGTTGCCCGGTATCGCGTGGAGCAGAAGAGCGTCGGCCATCTGGTTATTTCAGCGGTGTTGACGCGACCGCTGTCGGATGCGAGCCAGAGCCTGCTTCGACGCGAGGTCGAGAAGGTATTCGGTTCGGGTACGGCGTGCGTGCTGCAGCCGGTGGCCGACATCCCCCGGCTGAACTCCGGCAAGCGGAGAATCACCGTGGGGATGAGCTCTGGAGACGCGCGGTGCTGATCGCCCACGTCATCGACAGCCTGGAGGTGGGCGGTGCGGAGACGGTTGTTCTCGCGTTGTGCCGGTCCCACGTTCTCGCCGGTCATCGAGTCGAAGTGCATTGCCTGATCGCCACCGGGCCGCTCGCGGCGGAGCTCGAGCAGGAAG
>Ga0126307_10001249_pt1 | contig 16742 bp, 11 predicted proteins | sample Plot28_FD_89955 | JGI IMG/M metagenome (GOLD analysis project Ga0126307, IMG submission 89955) | Serpentine soil microbial communities from UC McLaughlin Reserve, CA, USA - Plot28 | ecosystem: Environmental > Terrestrial > Soil > Grasslands | place: USA: UC McLaughlin Reserve, Lake County... | reverse complement strand
TTTCTTTTAACGAGACTATAGGAACTCGTTTGAATGTAAGTCAAGGACGCCTTCTGTCGATATGAGTTATTATATGACTGCGGCCAAAAAGTGGCTTCGGCGAAGTAAATTATGCAAAAACGACCACGCATCGGCATCACGATGCGCATTGAACACACCACCGATCGATTCTATCTTGCGCGTCATTACAGCGAGGCAATCGAAGCGGCCGGCGGCGCCCCAATTCACATCAGTCTGATTCCAAACTCCGATTACATCAATTCAGTTGTCGAGGGTTTGGACGGAATTCTGCTTCCGGGCAGCGACTCTGATGTCGATCCCTTGCGCTACGGCCAGCAACCACACCCCGAGCTTGGGGCCGTTCAAATAATCAAAGATGAAACCGATCTCTTAGTAATCGAAGCGGCTGAGCGCAGGCGAATACCGCTGTTCGCGATCTGCTTCGGAATGCAGATACTCAACGTATCTCGAGGTGGATCGTTAATCCAGGACATCAGGTCGCAAGTACCTGAAGCGATCAAACACGAACAGGGAGTGCCACGCAATCGACCTTCTCACCGCGTGAGACTGCTGGAAAGCACCAGGCTATCTCAGATCGCCGGAAGTCTCGACGCCGTCGTAAACAGTCATCACCACCAGGCAATCGAATCAATCGGCGCCGATCTGGTCGCGACCGCGTGGACCACCGACGGCGTGATCGAAGCGATAGAAGATCCGCGGCCGGATCGCTTTGTGCTGGCAGTGCAGTGGCATCCGGAGCTTGGCTGGCAGAACGACGGTTTGTCACAGCGTATCTTCAGGACGTTTGTAAACGAGGCGGCGGGACCGGAAAGGGAACAGAACGCTCGTGCAGAATGGCAAGCTGCGCTTAGCTGATCGAGTTGCGCTCGTTACCGGAGGTTCTCGGGGTATTGGGAGAGCAGTGGTTGAGCTGCTCGCTTCATGCGGCGCTCACGTTGTCGTGAATTACGTCAAAGGTGAAGACGCAGCGACGGCCGCCGTAAACATGGCCCAGGCGCACGGCGTAAAAGCCATCGCCATTCAGGCAGATGTTTCGCACGTCGACGAAGCGGAGCGGTTACTTCAACAAACACTCGAACACTTCGATCGCATCGATTTCCTGATTTGCAATGCGGGTATTTGGGAAGGCGGTCCGGTGGAGTCAATGTCCGAAGAACTCTGGGACAAGACGCTGAACATCAATCTCAAGGGCACGTGGTCAGTATGTCGGGCGGCGGTTCCGTTAATGAAGAAACAGAAGTTCGGCCGCATCGTGATCGTGAGCTCTACCGCGGGTCAGCGAGGTGAAGCTTACGTTTCCAACTACGCAGCATCAAAAGGAGCGCAGATCTCGTTTACGAAGTCACTCGCGCCGGAATTGGCCGGCTTTGGCATCAACGTCAACTGCGTCGCGCCCGGATGGGTCGAAACAGAGATGACGAGCGACGCTCTTGCTGACAGCGCGAGGCACGAATCGATCGTTAAAAGTATTCCTTTAGGTCGAGTTGCGACACCGGAAGAGATTGCCGGACCGATAGTTTTTCTGTGTAGTGAGTGGGCCGATCACATCACGGGCGAAGTGCTTAACGTTAATGGCGGATCAGTTTTGTGCGGATAGGAGATTCAAGTATGACTTTAACTCTCGAACGGGAAAGTGAAAGAGAAGTGACGAAGATCCGTGCGCATCACGTTGAACTGGGACTTGAGAGATTACTTGAAGAAGGTCACGCCGCGATTCGCGGCGCGCGCGTCGGACTGATCTGCAATCAAGCTTCCGTCGATCACTCTTACCGTCACGCCGCTGACCTCTTGCATAATCATCCCGATATTCAACTGCGCGCGCTCTTTGGTCCACAACACGGAATTCGCGGCGACGTCCAGGACAACATGATCGAAACCAGCCACGGCCTCGATCGCAAAACCGGTCTGCCGGTACACTCACTTTACAGCGAAACGCGAGAGCCGACGGACGCGATGCTCCAGGATGTGGATGTGCTGGTGTTTGATATGCAGGATGTGGGTTGTCGCATTTACACGTTTGTTTACACGCTCGCGAACTGCATGAGAGCGGCGCGCAGGTTGGGGAAGAAAGTGCTCGTTTGCGATCGACCGAATCCGATCAACGGCGCGAGCGTAGCCGGCAATATTCTGGAACCTGAATACGCCTCGTTTGTGGGACAGTTTCCGTTACCGACTCGACATGGAATGACGGTCGGCGAGCTGGCGCGAATGTTCAATGAACATTTCAAGATCGGCTGCGATCTGGAAGTGATTCTGATGACAGGCTGGAAGCGAGCGTTCTGGCATGACGATACCGATGCGCCGTGGGTACTGCCGTCACCAAACATGCCGACCCTTGATTCAGCCACAGTTTTTCCGGGCACAGTGCATTTCGAAGGCACACAGGTTTCGGAAGGAAGAGGAACGACGAAGCCTTTCGAATTGATCGGCGCGCCTTACATCTATCCTGACGCGTATGCGGATCGATTAAATGGTCTCGGGTTGTTAGGGGTATTTTTCCGGAGCTGTGCGTTTCAACCGACTTTTCAAAAGCATGCGGGAGCCACTTGTGGCGGAGTGCAGATTCATGTGACCGATCGCGATTCGTTTGAGCCGTGGTTCGCCGGCATCGCGATGACAAAGCTGATTCACGATATGTACAGAGACGAGTTTCGCTGGAAGGTGCCTCCGTACGAGTACGTTTACGACAAGAACCCGTTTGACGTGATCAGCGGAACCACAAAGATCAGAGAGGCATTTGAGAAGGGAACTCCGCTCGAAGAGATCGAGGACGAAACAAAAGCACCGCTCGAAGAGTTTAAAGAACTACGTGAGGCGTATTTGCTGTACCAGTAAAAGTTAACGTGAGGCGTTAGGAGTCGACTTGCCGACGGCTAAGGTGAATGCTCAACCTGCGCTCTTTGCGGCTTTGCGTGAAACCTCTCTCTAATGTAAAACCTTAATCTCTGGATGAGTATTTTGGAGGACTAATTGGTTAAGACTGAACGCATGCACGCCGGCGCCGCAGAGCCAATTCCCGGTTCTGCCTGGCTGACTGGCGCACTGGCCTGGTTTGTTCCCGGTCTCGGTCACCTGATGCTAAGAAGCTGGTGGCGGGCGCTGCTGATGGGTGGCGCCGTCTGGATTTCATTTTTAATTGGGCTCGCAATGGGCGGACATATGTTTGACTTAAACGCGCCCGAAGCCTCGTCGCAACTCCTGCAAGTACCACCAATGATCGCAAATCTCGGCACTGGCGCCCTCTACATTATTTCCTGGCTCCTTGGATACGGCTTCGCCGACGACCCAGCCCAGGCCGCGCGAGCGACTTACGAGTATGGCAACACCTTTCTGCTAATTGCCGGACTGATGAATTACCTGACTATGCTTGACGCCTTTGACATCGCCGTAGGGAGGAAGCCTTGAGACACTTCCTCGTGATGACTCTATTCGCGGCACTCGCTTCCGTGGTCTTTGGAGCAATGGCGAAAGACAACACGCAAGAGCGCGTGGTCTACGGCTTCAAAGTCTTTGCTGAATTCATGGTGATCGGGCTGGTGCTGGCTTGGATTCTGTACTTCATCCCCTGATCGCGAAATGGCTTTATTTGAAACTGAGGCTCTGATCCTACGCAGTTACAATCTCGCGGAGGCTGACAAGATTGTCGTCTGTTTGAGTCGCTCAGCAGGATTGATCAAGGGCGTCGCGAAGGGTTGCAGAAAACTGAAGAATCGTTTTGGCGCCGCGCTCGAACCCTTCACGGTCATTAACCTCACCTATTACGAGAAGGAACATCGGGAGCTCGTCTCGTTTCGACAAGTCGAGATCTTAAAGTCACGCTTTAACCTCTCTTCGAATACTTCGATACTGACAGGCTTCTCTTACATGGGCGATCTGCTTATCGATTTCTCGCCTCCACACCAGGCAAACGACAATCTATTCCGCATGGCGCTGGCATGTTTTGAAGCCGCATCAGAAACTCCCGATGATCTTGAGGCAGTGCTGCGTTACTTCGAGGTGTGGCTATTGAAGCTCGAGGGATTTCTGCCGGACTTGCGCATCTGTGTTAACTGTCATAACACGTTCAGCGCTGACGAAGTGATATATCTCGGCCATGATTTATCACTTCGTTGTTACGGGTGCAGCCAGGGTCGAGGAAGTGCCGTCTCAAAACAACTGCGCACACATTTGCGAACGACCGAGAAACTCTCGCCAGCGAAGTTTGCTGAAGGAGCAAGAGAAGTTCTCAGCGATACGAAGAAGGAGATGGCTGAATTAACGTTTCAGATGATCGGGCGTGTGCTGGAACGAATGCCAAGAATTCGACTGTAGGGGCGGCACTCCGTGGCCGCCCGTGTGTTGAATTGGGCGTCCGACGGGCGGCCACGGAGTGCCGCCCCTACAGTTGATACAAGCAGATCGATATTGAAGAATTACTTTAAGTTCAAGCACTTTCTCATCCCGCGCTACATCGTTGGCGCGATTGCGCCGTACATTTTTCTCTCGTTGCTGATGCTGACCGCGGTGCTGTTCGCGCAACAAGCGGCGCGACTGGCGGAGCTAATTATTTACGCAGACCTACCGCTCTCGCTGCTCGGCAGTATCGGAGCGGCTTTATTACCGGGCGTACTCATTTTCTCTATTCCTTTAGCAACGCTCGCGGGAATCATCATCGGCTATTCGCGCATGGGAAGTGACAGTGAGATAGTCGCCATGCGCGCCGCGGGCGTAGGTTCGTGGACGATGATCTGGCCGGCGCTGCTGATCGGGTTGCTCTGCACGGGCGCCACTGCCTACCTGCACCTGAAAGAAGCGCCGGAGGCCGCCAGAGATCTCGAGCGCATCGCGCTTCAGGGAATACTCGCGAAACTCGATTCACCCGTCGAGCCTCGAACTTTCAGCACGTTGCCGCGATACGTGATCTACGTCCGTGACGGCGACAAGCAGTCAGGTACGTGGGGACGTGTTTTCATCTTCGCGCAAGGCTCCGATCGCACCGAGGTTTACACTGCGCGTTCGGGACGAATCGATTCGTCAGGCGATCAGTCAGAATTGGTTTTAACTGACGTGCTCGCCACTAAATTTCCGAGTTCGACAACAGAAGCCTCGCGGCAAGCTCCAACGACAAATCCGCTCGGTAGCGATGGGCAAAAGTCGTACGTCGTCGAGCGGTTCGGGCAGTTAAGATTTTCGATTAACACCGGCCGCGCTGAAATCGTCCAGAAATTGAACCAGCAAGACGTAAACGCAGACGCGATGGACTGGAACGATCTGCGTGAACGTGTCGCTTCCGGAACACCGAACCAACAAAAAGAAGCGGTCAGAATCCTGAACCGGCGAGCGGCTCTTTCGGTGGCGCCGTTTTTCTTTGCGTTGATGGCCGCCGTGCTTGGATTACGCATCCGGCGTGGCGGTCGCAGTGTTGGTGTCTTGTTGACGCTGATCGTAGTGATCGTCTATTACTTGCTCTCGCTGCTCGGCGAATCGCTGGCGCGCGTCGGCACAGTCTCGCCTTACGTTGGACCATGGCTCGCTACATTCTTCATCTTCGCCCTTAGCCTGTTGTTTCTATTCGTCAATCGGCTTCCATTCATATCTTCCGTTTCCATCTTGCCGCAACGAACGAAAGACACCGATGTTTTAGCAAAGATGCGCGCCATAAAACATCGCGGCTTTTCACCGTTCGGCTTTCCCAACCTGATGGACGCGACACTGTTTCGCTCGCTGGCGCTGAGTTTCGTCGTGTGCTTCATCGCGCTAGTCGCCATTTTCAACATCTTCACTCTGTTTGAATTGTGGCGCTTCATCGCAGTAACTCACGCGGGCGCAGGTTTGGTCGCCAGGTATCTTTTGTTTCTGCTGCCGCTGATTACCGTCGAGCTCTTTCCGGCGACCATGCTGATATCAGTGCTGGTCACATATGCGTTGTTGGCCAAACGACATGAGGCGATTGCGTGGTGGGCTTCGGGTCAGAGTGTCTATCGCCTGATGCTCCCCGGCCTTTGCTTCGCGCTCGCGATGGCGATCGGCTCGTGGCTGGTCCAGGAACACATCATGCCTGGAGCTAACCTGAGGCAGGATGCGCTGCGCGCGCGAATTCGCGGTAGCGAGGCTCGCGCGACCACACGCACGGGACGCCAGTGGCTTGCTTCAACAGAAACGCAACGATTCTATTCGTACGAGTTTAGCGAAGATGGAAGATTGATCGAACCGACTGTTTATGAGTTAGATTCTGAAGCGGTGCATCTCGCGCAGGTGGTTAACGGCAAGAGCGGCGTCTGGTCGGATCCCACTCATCTCAAGATCGTCGAAGCGGAGACTCTTGCTTTGAAGGGCATGGGAGTCGAGCGTCGCTCGGACACTGAAACTACTTTCGCCGGAGTTGAATCGCCGGCTGTCTTCAAGCCCACTGTCGATAGACCCTCACAACTCAGCGCGCCCGATCTGCGCAGCTATCTTGACACGGCGAAGCAGCGCGGGATGGACGTGTCAGCACTCGCCGTGGCGCTGCAAAGAAAATACGCGGGACCATTCGGCATCATCATCATGGCGCTTATCGGCATGCCGCTGGCTGTGTCGTTCGGACGAAAGGGAACTGTGATCGCGTTGTGTGCGGCAGTGGTGGTGGGTATTGCGTACTGGGCGGTCGGTGGCGGGTTTCAGCAACTCGGGAATCACGGTCTGCTGCGACCGTCCGTCGCCGGGTGGTCGCCGTTAGTAATCTTCGCCGCGGCAGGAACCTATTTCCTCTCTCGTGTCCGAACGTAAACAGACGCGGAGACAAAGAGACACGGCGACGCGGGGATATTTTCTCCGTGTCCCCGCGTCGCCGTGTCCCCGCGTCGCCGTGTCTCCGCGTCTCCGCGTCTGGTTTAGGTGCCGGTTTCCCAGCTTGAGATGTATTCGAGCTGTTCCGCTGTCAACGTGTCGATCGAGATACCGAGGGCGCGGAGCTTGAGGCTCGCGATCTCCGTGTCGACTTCAGCCGGTAACAGGTGAACGCCCGGAGCCAGTGTTCCTTTCTGCTTAACCAGGTACTCGACCGAGAGCGCCTGGTTCGCGAAGCTCATGTCCATCACACTCGCGGGATGTCCTTCAGCAGCAGCGAGATTGATCAAGCGTCCTTCACCGAGCACGACAACCCTGCGGCCGTTTGACTGAATCTTGTACTCCTCGACAAACGGACGCACCGTCGTCGGATCGTCAGCCATCTCTCGCAACGCGACGAGATTGAGCTCGAGATCGAAGTGTCCGCTGTTACAGACAATCGCGCCATCCTTCATCTTCGAAAAATGTTCGCCATCGATCACGTGGCGATTGCCGGTGACAGTTACGAAGATATCGCCAATCGACGACGCCTCGCTGATCGGCATTACGCGGAAACCATCCATCACCGCTTCAATTGCCTTGATCGGATCTATTTCAGTGACAACAACGTTCGCACCCATTCCGCGCGCACGCAGCGCAACGCCCTTGCCGCACCATCCATAACCCACGACAACGAGAATTCGACCGGCGAGCAGAATGTTTGTCGCGCGGATGATACCGTCGAGAGTCGACTGGCCCGTGCCATAACGATTGTCAAAGAAGTGTTTAGTCTGCGCGTTGTTTACAGCGATGGAAGGGAAGGGCAACACACCCGCAGTCTCCATTGCCTTGAGACGTTGAATGCCAGTGGTCGTTTCTTCAGTTGAACCGATGATCTCTTTGATTTGGTTGCTGCGTTCTTTCAAGAGAGTCGCAACAACGTCTGATCCGTCGTCGATGATGATGTCAGGATGCGAATCGAGTGCGGTCCGGACGTGACGGTTGTAGGTATCGGTTGATTCACCTTTGATCGCGTAAACCGGAATGCCCCAATCCGCGACGAGCGACGCGGCAACGTCATCCTGAGTTGAAAGAGGATTTGAAGCAATCAGCAGTGCTTCGGCGCCACCAGCTTGAAGAGCGCGAGCCAGGTTCGCGGTTTCGGTGGTGATGTGGGCACAAGCGACGAGCTTTACGCCGCTAAGCGGTTTCTCTTCCGCAAATCTTTCACGGATGAGACGTAACACAGGCATTTCGCGCTCGGACCATTCGATGCGCTGTTTGCCTTGATTGGCCAGGCCAATGTCTTTCACGTCGTATTCGACGGAGGGTGCAGAACTCATACTCGATTATTCCTTTGGTTGAATTATTAAACCGGATCAGATTCCGGCACTTGCGCGTAGAGCTTCAGCTTTGTCTGTCTTCTCCCAGGCGAAGCCTTCTTCAGTGCGTCCAAAATGGCCGTAAGCTGCCGTGGCCTTATAAATAGGACGGCGCAGGTTCAGTGACTCTATGATGCCGCCCGGAGTTAGTTCGAAGTTGTCGCGCACCAGCTTCGAAAGCACAGCCTCACTGACGCGACTGGTGCCTTCCGTATTCACAAATATTGAAACCGGATCCGCAACGCCGATAGCGTAAGCGAGTTGGACCGTACAACGATCGGCGAGCCCGGCCGCGACGATGTTCTTCGCGACATAACGCGCCATGTACGCAGCGGAGCGGTCTACCTTCGTCGGATCCTTTCCCGAGAAAGCGCCACCGCCGTGAGGCGCGTAGCCGCCGTAAGTGTCGACAATGATCTTGCGACCGGTCAGACCGGAATCACCCTGCGGACCTCCGGTAACAAAACGACCGGTTGGATTGATGTGATACTTCGTGTCGTTGTCGAGTAATTCAGGAGAGACAGTTTCCTTGATGACTTTTTCCAGGATCTCTGCGCGCAACTGTTCGTTGCTAACATCGTCTGCATGTTGTGAAGAGATAACAACAGCTTCAAGCCGGAACGGACGGCCGTCACGATATTCGACTGTTACTTGAGACTTTCCGTCAGGGCGCAAGTAAGGCAGTTCGCCCGACTTGCGTACGTCCGACAGTCGCCGCACGAGCATGTGGGCCAACTGGATCGGCAAAGGCATCAGCTCAGGCGTTTCGTTACAAGCATAACCAAACATCATTCCCTGATCGCCGGCGCCACCGGTGTCGACGCCCATCGCGATATCGGGCGACTGCCTGTCAATCGATGACAAGATGGCGCAAGTATCGCAATCGAAACCATACTTTGCACGCGTGTAACCAATCTCGCGAATTGTTTCACGAGCGACTCGCGAGTAGTCGATCACGGCGTCAGTTGTGATCTCGCCGGCGATAACCACCATGCCAGTCGTGACGAGTGTTTCACAAGCTACGCGCGCAGTTGGATCCACGCTTAACGCAGCATCGAGGACCGCATCTGAGATTTGATCGGAGATTTTGTCAGGATGACCTTCAGTGACGGACTCAGAGGTAAACAGGTAACCGGATTCGCTAGTCAAAACAGCTCCTTTATGTATAGACAGACTCGACTTCAGTGCAGAAAAAGACCGCGTACTTTAGCAGTCAGCGTTTCAGGGTGTCAAGGCGGCCTCCTAAAGACTGTCCTGTTTGGAAACACATTCTTAGACCTAACCAAAGGCACCAAGGCACAAACAAATTTCGTGTCTTTGTGGTTAGACTCCGTTACCCACCCAGACATCTAAGCATCACAATCGTAGCAACGGCCAAAGCGTGTAGCTGCCGTTTAACCGACCGAACTACCGCCCTTTCTCCCCGGGTGGTCTAACTTGTCACTCATGTCCGCATTACACCCACATTATGTCACACTCACAATCACTCACTTTGCAAGTCACCCGAGCTCTACTTGATCGGGCCAGGGCCGCGCAGTTTCAGTTTGGCGCTGACACGGCACTCGTGGCGGTCCAGCACATGCTCCTGCAAACGGTCGATCTCTTCGATACTGCCAGCGCGATGGGTCTCAACCTGAAAAACATTTTTGCGCTTGGCAAAGTCTACTCAAATAGCCCGCCGGTGATGGAAACGCTCCGCGACCGCGGCGTAACAGTTATCGAGAGCACTACACCCGCACCCGGTGAATTCCACTCCAGTTTCGAGCGCGACGTGGACCGGCTATGGCGGGTTGCTGCTGATGTGCTGGCCATGCGAAACGTCAAGCGGATCCTCGTACTGGATGATGGCGGAACGTGCATAACTCACGTGCCGCCGGAAGTTCTGCGTAAATACACATTATGCGGAGTCGAACAAACCTCGCAGGGAATGTTTTTGTTCGAGGAAAAACCGCCACCGTTCGCGGTGATTTCATGGGCCAGAGCAGCGGTTAAACTGGAAATTGGTGGCCCAATCTTCTCTCAATGGTTCATCGACCGGTTGAATACAGAATTCCTTCGCGGCCGAACTCTGCAAGGAAAACAACTCGGCGTGATTGGAATGGGAAGCATTGGCCGGGCCGTCGCGAACCTGGCCGTGAGGCAAGGCAACGAAGTGCTTTACTGGGACCCCAATACAGAGCTGTATCTGCCTTCACCTCTGAGCGACAGTGTTACTCGACTGGATTCAGTCGAAGATCTGATGGTCCGTTGTGACTACGTTCTGGGGTGTTCCGGGCACAATCCGTTCAAAGACAAATGGCCGCTCGATCATAGGCCTGGCATAAAACTTCTCAGTGCTTCCAGTGGAGACCAGGAGTTTGGTCCAATCATAAAAGATCTAAAACAGAAACCACATTTCAAGGTAATGTCCAATACATGGGACATCATCTCCGAACATGGGCCATCCGGGCCAATTCATGTTGCTTACTTGGGATATCCATATAGCTTCGTGTCTCGAGGCATCGAAGCCGCTCCAACACAGATAGTACAATTCGACACAGGTGGCTTGCTGGCAGCGCTGGTCCAGGCACGGCTTTTTCTGGAGCAGTGTGAAACGGGCCACGAGCAGAATAGAGGCATCCATCGCGTGTCGCCTCAAGCGCAGCGCTTTGTTTACGAGCGATGGGTTAGGGCGATGAAAGATCGAATGATCGATATCACGGAACTCTTTGGACATGATCTAGATACGCTAAGCGCTGCCCCAGATGATGATTGGTTTATTGAAAACACCGAGCCTCATCCAAGTAAGTACAGACCGGTGAAGGTGATTGAGGAGATGATGGGCCAATTTCTTTGCCAGGGCTGCTTTGTCAAGGCTCAAGGCTAAGGCTGAAGCGGATCTCAGTACCCTTGGAAATTGCGGAAACTATTTCGACTGTGCCGCCCGCAGCGTGTGCTCGTTCCTGCATACTAATTAGTCCAAGAGTCGCGACGCGCGGCGCGCGTTTTCGCAGGCTCTCCAGATCAAAGCCCAAGCCGTCGTCCTTTATCGACAAAAGCAAAACATTTCCGTCTTTGACAAGCTGCAATAGTACCTGACTGGCCTGCGCGTGGCGCACGATATTAGTCAGTGCTTCCTGCGCTATGCGGAAGCACGCCGTTTCGAGGTGGCGTGAGAAACGTTGATTCTGATCCGACAATTCGATAACCACGTCCACTTCCAAACCGGTGCGCTTTGTATAGCGATCGACATACCAGCATAGAGCTGTAACCAGCCCGAAATCGTCGAGTACTGGTGGACGCAGATCAACGCAAAGATCGCGTACCAAACGGAGTGCTTCATCAACAGCTTCAATGTTGTCTTTAACGTAGCAACTTATTTCTGAAGTGGAGCGAACCTGCTGCACAGTATAAAGATTCATCTTAATCGCAGTTAGGATCTGTCCTATCTGGTCGTGCAACTCGCGGGAGATTCGGCGTCGCTCATCCTCCTGAGCCTCGATTAGCTGGCGCGAAAACATTTGCAGCGCGTCCTGAGCGAGTTTGCGCTCCGTGATATCCCGGGCTGTGCCTTGAACCCCGAACATTACGCCGTTCTCGTAGATGGCCCGGCTGCGAACTTCGACAGGCACACGGTGGCCGTCCTTTGCTATCACGTCGACTTCGAAAGCAGTCTCACCTTGTTTAGCCAGCTTTGCATAGAAACTTTTGTGCCCATACCGGACGTGCTCTGCTGCCACGAATTCAACAAAGTTATGACCGACAATCTCGTCACGTTCGTATCCAGTCAATGTTTCAGTAGCGCGGTTTACTCTGATGTAATTTCCATCGAGATCATGAACGTAAATGGCATCCCTCGCGTTCTCAAACAACTCGCGATAACGCTCTTCGCTTTCGCGCAGCGCCACTTCTGCGCGCTTGCGTTCGGCAATGCGCTCCTCGAGTTCCGCAACATAATGCTGACTTTGTTCCAACTGGGCATTTTGAATCGCACTGGCTGCGCGTGCAGCCAGCGTCTCTGCCGAGCGCACGTGCTCTGCCTGAAAGAAAAAAGGTTTTACCTTGTCCACCGAATAAATACCAATGACCTTGCCTGATGCAACCAGTGGAACTCCGATCCAATTGCGAACGTGGCCGGCACCGTTGACCCATTGCCATCCAGGCTCTCGGTGTGTATCCGCCACGATCACACTCTGTTTAGTCAGACACATGCGCTGCAAAAGAGGATTGGTCTTGGCGTCTAACGCAATGAATCGAGTTTTCTCAACATCCTGAAATACTTCATAACGCCTAAGTGCACTCACAACGAATTGCGAGTCCCCATTCCGCAACATCACGTTGGCGCTGTCGTAAGGAACCAGCTTGCTAAGAAAATCGAGCAGGGTTTCGAGCACTCTTTCAAGACTGAGATTCTGGGTGAGAGCCACGTTTGCATCTCGCAGAATCTCAGTTTCCTGGCGAATGGCCTGTTCGCGAGCCAACAGTTCAGCCAATTCAGGGGCTTCAGTCTTCATAAGTACAAGTATGCGCACCGGCGCTGAACTCAACGCAGAGTGAGAACAAAATTTCAGAGTAAGTTGACAGTATTAACGTGAGGCTTACGCGGAGGTACGTCACACGCAACGGAACCAGTCGATGTGGGTTGAAATCTACTGGAGCCGCCTATCGGTCAACCAATGCCGCCGATTCTAACACGGCGAAAGAATAGTCGCAGCAGATGCCACGGGCTGTCCCGTGGAGTCTTCACGCGCGCGGCTACATAACACAAAAACCCAAACACTGGATGCCACGGGCTTGGCCCGTGGCGTCTTGTTTCTGGGTTATCAGCAAACGTGGCATCGAGGGCTCGAGGCATCCCAAGTTTCGTGCGACCATCCACTTTTTTGTTCATTCTTTTCACTATCTTAGAGTGAAGCTCTTAAAGTACAACTCCAACTCTTTTACCCTGCGAGCCCACGCGATTCAAAACTTTGGATTAAATCTTTAGCGGGCTGGAGTTTAGTACGTGAAAGTACAAAAAATGAGCAAAAAATCGATTTGATAAAGGTGGAATAAAGGTTGCTTAGTCGTAAACCGGTTTGTACCCATGTCGCCCTGCTACGGGTTCAGCAGTACTCACCAGTACGCAAGGCTGCGATGAAGCTCATTATTCTAGAACGTAACTTGATGTGGAAATTTAGGTCCAAGAAACGGGAGCAACCACTCTCAACCCCACGTTGGTTTCCTTCTCTAATAGCCGCAGTCGATCTAAACAGAATCGGTCAGTCTCCCCGGATCCGATCGAAACGCTCAATCCCTTTTTGCAAAGGAGAAATATATGCTCAATAGAATGGCGCGGGCTTTCCTATGCCTTACGATAATCATCAGCGCCACAGGTTATTGTTTTGCTCAGGCCACAGGAAATCTCAGAGGCTCAGTAGCCGATCCTAATGCTGGCCTGGTGGCCGGCGCTACGGTTGAAGCTGTCAGCGCTCAAACCGGCGAGAAGCGAACTACCACGACGTCTGATGCCGGTACTTACAACATCACCAATCTTCCCGTAGGCACCTATACGATAACCGCGACTGCTACAGGCTTTGGCCCGGGCACCGCTAAAGACGTACACGTGTCAGTGGCATTCACTACCGAACAAAACATCGCCTTGCCAGTCGCCGGAGCAACTGCTACCGTCGTCGTTAGCTCCGGTAGCGACGTCTCAACACAACTCAACACCAACGATCAGCAACTCTCGACCTTGATCGACAATAAGAAGATCATGGATCTCCCGTTGCTCAGTCGTGACCCAAACGGTCTGATATTGCTGGCGCCCGGCGTCACTCAAACTCAGACCGGTCTTGGCGGCTTTAGCGTCAACGGCCAGCGCGAACGCAACAACAATTTTTTAGTTGACGGAATCGACAACAACGACGCGGACGTCCCTGGCATAGCGGGCGGCGCTGCAACACCGAACATTGATGCGACTCAGGAATTTCGTGTTCTGACCAGCAATTTCAACGCGGAGTTTGGACGTAATACCGGCGCGGTCATTAACGTGGCGACGAAGAATGGCACGAACGATTTCCACGGTGGCGCATACATGTACTACCGTTCGCAGCGATTCGCAGCTCGCAATTTCTTTGATGCCGAGAGGCAGCCACTGCAGCGCAAGCAGTTCGGTGGCTCAATTGGCGGACCAATCAAAAGAGACAAAGCGTTCTTTTTCTTCAATTACGAAGGTGACCGCTCGTTGAGCTCAAGTACGCAGACTCGTACTGTGCCATCCGCGCAGGCACGCCTGGGCATTTTCCCGAACACTCCATTCGGCACGCTCAACGTAACGCAAGCAGGAGCGAACAATCGCAGCCAGCTTGGTATTTGCAATGCGTTTGGAGTCGCAAGTCAGGCAACCTGTAACCAAATTCTGCCCGGAGGTAACCTTGGAATAAACCCCGGCCTACAACAGTTCCTTAACCTGTATCCGCTCGGGAACGTCCCCGGACAGGGAACACTCCCAGGCGTTTTCGACCTGTTCAGGTTCTCAGCTCCCGTCAGATTCGAGGTCGATACAACCGCTTCACGTGTTGACTGGAAGCTGACTGAAAAACACAGCCTGACTGGAAGCTTTAATACCAGCAGCGGCGAGTTCGATCTGTTCACGGAAACATTTCCAGGTTCGGGAGATGCTAGCCGTACTCCTCAAAAGAGCTACGTGCTTAGCTTGAACCTTACTTCAACTTTGTCGCCCAGCCTCGTTAACGAGGTACGCTTTGGCGGCAACCGTATCGAAGCTATCTTCAATGGTCCAGGAGACGGCGGCGCAGGGCGCGGTCCTTACGATGCCATATTGGCAGCCTTTCAAACCGGCGGAATTGATAGGAACATTCAGCCGTTCGGCGGTCCTAATGGAGAGCTTGTGAACCTCGGCGGCGGCACGATTAGCGGCTTCGGTGCGTTTGACACCCAATTCCGCTTTACAGGCACCACCGTTCTTGGTGACAACGTGACCTGGATCAAGGGCAATCACACGTTCCGCGGCGGCTTCGAGCAACGCTGGATCTACTCGAATGGCGCCAGCAACTTTGGTCGTAGTGAAAGTATCAGTTTCAATACGGCGCAGTTCGGTGGCTCATTCCTGCGCGACAATGCAGGAAACCCAATACCGACTACTGGCGTCGGCGGTCAACTACAGAATTTCGCCAGCCTTCTTTACGGATTCTTTGGCGTACAAAGCCAGTCGCAGTTCTTCAACAAGGACCAGACACGCGTAGACCAGGATTATCGTGGTTACCGCGTGCGCGAATCCGGAATCTACTTCCAGGATACCTGGCGAGTTAGACCAAACCTCACGCTGAATTACGGCATACGTTGGGACTATAACGCTGTTCCTTACGAAGTGAACGGTCAGATGTCTACCCTGGTTGATCAGGATCCAAGCGGACCTCAGCCCGCCAACGGATTCGAATTCAAGCTGGTGGGCAAAAACTCCGCGAACCCGAATCTGAAGCTCTGGGAGAGCGACTTGAATAATTTCGCACCACGCTTCGGTTTTAATTACAGTCCTGGATGGGACAGTGGCTGGATCTCCAAACTGACAGGTGGTCCATCTAAGATGTCTATTCGCGGTGGCTACGGCATCTTCTACGACCGCGTGTTCACCAACCTCTTTGGCAACTCCAGCGCGAATCCTCCGTTCCAAAGAGATTTTGGATTCTTCTTTGATTTTCTCGGAGCGAACGGCTTCACCGGAGGTATCTTCGATGAAGGCGGAAACATTCCACGTGTTCCTACACAGGAGACCAGTCCCTTCGCATTCGATGGGGACGAACTCCTGCCCATCATTTTCGCGCTGCCGGGGAATAACCAATTCCAGTCGAAATTTGCTACTCCTTATACGCAAAGCTGGAATGTCGGATTCCAACGCGAGTTGGGTAATCTCTTCTTGTTTGAAGCGGACTATGTGGGCTCGCATGGTGTTAACCTGCTTCGCAACATCAGCGGCGCGCTGCCAAGCGTAACGCGTGTAAATGCGATCGAAGGGACAAACACCCAGATTAGTCCAACCAGCACTCGGACCAATTTCCTTAACGGAGTGCTTAACACCGCTTTTAATCCGATCTTCCTGAACGTAGCTCTTGGACACTCGACATTCAATTCAATGCAATTGAGATTGACCAAGACGCTAACGAACAAAGAGTTCGGTACCGGACAGATTCAAGCCGTCTATGCGTGGAGCCATTCAATTGATGACTCCGCCGATGCGCTTGTGCCAGGCAGTGGACCCGGCGGCGCCAGTGAACGTGGCTTGCCACGTGACTCGTCCGGCTTTGTCGGCGGATTCAGCGCTCCGGAAAGAGGTAATTCCGGTTTTGATGTCCGCCACAGATTTGTGCTCAACTTCATTTACGATCTGCCACTGCGATTCGACAATAGGACCCTGGATCGATTCCTGGGTAATTGGACCATGTCCGGCATCGTTCAATCACAAACTGGAACTCCGTACAGTATTTTCGGAGGTACCGATAGCGCCGGAACTGGTCTGGGCCAACGTGCTGATTTCGCACCAGCAGGCGCGGGCCTTTCTGATCTCCCGGCAGC
>Ga0126307_10001247_pt1 | contig 16754 bp, 13 predicted proteins | sample Plot28_FD_89955 | JGI IMG/M metagenome (GOLD analysis project Ga0126307, IMG submission 89955) | Serpentine soil microbial communities from UC McLaughlin Reserve, CA, USA - Plot28 | ecosystem: Environmental > Terrestrial > Soil > Grasslands | place: USA: UC McLaughlin Reserve, Lake County... | reverse complement strand
TTCGTGGCCATGGCGACCGACGTGAGCCTCTAAGTGTTGGAGGCACGGGAGGCGTAGCGTGTTGGAAGTCGACCGCGAAACCCAGCGCAAGAACCTGCTCTTCGGGTGGGCGCTGTTCGGTCTATCTCTGCTCCTGTTCGCGGGAACGTTCGTAGTGGCACTGATCTACCTAGCCGTCGCGGACTAGCCGGCAGGCGCCGTGGAAACGCCTCGCGCGCCGCGCGAGGCTAACCGGGGGAACGTGTGGAGTTCCCCCGAGAACCCCCTCCTCACTCACGTTTGTCGCTCGCTCCGCTCGCTGCGTGGGGGAACCATGGTTCCCCCACGTGCCCCCTCCGTAGGTAGCCCGGCGGCGGCGCTTCGCGCGGAAGCGCGAAGCGTTGGCGTCGCGACGCTAATCGTCGAGCTGTATCCAGTTACAGTCCTGGGGTCGCATGGGCGGGACGATGACGGAGGGGGCGCCCGACGGCGTCTTCCTTACGCGACCCCAGGCGCCCGCCGCCGGGATCCCGCTCGCCGTGAAGGACCTGTTCGACACGGCCGGTCTGGTCACGACATACGGATCTGCAGTGTTCGCCGACCAGGTGCCGACGACGACAGCCGAGACCGTGCGCCGCCTCGAAGCGGCCGGGTACGCCAACGTCGGTAAGACCAACCTGCACGAGTTCGCGTACGGGATCACGTCGCAGAACCCGCACTACGGGACGGTGCCGAACCCCGTCGCCCCCGGCCGGACGTCCGGCGGCTCGAGCGGAGGGAACGGAGCCGCGCTGGCTGCGGGGCTCGTCGATGCGGCAATCGGGACCGACTCCGGCGGGTCGATCCGTATCCCGGCCGCTTGCTGCGCAGTAGTCGGCTTCAAGCCGACCTACGGCCTCGTGTCCCTGGACGGGTGCTTCCCGCTCGCGTCGACCTTCGACCACGCCGGGCCGATGGCGCGGACCGTCGACGACTGCGAGCGGATGCTCGCCGTCCTCGTCGACGAGCTCGAGCCCCGGCGGCTCGCGCTCGAGGACATTACGATCGGCGTGGCGTGGACGGAGCTCGCCGAGCCGCTCGTCGGTCGGCGAGTCGAGGAGGCGGCCGCGCACTTCCTGCGCAGGCGGTCGCTCGACTTCCCTCTCCCACACGGCGTGTCGCGGGCGTTCCAGCGCGAGGTCGCCGACGTCCACCGCGATCTCTTCGCCGAGTTCGCCGACCTCTACGGCGACAACGTGCGCGCGAAGATCGAACGCTGCCTCGAGGTCAGCGAGCGCGACTACGACGAGGCGCTGCGGCACCGGGACGAGTACCGCGAGCGCTGCTTCGAGGCCCTCGACGGCGTGGACTTGCTCGTGACTCCGACCCTGCCCTGCGTCCCGCCGCCCGCCGACGTCGAGGAGCTCGAGGTGCGGGCAGCACTGATCCGTTTCACCTTCCCCTTCAATGCACTGGGCTGGCCGGCGCTCGCCCTGCCCTGCGGGCGCGCCGAGGGCCGCCTTCCGGCATCCGTACAGGTGGTTGGCCGCCCCGGCGACGATGCGCTCGTCCTCGCCGCCGGGGCGGCGCTCGAAGGCCGGTTACCACGGATGCCCGCGTCCGCGTGGGCTCCGTCCCCGGCGTGACGCCGGTCCCAACGCCCTCATTCGAGCGTCGCCCGAACGGCCTCCTCGTAGATGCGATCGCGCTCGAACTGCTCGAGCTCGTCCGACAACAGGTCGCTCGCGTGCGGCCGATCGCCCGGAGGGAACGGCGCCGGCTCGCCGTCGACGTCCACGCCTTCGAGGCGCTCGGCCGCCTCGTGCTCGAGCGCGATCGAGCGGTGCAGGCGCGACCGAAGCCAGCCGGCGAGCAGCTGCGCCTGCGCCTCGGTTCCGCGGACGCGGATGCGCTGCACCTCGGCGATGTCGGGCCAGAGCGTGGCGAGCATCGCGCGCCAGCGGCTCGTCCTGGCCCAGGCGATATCCGACGCCGTGACGCGGTCGAAGCGCTCGACGAGCCCTCCGTAGTCCCGCGGCAGGTCGCGCCATTCGGTGCTGTCGACGATCAGGCGGTCGACGAGGTCGATCATCTGCTCGAACGGCCCGTCGCCGTACGGCGGCACGCCGCGCCAGCGGAGGAAGACGGGCAGGTCGGCGATGAGGAGCGGCGCGACGATGCTCGCCGGCGCAACGCAGCGATCGCCGCGGAGCCGGAGCTCGATCACCTCGGAGCACACTTCGCGCTCCACGTCCGGGAGCGAGAAGCACCGCAGCGAGACGGCCGCGTCGATCGCGTCGTGGTCGGCCTCGGGATCGGGGACGAGCACGATCGTCCGCGACGGATGGCGCTCGGCGAGACCGGCCAGCGTGTCGAGCGCCCGCTGCTCCCACTCCAGCGGCACCCAGGCAAGGTGGGTCAGGACGCTCGTACGGAGATGCGGCACCCCGTCGGAGTCGCTCTCGAGCCGGAGGCCGGCAAGGGCGCGCTCGATCTCGACGACCGAGGTGTCCTCGCCCGACCACTCGTCGAGGTTGGCGACGGCGCTCAGTGCGTCCTCCATGCGCGTGCATCCCTCGCCAGCAGCTCATCCCCACCCGGCGGCCCCCAGGTCCCGGCGGGATAGTTCGGGAAATTGGGTCGCTCGCGCTGCCAGAGGGCGACGATCGAATCGACCAGCGCCCACTGCTCCTCGATCTCGTCGCTGCGCGTGAAGAGCGTCGCGTCGCCGAGCATCGCGTCGAGGATCAGGCGCTCGTACGCCTCGGGGAGCCCCGTCCGGAATGCGCCGCCGTAGAGGAAGTCCATGTGCACGGTGCGGATCCGCATGCCCTGGCCGGGCACCTTCGCGCCGACCTCGAGCGACACGCCCTCGTTCGGCTGAATGTGGACGATCAGGACGTTCGGCCGCATCTCGCCGCCGGCGACCTCCTCGAAGGGTGGGTGCGGCGCGCGTTCGAACTCGATCGCGATCGTCGTCTCGCGCCGCGGCATCCGTTTGCCCGTGCGGACGTAGATCGGGGTGTCCGCCCACCGCCAGTTGTCGACGTAGAGCTTTGCCGCTACGAACGTCTCGGTGGTCGAGTCGGGCGCCACACCCTCTTCCTCCCGGTACGCCGGGACCTCCTTGCCCTCGACGTAGCCGCGCCCGTACTGGCCGCGCACCACGTGCTTGGGCCCGGGCGTGTGCATCGCGCGGAGCACCTTCACCTTCTCGTTCCGGACGGAGTCGGCGGTGAAGTCGATGGGCGGCTCCATCGCCGTCACGGCGACGAGCTGCAGCAGGTGGTTCTGGACGATGTCGCGGATCGCGCCGGCTTGCTCGTAGAAGTCCGCGCGTCCCTCGATCCCCAGCGACTCGGCGACGGTGACCTGGATGTGCCTGATGAACTGGCGGTTCCAGATCGGCTCGAAGATCCCGTTCGCGAAGCGGAGCGCGAGCATGTTCTGCACCGTCTCCTTGCCCAGGTAGTGGTCGATCCGGAAGACCTCGTCCTCGGTGAAGTAGCGGTGGATCGTCTCGTTCAGGGCGCGCGCGGAGGCGAGATCGTGGCCGAACGGCTTCTCGACGATGAGCCGCGTCCACCCCTCGGTTTGCCGACGCTCGCCGAGCTCCTCGACAATGGTCTCGATCGCCCCCGGCGGAACCGCGAGGTAGTAGACGCGGTTGCCCCGCGTGCCGCGCTGCTCGTCGAACTCGTTGAGCGTCTGCACGACGCGGTCTTCACCACCGTCGTCCGCGAAGTCGGTGGAGACGTAGCGGATCCCCTCCGCGAACGCATCCCAGACGTCGTCGCGGAACTCGTCACGGCCGTACTGCTTGACCGCCTCCTCCATCCGCCCGACGAACTCGTCCGTCGACCATCCACTGCGGGCGACGCCGACGACCGCGAACGACTCCGGGAGCAGGCGGCGGAACGCGAGCGAGTAGAGCGCGGGGAAGAGCTTGCGCCGCGTGAGGTCGCCCGACGCGCCGAAGATGACGAGCGCGCACGGCTCGGGCGTACGTGACAGCTGGAGGCCCTCGAGGAGCGGGTTCTCGAGCTGCTCGCGCTCGGCGACGGCCATCAGCCGCGCGGATCCTCCGTGCGCGCCATCGCCTTCTCGATCGCGCGCACGGCATGGCCGCCGAACTGGTTCCGGAGCGCGGCCGCGACCTTGGCCCCGAAGTTGATCTCCTGGCGCGACGCGAAGCGCGAGAACAGCGAGGCCGCGATCGCCGGCACCGGGACTGCCGCGTTGATCGCCTCGTTGATCGTCCAGCGACCCTCGCCCGAGTCCTCGACGTACGGCGCGATGTCCTCGAGCGCCGAGCCGTGCTCCTCCAACGCCTCGTGCAGCAGCTCGAGGAGCCACGAGCGCACGACCGAGCCGTAGCGCCAGATGCCGGCGATCCGGAGCAGATCGAGCTCGTACTCCGAGTGGTACATGAGCTCGAACCCCTCGGCGTAGGCCTGCATGAGCCCGTACTCGATGCCGTTGTGCACCATCTTCACGAAGTGCCCCGAGCCGGCCGGGCCGATGTGGGCCCACCCCTTCGGCGGCGCAAGCGACTCGAAGATCGGCTCGAGGCGCCCGACCGGCTCGTCGTCGCCTCCGATCATCAAGCAGTAGCCGACCTCGAGCCCCCACACGCCGCCCGACACCCCCGCGTCGACGAAATGGATGTCGCCCTTTCGGGCCGCCTCGTAGCGACGCTTGGAGTCGCGGAAGTACGAGTTGCCGCCGTCCACGATCGTGTCGCCGGGCTCCGCGGCTTCGATCAACTCGCCGACCGTCCGCTCCGTGATCTCGCCGGAGGGCACCATCATCCACAGCGCCCGCGGCGGTTCGAGCTGGCCGACGAGCTCCTCGATCGACTCGGCCGTCGACTCGACCCTCGGGTCGTAGGTCATGACCTCATGCTCGTCCGCGCGGAGGCGGTCGGTCATGTTGCCGCCCATGCGCCCGAGCCCGATCATCCCGATCTTCACGTCCCTCGCCTCCTCCGGCCGCCGTCCCCGGTCACACGTCCTCCAATCTGATCCGCCCGATGCGGCGCCCGCGCTCGCGGAGCGCCTCGAAGTCGCCCGCGGCTTGCGCCTCGATGAGCCGGCGGAAGCCGAAGTCGCGATCCGGAATCGGCAGCTCCTCGCCGAGGTCGTCCACGACCTGGACGAAGACACCCGTGCTCGGGCCGCCCTTGTGCAGCTGTCCCGTCGAGTGCAGGTAGCGAGGCCCGAGCCCGACGGCGACCGCGCAACCGGTCGCGCGGGCCCGCTCGACCAGCGGCTCGAGCCGCTGCTCGCTCGCGGGGTCGACGTAGGCGAGGACCGCGATGTAGTCCTTGCCCGGCTCGGCGTCCGCGAGCAGCTCGTCGACGTCACCCTCGGGGGCGAGGTCGATCGCGCCTCCACGCTCGAGCAGCGCGTTGGTGCGGTCCTTGGCCGCCTGCACGTCGGGCTGGTCGAAGGGGTTGATCCCGAGGATCGCGCCCGCGACGGCGACGGCGAACTCCCAGCGGAAGAACTCCTGACCCAGCTCGTACGGGTCCGGAAGCCGCGCCTCGTGGACCTGGACGTCGTCGCCCTCGCTGCCCGGAAGCACGGGGACGAGCCCCTTGCCCTGCTTCCCCGTCGACTCGGCGAGCAGCTGCTCGACCCACAGCGCGAACCCGCCCGGGTTCTCGTTCAACGCGACCTTGTCGCGACCGTCTCGCCAGGCGTCGCCGAGCGCGAGCCCGAGCTCGAGCCCCGGATTGCCCTCCTCCTCGCGGCACGCGTCCCGCATCTCCTCCGCACGCAGCAGCAGGCGCATGACGTCGAGGCCGACGAGCGCGGCCGGAACCATCCCGAACGGGGAGAGCGCCGAGTAACGCCCGCCGATCGACGGCACGCCCTGCACGACGTCGAGGAACGAGCGTTCGGCCGCCAGCGCCTCCAGCGACGAGCCCGGATCCGTGATCGCCACGAAGCCGTCCCAGCGGCCGCCGGTGCGCTCCCAGAAGTAGTCGAGATGCGAGCGGGTCTCGAGCGTCGAGCCCGACTTCGAGGCCGCGACGAAGAGCGTCCGGCCGAGGTCGACGGACTGCTCCAGCCGGCGGATCGCCGTCGGATGCGTCGTGTCGAGCACGTGCAGGCGCTCGCCCTGGAACGACCGTCGCAGCACTTCGGGCGCGAGGCTCGAGCCACCCATCCCGAGCAGCACCACGTCGTCGTAGTCGGCTCGCGTCGCCACGTCGAGCAGCTCGTCGACGTGCGCCTGCATCCGCATCGGCTCGTCGAGCCACCCGAGCCAGTCGGCCTCGTCCGTGCCCGTCCATAGGGATGCGTCGCGCGCCCAGATGCGCCGGACGAGCTCCTGCGTGGCAACCGTGCTCATGCGGAGACCCTTCGCAGCTCTTGCGGGCCCGCTGTCGGCTCTGCGAGCCAGTGACTACGGCGAACCCAAACGCGTAGCGTTCTCATGCCTTCGCGAGCTCGCCCTGCTTCGCGCGGATGCTGCCGAGCAGCTGGTCGAAGGAGTCGCTGAACTTCTGCACGCCCTCCTCCTCGAGCGTGCGCGTGACGTCGTCGTAGTCGATCCCGACCCGCTCGAGCTGCTCGAATACACCGTGCGCCTCGTCGAGGTCGCTCTCGAGCGTCAGCGCGGCGGTGCCGTGGTCCTGGAAGGCACGAATCGTCTCCTGCGGCATCGTGTTGACCGTCTCGGGGCCGATCAGCTCGTCCACGTAGAGCGTGTCCGGGTAGTCCGGGTTCTTCGTCGAGGTCGACGCCCAGAGGCACCGCTGCTTGTTTGCGCCCTTCGCCTCGAGCCGCTGCCAGCGCTCGCCCGCGAACAGCTCCTTGTACGACTGGTAGGCGAGCTTCGCGTTCGCGATCGCAAGCTTGCCGCGCACGGCGAGCGCTTCCTCGGTACCGATCGCGTCGAGCCGCTTGTCCGTCTCCGTGTCGACGCGCGAGACGAAGAAGCTCGCGACCGAGGCGACCGGCGACGGATCGCCGCCGCCTTCGACGAGCCGCTCCAGGCCACGGATGTACGCCTCGATCACCTCACGATGGCGGGCGAGCGAGAACGTCAGCGTGACGTTGATCGAGCGGCCGCGCGAGATCATCTCCTCGATCGCCGCGAGGCCGGGCTCCGTGGCCGGGATCTTGACGAAGAGGTTCGTGCGGTCGATCCACTCGTGCAGGCGCGCCGCCTCGTCGATCGTCGCCTCGGTCTCGTAGGCGAGCTTCGGATCGACCTCCATCGACACGTAGCCGTCGTAGTGGCCGGTCTCGTCCCACACCGGGCGCAGGATCCCGCACGCGTCCTGGATGTCCTCGACGGCGAGCCGGTAGAAGATCTCCTTCGGATCGTCGAGGTCCTCCAGGCACGCCCGCAGCTGCTCGTCATACGCGTCGCCTTCGGACACGGCCTTCTCGAAGATGGTCGGGTTCGAGGTCACGCCCTTGACGGCGTCCTCGTCCAGCATCCGCTCTAGCTCGCCGCTCTCGATCAGCCGCCGTGAGAGCACGTCGATCCAGACGCTCTGGCCGAGCTCGGAGAGCTGATGGAGCTTGCTCTTAGCCATGGGTCATCTCCCTTTCCAGTCGCTCCACTTTCTCGAGGCGACGCACGTAGCGCTCGCCGCCGTCAAACCGCGCCTGCAGGAACGCGCGCACGAGCTCGGCCGCCAGCTCGGCGCCGACCACCTCGGAGCCGAGGCAGAGCACGTTCATGTCGTCGTGCTCGACACCCTGGCGCGCCGAGTACGTGTCATGGCACACCGCGGCACGGACTCCCGGCAGCTTCGAGGCGGCGACCGACGCGCCGACACCGGATCCGCACACCAGGACGCCGCGCTCGGCCTCTCCGCCGCGAATGGCGTCGCCGAGCTCACGCGCCTTGTCCGGGTAGTCGATGCGAACGGCGTCGGTGTCTGTGCCGAGGTCGACCGCCTCGTGGCCGAGCGCCTCCAGCTCGGCGAGCACGCGTGCGCGCAGCTTCACGCCGCGGTGATCGAAGGCAGCGCCTACCCGCACGACGTTACGTTACCCCTCGACCGGGCACTCAACCCCGCGGGAGACCGTCGAGGCGGGAGGAGACATGAGCGACGTCGAGCTGTGGCGTGAACTGGGACAGCAGCTGCGCGTGGATGCGGTGCGCACGAGCGCGGAGGCCGGGTCGGGCCATCCGACGTCGTCGATGTCGGCCGCCGACCTGGCGGCCGTCCTCCTCGCGGCGCACCTCCGCTACGACTTCGACGAGCCGAAGAGCCCTGCCAACGACCGGCTGATCTTCTCGAAGGGCCACGCGTCGCCGCTCGTCTACGGCCTCTTCCGGGCCGCGGGGGCGATCGACGAGGACGAGCTCATGACCTACCGGCAGTTCGGCTCGCGGCTCGAGGGCCATCCGACGCCGTTCCTGCCGTGGGTCGACGTCGCGACGGGCTCGCTCGGCCAGGGCCTGCCCATCGGCGTCGGCGCCGCACTCGCCGGCAAGCGGCTGAACCAGGTGCCGATGCGGGTCTGGGTCATCTGCGGCGACAGCGAGATGGCGGAGGGCTCGATGTGGGAGGCGATCGAGCACGCCGCTTTCTACGAGCTCGACAACCTGACGGCGATCATCGACGTCAACCGCCTCGGCCAGCGCGGCGAGACGATGCACGGCTGGGATCTCGCCTCGTACACGCGCCGGGTCGAGGCCAACGGCTGGGCAGCGATCGAGATCGACGGCCACGACGTCGAGCAGATCGACCGCGCCTACCGCGAGGCCGAGGGGACGACGGGACAGCCGACGGCGATCGTCGCGCGCACGATCAAGGGCAAGGGCTACTCGAAGGTCGAGAACCAGCAGGGCTGGCACGGGAAGGCGGTCGCCGAGGAGGCCGTCGAGGAGCTCGGCGGCGTCCGCAACATCCGCGTCGACGTGTCGAAGCCCGAAGGCGGTCCGGGCCGCACGTTCACGCCGTCCGGCGCTGAGTGGCCGCGCTACGAGCTGGAGTCGAAGGTCGCGACGCGCAAGGCGTACGGCGAGGCTCTGGCGGCGCTCGGCGGCGACCGCGGCGACGTCGTCGCGCTCGACGGCGAGGTCTCGAACTCGACCTTCGCCGAGATCTTCCGCGACGCGCACCCCGAGCGCTACTTCGAGATGTACATCGCCGAGCAGCAGATGGTCGCGGCGGCCGTCGGGATGCAGATCGTCGGGTGGAAGCCGTTCTGCTCGACCTTCGCGGCCTTCATGACGCGGGCCTACGACTTCGTGCGCATGGCCGCCGTGAGCCGCGCAACGGTGAAGCTCTGCGGGTCGCACGCCGGTGTCTCGATCGGCGAGGACGGGCCCTCGCAGATGGGGCTCGAGGATCTCGCGGCCTTCCGCGCCGTCCATGGCTCGACCGTGCTGTACCCGTGCGACGGGAACCAGACGGCGGCGCTCGTACAGGAGATGGCCGAGATCGACGGCATCGCCTACCTGCGGACGACACGCGCCGATACGCCGGTGATCTACGAGGCCGGCAACGCGTTCCCCGTCGGAGGCTCGAAGACGCTGCGCGAGGGCGACGACGTCACGCTCGTCGCGGCCGGCATCACCGTGTTCGAGGCGCTGAAGGCGGCCGACGCTCTCGCCGACGAAGGGATCGAGGCGCGCGTAATCGACGCCTACTCGGTCAAGCCGATCGACGCAGCGACGCTCCGCGCCGCCGGCGAACGCATCGTGACGGTCGAGGACCACTGGGCCGAGGGCGGCCTCGGCGAGGCCGTGCTCGCCGCCGTCGCGGACGCCGACGAGCGGCCCCGCGTGGTGACGCTCGCGGTGCGGGAGATGCCGCACTCGGGCAAGCCGGCCGAGTTGCTCGCGGCCGCCGGGATCGACGCGGACGCGATCGCGGAGGCGGCCCGCCGCCTCGTGCGCGAGTACGCGCGCGCATAGCGGCGCCGCCGCGAACTACCCCTTCGGCTAGGCGATCTTGCGCCGTTCGGCCGATTGGCACCTGCGCGAAAGCCCTCTATCGTCCCTGCAACTGCGGTTCAACCAGGGGGTTAGGGGTGCACACGAAGGGAACGCGGACGCGCAACGCCGTGCTGCGACTCGCGCTCGTCGCGGGTCTGACACTCGCGGCTGGGCTGACGGCATTGACGGCGGCGCGGCCTGCGGTGGCGGACGAGCCGAACGCACTGACAGGCACGCTCATGCAGTCGGGCTTCTACCCGTGTCCGGACCAACAGGACTTCAATCGAGGGCCGCTGCCCTCCGAATGTACGGACACCGCACCGAGGGTGGACGCCAGCGGCACGAGCTGCAATCCGGCCGGCGACTCGACGATCAAGATCGTGCGGACGGGCGCATTCGGCTCGCCGTCGTTCGGCAACGGGGCGTTCACCGAGACGATCACCGCCAAGATCGGGCCTCAGACCGGACCGGTCGTGCCCGACTTCCAGCCGACGTTCACCAGCGGGTACCGCGCGTCCTCGCAGGGGTTCCGCTCGGGCGCACTGCTCGAGTTCACCTCGACAGTCCACGCCGACCTCGCGGATGGCACGACCATCGACGTGACGAAGACGCTGTCGCCTGGGAACACCGCGAACACGGGCGTCTGCCGCACGTTCGACGGAACGACGCCGGTCGGCGAGCACGCCTTCTACCCGCCGAGCCTCCTGCTGGACGGTTACTTCTACCTGGTCAACGCGCAGGTGCTCACGTACTCGGGCACGGTCAGCGATGCCGCGGGGACCTCGGAGATCAACGGCATCGCGCAGACGTACCTCGGCGACACCTACGCAACGGCGAATTCGGGTACCGACGTGACGTCCGCGTCGGGCACGCTGCTGACTGAGTTCGGCACGGTCAACGAGACCGTGCGTGAGTTCAGGACGCCGACGGCGACAGGCACGAACGTTGCCGTCACCCCCGCGCCGGCTGTCACGCTCACGTTCCCGAGCGTCACGGTCGCAGGAGACACGACGGTGACGTCCATCCTGGACATCGACACGGTGCAGCCGCCGCCGGCGAACTTCAGCGTGGGGGAACCGCCGATGCTGTACGACATCCACACCGACGCGACGTTCAGCGGTGACGTGAAGGTCTGCGTCCCGTACGGGCCGCTCGGCCCGGGCGAGACGCCGTCGCTGTGGCACTACGACAGCACCACGAGCCGTTGGAAGAACATCACCGTCCAGCCCGTCGACACGCTGAACAAGATCGTGTGCGGCCTGACGTCGTCGTTCTCGCCGTTCGCCGTCTTCATCTCGAGCGGACCGTCGTACGCGCTGACGGGGCCCTTCCACCCGGTCGATGCCTTCCCGACGCCGAACGCGATGCAGGCGGGGCAGACGGTGCCCGTGAAGTTCTCGCTCGGCGGCGACTACGGCCTCGACGTGTTCGAGAGCGACTATCCGAAGTCGGTCGCCAGCACGTGCGGGACGACCGCGCCGGACCCGGTCGAGAGCACGTCGGCGAACAGCAGTGGGCTCGTCTACGACGCCACGACGGGGGTCTACACCTATCACTGGAAGACGAACAAGCTCTGGAAGGCGTGCCGCACGCTGACGGTGCTCTTCCGCGACGGAAGCTCGTTCCAGGCGAACTTCAAGTTCAAGTAGGCCAGTGATTCCGCGCCCGGGGCTACCAGCGCTCCGGGCGCGGCTCGCCTAGCAGGCGCTCGTACAGTTGGCGCTGGCGCTCGCGGGCGGCGCGGTAGGCGTCGGCGCGGTCGCTCCGGGGCTCGAACGTCCGGCCGACCGGCGGTTCCGGCGCCATGACGCCGAGCCGTTCGAGCGCCGCGACCACTGCGCCGCGTGCTGACCCCTCCTCGACTGCGGACTCGAGGACGGGCCGCTCGAGGACATCGGCCATGACCTGCATCCAGTCGCCGTCGTGCAGCAACGCGCCGCCGGTGGCGACGATCTCCTCGACCTCGGGCATCGAGTCGAGGATCTCGCGGAACAGCAGGGCGACTCCCTCGAGCGCCGCCTGGCGGAGGTCCAATGCGGTCGTGGTCAATGACAGGCCCGCGATAGAGCCCCGCGCGCGGTGGCTCCACCAGGGGCCACGCTCACCCGCCAGGAAGGGCACGAAGGTCAGGCCATGGCCGGCAGGTGGACGGTCGGCGACGGCGCCCGTCTCGCCGACCACCTGGTCGAGCCAACGTGTCAGGTTGCCCCCGTCCGACAACGCGCCGCCGTCGAGGACGCGGTCGCCGTTGACGCGGTAGAGAAACAGCGTTCGACGCGGAACGGCCGGGACGCGTTCGTGCAGCACGCGAAGGGCGCCGGACGTGCCGACCGTGAGCGCGGCGCGGGAGGAGCACAGGCAGCCGGTGCCGAGGTTCGACGTCGCTCCGTCGAAGAGCGCCGGGTACCAGGTCCCGATGGACTCCTCGGACACGGGCGGGAGTTGCGGCGCCCGCACGTGCAGCGTGTCGAGCAGCTCCGACTCCCAGTCGCGGGTCTCGAGGTCGAGCAGCCCGGTCGACGACGCCATCGACAGGCTTGTCGGAGCGGGCTCGCCCAGCAGCCGTTCGTAGAGGTACTCCGCGAAGGACACGAACCGGTCGGCGGCGTCGAACACCGGGCGCTGCTCGGCGCGCAGCCACGCGAGCTTCGCCGGCCAGTAGCTCGAGTGCGGGAAGCAGCCCGTGCGCTCGTGGAGCCACGGGAAGCGGAGACCGAGTGAGCGAGCGTGATCGGCCGAGCGGGAGTCGCGCCACATCAGCGTCGGCGTCAGCGGACGTCCGCGGGCATCGAGCGCGATCAGGCTGTGGCCGAAGCACGAGGCGGCGACCGCGGCCGGCTCGACTCCGCCGCGCGCCTGCTCGATCGCCTGCCGCGTCAGCTCGACGACCTCCTCGGGATCGTTCGTGTCGTACGGGAGCTGCGCCTCCTCGCCCGCCGGCGCCGCGTCCTCGCCGTGAAGCTGCGCGCGGACCGACGAGCTGCCGACGTCGACCGCCAGCAGAGAGGTCACGGACGCCGCGTCACGCGGCGGCGACGAGCGCGCCGATGCGGGAGATGCGCTCGCCCCGGAGCGCGAGCTCGCTCCACGAGTCGCCGCGGTCGCCGCTTGCGAGGATGCGGCCGTCCGAAAGTCCCGCGAGCAGGCGGCCGTCCAGGAAGCGCAGCGCGTACGGCATCGCGCGGAGCTCGTCCGTGACCGGCTGCCACGGCTCGCGCCCGAGCCGGCGGAAGATCCGCGCCTGCGCGTCGCGCCCGCCGTGGGCAGCAAACGGCCCCGTGCTCGCGGAGACGAACCAGCAGTCCGGCTCCTCGGGATCGGGCGCGACCGACCAGGTGTAGTCGCGATCGCGTCCGTCGTCGGCCGGCTCCCAGCTCAGCCCCGAGTCGAAGGTCCACGCGGCTCCGCCGCCGCCGGCCTCGTACGCGCGCCCCTCGGCCGACGGATGCCACGCGAGTGAGTGGACGTCAGGCTGGGCGCCCGGCCGGTGGTCATGCCACGTCTCGCCGCCGTCGATGCTGACCATGAGGCCGCCCAGCTCGATCCCGACGAGGATGCGGCCGGCCTCGTGCGGGCTCGGCGCGATCCAGCGGACGTGCGACGTCCAGGGCCGCGGCGGGAAGCTCCAGGTCGGCTGGGATGGCAGCGCACGCATGGCCGACAGCTCGCGCCAGGTCTCGCCGCCGTCGTCGCTGCGGAAGAGCATGCTCGGCTCGGTGCCCGCGTAGACCGCGCCGTCCGCGGCGCTGACCGCGAGCGAGAACACCTCGGGATGCGGGACGGCGAGCTCCCCCCACGTCTCGCCTCCGTCGACCGTCTTGCGAACCCCGCCCGCCCGCAATCCCGCGTAGACGACGTCGCCGTCCGCCGGATCGACGGCGAGGCACTGGGCACCGCTGCCGTCGAGCGAAACGCGGACGTCCCAACCGTCGGCCGTCTCGTCGAGCCGTGCGATCGCTTCCCCTGTCGCGGCGTAGAGCCGTGACATCTCGCGCTCTACCCTAAGCGTTGATGGCCGTCGTCATCGCAACATCACTCCGCAAGGAGCTCGCCGGCGACCTGCTGTTCGACGGCGTCTCGTTCACCGTCGGTCGTGGAGACCGGCTGGCCCTGTCCGGACCGAACGGGGCGGGGAAGACGACGCTCCTGCGCATCCTCTCCGGCGAGACGGAGCGTCACGGCGGAGAGCTCGCGTTCGAGAAGGGAACGCGCGTCGCGCTCCACGACCAACGGCCACCGCTCGACCGCGCGCTGACGCTGCGCGACTACGCGCTCTCCGGAGCGGGTGAGCTGCTCGCCGCCGAGGAGGAGCTCCGCAGGCTCGAGCGCGCGATGGCCGACGGCGCGCACGACGCGGCCACGCTGTCGCGCTACGCGGCCGCGCAGGGTCGGCTCGAGCACGCGGGCGGCTACGCGTGGCGCGAGCGTCACGCCGCCGTCCTGCGGGGTCTCGGCTTCGCGGAGCCCGACCTCGACCGCCAGTTGACGACCTTCTCGGGCGGAGAGCTCACGCGCGCGTCGCTCGCGCGCGCGCTCGCGGGCGACCCGGACCTGCTGCTGCTCGACGAGCCGACGAACCATCTCGACGTCGCGAGGCTGGAATGGCTCGAGCGCGAGCTCCAGACGCGTGACGCGGGCGTGATCCTCGTCGCCCACGACCGCTGGTTCCTCGAGGCGGTCGCGAACGCGGTGCTCGAGCTCGAGGCCGGCCGCTCGACCTACTTCGCCGGCCCGTGGCACGCGTGGAGGCGGGAGAGGGCGGCGCGATTACAGGCGGCGTCGAAGGCGGCCGATCGCGTCGGCCGCGACATCGAGCGGCTCGAGCGCTTCGTCGCACGCTTCCGCGCCTCGACGCCCAAGATGGCGCGCAAGGCACAGGCGAAGATGACGCAGATCGGACGGCTCGAGCAGGAGCAGGGCCGGGCGAAGGACGAGATCGCGTTGCTGACGCGGAAGACACGCCGCCTTGGCTTCGAGTTCCTCAAGCCGCCGCGAAGCGGCCGCACCGTCGTCGAGGCGGACGATCTCGACGTGCAGGTCGGCGGGCGCTCGCTCGTCGCAAGGGCCTCGTTCGCGCTCGAGCGGGGCGAGCACGTCGGCCTCATCGGCCCCAACGGCTCGGGCAAGACGACGCTGCTCGAGACGATGCTCGCTCGCAGGGAGGCCGCGGCGGGCACCGCACGGCTCGGGCACGGCGTGGTGCCGGCGTACTTCTCGCAACAGGAGCTCGAGCTCGACGAGCGCGGCAGCGTGCTCCAGTGCGTCCAGACCATGACGGGCCTCCAGCGGCCGGACGCGCAGGCGCTCCTGGGCCGGTTCCTCTTCTCCGGCTGGGGCGAGCACGAGAAGCCCGTGGCGGTGCTGTCAGGCGGCGAGCGGCGGCGGCTCGCGCTCGCCGTCGTCGTCGCGGGCGGCGCCAACTTCCTCGTCCTCGACGAGCCGACGAACCACCTCGACCTCGAGAGCCGCGAGGCGCTCGAGGCGGCGCTCGAGGCGTTCCCGGGCACGATCCTGCTCGTGTCGCACGACCGCGCCCTGCTCGACGCGGTGGCGGAGCGGACGCTCGCGATCGAGGGCGGCGAGCTGCACCCGTATGCCGGCGGCTGGGCCGACTACGTCCGCGTTCGCGACGAGCGCGCCGCGGCGCTCGACCCGCCGAAGGTCGAGCGCCCCCGACCCGCCAAGCCGACGCCGGCCCGGGCCAAGGCGAAGGCCAAGCGCCCCAGCGAGCTCGACCGCCTGGAAGCCGAGATCGCGGGACGCGAGGCCGAGATCGCCGGCCTCGAGCGGCGCCTCGCCGAGGACTGGCGCGACGTCGACGTGATCGCCGCCCACCGCCGGGCCCGCGACGAGCTGACGGGACTGCTGTCGCGTTGGGAGCAGCTGTTCGACGCTGCGCAGGGGTAGATTCGCGCCGCGTGGACGCGGTGGACGTGGTCGAGCAGGTCGAGCGCGAGGACATCCGCCTCGTCCGCTTCCTTTGGTGCGGCAACGACGGCACCGTGCGCGCCAAGGCCAGCGGCGTGCACGGGCTGGACGGGCGGATCCGGAGCGGGATCGGCCTCACCGTGGCCATGCAGGCGATGAACGGGCTCGACCAGTTGCAGCCGGTCGAGGGAATGGGGCCCGTCGGCGAGGTGCGGATCGTGCCCGATCCCGAGACGTTCACCGTCCTTCCCTACGCGCCTCGGAGCGCCGCGATGATCGTCGACCTCGTCACGCTCGCCGGCGAGCCCGCCGGAGAGGACGGCCGCGCGTTCCTCAAGCGGATGCAGCGGCGGCTGGAGGACCGCGACGCGAAGCTCGAGGTCGCGTTCGAGAACGAGTTCACGCTCGCGACGCCGGCCGCCGACGGCTACGAGCCCGTCGACGCGAGCCTCTGCTTCTCGACGATCGGCATGACGGCGTCGCAGGGCTACGTGGACACGCTCGTCGACGCGCTCGAGCGGCAAGGAATCGTGCTCGAGCAGTACTACGCCGAGCTCGGCCACGGTCAGCAGGAGCTCTCGATCGCCCATGCGCCGGCGCTGCAGGCGGCCGACGCGCAGATCCTCGTGCGCGAGACGATCCGCGGCGTCGCGGCCCAGCACGGAGTCGTCGCGTCGCTCGCGCCGAAGCCGTGGCCGACCGCCGCCGGGAACGGGTGCCACGTCCACTTCTCGCTCTGGAGCGCCGACGGCTCGCGTAATCGCTTCCACGACCCGCAGCGCGACGACCGCCTGTCGGACGAGGCGCGCGCCTTCCTCGCCGGCGCGCTCGAGCACTTGCCCGGCCTGTGCGGGCTGACCGCACCGAGCTTCAACTCGTACCACCGGATCGTCCCGCAGTACTGGGCGGGCGCGTTCACGTGCTGGGGGCACGACAACCGCGAGGCGCCGCTG
>Ga0126307_10001246_pt1 | contig 16754 bp, 18 predicted proteins | sample Plot28_FD_89955 | JGI IMG/M metagenome (GOLD analysis project Ga0126307, IMG submission 89955) | Serpentine soil microbial communities from UC McLaughlin Reserve, CA, USA - Plot28 | ecosystem: Environmental > Terrestrial > Soil > Grasslands | place: USA: UC McLaughlin Reserve, Lake County... | reverse complement strand
GGGGATATCCAGGCTACATGTATACGGACTTAGCATCACTTTATGAACGTGCAGGAAAAATAAAAGGAAGAAAGGGATCTGTAACCCAAATTCCTATTCTTGCGATGCCTGCTGATGATATCACTCATCCTATTCCAGATCTGACCGGCTATATTACAGAAGGGCAAATAGTTCTCAGTAGAGATTTACATCGACTAAATGTTCAACCTCCAGTTGATGTCCTAACAAGTCTGTCTCGTCTAATGAACCAAGGTATCGGGAAAGGTAGAACTAGAGAAGATCATAGAAATCTAGCAGATCAGCTCTATGCAATATATGCTCAGGGTAAAGACGCAAGGGCATTGACCGCAATTGTAGGGGAAGAAGCATTAAGTGAAACAGATAGGAAGTATTTAAAAATAGCTAATAATTTTGAACACAAATTTGTTAGTCAAGGTCAAGACGAAAATAGACCAATTGAACAAACTCTGGATATAGGATGGGATCTCTTAAGTCAACTTCCAGAATCAGAATTGAAGCGTATAAAAGCAGAATACATTACAAAATATAGAAAGAAGGTTATTACAGAAGAAGAGATGGTTGAGCGATGAAAGAAAGAGGGAGTGATCAATAGTATGGCTTCACCTTCTAACATTAGGCCAACTCGTCTTGAGTATATTCGGACAAAACGTAGAATTGTTATTGCTAAAAAAGGTTTAAAACTTTTAAAACTAAAACGTCAAGCATTAATCCTTGAATTTTTTAATACAAGCAAGACTGCAGCTGCTCTACGTGGAAGTTTACAATCTGAATTACTAAAGGGATATGAAACCATTAGAATGGCTGAAATGCTGGCTGGTTCCATGCGACTGGAGAACGAAGCAATGAAAATGTCTCAGATGCCCAATTTACAGGTAATGTCAAAGAGCATCATGGGTGTTCATATTCCAAAGATTGTTGGAGGTCAGAGAGAATTACTTGCTGAGCATTTATTAGAGCTGCCGACATCTATCAACGATTCAATAAGAGTTTTTCAGAGCATTCATAATATTGTATTGGAGATTGCAGAAAAGGAGACTGCTTTAAGAAAACTTCTATATGAGATTGAGAGGACTAAGCGTAAATCTAATGCAATAGAAAATGTCTTTATTCCAAAACTGTTGTACGCATTAAAGTTTATTACTTTTCGACTTGATGAAATGGAACGAGATACTTTCATTATGCTAAAGACAGTAAAAAGAAAGATGGGAGAAAGAGAAAAGGTGATTTCCAAGGAGGCAGAAGTAGAGATCAATGCAGAGTAATAGTAATAGTAAGAATAAAAACAAGAAAATCTTTGCAAATGCAGAACAAAGAAAATTTTATCAGATAGCAAGGGCTTTCAAGATTGGAAACATTCTTGCCACAATTGTAATAATTTCAATTATTGGTAAGTATTTTCTTGGAATTTAGATATATGTCTACCTTAACTCAAAAAAAATACATTGAACACCTGAAACTAATTAAAGAAGCTGAGGATAAAGTACAGATAGAAATAGAAGCACATAGAAAATTAGTTGAAGAAGAAATTAAACATTTACAAGAGGAATTTGAAAATACTATTGCGGCATCAAAACTAGAGGGAAAAAAAATAATAGAAAAAAGTATTAAACAAGCTAGAGCGGATGCTACGATGGAAGCTAATAAAATTATAAATGATGCAGAAACTAAAGCCAAAACCATCTTTTTTCATTCAGATCCACAGCTAATAAAGGACATAATAGAAATTTTGCTTTCCGAAATGAAATGATGAGAGATACTACAATATGAGTACATTACTGAAACCTGCTCCAATGGCTCGAATAGCAGTATTAGGCTTAAAAAAATATAGACAAGAAATTATATCGATTTTACATGAAATGAATGTTATACAACTAGAACCTCTTTCCAAAGAAGCTGATTCATTTCTCATGAGCGAGCATGAAAGTGATTTACATAGAGAAATTTCAGATCAATTGCTTCGGATTAGAGGATTGATTAATTCCATTCCACCAACAACTGTACAAAGAAAAACTAGGTTTTCTTCTTTTGAAGAACTTATTAAAACAATCAAATCGATAGATATTGATGGTAAAATTGCTTCATTAGAAAGAGAAAGAGAAAATCTTTTGACAGAAATGAAAGAGGCTGAAAACAATATTAAACTACTTGAAGAATTTTCGTTCTTTCCCGAAGATTTGAGAATTTTAAACTTATCTTTTGCACGATCATTCTTTGGTCGTGTTGCCTCAGAAAAACTGGATGCATTTAAAAATATCTTAGAATCAAATGGCATACCTGTTATATTATATCCTCATGAACAGAAAAAACTTATTTATTTTGTTCTTGTTATACCTCCACATTTCCCCTCTAATACACTTGCCTCAGCAGTCAATTTACATGGTGTACATCTAGAACCAGTACCAAAACTCAAAGGAAAACCTAGAGAAATTATCCACGATCAGCAAAAACTTTACAATAATCTTTCTGCAAAATTAAACCAAATAAACCTTCAACTGTCAGATATTTCAAAGTCGCATTATACCTTTCTAAAAGGTGCGGAAGAGCAGCTAGAAATAGAAAATAAAAAGCTAGAAGTAATTGCAAACCTAAAAGGTACCAATGATGCATTTGCATTGGAAGGTTGGATTCCAAGGTCAAAGTTAGAGAATGTAAAAACAGCCTTTTCAAATTATAGTGAAGGAACCGTCATCTATGAATTAGAGACAAGAGAAAGTCCACCTACGCTTCTTGAAAATCCAAAAAGATTCAAAGTTTTTGAGTCTTTTATTCGATTCTACTCTTTGCCATCTGGAACAGAATTTGATCCAACTTTGATTTTTGGATTAATTTTTCCTATATTTTATGGTTTAATGATTGGTGATGTTGGATATGGATTAGTAATACTTCTTGTTTCTTTATGGGTAATAAGAAGAGTGCAAGGTGGAAAACGTGACCTAAACATTATGCCAGGATTTTTAAGAAATTTCGCCAAGACCATATTACGTCCTAGTCAAATGGTAAAACTAGCTAAAGTTATGATTCCAGGTTGTATTTTTACTATTATATTAGGATTTTTATTTGACCTTTATTTTGGATTTCATCTAAATGCTTATCTTTTTTCATACTTGAATGATACTTTTGGATTAAATTTTCCACATGATGGTGCATTTTTAAACCCTATTGGAACATTCGGTTTACGTAAACTATTGCTACTTAGCGGTTATATTGGATTGGGTATGGTTTCCTTTGGGCTTGTATTGGGAATACTTAACAGTCTCAGAGAACGTCAATTCAAACATGTAATTAGTAAAGTAGGTTGGCTATTATTTGGCTGGGGTATTGCTTTAATAGGATTAGCACTCATAAACCATGTAAATATAAATCCATTAGATTCTGTGCAAGGTATTATATACTTTACATTAATTTTTGGAGGAGTCGGCTTGATGTTTTATGGCGAGGGACTTAGAGCACTTATGGAATTACCATCTATAATTAGTCATATACTTTCATATACTAGAATTGTAGGAATATTGCTTGCATCAGTTATACTGGCTCATGTTATTGACTTTATATTTCTTAGATCTTTAGATCAATCAATACCTTATAGTATTTTAGGAATTATGATATTCATTATTGGTCATCTCTTTAATATTATTATCGGAGTCTTTGAACCAGGAATACAGGGAGCAAGATTGATTTATGTTGAATTTTTCTCTAAATTTTATCATGGCAGTGGAAGGCAGTTTAAACCTTTTGGAAGCAAAAGAAGGTTCACTATTGATCAGTATAACATTGAGAAACAGAAGGAATAAACTTTCCCTTTTTTTTTGCATTTATATTATTTTTAATTAGTTTAATGATTATGGTTCTATTATCTATTATCAACTAAGCATCTCTTTACTAAATTAAATTATAGGATAATACATTATGGTCTATAAGATTGAAAGTTTTTTTACTGATTTATTACTATCGTTAAATAAGAAGATAAAATAGTAAAGGACTTGATAAAGAAAAGTTAAATATAATCTTTTTTTATTGGCTATAAGTGTATTATAATATCTTTTAATCTCATTAATTTTAATACTTCCTTTGCAAAACTCTTTTTCAGAGATAAATACAATCTCCATGGATAAATTCAACAATATGACTACTGTTATAACTGAGGGTTCAATTGTAAGAGATAACTTAGAACAAGTTTAAAATCGATCAAATGCTACTGGAAACACAGCTAAAGATTTTGAAGAAAAAGAATAGACTAATAAAATTTAAATAGTTAATATTTGATTATTGTTGTTCCTACTATCTCTGGTGTTTATGATTATCTTCGCTACGTCAGACCGACCGCAACAAAGACTAAGATTTGTTTAGTTGTATCTTGCAATAATGATAATTGCAAAAAAACTCACAGAATTTACTAATTCAAAGCAAAAGTCTTAGATCTCAATGACTATTTATTGGTGAACAACTTTTAGATATATCTACAAATGCGTGAAAATTACATGTCTCTTAGATATAACATAAGAAACCATAAGAATTCAATCGAAGATAAGAATTAGAATTGCTGCTGTTAAGGATTAAAGAAAGGAAGATCTAAAGCAATTTACATTTAACGTTGTTGTACCATTATCCATGAAATGTGTTGAATGCCATACCTCTAACCAACATTTCATAATAACATTACAATATGTTCTACGATAATAAAATAGAAAGAACAATTGAGAAAGAAAGAAGAAGAGCTAAAGCGATACACTCTAGGACTGCTTTCTGAAAAGGAAGTCGAACAAGCAGTAAATAATAATGTCTTAGAATGAAATATGTAATGGGGTTGGCCGGATTTGAACCGACGATCTCCAGCGCCCGAGGCTGGAATCCTTCCAAACTAGAACACAACCCCGCAATCCTACCATATTTGTTTATTTTTATTTAAAAAGGTTAATTCAATTTAAGGTATATTAAATATATATATATGGATATTGTTTATCAATTCAACCTTAATCAAAATCTGATTAGTCTTCTTTTTCTTATTTGTTACTATAGGTTAACATCAAAATTTAATTTTAGAATAGATCTCTTCAATATTCCATACCTGGTTGTTTTTATGTACTTTGTGTATAACTTTCTCATGTATTAATTCTTGAACTATCATTGCTGAAAGAGGTAAGGCGCCAGTAGCACCAGGTGAGTTATAATTTAAAATATGCATTGATAACGAGTTCTTTAACAATAATGTATCCGGAATAAAGTTACCTCTATTATCTATTAGGAGTGATCTAATTCCAGAAGTACCTCTATTGTTAAATTTTTTTGAATCTAAAGCAGGCAAGAAATGTTTTACCCTTTGAATCATTATGCGTTTTGAAATGGAACTAGCAATTTCATTGGTTAATAGTGATAAGAATTCTTTATTATAAAATAGTGACCATAAACCTTTTTTTACAAATATTTCTTTTGTTTTAGGAATAAAGTTTCTAAAGTTGTCTATAAAATTATAGGAATATGGTCCAAATACAGGAACTGCATTAGGTCCTATTTCACAGTGTCCATCTGCTTTTACAATCCAATGAGGATCTAAAAATGGGAAATTCTTTTGTTTTGGAACTGAGTAAATACTATGCGATGTAAGTTTCTCATATTCTTTTGGTGCACGCCAATATTCTCCTCTAAAATGTAAAGCAATCAAATCTAAACCAATCCCAAATTGACGAGCAATATCAAGAGAATTTCCACCGGCAGTATTGATAACATATTGCGAATAAATAACTTTTTTCTCTCTATTCTTTGTAATTATTTCTATGAAGCAATCCTCTTTTTTAGTTTTAATTCTTGTAACGCGATGTAAATTTAGAATTTTTCCTCCATATTCTAGATAATCACTTTTTAAATTATTTGACAAGAGTCTATAGTCAACACTTGCATCTCTTTTACAATAGATTGATCCATTACACCTAATATTTGGTTCAATGTTTTTTGTTTCTTCTTTATTTAACAAAAGAATATCATTTTCTTCTAATCCATTCTTTATTCCCCAGTCAAAATATTTTTTTAAAACCAAAATATCTTTTTCTTCTTTTGCTATTTCTATAACACCATCTTGTTTAAAGTTAATTCCTTTTAGATTAGAATATGTTTTCCACATACCATATCCTAAAAAAGCTATTCTTGCAAAAATTTTTTTTGTTACTGGGTCATATAAGAAAGGAGCATGTACTTTCCCTGTATTCCTAGAACTAGTATGAGTTGATATATTTTTTTCTTGCTCTATTATCAAAACATTTGCATCAGAATTTAAGGTTAAAAAATAACCTATTGATACTCCTAATATACCTCCACCGACTATGATAATGTCAAATTTCTTATCTTGCACCTTTATTATTATTATAGCATAGATCTAATATGATTTTATTGAAATTTATATAATATCGATAAATTTTTTTGGCTGGAAATACTTTCTATATTTATCATATTACTATAGTATTTAAAATATATTAAAAGAAAATACATTATATAAAATCCTTTAGAATAATGGTATTAATTATTTTCTTATATCTACTTGAAGAGTATTCCCAACTTGAGGATTGCCCATCATTTCGTATCTTCTCTTAGGCATAGTAATTTGTATGAGTGTTTTAGGATATGTTTTGATAACAGTTTGTGGTTGTGATTTTAAGATTGCTTCCAACAAAGGTTTGATTTGTTGTTTTACTTCATCATCTGTTACAGTTCTATCTACTGCTTCTAATATCATTTGTTGTTGTGATACTGTTTCCAGTTCCACATCTTCACTCAAAGAAAGAGTAACACTTGAACCGTTATCTACTAATTGTTTGATTTTATAAACTGTTGTTGTTGTTGTTGAGGCTGTAGTTGTTGTAGAATTCTCCACATTACTTTATTTAATTTCTCCAGATATATAATTTTATTATATTAATGAATAAAGATATTAGAAATTTACAAATAAAAAAGTAAATGAAATACCTATGATAATATTTAGCTTATTATACGGAATACATAATTCCGCCAGATACAATTGGTACCTGTTCTACTTTGGCAACTTCTTTAATTCTAGCTATTATAGCATTAAACCATAAACTATCAATTCCCTGGCTCCAGATGGTGATCTTCTTGTAATCTCTTTTTATTCCATCATGAAAATATCCAACGCAATCTTCGGAAGTCATATTACAATATTTTTGGCTAACTTCTTCTACGATCTCAGAAGCATCTGATGGCAAATATAAAATTGTTAATGTTGGGAAGGGGATAGTATCGTTTGAAGTCTCTACTGAACCACTTTTTTCAGTCATTATTAATAAAATAAAATATATCTGTAATAAGAAAATTTCGAATAATTATAGGATTTCTATTATCGGAAGAATGGATATATATAGTATTGTGTATCTCTATCTTTTTCCATTAACTTCAGAGAGTATATTTTCAAAATGTAACCTACTTCTTTTTTTTTATACTGTCTTAATTGATTTAATAGTAGATTGTAATTCTTTATTTTTATATATTGAGAAATTTTTTTTGAAACTGATCCACTTAAAAATAAAGCTTGAGTGACAGATGTAACATTGGATGGCTTTCTTTTAGTAGAAGAGCTTTCAAAATCTATTATTGATATTTGATTTTTATCAGAAACCATGACGTGATTGTCGATTCTGGTTAATTCTCCATGATCTAAATTTAGAGTATCTAATTTATAACATTGCTCCAATATCTCATTAACTATACTAACAACACTTTTTTTAGTGAGATCTGTTGAATTAGATTGGTCAATAAACCAGTCAGAAATACCCTTACCATTTATGAATTCCATTAATATAAGATCATGAGTATTTTCTAGAATTGTAGGGCCTATTCCAACTATATTGGCTAATTTTTGATTATTTATCTCAGTTAAACAGTCTTTCCTTCTGGAGTCAAGTCGTCTTATCTTCAATGCAAAGTATTTTCCAGAATATGTATTTACTTTTAAAACAATTCCTGAATAACCCTTTCCAAGAATTTTTAATTCGTAAAGTTGCGCATGACCTTCTAAAATAACATCTTTGATGCCCATTTTGTCTAAATCCTCTATCCTTTTACAATATTCATCTGAATCGAATTTAGGATAGGAAATTAAATTAGATATTAAAGGTGATCTAACTTCTACTTTCAAATAACCTCATATCCTTAAATAGAAAATCGTGAATTAGTCTCTTAGTATATGTATTTCTTAGTCTAACTTTGTCTATTGTATAAATTTTAAACCCTTTGTCTAAATCAGTAACTAACCCCTTTGGAATTCCGATACAACTACCTTTTTCAGTTCTAATAGAATAATCTAAAAAATGGATAGCATCTATGATTTTCCTTTTTCTTAGACAGGATAACTTCATATCTTCCTTTATCCATAAAATAGTTGACTTTTCTTTATTTTTTTTTACAAATTGAATAACTTCTTTTTCCATAAAAATACTCGGACCACTTTTTTCATAAAAAGGTGAAAGTTTAATAAACTTTAATAAAAAAATTAATTTTGCAGAATTTGTATTATCAATATAACATTCATTCTTTATTGTAGTAAACTCATTATCTGTGAACTGACGTGCGATAGATTTGGTTAATTTTTTTAATTGACCCCATATTATATCTGGACTTCTTGTGCTATAATTAAATTCTAAAACTAAAATATTTGGCAATAGTCTTTCAACATTCTCAAGTTCATTTTCAAAAGTTTTTATATGTTTTTTCTTATTTATGTTAAAAAAATTTATGGATGGACTTGATAGAAATGTTCTTGCTCCAAAAATAAATCTTGATAGACTTTCTGGAGAAATTGCCGTTCCTAAGTTTCTATTTGGATCTATGGGATCAATTATTATTAAGGGACTTTGAAATTTTTCATAACTTTGTTCATTGGAAATATTTTCTATAGAAATTATTTCGCCTTTCTTTTTCAAGGAGGCAATATATTTAATCACATTTTTAAAATTACCATATTTTAATACTAATACTTCAGTAACATATCCACTAAATCCAGCAGTTGACAATTCGGCACCATAAATTTTAATTCCTTTTAAAAATGCCTTTAATATTCGAATTTGATTTTTTTGGTCGGATTTAAGCATCTTTTGCATATATTCTGTATGATACTGTGACCTATCTGCAGCACTTTTCCATAAACCTTTCTCTACGTTATAGCAAGGAACTATGTTTAACCTGATCTGTTCTTTGTTATTGTTATTTATATTTGCAAAACCTTCCACGTATGGATGTTCAGAATAACGTGTAATCGGATTGTACTTTTTTAAGGCCTTAAACCCAACGTCGAGTGATATTCGCTCAAAATCCTGTTCATTTACATTTTTATCAATTAAAATAAAAATATCAATATCCATATCCTTTTTTAAATTCGTATCTTTAGCAAAAGATCCTCCAGTCTTGACATCTACTATATGAGGAATTTTGTAACTTTTAATTTCATCTTTTATTTCTTTTTCTATTGATTTTATTTTCTGTACATCTTTATTGGATGGTTGAATAAAGTATAACACAGTGGATGTTATTTTGTCAATTTCACTATCCTTGGTTTCATATTCTATTATACTATATTTTTTTTTACCCATTTCTATTTCATCAAATTATTTTGCAAAAATTGTTAAAATATTAGAGTAAACTGGACCAGACGAAAATAGTTCACTTTTTTTTATATAAATTTTATCAATTATATCAGAAAAATCAATCGAAAGATTATTGTATTTGTTTAAATATTGTTCTATATTTGCTATAGGCCTCTTTACACGAAATAATGTCAAATGTGCTTTAAATTGTTTATCTGACCTGAAATCTATTTGTTCCATTTTCAACTTGACTAATTCAAAAAGTGAATTTAATTCTTTTTCACTTTTTTCATCTACGCCAATCCAAATAACTTTTGGATATTTAAACGAGGGAAAGGCTCCTATTTTTCTATAATTTATTTCAAATTTTTCAAATACTATCTCCTTCAATTTATTTGAAATTAATTCTAGCTGTTTGGTTTCAATATCTCCAAAGAAAAATAATGTAAAATGAAGGTTTTCGATGGTGACTGGTCTTATTAAACTATTAAAATTAGGAAAGGAGTTTATGATATTTTGCTGTAAGTTAAATATTTTTTCTTTATTGGTGCAATCTACAGCAATAAACGTTCTCATTAATTAAAATTGTTATTTAAAAAACCATATAATCATATCTTTAATTAAGCTTATAAGGAACTACAAGTACCTTGTAAATTTTATTGTTAAATCATTTTTCATTGTAGATAAATATGTAATTAAAATTATTACACAATTATATATTATTTTAACTGAAAAAGTTCTCTTTGAATCTGTTTTAATTTTCAGAATAACAAATTGGTTGACTGGATTACTTGGAAGAATTTATTGTAAAACTAAATGCTTCGTTCCATTACGAGATCTTCAACTTTTTCTTTTAAATTTTTAAGGAAAATTGGTTTATAAATTACGAACTTTTCAATGTTAGGTATTTTTCCTTTTAATTGTTCTAAATAAGAAATATCTGCTGTAATTAAACAGATACTAACATTCTCGTCAATTTTCTTTAATGCATGATATAATGTTATACCATTCATTTGTGGCATTTTCAAATCAAGAAGAATTAAATCATATTCATCTTTTTTAAAATAATATAGTGCCTCTATAGGATCTGTATAAGATTTTACTTCATATCCATCATGTTCTAAATATATTTTAAATAGATTATTGATATCCCTATCATCATCTATTATCATTATTTTTGCTTTAGACATGAAATATTATCTACCTTCCTCTTAACTAATAGAATAAGGTCAATATCATATATCAATATTAGGTATTAAGTTTTAGTATCAAGAAACTCAATCCTTCTTCTCTGAAATTTTTTTATTTTATGCATAATAAATAAAGGATTTGTTGCCACAAATAATATATCAACTATTATTCAGTCATGATTCATCGATTAGCATTTTAACTTCAGTTTCTAAAACTTTAATAGAAATAGGCTTTCCAATTACTTTATGTATTTTCAATTTATTATTTTGATCAATGAGTATAGACTTTATAATATATGCAGTAATTAGTATAACTTTAATTATATAATTATTATCGAATTCCCTTAATTTTTTAATAAAATCTATTCCAGACATTTGAGGCATTTTATAATCTGTTATAACTAAAGAACAATTACCGAAATTCTCAATGAGGTATTCCAATGCTTCAATAGGATTGTCAAAACACACTGTTGTAAAACCGTATGCTCCTAAGTAATCAGAAAAGAGTTTAAGAATGTCTTTTTCGTCATCAACTATTAGAATATAAGGATTTTTAGTTATTGTACCAGACGTATTTCTTCATTAGAAATAGTAATGGTTAAAATTTAAATATTTTTGTAAATAAATTTTATTAAATTATGTAATAAAAGTAATAATTAATACCATATTATAAGTAAATGAGCTAAGGGTCTAAGCAGACTAAGAGAATAATCCAAATGAGTCATAAAATTAATTATAATGATAAGAGAACTTTATCTCTCTTTTTCTGTCATAATTTTTTCAAATACTTTATCAATTTCATCTATTGATTGAATATCAATCTCTTTATAGTTATTTTTAAGAATATCTTCAGTCATTGTTTTTACAAATGTCTTCATTCCTTCTCTGTCTTTGTTTTTATTTTTTTCTTCATTACTAGTATTTTCTTTTCCTTTTTCTTCCTTTTCTTCTTTTAAAATAGGTCCTAAAACATCTAATGTATCACTAATGTCATGAATAAGTGATAATTTAATGGAAGTCTGTTCCATCACTTTTTTGGATGTTTCTAAGGTACTCAAATCTTTTCTAATTTTACTTAATTCATTAAAATATTGTTTTGAATCTTTTTGTCTTTCTTTCTTTAAGGATTCTAAAATTTGATTCAAAACTATTTTCTCTTTTTTTTTAATACTGGATGCGCTTTATTTATTTGAGTAATTCTTTCAGGAAAGTCAACAATTGAAAATATATTTTTATTATATTCGTTAGAATCCTCTATAGAATTTATATTATTTTCTTCTACTTTCTCTTTGATATTTTTTTTTGAATTTTTGTTCTTTACATTATCTTTGAACCTGAAAAAATTCCACACACTATCTAAACCACAATTAAATTTAATAATATCTTTGTTTGATCCTGTGAATTAAAAATTTATTTTTATTGACTATATATACATATATGCAATAAGTTACCTAAAATTTAAAGTTTTAAAGAAGGTGCCTATCTATAAATTTAAATTTAAATAATTGAATTCTTCTTTTTGATTATCATGTGGAAAGTAATGATGCCGAAAAAAATAGTTTTCGGAGAAAATGCTGCAAAAGAATTTGATTATCCAAAAAATTCTTTAATAATTACGACAACAACCCCTGACATATATAACAAATGGATTGAATATATGGGAATAACAAATTATGAAATGTATGATAAAGCTACACCTGATCCTGCTATAGAAACAGTAGAACAAATACAAAAGGAGTTTGAAGGTAAGGATATTTCTGCTTATATTGGTTTAGGAGGTGGTAGCTCATTAGATATCTGTAAATATTTAAGCAAAATAACTGGTATACCTAAAATACTTATTCCAACAACTTTTGGAACAGGAGCTGAAATGACAACATATGCAGTTATAAGCTTTGAACACAAGAAAAAGTTGCTACAAGATGAGGCATTTTTGGCCGATGCAGCCATTGTAGATCCCTATTTTCTACCTGGTACACCATTTAATATAATGCGAAATTCTGCTTGTGATGCAGCTGCACAAGCATCAGAAGGATATGATAGTAAAATTGGCAATCCTTTTACTAGATTCTTTTGTAAAGAAGCTTTTGATATATTGGAAGATGCGATTATAAATGAGAAACATGAGTTGCTTCCATATGGTGCAATGTTATCTGGTATCGGCTTTGGAAATTCATCTACTACTCTAGGACATGCTCTTTCATATGTCTTCTCTAATGAAGGGATTCCACACGGATATTCATTATCGTCTTGTACAACTGTAGCTCATAAATTCAATGAGTCTATTTTTTATGAAAGGTTTAAGAGAATCTGTCAAAAATTGAAATTTGAACCACTTAAATTGAAACAACCATTAGATGAAGCTGCAGATGTAATAATGCCTGACAGAGGTCACTTAGATAACAATCCGAAAGAAGTCTCTAAAGAAGATATAATAAAATGTTTGGATGAAATAGTAAATGGTAATCCTCTTGCATAAACTCAATCCTAAACACAAATCACTTTTAAAATTTCCTTTATAAAGCAATTATGATATAACTTGGTTAATAATAATTGATAGATATAAGAAACCTTTAAATTCACTTTACTGAATATCACCATAAGATAGGATAATGACTACCATCAGCAAGTCTATGACAATTAACTCTCCTGTTAGTGAAGTTTTTACATATTTTGCAAGACCTGAGCATATGGCCGATCAATTTCCAGAAAATATGGGTCTTAGTATTATTCCAATTGAAGTCAAAAATGGTTTTGGTGTAGGAACTATTTTTCGAATCAGTGGAGATTTTGATGGAAAGAGATTAGAATGGGATTGTGAAACTATTGACTACATTCCTCATAGAAAAATTGTAGCAGAAATGATCGAAGGACCTTTCAAAAGATGGCAAATTGAAGTAGAATTTGAAGAAATAGACGAAAAAACTACAAAGACTGGAATTACTGTAGATTATGATATGCCATTGGGACCTTTAGGAGGATTTATTGATAAGGTAAAACTAAAGAAAATTGCAGAAAGAGGAATCGAAAATGGTCTTTATAGAGTTAAAGCTTTACTTGAAGGAACTGGTTCTATTCCAGTATATATAACTCTAGATGCGTACAGGCAAATTCTAAAAGAAAAAGAAAGATTGAATTGCTCAGTTTCTGAGACTATTCTACAGATAATAGATAACCAAAAAGAAAAAACTACTACAACTACTACTGCTTCTACAACTTCTGTCTAAATTAACCAACAACAATATTTTCATTTTATAATATTTTTTTAGATATGTAATATAGTAATTAAAATTTTATCACAGTTTATTTTCTAAACTTTGTCATTATGCTGTATAATTTTATTCGATAAACTCCAAGAGGATTCACTCACTCGCTCTAGCTTGAATAATTTTAATAAATTTTATTTTTTTATTTTATTCAGACTAAAGTAGAAATATTGGTAGGAAAAACCTGTATATATGTAAAAGAATATTCACTATAAAGTGGAATTTAAAGAGACCTCTGCAAGACGTTCATCCATTAATGGACTATGCTAAAAAATCTAACATAAAGTAAGAAATTGAACAAAATGAATATTATTCACCTTCTAATAGTAATTCTTTTTATAAATAAAACGACATGGATAATAATAATAACTATAATTAAAATCCAGATTATTACAATAATTTTTCTAATAAATTTTTCTAATTATGGATATTATAATAGTGAACCTTTTCCCTATTCAAATTTTAATTCTGAAATCAAAAAAAAGAAAGTTAAATTTTGATGATAAAATAAGAATACAAAAAGTATTAAAAATTTTAGGAAACTCACTCGAAAAAATTTATCCTACAGCTTATGTTATTAGGAAAATATTGTGATAACATTATAGATGTTAATAGTAACAAAGTGATGAGCCATTGAAAAATACCTAATGATAAGAATATGGAGATCTCTTTGGCCTAATTATGAATATGGGTGAAATAATTTATACTTAATTTTTTAATAATTATAATTAATGAAAAAGAATTTATTTTCATATGATGGAGATAATCAAAGAGGGTTCGTAGCTCAGCCAGGTAGAGCGTCTGGCTCTTAACCAGTCACTTGTGGGTTAAAATGTCGTGGGTCCGAATCCCACCGAACCCGACTGAAATTTCAGGACAATCCTTTTATGTACCCATGGTTAATGTATATTGTGGAAGTAATAGAGACCGTTGAAGAACAGAAAGAGATTAATGAATCTATTAGTCCATATGCTAATTTTCTATATGCCCTAAAATCTCCAGAAGTAAGGAGACAATATCCTAAATTATTAAAAATTTTTATGGATATCATTAAATTTGAATTAGGTAAAGATATTGAAGAACGAGCTTATCTTTTATTTCAGCAATCCGTTTCTAAGAAAAAGTGGCTTGAAACGCAAATTATTGGTTTTGTAGAATATCAAAAAAAACGAGTCGAACAAAAAGAAATAGCTGCTGGAACGTTGAAAAATTATGTCAAAGTTATAAAACTATTTTGCCAAATGAATGAGATTGAGAATTTAGTTTTATGGAAAAAAATAAAGATTGGAATGCCAAAAGTAAAAGAGCAAGCAGATGATAGAGCTCCTACTTTATCTGAGATTAAAAAATTAATTGAATATCCTGACATACGTGTTAAGCCTATTGTATATACTATTATATCTTCAGGAATTAGAATTGGTGCTTTTGATTACCTTAAATGGAAACACATTATACCTATTGAAAGAGAAGGCAAAATTGTTGCTGCAAAAATAATAGTATATGCTGGTGAACCTGAACAGTATTATTCCTTTATTACTCCTGAAGCATACTATTCTCTAAAAGAATGGATGGATTATCGAGCTTCATATGGCGAAAAAATTAATGGAAATTCCTGGTTAATGCGAGACATTTGGCAAAAGACCCATCATAGATATAGCCATCGAATAGGTCTTGCTGTAGAGCCTGAACAACTAAAAAGTACTGCAATAAAAAATATGATTTCCTCTATGTGGCAAGTTGTAGGAGTAAGAAATCAACTTGACCAAGGACAAAAAAGACATGAATTCAAAGGAGTGCATGGATTTCGTAAATTCTTTGAAACTCACTGTCAATTAGTTATGAATCACAATAATATCAAGATGTTAATGGCACATTCTCTAGGAGAATCTGGGAATTATCATAGACCTACAGAAACAAATCTTTTGGAAGATTACCTCAAAGCAGTAGATTTACTAACTGTTAACGACGAATATAGGCTCTCGAAAAAAATCAATGAATTACAAGAAAAGAATGACGAGAAAGATTATGTAATTAAAGGAAAATTGCATGAAAAGGATGAACAAATAAAAACACTGAAAGAAACCTTTGACACTGAATTAAAAATCTTGAAGGACACTATATTAGATATGCAAGAATTGATAAAATATCCAAAAAAACTATCAGAATTGTAAAAGTTATTCTGGTAATAGATTAATAGTTTTTCGTAAATTATCCATTATTTGAAGTAACACTGACTTGACAAGTTTCTGTATTTGAATAGGAATAACATTTTTTACATTTTGTGTATATTCTGCTTCATCAGAATAAAATAAAAATAAGTTTTCAAGGTCTTTATCTTTGTCTAAAAGTCTATCAATTGATAAAATTCTTAATGAAAATTTGACAAAAGTATAAGAATCAGAAAATAGTTGATTTAAATTATTATTGATTAAATCATATTTAATCAATCCTATTGAGAAATCTTTTAAATATCCATTAAACTGTTCAATTCCTATATTGTCCTTAAATTTTGTATATATAGATATCCAAGTTACTTACTTTTTCAGCATTATTTTTTATTTGTTCAAATTTGATATCTAATAATCCCAATCCTATTACTAACCCTTTAATTGTAGGTCTGAAAATTAGTTTACTCTTTTCTTTTAAAGGATTGATTGGTTCCTTAGTAATGCACGGTTTTTTAGTAATGAATC
>Ga0126307_10001242_pt1 | contig 16774 bp, 15 predicted proteins | sample Plot28_FD_89955 | JGI IMG/M metagenome (GOLD analysis project Ga0126307, IMG submission 89955) | Serpentine soil microbial communities from UC McLaughlin Reserve, CA, USA - Plot28 | ecosystem: Environmental > Terrestrial > Soil > Grasslands | place: USA: UC McLaughlin Reserve, Lake County... | reverse complement strand
CGCAGCCGCAGCGGCGGTGACGACTGGGAGGCGCTGACCGACGGCCTGCCCCAGTCCGACTGCTACGTCAACGTGCTGCGCGACGCGATGTCGGTCGACCAGCACGAGTCGTGCGGCGTCTACTTCGGCACGACAGGGGGCCAGGTCTACGCGTCCAACGACTCGGGCGACTCATGGTCCGCGATCGTCCGCGACCTGCCGGCCGTGCTGTCGGTCGAGGTCCAGACGCTGTCATGAGCACCGGCACCACGACGGCGGTCCGGGTGGTCCTGCCCGCACACCTGCGCGCGATGGCCAAGGTCCAGGGTGAGATCCACCTGGACGTCGCCGGCGGGGTCACCCAGCGGTCGGTGCTCGACGCGTTGGAGGGCGAGTTCCCGATGCTGTTGGGTACCATCCGCGACCGGGCGACCGCCAAGCGGCGGGCGTTCATCCGGTTCTACGCCTGCGAGCAGGACCTCTCCCACGAGGAGCCGGACGCGCCGCTGCCGGAGCGGGTGGTGCGCGGCGAGGAGCCGTTCATGGTGATCGGGGCGATGGCCGGCGGCTGACCTGACCCGGCGGTAGGCCGACACCTCCGGCAGCAGGTCGCCTCGGCAGAGGAGCCCTGACGCCGGTGGGTCCAATTCCGGATCCAGCCCTCGTCGAGGCCCTCACGTCCGGTCGGAAGACCGCTGATCCGAAGGTCCCACCGCACCCGTCGAAGAATGGTCAGAGCCGGCCGTGGCCGCCGCTGACCCGCTCGGCCTCGGGCTGCGGCTCGAAGACGTTGCCGTCGGTCGGGCCGGTGCGCTCCCGGGAGAGGCCGGCCACCTTCATCAGCGGGGTGACCAGCCGGTCGAACGCCCACGGCATGGCGGTGAACCCCAGCCGGACCACCGGGTTCAGGGCCCCGACCGACACCCGAGGCTTCGGGTGGTCGAGGCAGCGCACGATCGCCGCCGCGACCTTGTCGGCCTTGTCGATCGGGGGCGGGGGCCGGCCGACCCGGCCGGCATAGCTCGCCGCCTGCCGGTAGACCGGCGTGTCCACCGGGCCGGGCGAGACGACGGACACCCGCACGCCACGCAGGTCACGGTTCTCGATCTCGAGGAGGCGGCCGAGCCCCCGCACCGCCCACTTGCTGGTCACGTAGGAGCTCATGAACGGCGTGGTGATCTCACCGAGCAGCGAGCCGGTCAGGACCAGGGTGCCGTGGCCCACCGAGCGGAAGTGCCGGAGCGCGGTGCGCGCCACGTTGGCCGAGCCGACCACGTTGGTGTCCACGACCCGTCGGAAGACGTCTGCCGGGACCTCCTCGAAGCGGCCGTAGGCGACGACTGCCGCCGTGGTGACCCACGCGTCGACCCGGCCGAAGCGGACGAGCGCCTCCGCGAGCACCTGGTCGACCGCGGCGTCGTCCGCGACGTCGGCCGGGACGACGAGCGTGGCGGCCGCCCCCGCGGCCCGGCACTCGTGCTCCGCCCGGCGGAGTGCATCGAGGCTGCGCGACGACAGCACGAGCCGCTCGCCCCGCGCGGCGAGCTGCAGCGCCGTGGCCAGCCCGATGCCGCTGGAGGCACCGGTCACGACAACGACCCGGGGTCCGCCGTCCGGCCAGCCGGTCGAGGCGTCGTCGTCGCTCACGGCTTGAGGACGACCTTGACGCAGTCGTCCTGCTTCTTCTGGAACACCTCGTACATGTGCGGGGCCTCCTCGAGCGGCACCTGGTGCGTGGTGAGGTCCAGGACGCCGAGCGGGTCGGCGTCGTCGGCGAGCAGCGGCAGGATGTCGTCCACCCAGCGCTTCACGTGGGCCTGCCCCATCCGCAGCGTGATGCCCCGGTCGAACATCTCCATCATCGGGAGCGGGTCGATCTCGCCGCCGTAGACGCCGGACAGCGAGACCGTCCCGCCACGGCGTACCGACTTCAGGGCGGCGTAGAGCGCGTCCAGCCGGTCGACGGCCATCTTGTCGGTGAGGGGCTGCGCGACCTTGTCGGGGAGCAGCCCGACGGCGGCCTGGGCGACCTTGCCGGCAGTGCCTCGCGCCGAGCCGTGCGCCTCCATGCCGACCGCGTCGATCACGCTGTCCGGGCCTCGGCCGCCGGTCATCTCGATCAGCGTCTCGGTCACGTCGTCCACCGAGCGCAGGTCGAGCGTCTCCACGCCGTGCCGGGCGGCCATCTGGAGCCGGGCCTCCACGTCGTCGACCCCGATGACCCGGCCGGCGCCGAGCTGACGGCCGATCCGGGCGGCCATCTGGCCGATCGGGCCGAGCCCCATGACGGCCAGCGTGCCGCCCTCGGGCACGTCGGCCCACTGCACAGCCTGCCAGGCGGTCGGCACCACGTCGGAGAGGAAGAGGTACTGCTCGTCCGGGGTGCCCTCCGGCACCTTGATCGGGCCGAAGTGGGCCTGCGGCACCCGCAGGTACTCCGCCTGGCCGCCCGGCACCGACCCGTAGAGCGAGGTGTAGCCGAAGAGCGAGGCGCCCTTGCCCTGCTCCTTGACCTGGGTGGTCTCGCACTGCGCGAACAGCCCTCGCGAGCACATCCAGCACGACCCGCAGGAGATGTTGAAGGGGATGACCACCCGGTCGCCGGGCCGGATGTGGGTCACCTCGGCGCCGACCTCCTCGACGATGCCCATCGGCTCGTGCCCGAGGACGTCACCCGGAGTGAGAAAGGGGCCCAGGACCTCGTAGAGGTGCAGGTCCGACCCGCAGATGGCGGACGAGGTGATGCGGACGATGGCGTCGGTGGGGTGCTGGATGGTCGGGTCCGGGACGTCGTCCACGCGTACGTCGCGCCGCCCCTGCCAGGTGAGTGCTCTCATGATGCGCGCCTACCCACTCCAATGCGGACAAGTCCGGCTGCTCCGGGCAATGCGTGGGACTTCTTCCCGTCGTGACGCTAGGTGACGGCCGCCGCGCGTGGTTATCTCGGCCTATGCGCCGGATGTCCCGTGCTCTGCCGACCGCGTGGGTGGTCGCGGGGTCGGTCGGCGCGCTGACCGCGGTGCTGGTGCCGGCCGGGCCGTGGCGCTCCGTGACGGTCCTGGCCGTCGCCCTCGGCGCTGCCGCCGTGGTGGTGCTCGGCACCCGGCTGCACCTGCCTCCCGCGCCCCGGCCGTGGTTGCTGCTGGCCGGCGCCCTGGCCGCCTTCGCCGCGGCCGAGGCGGTCACCGAATGGGTGGACCGGCCGTGGGCGGTCGACGCCCTGCGCCTGGCGGGTTACCCCCTGCTGGTGGCTGCCCTGGTGGCCGTCTGGCGGGCCCGGCGGTCCGACCCCGGCTCGGTGGGCTGGGCCGGCTGGGTCGACGCGGCGGTCGTCGCGGTCACCGCTGCCCTCGGCTACTGGGTCTTCGTCGTCGACCTCGAGGGACTCGACACCACCGCGCGAGCCGTGCAGCTGGCCTTCCTCGTCGCCGACGTGGTCGTGGTCGCGCTGGTCACCAGGCTCGTCGTCGCCGACGTGTCGAGCAGCGCGTTCGTGCTGCTGGCCGCGGGCGTCGCGGTCCTGGTCGGCGTCGACATCGCCGTGCTGCTGCAGACCGACGTGACCACCGAGCCGGCCTCCGTCCTGACGCACGCGGGCTGGCTGGTCGCGTCGGTGCTGCTGGCCACGGCTGCCCTGCACCCGTCGATGAGCACGGTCACCGAGGTGGCACCGGCGCGGGAGGAGCCGGAGGACGCGGCCACCCGGCTCGGCCTGCTCGGCGCCGTCGTCCTGCTGCCGCCGCTGATCATCGGGCTGCAGGCGGTGCGCGACGACACGTCCGACGTCCCGGTGCTCGTCGTCGGGATGGTCCTGCTCATGCTGCTGGTCCTGACCCGGGTGGGCCTGCTCATGCAGTCGGTCGCGGTCACCGCGGAGCGCGAGCGGACGCTGCGTGCGGCGGCCGCCGCGTTCGTGGCCGGCGGCGACCGCCGTGGCGTGCACGCCGCAGCCCTCGACGCCGTCGACCTGCTCCTCGGCGGCACCGTCGTGGTCAGCCGGATCGTCGACCTGGTCGACGCGAGCGGGCAGGAGGTCATCGTGACCGCCGGCGGCCGGCGCCTCGAGGCGAGCCGGAAGCCGGTCGCCCACCCGCTGCTGCGCGCCGTCGAGTCGGCCGCACCGGGCTGGCCGCGGGTCGAGTCCCTGGACCGCGACCTGCTGGCCCGGCTGGACATGCGCGGCCGACGCGGTCACCTCGTGGTGCGCCGGGTCGCGGTCCACGACGAGCTGCTCGCGCTGGTCGTCGTCGTGACCGCGGCGACGCCGGACGTGGGCACCATCGAGACCCTCGACACCCTCGCCGCGCAGCTCGGTCTGGCCCTGGAGTCGCAGACGCTCAGCGCCGAGCTGCACCTGCGCCAGGGCGAGGCGCGGTTCCGGGCGCTGGTGCAGAACTCCTCCGACGCGATCCTCCTGGTCGACGGCTCGGGGCTGGTGACCTACCAGGGCCCGTCCGCAGAGCGGGTCCTCGGCTACCGGCCGGAGGCGTTGCTGGGCAGCGGGCTCGAGGACCTCAGCGACCCGCAGGACCTGCTGCGGCTGCAGTCCCAGCTGACCGAGGTGCTCGCCCGTCCCGGGCTGAGCCGGCGCATCGAGCTGCGGCTGCGTCGTCAGGACGGCGAGCTGGTCGACGTCGAGGCGGTGCTCAACAACCTGCAGGCTGACCCCAGCGTCGGCGCGACGCTGGTCACGGTCCGCGACATCAGCGAGCGCAAGCGCTTCGAGCTGACCCTCACCCACCAGGCGTTCCACGACGAGCTGACCGGACTGGCCAACCGTGCCCTCTTCACCGACCGGGTGGCCCACGCCCTGCGCCGTCGGGAGCGCGACTCCCGGGTCATGGCCGTGCTGCTGCTCGACCTCGACGACTTCAAGACCATCAACGACAGCCTCGGCCACGCCGCCGGCGACGCCCTGCTGCGCGCGGTGTCCGAGCGCCTGGAGCACCTCGTCCGTCCCGGCGACACGACGGCGCGGCTGGGCGGCGACGAGTTCGCGATGCTGCTGGTCGACCTCCCCTCCGAGGAGGCCGCCGTCGTCGCGGTCGAGCGCATCCTGGCGACGCTCGCGCAGCCGCTGGTCATCGACGGCCGCGAGGTCTTCGCCCACGCGAGCATCGGGGTCGCCTTCGCCGGCGACGAGACCATCGACCCCGCTGAGCTGGTGCGCAACGCGGATGCCGCGATGTACGTCGTCAAGACCGACGGCAAGGGCCGCTACGCCATCTTCGAGCCGCACATGCATGCCGCGGCGGTGCACCGCCTCGACCTGCGGGCCGGCCTGCAGCGCGCGATCGACAACGGCGAGTTCGTCCTGCACTACCAGCCGATCGTGTCCATGCAGACCGGGCGCATCGCCGGGCTCGAGGCCTTGGTCCGGTGGGAGCACCCGCAGCGGGGCCTGATGGCGCCGGACTCCTTCATCCCGCTCGCCGAGGAGACCGGCCTGGTCGTGCCCCTGGGGCTGTGGGTGCTGGACCGGGCCTGCCGGCAGGCCGCGGAGTGGGCGCGGCTGGACCCCGACGTGACGGTCAGCGTCAACGTCTCGCAGCGCCAGCTTCGCCGGCCCGACTTCGAGCAGGACGTCGACCGGGTGCTTCGCGAGTCCGGCGTCGACCCCGGCCGGGTCAACCTCGAGATCACCGAGAGCGCCGTCATGAGCGACGTCGCGTCGACCATCCAGCGCCTCCAGGAGCTCAAGGCGCTCGGCGTGCGGATCGCGGTCGACGACTTCGGCACCGGCTACTCGTCGTTCAGCTGGCTGCGGCAGCTGCCGGTCGACGTGCTGAAGATCGACAAGGAGTTCGTCGGGGAGCTCGGCCACCGGGAGCAGAGCGGCTTCCTCGTCGCGACCATCATCGACCTCGCGCACAACCTCGGCCTGCGCACCGTCGCCGAGGGCATCGAGCGCACAGCCCAGCTGGACCGGCTGCGCGACATGCACTGCGACCTCGGCCAGGGGTTCCACGTCGGCCGGCCCATGGTCGCCGCCGACGTCGTCGACCTGCTCGCGGTCGACGACGGCCGGCACCGGTCCACCCAGTCCGCCTAGCCGCCGGCTGGTCAGGCTGGTCGGCCTAGTCTGCGCGGGTGCCGGACCTCACCTGGCTCGACTGGGCCGTGCTGGCCGGCGCCGTGGTGGCGATCGGTTTCGCCAAGACGGCCGTGTCCGGCACCGGGTCGCTCGCGGTCGCCGGCTTCGCGCTGGTGCTGCCCGCGCGGGAGTCGACCGGCACGATCCTGCCGCTGCTCATCCTGGGCGACCTGTTCGCGATCGGCTTCTACCGGCGGCACACCGACTGGGGGCTGATCCGACGGCTGCTGCCGTGGGTGGGCATCGGCATCGTCGGCGGTGCTGCCTTCGTGGCCGCCGTGGACGACACGGTCATGCGGCGCACCATCGGTCTGGTGCTGCTGGTGCTGACCGTCGGGCAGCTGGTGACCCGCGGTGGCCGGCTGACCCGCTGGCTCGGGCCGCCCCGGGACGGGGCGCCCTCGACCGGTCACCGGTGGGCTGCGGCGGTGGCCGGTGTCGCGGCCGGCTTCGTCACGATGGTGGCCAACGCCGCCGGCGCGGTCATGACCGTCTACCTCCTGCTGTCCGGGCTGGCCATGCTCCAGTTCCTGGGAACGGCGGCGTGGTTCTTCTTCCTGGTCAACGTGGCCAAGCTGCCGTTCAGCATCGGGCTCGGCCTGGTCGTCCCGGGCTCCCTGCTGCTGGACCTGGTGCTGGCGCCGCTGGTCGCCGTCGGGGCGTTCGGCGGCCTGGCGCTGGTCCGGCATATGGACGAGGACCAGTTCGAGAAGGCGGTGCTCACCCTGGCTGCGCTGTCGTCGGTGCCGCTTCTGCTGTGAGTGGCCGGACCGGCCGAAGCGGAGACGGGCGAACGCGGCGCGGTGTCTGATGGCGATGTGACCGACCGGCAGACCTCAGCCCAGGACACCCGCTCGAGCGTGCGACTGGCGTCCGACCGCTCGGTGCTGGTCGCGGTCCTCGCCACGACAGCCGTGTCCCTGGTCGGCGCGGCCGTGTCGGTCGCCGGCGACCTCAGCCCCACCTACCTCGACGCGCTCGGCCCGGACGGTCACCTGTCCGTGCCGCTGCCGATGACGGTCTTCCAGGTCGTCATGGCCCTGCTGGCCGGCACCCCGCACCGGCGGCGCGCGCTGGCCGGCTCGGGCCTGCTGGCCGTCGCCGTCACCGTCGCACTGGTCTCCGGGCTCTTCGACGGCGGCTACACCGACCACCGGCTCGACGCCGGCCAGCGGGTCGTGCAGGTGCTGCTCGTTCTCGGTCTCGTCGCCGTCGCCGCACTTGCCGGTCGCCGGCTGGTCCAGGTCCTGCGCGCGCCGCGCTGACGCTGGACGCACCTGAGAGGTTTCCGGCGCGGGGCGCGGTGCACCATCGGGCGTGCCCCGCACCCGTCACCTCGCCGACCTCCGCCGCACCGCCCGGGAGCGCTTCGGCTGGACCGACCTGCGGCCGGGCCAGGCCGAGGCGATGGCCGGTGTCCTCGACGGCCGGGACACCCTCGTCGTGATGCCGACCGGGGCGGGCAAGTCGGCGGTCTACCAGGTCACCGCGCTGCTGCTCGACGGGCCCACGGTGGTGGTGTCACCGCTGATCTCCCTGCAGCGCGACCAGGTGGTGTCCCTGCTGGGCATCGAGGGCGGGGCAGCGCGCAGCATCGACTCCGGGCTCTCGCAGGCGGACCGGGCGGCGACGTACGACGCCCTCCACTCCGGAGCCGTCGAGTTCCTCTTCCTCACCCCGGAGCAGCTGCAGCGCCCCGACGTCGTGGCCGAGGTCGCCGCCGCCCGGCCCTCGCTCTTCGTCGTCGACGAGGCCCACTGCGTGTCGTCGTGGGGACACGACTTCCGGCCCGACTACCTGCGGCTGGGAGGTGTCGTCGAGCAGCTGGGCCACCCGACGGTCGTGGCACTGACCGCCACCGCCTCGCCCCCGGTGCGGGACGAGATCGTGGCGTCGCTGCGGCTGTGCGACCCCCACGTCGTCGTGCAGGGGTTCGACCGACCCGAGATCGACCTGCAGGTCGAGCGCTTCCAGGACGACGACGAGAAGCGCGAGGCGGTGGTGCTGCGCGCGGCGGCGGAGCCCAAGCCGGGGCTGGTCTACACCGGGACCCGCAAGGACGCCGAGCGGTACGCCGCCGAACTCTCGGCCATCGGGCTGCGCGCCGCCGCCTACCACGCCGGGCTGCCGGCGGCGCAGCGGCGGACCACGCACGACGCCTTCCTCGCCGGTGAGCTCGACGTGGTCACCGCGACGACGGCGTTCGGCATGGGCATCGACAAGGCGGACGTGCGCTTCGTGCTGCACGCGCAGGTCGCCGACTCGCTCGACTCCTACTACCAGGAGGTCGGCCGCGCCGGGCGTGACGGCCGGCTGGCGACGGCGGTCCTCTTCTACCGCGAGGAGGACCTCGGGCTGCGCCGGTACTTCGCGTCCGGGCTGCCCAAGGAGCAGGACCTGCAGCGCGTCGCCACCCTCGTCGGGCTGCACGACGGAGCGGTCGATGTGACCGACCTCAAGCAGGCCTCCGGCTTCCGGCTGACCAAGCTGGCGTCGCTGGTCAACCTGCTGGAGCAGGTGGGGGCCTTGCAGCCGGTGGACGGCGAGCGGCTCGACGTCGGTCCGGACATCGTCGACCCGGCAGGGGCAGCTGCGGCAGCAGCGGAGGCCGCCGCGGATCGCCAGCGGCTGACCCGGTCGCGGGTCGACATGATGCGGGGCTACGCCGAGACCCAGGGCTGTCGTCGGCAGTACCTGCTCGCCTACTTCGGGGAGGTGTACGAGGCGCCGTGCGGTGCCTGCGACGCGTGCCGGGCCGGTCGGGTCGACGACGCCGGAGCCCCGACCCAGGGCAGCTTCCCGCTGAACAGTCAGGTGGTGCACGCCGAGTGGGGCGAGGGCGTGGTGATGTCGAGCGACGGTGACCAGCTCACCGTCCTGTTCGAGTCGGTCGGCTACAAGACGCTGCTCGCGGCCGCGGTCACGGGCAACGGGCTGCTGCGCCCGACCGGCTGACCGGTGGGCCGACCGGTGGCGCCGATGTCCCGCGGCGCCAGCGGCGCTAGCTGCGGACCCAGGGCGACCAGTGCCGGCGGCCGCCGACCCAGTCGCGGCCGACCACCTCGCCCTGCGGAGTCTCGCCCACGGCCTTCACGGCTCCGCGGACCTGTGTGGGGCCGTCGAGGCAGCTGCGCGGCACGCTCAGCCGCACCGGGCCGTCGGTGAAGACGTCTGCCCTCGCCCGCATGCCCGGGCATGCCTGGACCTGCAGGTCGGCTCGGCTCCACCCCTCGACGCCGAGCAGGCGCGTGCCGCCGGCGTTGGGGATGACGTCGACGACGAACTCCGGACCGCGGTCTGCCCGGTCGACGTCGATCCAGAACGTGACGGTCGTGAAGACGCCGCTGTCGAAGTCCGGCAGGCCGGTGTGCCGGGCGCGCAGCACCAGCCGGTTCGGCGTGTTCAGCGTCGAGTGCCGGACGTCGAGCGCGACCAGGTCGACGCCCTGCCCGCTGTCACCGGTCGGGTCCGGGACGGTGGCCTTCGCCGCAGCAGCCGGTGCCGCTGTCAGGGCCGTGACCAAGGCGGCCACTCCCACGAGGACCGTTGCCCTGAGCCTTGCTCGACGGATCGTCATGGCCTGCTCCTTCACCTCGGTGCCCGTGCCGGCACGCCCATGCTGTCAGCGCGACGCGTGCGCGGCGAGACGACCTTGGTCACCTGTGCGCGTCGACGAGCTCGCGTTCACGGTCGTTGCGGCGCTGCCGGGCGCGCCGCAGGACCGCCACGAGCACTCCGACGACGATCAGGCCGTAGACGCCGTAGTTGATCGGGTCGCTGTACTTCTCGACCGACGTCCATCGGCTCCCGAGCTGGTGGCCGAGCAGCACCAGCACCACGTTGTAGCCCGCGCTGCCGAGGGTCGTGTAGCCGACGAAGGGCAGCAGTGGCATCCGTGCGATGCCGACCGGGATCGAGACCAGCGAGCGCACCCCGGGCACCAGCCGGCCGACGAGCACCGCGCTGCGCCCGTGCCGGTCGAACCAGCCCTGCGCCAGGTCGACGTCGTCGGCGTTCATCAGCGGCAGCCGCTCGGCGATGCGGCGCGTCCGGTCCCTGCCCAGCGCGGCCCCGGCCCAGTACAGGACCAGGGCGCCCACGACCGACCCGACGGTGGCGGCGACCAGGACGGCGGCCAGCGAGAGCTTGCCCTGACCCGCGAGGAAGCCGGCGAGCGGCAGGACCACCTCGCTGGGCATCGGGGGGAAGAGGTTCTCCAGCGCCACGAGCGCGGCAACGCCGACGGCGCCCATCGCGTCGATGACGTCGAGCACCCAGCCGGCGAGCCCGCCGAGGTCGGCGATCTTGTGAGCGCGCACCAACCCGTCGTGCCCGCCGAAGAGGCCTCCTACGCAAGAAGGTGCTGGTCGTCGCGGTCGTACGTCGTCAGCCGGAGCGTGCCACGCCGCTGCCGGCGCTGACCCGCAGCGACGACGTGTCGACGGCCTCGAACGCGGAGGCCGGGATCGACTTGAGCTCGTCGAGCAGGCCGGTCGGCCACTTGGCCGTCGCCGTGCCCTGGAAGTACCAGGGGGACCCGTTATCGGCGAGCACCAGGCCGTGCCGCTTCATCGCAGCCAGGACGACCTTGGTGTCGGCGCGCAGGCCGCTCGTCGGGTACGACGCCTCGAGCCGGAACCACGCCCCCATGGGCGGGTAGGCCGGGTTGCTGACCGAGCCGGCGTCGTGGCGGGCCGGCCACAGGTGGCTGCGGTCACTCACGTCGGTCGTGAAGCGGATCGCGTGGTCGACCCGACCGTTGCGCACCTCGCCCAGCCGCAGCAGCCCCGGCAGGATCGGCAGCCCGGCGGCGTCGGCTGACGTCAAGCCGTCCGGACGTAGTGCGTTGCTGGTGAGGCGCCAGACGGCACCGGACCCGGCCCGCCAGTGCCCGGTGGAGCTCCTCCGGGTGGCCCAGGTCTCGTACAGCTTGCAGGTGCTCTTGTCGACGACGATCGCGTGCCGGTCGCCGTCCGAGCCGCGGCCGCCCTCGATGCGAGTGTCCCTCCCGAGCGGGTAGCGGACCCGGTCGCTCTCGGCGGCGTACTCGAAACGCACCCGCACCTTCGGGTGGTCACCGCCGACGACGGTGATCGGGATGCCGTAGGGCACCGGCTGCTCGCCGTAGGACGGCCCGAAGTCCGGGTGCAGGTCGCGGTCGGTCGACATGTGCGAGAGCCACTGCGCGCTGCGGTCGTGCACCGGCAGCCTGCTCACGTCGGCGTGCCACACGCTGGTCGAGGGGAAGACCGGGCAGGAGGTTCCCGGCACGGTCCGTCCGGCGCCGACCGCGGCCGTGCCGCCCGCGGCCAGCGTGGACGCGGCCAGTGCGGCCACGGCGGCTGCGGGAACGACGACGCGGCGGGCGCGGCGGAGCACGGGGGCGATCCTGGCAGGCAGGCCGGTGGAGGTCATGGGGGTGGATCGGCGGGTCGGCGGGCCGGCTGCACCATCCGGGCGGGTGACAGAGCGTGACACGCCCGGAATGGGACACTCCGGACAGCGGTGGCTACCCTGACCGGATGCCGCAGCACCACGACCCCTACGCGGCGCCGGACCCCCTCACCGACCCCCTCACCGGCCCCTGGAGCGAGCCGCCCTGGACCGAGCCGGTGTGGTCCGAGCCGAGCTGGACCCAGCCGGTGGACGTCGAGCCCGCCGCCGTCGAGCTCACCACCCCGGTCCGGCCCGAGGCGGATCTGCCGAAGGTCGAGCTGCACGACGACGAGATCGGGATGCTCGAGGAGTCGCTGCGGCTCGTCGAGGGCCAGGCGGACCGGCTGATGGGCCACTTCTACGCGGCGCTGTTCCTCGAGGCGCCACACCTGCGGGCGCTGTTCCCGGTGGCGATGGAGGGCCAGCGCGAGCGGTTCTTCCGGGCGCTCACCGGCGTGGTCGCCCACCTACGCGAGCCCGAGCGGCTGTCGGTGATGCTGCGCCACCTCGGGCGCGACCATCGCAAGTTCGGTGCGCGCACTGAGGACTACGACCGCGTCGGACGCGCTCTGATCACCGCGCTGCGCACGTTCGGCTCGGACGTGTGGGTGCCGGAGCTGGATTCGGCGTGGGTCCGCGCCTACGACGTGATGGCGCGCGCCATGCTGGCCGGTGCGCAGGAGGCCGCCGAGCACGAGCCGGCCTGGTGGCGCGGGGAGATCGTGGCGCACGAGCGCCGGGCACCCGACCTCGCGGTGCTGGTCGTGCGCCCGGACCGGCCCTACGACTACACCGCAGGGCAGTTCGCCAGCATCGAGACGCCCTACCGGCCACGGTCGTGGCGGACGTACTCCATGGCGACGGCGCCGAGCCCGGACGGGCTGCTGGAGTTCCACGTCCGCGCCCTCGACAACGGGTGGGTCAGCGGGCCGCTGGTGTGGCGCGCGCAGGTCGGCGACGTGCTCCGCCTCGGCGCCCCGCAGGGCGACCTGCGCATCGACCACGACTCGCGACGCGACGTGCTCGCCATCGCGGGCGGGACAGGGTTGGCGCCGATCAAGGCGATGCTCGACGACATGACGAAGTGGAACACCAGCCGCCACTTCACGCTCTTCTTCGGGGTGCGGCACACCCGCGAGCTCTACGACATGGCGGCCCTGCACCGGATGTCGGCGCTCAACCCATGGTTCACGGTGGTGCCGGTGGTCTCGGAGGACCCCATGTTCACCGGCGAGCAGGGTCTGGTGGCCGACGCGGTCGCGCGGTGGGGCCGGTGGACCGAGCACGACGTCATCGTCTGCGGCTCACCGCCGATGACCCGCGCCACCTTCGACCGGCTCATCTCGCTCGGCGTGCCGTCCGAGCGGATCCGCTACGACGTCGTCGGTGACGCCCACCCGGCGGCCGCAGAGGTCATCGACCTGCGCGATCACCAGCGCGGGTCGTCACGCAGGAGCGCCTCCAGGTCGGCGGACGGCATGGGCCGCCGGATCAGGTAGGCCTGGGCCCGGTTGCAGCCCATCGCGCGAGGGCGGCCCGCCCGAGATCGTTTGCGACACCGGGGCCCTCGACACGCCGGCCGGCCGGCGTGTCGGCCACGGCGGATGTCGCAAACGATCAGTCGGCGGGTGGACCAGGGTGCGCGACCGTCGCTGCCACGGGTCGCGGGCGGCCGGCGCGACGGCTTTGCCCGGCCTCACGCGCGCCGGGTAACCTGTGCGGCGCGCCGGGCGACCGGCGTGGGGAGGCGTCGCCTAGTCCGGTCTATGGCGCCGCACTGCTAATGCGGTTTGGGGCTTCAACCCCATCGAGGGTTCAAATCCCTCCGCCTCCGCCATGGCTGCGCATCAGGGTCCCTGCCCGCTCGGGCCGGTTCGGCCGAGCCTGATCTGGGGCAGCGACCCTGCGAGGTGGGCGACATGGTGAACTCCGACTCGCTCGTCTCCTGGCTGCTCGTCGGCGCGGCGTCGACTCGGACGGTGGTGACCTCGCTCGGCTGAGCCGGCGCAGGTGTCCGCTGCTGAGCGCGGGGAAGGGCAACCAGGTGCAGACGTTCCTCCCGTACCCGAGCTTCGCCCGGTCGGCCGCCGTCCTCGACGACCGCCGGCTGGGCAAGCAACGGGTCGAGGCGCTGCAGGTGGTGCGAGCGCTGACCTGGGCGACGTACGGCTGGAAGAACCACCCCGCCGTCCGGATGTGGCAGGGCAGCGTCGAGGCGCTCGGCCGCTACGGCTACCTGATCTGCCGAGAGTGGGTGGGCCGCGGCTTCGCGGACACCTGCGCGGTCTCGATCGCCGCCGACCTCGCCGACGCCGGAGTGACGACGGTACGCACCGAGGCCGAGCTGGCTGCCGCCGGCGCGTTGCCGGCCTGGCTGGGTGACGAGCGGGTGCACCGCAGCCATCAGGCCGCCCTGCGGCGCAAGAACCCCGAGCACTACGGCCGGCTGTTCCCTGACGTCGACCCGGACCAGCCCTACCACTGGCCGGTGCAGGGCGACCCCCGCTCAGCGCCCGGTGCGCGCCTCGACCAGCCGGGCGGCCATCGTGCGCAGCAGCTCGCGCGTGAACGTCAGCTCCCGCTCGAGCAGAAGGTCGAAGGCCTCGCGGCTCACCGCGAGGATCCGCGAGTCGGTCAGGGCACGGACCCGCGCGATCCGCGGTGAGTCGGGCACCAGCAGCGCCAGCTCACCGAAGAACTCGCCGCGGCCCATCTCGATGTGCAGGTCACCCCGCTCGACCACCACCGATCCGTCGAGCACGACGAACATCCCTCGGCCGTGGTCACCGGCCTGGGCCAGCACCTGTCCGGCCGGCACCTCGGTCACCCCCTCGGCGGCCACCAGCGCGGCGGACTCCGCCGACATCTGGGCGAAGAGCGGGATGCCCGCGATCTCGGTGTCGGCCATGGCGCCTGTTGTACCAGGTCTGATGTCGCGGTGAGCTCGCCCGCCGCGACTGAGCTCGCCCGCCGCGACTGACGCGGGCCTCGCACCCTAGTGCGGCGTCGCGCCTGCGTCCGGGCCGGTGACGCCGGACTGGATCGCGAAGACGACCAGCTGCGCCCGGTCGCGCGCGTGCAGCTTGAGCATCGCCCGGCTGACGTGGGTGCGCACGGTGTCCGGGCTGACCACCAGCTCGGCGGCGATCTCGTCGTTGGACCGCCCGGTCGCGACCCACCCGACGATCTCGCGCTCGCGATCGGTCAGCCGGCCGAGCTCGGGGTGCGGGGTGGACGCCACCGCGCTTGGCCCGGCGAACCGGTCGATCACCCGCCGGGTCACGGTCGGCGAGAGCAGCGAGCCGCCGTGGGCCACGACCCTGATCGCCTGCAGCAGCTCGGCCGGGTCGGAGTCCTTGAGGACGAAGCCGCTGGCACCGTGCCGCAGCGCCTCGAAGACGTACTCGTCGAGCTCGAAGGTCGTCAGCACGATCACCCGCACGCCGGTCAGCGACTCGTCCTCGCTGATCTCCCGCAGCACCCCGAGCCCGTCGAGCCGCGGCATCCGGATGTCGAGCAGCGCGACGTCGGGCACCGTCTCGCGCACCAGGGCCAGCCCGGCCACGCCGTCGGCCGCCTCGCCGACCAGCTCCAGCCCGTCCTCCGACCCGAGCAGGGTGCGCAGGCCCATCCGCACCAGCGCCTGGTCGTCCACGACGACGACGCGCACCGCCCCGTGGTCGCTCACGCCACCGGCTCCGTCGTCGCGGAGGAGAGCGGCAGCACGGCCCGGACCCGGAAGCCGCCACCGGAGGCCGGGCCGGCCTCCAGGGTCCCGCCGAGGGAGGTGGCCCGCTCGCGCATCCCGCGGATCCCGCTGCCGTCCGCGCCGGGTGCTCCGCCGCTGCCCCGGTCGACGACCTCCACCTCGAGCTGCGCGTCGGCCGCGCGCACCACGACGGTCGCCGCGTCGGCGCCGGCGTGCCGCAGCACGTTCGTGAGCGACTCCTGCACGATGCGGTACGCCGCGGCGCCCACGTCCGTCGGCAGCCCGTCCATGGGGCCGGTCACCTCCAGCCGCACGTCGACGCCGCCCTCGCGCACCCGCTGCACCAGGAGCGCCAGGTCGGCCACCCCGGGCAGCGGTCGCCGCTCCGGCACGTCTCCTGCACCGGCCCGCAGCTGGGCCAGCTCGGTGCGCAGCCCGTCGAGCGACTCGCGGCTCATCGCCCGGATGGCCTCCAACGACTCGCGGGCCTTGCCCGGGTCGCGGTCGAGCACGTGCAGCGCGACGCCCGCCTGCATGGCGATGACGGCCAAGCCGTGCCCGACGACGTCGTGCAGCTCCTGCGCCATCCGCAGCTGCTCCTCCGACGCTGCCCGCCGGGCCTGCTCGGCACGTACGCCGCGCCACGACTCGGCCCGCACCCGGGCGGCGGACCCGGTGGCGAAGGCCGCCGCCAGGATCGCCGACCACACCGTCCAGGCGCGGAACAGCTCCGACCAGGTCTCAGCGTCGTGCGTCGCCATCCGCAGTGCCGACGCGCCGAAAACGAGCACCACCTGGAGGGTGAGGGCTGCCGCGGCGCGTCGGCGTGGCCAGTGCACCGCGGTGGTCAGCGTCAGGACCGGGACGGTCAGCAGGATCGGGCCGAACGGGTAGCCCAGCCAGATGTAGGCCGCCACGGCTCCGGCGTTGAGCCCGACCGCCGCCCACCGCCAGCGCCGGCGCAGCACGACGGCAGCGACGGCGAGCAGGACGAGCCCGAAGGCCAGGGCGTCCACATCGCGCGGCGCATGCGCCTGCGCCTCGCCGGCCGGCGCCGTGCCGGCCAGGCCGATGAGCAGCAGCGGTACGGCGGCAGCCCACACGGGCGGTCGTCGCGGGGGGAACACGCTCCGACCATAGGTCGCCGGGCCGCGGCGGTCGTCAGCACAGCGTTGACCCGACGTACGCAGACCTGCGTAGGGCATGAGCCTGCGCAGCGCTGACGACGCGGGAGGCCCTCGCTCGAAGGATGGATGGAGTCAGGCCAGCCATGGCGACGACATCTCCGAGAGGCAGCACCATGACGCTCGACACGATCCAGACGATCCAGACCATGCAGACCGTGGTCCTCGCCCATGACCAGTGGCACGGCCCCGGTGCCTGGTGGCCGATCTTCCCGCTGCTGTGGCTGCTGTTCTTCGCCACGGTGGTCACGCTGTTCGTGACCCGCGGCCGGCGCCGCGCGCAGACCTCCGGGCCTCGCGCGGGCGAGCGGGCGCTCGCTGAGCGCTACGCCGCAGGCGAGATCGACGATGCCGAGTACGCGCGGCGCCTCG
>Ga0126307_10001241_pt1 | contig 16784 bp, 18 predicted proteins | sample Plot28_FD_89955 | JGI IMG/M metagenome (GOLD analysis project Ga0126307, IMG submission 89955) | Serpentine soil microbial communities from UC McLaughlin Reserve, CA, USA - Plot28 | ecosystem: Environmental > Terrestrial > Soil > Grasslands | place: USA: UC McLaughlin Reserve, Lake County... | reverse complement strand
GTGCTGATCGGCATCGGCGGCCTTGCGCTCGCCTTCCTCGAGAGCGTCGAGCTCGGGTCGGAGGACAAGGCCGCTCTGGGCGCGGCCGCGCTCGCGCTCGCTCCGCTCGGCGCGTCGGTGGGGAGCATCGCCCAGAAGCGCCGGGCCGCGGAGCTCGACGCCGTGGTGCTGAACGGCTGGGCGATGCTTGTGGGCGGGCTCCTACTGCTGCCCGTTTCCGCGCTCAGCGAGGACTGGGGCGACGCTGTCTGGAGCGCCGAGTCAATCGGCTCGATCGCATACCTGGCGCTGTTCGGCTCGGCCGTGGCGTTCGTGACGTTGACGGTCCTGCTGCGCCACATCAGCGCGCAGGCCATGTCGTTCCTCGCGATGCTGCTGCCCTTCGGCGCGCTCATGTTCGGCGCGACGCTCTACGACGAGCCGATCACCGCGCGGGCGCTCGCCGGCGCCGCGCTGGTGGCCGCCGGCCTCCTGATTGCCCAGCGCTCGCGGCGCCAACGCAATGAGTGCGCCGACCCGCTCACGGGGGCGCCCGCGACAGCCGAGACTTGACAGCTCGCTGAGTTCATTTTACTGTTACCCAAATGGTTTGGGTAATGGTCAAATGAAAACGAAGAAGAAGCCCTACAACATGGAGCTTCGCGCCGCGGCTGCGGAGGCCACCCGCGAGCGCATCCTCGGAGCTGCCGTGGAGGCATTCCTGGAGCGCTGGTACGACGAGGTGACTCTCACGGAGATCGCAAGGCGCGCGGGTGTCTCCGGCCAGACCTTGATCAACCACTTCGGCGGCAAGGAGCAGCTCGCGGCCGCGGCCCACCAGCGCATGAGCGAGCAGGTCCAGAGCGTTCGCTACGCCGCCGAGCCCGGCAACCGCCGCGCCGCCGTCGAAGCACTCGTCGACGACTACGAGATTACCGGCGACGCCGTCGTACGAATGCTCGCCCTGGAGGAGAAGGTGCCGTCGCTTCAGCCGCTCCTCGCGAGCGGTCGCGAGGGCCACCGGCGCTGGGTGGCGGAGATGTTCCGCGCCCCCGCTCTGGTGCCCGAGCTCGTGGTGGCCACCGACGTGTACACCTGGAAGCTCCTGCGCCGCGACCAGCGCCTCAGCCGCGACGACACCGCAGCGGCGATGTTGCGGATCGTCCAAGCTCTACTCGACCGGAGGACTCGATGAAGAATTCCCAGCGCTACCTGTTCGCGATCATCGATGGCGGCGGCACCGTGCCGGCAGACACGTCCGTCATCCGTGCGCTTATAGAGCGTGGTCACGACGTGCGCGTGCTGGCCGACCGGGTGCTCGCCCCCGACATCGAGGCGACGGGCGCCGAGCATGTGGTCTGGGACCGGGCGCCTCAACGGCCGAACCTCGACCCGCACAGCGTGATCATGAAGGACTGGGACGCGAAGACGCCGTTAGAGGCATTCGTACGCGTCCGCGACGGAGCGATGGTTGGCCCGGCCGGCCTGTTTGCGGCGGACGTTCGCGCCGAGCTCCAGCGCCGCACGGCGGACGTTGTCGTGGGCAACTTCTTCGTCTTCGGAGCCCAGATCGCCGCCGAGGCCGAGGGCGTGCCGTTCTCGTTTCTCGTGTCGAACCTGCTGTCGTTCCGCGGTTCCGGCACTCCGCCACTCGGCCCGGGACTGAAGCCGGCGTACGGGCCGCTGGGGCGGCTGCGCGACGCCGCGCTCAACCGGGTCATGGCCCGGCTGTTCGACAAGGGCCTCGACCAGCTCAACGAGGTGAGGCGCGCAAACGGCCTCGAGCCGATCGCATCAGTGCTCGAGAACTTCGAGCGCGCCGACCGGCTCGTGCTCATGACGAGCCGCGCCTTCGAATACGAGAGCTTCACGCCGCCGCCGAACGTGCGCGTGGTGGGGCCACGTCTCGACGACCCCGTCTGGGCTCGCGACTGGACGCCGCCTGACGGGGAGGAGCCGCTCGTGCTCGTCGGGATGAGCTCGACGTTCATGGACCACGCCGACGCGCTCCAGCGCGTGACCACCGCGCTCGGTGCTTTGCCGGTGCGTGGCCTCGTGACGACCGGCCCCGCCATCCCGGTCGAGACGATCGACGCGCCCGCGAACGTGACGGTCGTGGAGCGCGCGCCGCACAGCCAGATCCTGCGGCACGCCAAGGTGGCGGTGACCCATGCCGGTCACGGCACGGTGATGAAGGCGCTGGCTGCCGGCGTGCCGATGGTCGCTCTCCCGCTAGGTCGCGACCAGCTCGACAACGCGGCGCGTGTGGCTCACCACGGCGCGGGCCTGCGGCTCAAGCGGAGTGCCACGCCAGAGGCGATCGCGAGGGCCGTCCGGCGCCTGCTCGACGAGCCATCGTTCTCTGCCGCCGCCGAGCGCATGGCCGTCGCGATCGCAGCGGAGACCGCCGAGGATCAGGCGGTCGCGGAACTAGAGGCGTTAGCGTCGCTAGACTCGTCCGCTGCCAATGAGCTACGCGATAGTCAAAGTGGGCGGAAAGCAGTACCGCGTTGAAGAGGGGCAGTCGATCCTCGTCGACCGGATGCGCGCGGACGAGGGCGACAAGGTGGACCTCCAGCCGCTGCTGTTCGCCGACGGTGACAAGTCCGTGCTCGACAGCGGCGACCTCGGCAGGGTGAAGATCCAGGCGGTCGTCACGGGCCACGAGCTCGGCAAAAAGATCCACGGGCTCAAGTTCAAGCCCAAGCGCGGCTACAAGCGCCGCTACGGCGCGCGCGCGCACCTCACTCGGCTCGAGATCAGCTCGATCAAGGCCGGCGCGAGAAAGAAGGCTTCAGATGGCGCATAAGAAGGGTCTTGGTTCGAGCCGCAACGGCCGCGATTCCAACGCCAAGCGCCTCGGCGTGAAGGTGTTCGCGGGCCAGGCCGTGACCGGCGGCGAGATCATCGTGCGCCAGCGCGGCACGCGCTTCCATCCGGGCGAGGGCGTCGGTATCGGCAAGGACGACACGATCTTCGCCACCCGTCAGGGCACCGTGCAGTTCGCCGCCGGTCGCCGCGGCCGCGTGATCTCGGTCGAGCCGGCCGCCGCCGAGTCGGCCGAGTAGCCTCCCCGCCCTGACCTACTCGATCGTCGCACGAGACACGTCGAGCGGCGAGCTCGGCGTAGCAGTACAGTCGCACTTCTTCGGCGTCGGGTCGATCGTGAGCTGGGCCGAGGCGGGCGTTGGCGCCGTGGCCACACAATCCGTGGTCGAGCCGGCGTATGGGCCGCGCGGGCTCGTGCTCATGCGCGACGGCAAAAGCGCGCCAGCGGCGCTCCACCAGCTGCTGGGCGACGACGCGCAGGAGTCCGCGCGCCAGGTGGCGATGATCGACCGAGCCGGGCGCGTGGCCGTGCACACCGGAGCGCGCTGCATCGCTCACGCCGGCCACGCGGTGGGCGACCAGGTGAGCACGCAGGCGAACATCATGGCTCGGAACACCGTGCCGGCAGCGATGGTGCGCGCGTATTCGACCGCCTCCGGCATCTCCTTCGCCGAGCGCCTGGTAGCCGCCCTCGACGCGGCTCAGGCTGAGGGCGGGGACCTCCGCGGCCGCCAATCCGCAGCTCTGCTGATCGTCTCGCCGCGCGCCACTGGGAATCCGGTGGAGGACCGGCCGATGGACCTTCGTGTGGAGGACCATCCCGACCCGCTTGGCGAGCTGCGCCGCCTGCTCAGCCTGCGGCGCGCTTACCAACGGGTGGACGTGGGCGACCAGCTCGCGGCGGCCGGCGACGTGGACGGCTCGCTGGCCGAGTACGAGGCGGCGCACCGCTCGCAACCCGACAACCTCGAGCTCGCCTTCTGGCATGGGGTGGCGCTCGCCGCGAGCGGCCGTGAGGACGATGCGGCGCCGATCCTGCACCGCGCCTTCGACGCGCACGCCGGATGGATCGAGTTGCTGAAGCGCCTTCCCGCCGCCGGACTCTTCCCCGACGACGGCGAGCTGATCGCGCGCCTGATCGGCACCCGCACGGCCTCCGAGCCCGAATCTGCGCCGCCACCGGCCGCGCTCTAACTGTGTTCCACGACCGCGCGCGCATCTACGTGCGAGGCGGAGACGGCGGGAACGGCGTCGTGTCCTTCAGGCGCGAGGCGCACGTTCCGAAGGGCGGCCCCGATGGCGGTGACGGGGGTCGCGGCGGCGACGTGGTGATCGTGGCGGACGCGTCGCTGCGGGATCTGTCGGGCTTCCGCCGCGGCGCGCATTTCCGCGCGAAGCGCGGTGGCCACGGCCGGGGAGCCAACAAGCACGGCGCCACGCCCGAACTGCTCGAGGTGCGCGTGCCTCCGGGGACGGTGGTGGAGGACCCGGAGTCCGGCGACCGCTGGGACCTCGTGGCCCCAGGCCAGCGCGCGCTCGTTGCGCGCGGCGGCGGCGGAGGCCGCGGCAACAAGCAGTTCGCCACGGCCACACGGCAGAGCCCGCGCTTCGCCGAGCGCGGCCTCCCGGGCGAGGAGCGCACGCTCGAGCTGCAGCTGCGGCTTATGGCGGACGCCGGGCTAGTGGGGCTCCCGAACGCCGGCAAGTCGTCGCTGCTCGCGAGGATCACGCGCGCACAGCCGAAAGTGGCCGACTATCCCTTCACGACGCTTGAACCGGTGCTCGGCACGCTCGAGCGCGATGGCCGCCAGCTCGTTGTCGCCGATATCCCCGGCTTGATCGAGGGCGCGAGCGCGGGTGCCGGGCTCGGCCACGAGTTCCTGGCGCACGTGGAGCGCTGCCGGCTGCTCGTGCACGTGCTCGACCTCCAGCCGCTTGACGGCTCGGACCCGGTGAACAACTTCGAGACCGTCGAGGCGGAGCTTCGCGAGCACGGTCACGGGCTCGCCGACCTCCCGCGCATCGTCGCGCTCTCAAAGGCCGACCTGGTGCCGCCCGAGCAGGCGCGCGACGCGGTGGAGTTCTGGAGGCACCGCACGGGCGTGGGCGTGATCCCCACCTCGGCGGCCACGGGGGAGGGTCTCGACGACCTCGCCGGCGCCATCTTCCAGGACGTCCCGCCGGAGCGCCCGGAGAAGCCGCCGGCCGAGACGCCGGCCACCCACCGCGTGTACCGGCCCGGCCGCGGCGACGCCTTCCGGGTCGAGCGCACAGGGCCGGGCGCGTTCCGCGTGGAGGGCGAGCGAGTCGAGCGGCTGATAGCCCGCCACGACGTCGATAACGAGGAGGCGCTCCGGTACGTCGAGGAGCGGCTGCGCGTGCTCGGGGTGATCAAGGCGCTGGAGTCGGCGGGGTTCGAGCCTGGCGACGACGTGGAGATCCGGGGCATCGTCTTCGAGCTCGACCCCGGCTGATACAAGTCCTGTCGTGCGCCGCCCAGCCCTCCTCGTCTGCCTGCTCGTGGCCGCGTCCGGCTGCGGCGGTGGCGACGACAAGAAGGACGCCGAGCAGACGGTGCGCGACTTCGTCGAGGCGCTCAACACGCACGATGCCGACCGCTACTGCGACGAGCTGATCACGAAGGAGTTCCTTGAGAAAACGACCTTCAACACCGGCGACGAGGGCAAGGCGAGGGAGTCGTGCAAGCGCGAGTTCAAGAACCTGACTGGACTGCGGGTGAATCTCGCGAAGATCGAGGGGACGAAGGTGGACGGTGACAAGGCCACAGTGACGGCGGTGCTCACCCGCCAGGGACAGCGCATGGAGCAGAGGCTGCTCCTCGAGAAGGAAGACGGCGACTGGAAGCTGGCCGGCGCCGCGGAGTAATGCCAACGGTCGTCGTCAAGCTGGGCTCGAGCATCGTTGCGGACGAGGCGGGCGAGCTGCGCACGGACGTGCTGGAGGCGCTCTGCGACGAGGTGGCGGCGCGTCACGCCGCAGGCGACAACGTGGTGCTGGTGACCTCCGGGGCGATCGCGCGCGGGATGCGCCTCATGGAGCTGCCGATGCGCCCGAGTTCGATGGAGGAACTCCAGGCCGCGTCGGCGGTCGGGCAGGGCAAGCTCTACCGCTCGTACGACGAGCTGCTTCAGGCGCGCGGGGTGCCGTCGGCCCAGGTGCTGCTCACATTCTTCGACATGTCGGCGCGCACCCACTACCTGAACGCGCGCCACACGCTCCAGACGCTGCTGCGCTGGCGGGTGCTGCCGGTGATCAATGAGAACGACACGACGACGACCGACGAGATCTCGTTCGGCGACAACGACTTCCTGGCCGCGCAGGTGGCGATCCTGATCGGCGCGGACCGGCTCGTGCTGCTCACGGACACGGGCGGGCTCTACAGCGCGGATCCCCGCAGGGACCCGGGCGCGCAGCGCGTGGGGGAGGTGCGCTCGCTCGACGAGCTCGAGGGCTACGACATCGGGTTGTCGAGCTCGCCGCTCGGCTCCGGCGGGATGCGCTCGAAGGTGGTGGCCGCCGAGATGGCGACCGCCGCCGGGATCCCCGTCACGATCACCAGCGGGGTGGAGCGGGAGGCCGTGGGGGCGGCGCTCGCCGGCGCCCCGAGCGGCACGCTCTTCCATCCGCAGGAGGGGCGTGTCTCGAGCTTCAAGCTGTGGCTCAAGTACGCGAAGCCCACCCAGGGGCGCCTGGTGGTGGACGAGGGCGCGGAACGCGCGCTGCGCGAGCGCGGCACGAGCCTGCTCCCCGTGGGCGTGGTGGACGTGGAGGGCGAGTTTGAAGCGGGCGACGCGGTGGAGGTCCGCTGCGACGGCCGCGCGGTGGGCAAGGGCATCGTGAACTACTCGGCCGCCGAGCTGCGACGGATCAAGGGCATGAAGACGGACGCCGTGCGGGACGTGCTGCCTCGGGCCACCGAGGAGGCCGTCCACAGGGATTACTTCGTGCTCGAGTGAAATCGAAGGCTCGCGCGCACCGGGTGCTCGCATGAACGTGCAACTGCGTTCTCCCTACGACCGCGACATCGTGCGGCTCGCCGTGCCCGCACTCGGCGCGCTCGCGGCCGAGCCGCTCTACCTGCTTGCCGACACAGCGATGGTCGGCCACCTCGGCACCGACGAGCTCGCCGCGCTCGCGATCGCCGCGACGCTCCTCGCCGGCGGGTTCACGCTGTTCAACTTCCTCACCTACGGGACAACCGCGCAGGTCGCGCGCCTCCACGGCGCGAGCCAAGAGGTGGCGGCGGGGAGGATCGCTGCGCAGGCGCTGTGGCTGTCGGCGGGCATCGGGGTGGTGCTCACAGGGCTGCTCGCGGGACTCGCCGTGCCACTGGTGCAGCTGATCGGCGGCGAGGGTCGCGTCGGCGACCTCGCGGTCCTCTACCTGCGCATCGGCTCGCTCGGACTGCCGTCCGCGCTCATTGCGCTCGCTGGCCAGGGCTACCTGCGTGGAGTGTCGGACCTGCGCAGCCCGCTTCTGATCGTCGTCGTGGCGAACGCGGTAAACGTGGTGTTGAACGTCGTCTTCATCTACGGGTTCGATTGGGGACTCGCCGGCTCCGCCTGGGCCACGGTGGCCGCGCAGACGGGAATGGGTGCGGCGTTCGCGCGAGCGCTGATCTCGGCGCCGGCCGATTCACGGCGCCCGTCGCTCGCCAGAATGCGCCCGCTGGCGCGGATCGGCGGCGAGATCTTCGTGCGTACGGCCGCGCTGTACGGCTCGTTCCTCGTGGCCAGCGCGGTGCTCGCCCGGGTGGGAAAGGACTCGCTGGCCGCGCACCAGATCGCATTCCAGCTGTTCGTGTTCCTCGCCCTCGTGCTCGACGCCATCGCCATCGCGGGGCAGGTGATCGTGGGGCGCACGCTCGGCGCGGGCGATGCAGATGCGGCGCACGCCGCGGCGCGGCGGATGATCGAGTGGGCGGTGGCGGCCGGCGCGATGTTCGGGCTGGCGATGCTGGCCCTGATCGACGTGCTGCCGCGTGCGTTCACGAGCGACGAGGCCGTGATCGAGCGGGCTCAGGAGATCTGGCCACTGTTCGCGCTGATGCAGCCGGCCAACGGCGCCGTCTTCGCGCTCGACGGGATCCTGATCGGCGCCGGCGACACCCGCTTCCTGATGTTCGGCATGCTCGCGGCGGCGCTCGGCGTGTTCGTGCCGGTGGCGCTGCTCTCGCTCGCCTTCGACTGGGGGATCGTGGGAGTGTGGGCCGGCCTCGTGGGCCTGATCGCCGTGCGCCTCGTGACCTGCGCCTGGCGCTTCTCTAGCCGGCGCTGGGCACTGGTTGGCGCGCCTCGGCGTTGAGCGCGGTCACGGGCTTCCCGCAGCGGACGCAGAGCAGGCGCTCGTCCACCTCCCCGCCGCAGCCCCGATGGACGACCGCCATGGGCGGCCCGTTCTCGTCAGGGGCGTGGCGATCGCCCCACTTCATCAGCGACACGAGCACGGGGAAGAGATCCACGCCCTTGGCGGTGAGCCGGTACTCAAAGCGCTGCGGCCGCTGCTGGTACTCAAGCTTCTCGAGGATCCCCTCGTCGACGAGCCGCGAGAGGCGGTCCGTGAGCACGTTCCGCGCGATGCCGAGGCGGTGCTGGAACTCGTCGAAGCGCTTCACGCCGACGAACGCGTCGCGGATCACTAGCATCGTCCAGCGGTCGCCGATCGCCTCGAGAGCGCGAGCAATCGAGCACACCTGGTTGTCGTACGTCCGCGGAAGCACTCGCTGGCATGGTACGCGAGGCTAGGTACCCTCTGAGCATGGCCACCACGGCACAGCCGGTAGCCGACGTCTGTGCGCAGGCAAAGCAAGCCGCGCGCGAGCTCGCGCTGCTCGACACTGCCACGAAGAACGCCGCGCTGGAGGCGATGGCGGATGCGCTCGAACAGCGTACGCACGAGATCCTCGAGGCGAACGCGCGCGACATGGACGCCGGCCAGGAGGCCGGCCTGCAGTCGGGACTGCTCGATCGGCTGATGTTGGACGAGGGCCGCATTGCCGGGATCGCAAAGGACGTGCGCTCGATCGCTGCGTTGCCCGATCCCGTCGGCGAGACCATCGAGGGCCACCGGCTCGAGAACGGCCTCGACGTCCGGCGCGTGCGGGTGCCGCTCGGCGTCGTGGCGGTGGTCTATGAGGCTCGGCCGAACGTGACGATCGACTGCTCAGCGCTGTGCCTGAAGTCGGGAAACGCCATCGTGCTGCGCGGGTCGTCGACGGCGTCGCACTCGAACGCCGTGCTCGCGCAGATTGCGGCCGGCGCCGTGCAGTGGGCCGGAATTCCCGACGGCGCGATCTCCATCGTGAGCGGCGGCGACCGCGACGAGCTGCGCCAGCTCGCCACCCAGGACGGCGTGGTGGACCTGATCATCCCCCGCGGAGGGGAGGGTCTGAAGAACGCTTTGAAGGAGCACGCGACCGTGCCGGTGCTCTACGCCTCTGCCGGTGTCTGCCACGTGCTCGTGGACGCATCGGCTGATCTGGACGACGCGGTCGCGATCACCGTGAACGCCAAGGTTCAGCGGCCGTCGGTCTGCAACGCGATTGAGACGCTGCTGGTGCACGGCGACATCGCGGCGGAGTTCCTGCCGCGGGCGCTCGGCGAGCTGCGCGAGTCGGGTGTGGAGCTCCGCGCGGACGTTCGCACGCGCACGCTGGCCGGCGAGATCGGCGACTCGCTCGCGGAGGCCACGGAGGAGGACTGGGCCACCGAGTACCACGCCCTGATCCTGTCGGTGAAGGTGATCGACACCCTCGAGGAGGGCGTCGAGCACATCAACCGCTACGGGACCGGCCACTCCGAGGCGATCGTCACCGGCTCCACCAGCTCCGCCCGGGCGTTCAGCGCGGGCGTCGACGCGGCAGCAGTGTACGTGAACGCCTCGACCCGCTTCACCGATGGCGCGGTGTTCGGGATGGGCGCCGAAATCGGCAACTCGACTCAGAAGCTGCACGCGCGCGGCCCCATCGGGTTGCGCGAGCTGACCACCTACAAGTTCGTGATCGAAGGCTCCGGTCAGGTCCGCGAGTAGCCGGTTTGCGCGTAGGCATCCTGGGAGGAGCGTTCAACCCGCCGCACCTCGGCCACCTGGTTTGTGCGCAGGAGGCGCTGGTCCAGCTCGACCTGGATCGCGTCATGTTCGTGCCCGTCGGCGTGGCACCGCACCGGACGCTCGATGACGACCCCGGCCCTGAGGCGCGGCTCGAGATGGTGGAGCTGGCGATCGTCGACGACGAGCGCTTCACGACGTCGCGGATCGAGATGGATCGCGAGGGACCGTCGTACACCTCGGACACGCTCGAGCAGCTGCACGTGGAGTCGCCGGACGACGAGCTGTTCCTGATACTGGGTGGCGACCAGGCAGCGGCGCTCGCAAGCTGGCACGAGCCCGAGAAGGTGCTCGAGCGCGCGACGCTGGCCGTGTTCGAGCGAATGAGCTGGGGCCGCAACGCGATCGTGATCATGATCGGCCGGCTCGTTGGGGCTCGCGACGTGCGCTACCTCGACATGCCGCTGATCCAGGTGTCCTCCTCGGCCATCCGGCGCCGGGTGCGTGAAGGCGTGCCGATCCGGTACCTGGTTCCCGACAAGGTGGTCGACTACATCGCGACGAACGAGCTGTACGGCGGGCAGGGAAGTCGTAGGGAGGCGCTCGCCAAATGACCGCTGTGGACCCGACCCGGGACTCGATTGAACTGGCCGAGCGGATCGCCGCGATTGCCGCGGACAAGAAGGCGATGGACATCCGCGTGATCGACCTGCGCGGAATCGTCTCCTACACCGACTTCTTCGTGATCGCCTCCGGGAACACCGAGCGCCAGGCGAAGGCGATCCACGACGCGATCTACGAGGAGCTGAAGCACGACGGCGACGAGCGCCTGCTTCCACGCCGCACCGAGGGTAGCCGCGAGGCCCGCTGGATCCTGCTCGACTACTGGGACGTGGTCGTCCACATCTTCACGCCGGACGCCCGCGAGTACTACCGCCTCGAGAACCTCTGGGGCGAAGCACCAGCCCGCTCCGTGGGGTGAGGCTGGCCGGGCGGACCACTCGCCTCCGGCTAGAATGCCGTCGCTCGGGGCTGTAGCTCAGCTGGAAGAGCGACGCGCTGGCAGCGCGTAGGTCAGGGGTTCGAGTCCCCTCAGCTCCATTCTTTGCGCACCGCACGCGGCGGAAAGCCCCGCCGCTAGCCGCGGCGTAGTCGTCCGTGCTGAACTCGTGGCTCAGTGCGCGTGCGTCTGGCGCACCTTGCGGCGTGCCTCGGCGTAGCGGATCGTCTCGTAGGCGATCACCGCCGAGCTAACCGCCGCCCCCAGCGCTAGGGCCCAGATCGCGTCGACCTCGGTTGACAGCGGTATGAGGCAGAGGCAGACCAGGGCGGCCACCAGCCGCGGCCGGTTGAGGGTCCGGACGTTCCGCAGCCGGAAGCCGAGGTGCCCCGCGTAGTAGAGCGCGATGCCGCCGAACAGGGCCACGGCCGGGACGGTTTCGAGCGGCTCCTCGACGTGCCCGATCGCCTTCTTCACTCCAAGCGCGACAAGCACGATCCCCGCGATCATCGGTAGGTGCAGGTAGCTGTACGAGTCACGTGCGATGCGCAGCAGGCGTTCCCCACGCGCCTCCCGGAAGTGGCGTTCGGATACGAGCGCAACCACGTCGAAGTAGGCCCACCAGAGCGCGCAGGCCAGCACCAGCCCGAGGAGGGCACCGCCCACCACGCCCGCGTCGATACCCCCCTTGATCCCGGTGCCGATCGCCACGATCGACTCACCGAGCGCGATGATCACGATCAGCGAAAAGCGCTCGGCGAAGTGGCCCGGCGAGACGCGGAACCCCCTTACCCCGAACACGAATGGTCCCGCGAAGTCGATCGCGAGGGCCACGCCCCACACGAGCGCCTGCGCCGTGCCGTCGAGGAAGGCGGCGATGATCAGCAGCGCGGGTGCCGGAAGGGCGGTGCGCGCGAGGCGCCGGATCGCGTCCGCGGCGTCCACGTCCTCGTTTGCCTCGGCGAAGATGAAGATGTGAAGCCAGCGGGCGACCGCGTAGGCCACCGCGAACAGCAGCGCGTCCTCACCGAATGCGTCGGGCACCGCCAGCGCCGCGACCAGGAACGCCCCCATGACCGCGAACATGAGAACGCGCTCGCGGTCCTCCTCCGCGGCGATGTAGTTCGTGAGCCAGGCGTAGGCGCCCCAGGCCCACCAGAGCGCGGCGAGCACCAGCATCCCTTGACCGAGCCCTTTCCAAGTCGGGTCCTCGGCCATCAGCTGGGTGACCTGTGTCAGCGCAAAGACGAAGACGAGGTCGAAGAACAGCTCCAGCGGTGCAACGCGCTTTTCACCGGCCTCGGCCATCTGGCGGACAAACGTTCCACCAAGTGCCGGACGGTGGGGCCGATGGAGTCGTGCGCCGATTCCACCCGCCTATGCAATGCTTAGGCAATGACGAAGGACGAAGGACTGCTGCTCGGCGATGCCGCTCGCGCAATCGGGGTGAGCGTCGACACACTGCGGCGCTGGGAGCGCGCCGGCAAGCTGCGCACGAAGCGCGACGGCGCCAACCGGCGCCGTGTCACTCAGCGGGAGATCCAACGCCTGGGAGGGCATCCCGATCGGCACCAGACCGGCGACTCGCTGTCGGCACGCAACCGCTTCCCGGGCGTGGTGCGCTCGGTGCAGGCCGATGGCGTGATGGCGGTCGTGGAAATCGAGGCCGGCCCGCACCGGATCACCGCAGCGATCACGCGCGACGCCGTCGACGAACTCGGCCTCGCGCCGGGGGTGGAGGCCACCGCTGCTGTGAAGGCCACGTCCGTGATGGTGGAGCGCCGGTGAGGCTGGTGGCGGCGGCCGCAGCAGCTGCACTGATGCTCGCCGGCTGCGGAGGTGGGGATGAGCCGAGGCTCGTCGTGTCCGCTGCGTCCTCCATGACCGACGCGCTCGAGGACTGCAGTTCCGACTTCGAGGGCGCCGACGTGCGCCTCTCGCTCGCCGGCTCCGACGAGCTCGCCGCGCAGATCCGTCAGGGAGCGAAGCCGGACGTGTACGCCGCGGCCAACACCACGCTGCCCGAGGAGCTGAACAAGGAAGGACTGCTCTCGGAGCCCGTCGAGTTCGCGACCAGTGAGCTCGTGATCGCGGTGCCGCGCGACTCCGATGTTCGCCAGGTCGCCGACCTCGGCAGGCGCGGCATGAAGCTGGCGATCGGCTCCGAGTCGGTGCCGATCGGCTCGTACACGCGCGAGCTGCTCTCGCGACTGCCCGGCCATCAGGGCGACCGGATCCTCGCCAACGTGCGCTCGAACGAGCCGGACGTGAAGGGCATCGTCGGCAAGCTCACGCAGGGCGCGGCCGACGCCGGCTTCGTCTACGTGACCGACGTGAACGCCGTCTCCGCGCGCCTGAGGGCCGTGAAGCTGCCTGCCGACCTGGAACCCGACGTGACCTACGCCGCCGGTGTCGTGAAGGGAGCGAAGCGGCCGCACGACGCGCGCGACTTCGTCCGCGGGCTCACGGACGGCCGCTGCGCGGACGCCCTCGCGAGGGCGGGATTCGAGGCCCCGTAGTGCGCGCCTTCCCGGCGCTGCTGGCGCTCGCGCTGGCGGTGGCTTTGACCTTCCTGACCGTGCCGATCGTCGCCATCTTCGTCGACTCGAGTCCGGCGGAGCTGATCGACAGCCTCGGCGAGCCCGGCGCGCTCGACGCGCTCTGGCTCAGCCTGCGCGCCACCGCCATGGCACTCGCTCTGATCCTGATCGTGGGCACCCCGGCCGCCTATCTGCTGGCTACGCGCTCGTTTCGTGCGAAGCCCGTGGTGGTGACGCTTGTGGAGCTGCCGCTCGTGCTGCCGCCGGCGGTGGCGGGGATCGCCCTGCTGGCGGCCGTCGGGCCGTCCGGGATCCTCGGTGGAGCGGTGGCGGCGGCCGGGATCGAGCTGTCGCTCCAGACGGCGGGCGTGGTGGTGGCGCTCACGTTCGTGGCGTCTCCGTTCTACGTGCGGCAGGCGATGGCCGCGTTCGCGGCGGTGGACCGCACGCTGCTCGATGCGTCGCGCACCCTCGGCGCGTCGGAGGCGCGTGGCTTCGTGCGCGTGATGGTCCCGGCGGCACTGCCGGGGCTGACGGCCGGCACGGCGCTTGCGCTGGGCCGCGCGCTCGGCGAGTTCGGCGCCACCCTCATGTTCGCCGGCTCCTTCCAGGGGATCACCCAGACGGTGCCGCTCGCGATCTACGCCAAGCTCGGGACCGACTTCGAGACCGCGCTCGCGCTATCCGCCGTGCTGGTGGCGATCTCGGCGGCCATCCTGCTGTCGGTCAAGCTCGTGCACGGCAGGGAGGCACTCGGCGGTGCTCCGGGTTGAGGCCGAGACGCGGCTCGGGGTGCTGGCCCTCGACGTCGCGCTTGAGGTCAGCCGCGGTGAGTGCCTTGCGCTCGCGGGCCCATCGGGCGCGGGCAAGACGAGCGTGCTACGCGTGGCCGCCGGGCTGCTGCGGCCCGAGCGCGGTCGCGTCGACGCGGGCGCGGATACCTGGCTCGACACGGCCCGCGGGATCGACGTGCCGCCGGAGCAGCGCCGCTGCGGCTATGTCTTCCAGGAGTACGCGCTCTTCCCGCACCTCACGGCCTGGCAGAACGTGGCCTATCCGCTTCGCGGGATGCCACGCCGTGAGCGGCGCGCGCGCTCTCTCGGGCTGCTCGAGCGCTTCGGGATGCGCGAGCTCGCCGACGCCCGGCCGCAGACATTGTCCGGTGGAGAGCGCCAGCGCGTGGCCCTCGCGCGCGTGCTCGCCCGCGATCCCGGCGTGCTGCTGCTCGACGAGCCGCTCTCCGCGCTTGACCCTCGGACGCGTGCCGGCGCGGCGCGAGAGCTCGCCGCGGTGCTTCGAGAGGTGGAGGCGCCGGCGCTGTTCGTGACGCACGACTTCGCCGAGGCGGCGCAGCTCGGGAACCGCGTGGGGGTGATCGACGCGGGACGCGTGATCCAGGAGGGCACCCCGAGTGAGCTGGCCGCGACGCCGCAATCGGCGTTCGTGGCGGACTTCACGGGGGCCGTGGTCCTCACCGGCATGGCGCGCAGCGGCGCCGACGGACTCACCAGCGTGAAGCTCGACGGCGGCGGGGAGGTCACGAGCACGGATCACGGCGAAGGGCCGGTGGCTGTGAGCGTCTACCCATGGGAGATCGCGATCGAGCCCGTCACGGCCGCGCTCGCCCCCGGCTCGACGCAGAACCACCTCAGCGCTGAGGTGCTGTCGGTGACCAGGGTCGGCAATCGCGTCCGACTTGGCCTGGCCGGCCCGCAGACGCTGGCGGCGGAGATCACCGGCGTGGCGGCCGACGAGCTCGGACTGCGCGCCGGAGCGAGGGTCACGGCTAGCTGGAAGGCGTCGGCCACGCGCCTCGTGGCGATCTGAGCGGCTGGGTACGCTTGCGCCCGGACGATGGAGCGCTACGACCCCAAGACGATTGAGCCCAAGTGGCAGAGGATTTGGGCCGACGAGCACACCTGGGAGGTCTCGAACGAGGCCGACGGCCGCCCCAACGCGTACGTGCTCGTGATGCTCCCGTACCCGTCCGGCGAGCCGCACATAGGACACCTGAAGGTCTACTCGGTCGGCGACGCCGTGGCCCACTTCGCGCGCCGCAACGGCCACCGCGTGCTGAACCCGATGGGGTACGACGCGTTCGGGCTGCCCGCCGAGAACCACGCCATCAAGACCGGCCAGCACCCGCGCGAGTCCACGGAGGCGGCGATCCGGGAGTTCCAGCGCCAGTTCCGCGCGTGGGGAATCTCGATCGACTGGACGCGTGAGTTCAGCACGCACGATCCCGAGTACTACCGCTGGACGCAGTGGATCTTCCTGCGCATGTACGAGCGCGGGCTCGCGTACCGCAAGGAGGCCGCGGTCAAGTGGTGCCCCAAGGACCAGACCGTGCTGGCGAACGAGCAGGTGATCGACGGGCGCTGTGAGCGCTGCGGCACCATCGTCGAGGCCAGGCAGCTGGAGCAGTGGTTCTTCCGCATCACGGAGTACGCCGACCGCCTGCTCGAGGACATGCACCACATCGAGTGGCCGCGACACGTGGTGACGATGCAGGAGAACTGGATCGGCCGCTCAGAGGGCGCCGAGGTCGTGTTCCGCTGCGAGGAGCTGGGGATCGACTATCCGGTCTTCACCACCCGCCCCGACACGATCTTCGGTGCCACCTTCTTCGTACTCGCCCCGGAGCATCCGGACGTCCTGCGTCTGAACGACTCCCCCGAGGTGCACGACTACGTGAACCGCTCGCTGAACGAGTCGACGGAGGAGCGCGGAGACGAGCACAAGCAGAAGACCGGGGTGCCGCTCGGCCGCACGGTCACGAACCCGGCCACGGGCGAGCAGATTCCGATGTGGGTGGCCGACTACGTGCTGATGGAGTACGGAACTGGCGCGGTGATGGGCGTGCCGGCGCACGACTCGCGCGACTTCGAGTTCGCCGAGCAGTTCGGGGTAGAGATCCGGCGGGTGATCGAGTGCGGGGAGCTGCCCTGCACCGACGACGGCCCGATGGTGAACTCGGGGCGCTTCGACGGCCTGAACAACCGCGAGGCCTACGAGCAGATCGTCGATTGGCTCGAGTCGGAGAACAAGGGCGAGCGCTCGGTGAACTACCGCCTTCGCGATTGGCTGCTGTCGCGGCAGCGCTACTGGGGCTGCCCGATCCCGATGCTCTACTGCGAGACCGACGGCCTCGTGCCGGTGCCGGACGATCAGCTGCCGGTGGAGCTGCCGGACATCCAGGACTACAAGCCAAAGGGCCAGCCGCCGCTCGCGACGGCCACCGACTGGGTGAACACCGTATGCCCGAAGTGCGGCGGGCCGGCCCTGCGCGAGACGGACACGATGGACACGTTCGTCGATTCCTCCTGGTACTTCCTCCGCTACTGCGACGCGCGCAACGACGACGCGGC
>Ga0126307_10001240_pt1 | contig 16787 bp, 19 predicted proteins | sample Plot28_FD_89955 | JGI IMG/M metagenome (GOLD analysis project Ga0126307, IMG submission 89955) | Serpentine soil microbial communities from UC McLaughlin Reserve, CA, USA - Plot28 | ecosystem: Environmental > Terrestrial > Soil > Grasslands | place: USA: UC McLaughlin Reserve, Lake County... | reverse complement strand
GACGTGGTGCGCGAGCCGATCTCCGATCTGCTCGACGAGGGCCTGCGCGTCGAGATCTCGCCGGGACTGTGGATCACCGCCGCCGGCGGCGTCCTGCTCGTTGCGGGAGGTGTGCTCGGCCTGGCGTGGGCGCGTCGCCAGCGACCCCACGACGGGGCGGTGGGCTAAAGCGTGCCGAGATCGGCGCACTTGGCGCGGATGCCTTCGGCCGCCGCTCGGAGCGCCGCCAGCTCGTCGTCGTTCAGGTCGAGCTCGACGATCTCGGACACACCCGCGAGCGAGAGCCTCACGGGCACGCCGACGTAGACCTCGTCGATGCCGTACTGGCCCGTGCACCACGCGCTGACGGGCAGCGGCCCGTCGTTCCTGCCGGCGATCGTCTCGACCATCCGTGCGGCCGAGGCCGACGGCGCGTAGTACGCGCTGCCCTTCTTCAGCAGCCCCACGATCTCGGCGCCGGCGTCGCGCGTCCGCGCGAACAGGCGCCCCAGCGTAGCGTTGTCGACCAGCTCGGCGAGCGGCTTCCCGTCGACGGTCGCGTGGCGGGGCAGCGGCACCATCGACTCGCCGTGGGAGCCGAGCGTCATCGCCTCGACGACCAGCGGCGACACGCCGAGCTCCTCCGCGATGAACGCGCGCAGGCGCGCCGAGTCGAGCACGCCGGCCATCCCCATCACGCGCTCCTTCGGGAAGCCGGAGACGTCGGCCGCCAGGAAGGTCATCTCGTCCAGCGGGTTCGTCACGACGACGATGATCGCGTTCGGCGAGCTCGGGATGAAGCGCTCGACCACCTCGCGGACGATCCCGGCATTCTTGCCGAGCAGGTCCATCCGGCTCATCCCCGGCTGACGGGGGAACCCGGCGGTGATCACGACGACGTCGGAGCCCGCGGTGTCCGCGTAGTCGTTGGTGCCGACGACGGTCGGCTCGAAGCCGACGACGGGGGCGGACTGGCGCATGTCGAGGGCCAGGCCCTGCGGCAGGCCCTCGACGATGTCGATCAGCACGACCTCGGCCAGGCCGCGTTCGACCAACCGCATGGCCGTGGTCTGGCCGACGAACCCGCTTCCGACCACCGTGACCCGCATGGATGGACTCCTCGCCTTCGGAAGCCCAATCCTATCGACGCGCCTCCCGACCCCGCGGGCGTTCCATCACGGGGCCGGGTCGCAGGAGGCGTCTAGCCAGGAATGGATAAAGGAGTCATCCTGAATCACACAGCCACCACCGCGACGGTCGGGACACGATGAGCGCCCCCGCCTCGATCACCATCACGCCAGTCCGCGTTGCCGACCTGCTCGCCCAGGGCGAGCGGATGCCGGTCTACGTGCACGTCATCGACCATCCCGATGCGCGCGTGCTGGTCGACACCGGCATGACGGAGCTGAACCCGGCGGTGGCCGACATGGATCCCGGCCTCGTTCCACTGAGCGAGCAGGACTTCGACATCGCCGGCATCGACATCGTCGTCAACACACACCTCCACTTCGACCACTGCGGCGGCAACCATCTCTTCGCCGGCAGGCCGATCTACGTCCAGCGTCGGGAGCTCGACGACGCGCGGAGCGAGGACGACTACACGATTCGCGAGTGGGTCGAGGCGCCCGGCGTGCGGTACGTGCCGGTCGACGGGGAGGTCGAGCTGCTTCCCGGGCTCCGACTCGTCCCGGCGCCGGGACACACACGCGGCACGCAGGTGATCGTCGTCGAGACTGGCGGGCGTCCGGTCGTCGTCGGCGGCGATGTTGCGGTTTGGTTCGGCGAGCTCGAGGAGCCGCACACCGAAGGCCAGCTGCGGGTGCGCGGCCTCGACCCCGAACTGGTCTGGCTCGCGCACGAGCACGAGCCGTGGCGACCCCGCACCGTCTGAGGGGTCGCTCGGAAATCGGGGTGGACCGATATCGAGTCGAGCGCTTTGGCCAGCTCGCCTGACGGTCGGGGACTGTACCCGCCTACTCGCGGCGGCTGGTGAGGTACGCGCCGGCGAGCACGAGGCCGGTGCCGACGAGCGAGATCGCCGCGATGGTCTCGTCGCGGAAGATCACGCCGAGCGCGATCGCCACCACGGGCAGGAAGTAGATCGCGACGGACCCACGGGTCGCTCCGACCCTTCCCACCAGCGTGGTCATGGCGACGAACGCCCACCCCGTCCCGAAGAACCCGAGCGCGACCACGGCCAGGGTGCTCGACCACGCGAAGTTCGAGTCCGGCAAGGAGACGAGCGCGGCCGGCGCCAGCAGCACGAGCGCGACCAGCTGCGCTCGCAGGAGCACCGGGAGGGCCCCGTAGCGGTGCTGGAGCGGCACCGCGATGTTCACCGCGACCCCGTAGCACAGGACCGCCAGGAGGACGAGCGAGGCCCCGAGCGCGGTCGCGTCGGCGTCGCGCGTGGCCGGCCAGAGCACGCCGACGACGCCGAGGAAGCCGACGGCGATCCCGATCAGTTGCCGGCTCGCCGGCAGCCGGCGCAGCAGGATCGCGGCCGTGACCGCCGCGAAGATCGGAACCGCTCCGTTGAGCATGCCCGCGAGCGACGAGTCGATCCACTGCTGCCCGATCGGGAACAGCAACAGCGGTGCTGCCATCCAGACCGCCCCGAGAAGCGCCACCCGTGGCAGGTCGCCGCGTTCGACCGGCCGATGGGACCCGCGGAGCAGCGAGAGCGTGAGCGCGCCGACGGCCACCCGCCCGAACGCCACCACCCCCGGCCCGAAATGCTCGAGGCCGATCTCGATGAACAGGAACGACGAGCCCCACATCGCCGCGATCGCGGCCAGGAGCCCCCACTCCTGGGGCCCGAACGCCTCCCGCCTGGTTCCCTGGGCGGTCTCGATCAGCGGGCGCGTGCTGCTCATGTGGCCTTCCGCCTTCCCCTCCGGCCGCCCTCCGGCAGGCCTCCTGCTCGTCCGAACCCGCCGGGGGCCGTCAGCCTTCCCAACGCGCGACGGGTCCTCATCGTGAGAGCAGGGTCTCCGCGACCGCGTCTCGGACCTGGGTGGTGCTCGCGGCGTCCGGGTCGTCGCGCGTCGGCCGCAGGTCGTAGGTGACGGTCCGCCCCTCGGCGATGACCGCCGCAACCGCAGCCTCGAGCCGGTCCCCCGCCGCCGTCTCGCCGATGTGCCGCAGCAGCATCGATCCGCACAGCATCAGGGCCATCGGGTTGGCGCGGTGCAACCCACGGTATCGCGAGGCGGTCCCGTGGGTCGCCTCGAACACCGCCCCGGCGTCACCGAGATTGACGCCCGGGGCCACGCCCAGCCCGCCGACGATCCCCGCGCACAGGTCCGAGAGGATGTCGCCGTAGAGGTTCGGCAGGAGCAGGACGTCGTGGTCCTCGGGACGCTGCACGAGCTGCATCGCGAGGTTGTCGATGATCCGGTCCTCGAACCCCACGTCCGGGTACTCGCGTGCCACCTCTCGGACGGCCTCCAGGAACAGGCCGTCGGAGAACTTCATGATGTTGGCCTTGTGCCCCGCGGTGACCTTCCGGCGGCCGTTCGCCCTGGCGTACTCGAACGCGAACCGCGCGATCCTGCGGCTCGCGGTGTCGCTGATCGCCTTGATCGACAGGCCCGAGTCCTGCCGGACGCGCTTGCCGGTCGTCCGCTCGATGAAGGCGATCAGCTCCGCCGTCTGCGGTGCCCCCTGTTCGAGCTCGATCCCGGTATACGAGCCCTCGGTGAGCTCGCGCACGACCACCACGTCCGCATGGTCGTACCGGGACCGCACGCCCGCGTACAACATGCATGGGCGCACCGCCGCGTACAGGCCCAGGGCGACCCGGAGACCGACGTTCACGCTTCGGAACCCGGCCGGCGTGGCGAGCGGCCCCTTCAGCGCGACGCGGTTGCTCCGGATCGACTCGATCACCCGGGGAGGAAGCGGCGTCCCCTCGGCCTCGAGGGCCGAGAGCCCGGCGGGCTGGACGTCCCACTCGATCTCGACGCCGGTGGCCTCGATCGCCACGCGGGCGGCGTCGACGAGCTCGGGCCCGGCCCCGTCGCCGGGGATCAACGTAATCCGGTGCACCGTCATGCGGGGATTGTGATGGGATGATGACCGGAGCGACCATCATGACCCTTTGGCCCGACGGCGGGGAGCGTCCGGTGAGCGACAGAGGCCTTCGCGAGATCGTGGCAGCCCAGACCCGGCTGTCCGACATCGACGGGCAAGCGGGCCGCCTGTGGTACGTGGGCTACGACATCCACGACCTGGCCGGTCGAACCTCCTACGAGGAGGTCGTGCACCTGCTCCACGAGCTCCGGCTGCCGAACCAGTCGGAGCTGGAGGCGCTCACCGACTTCATGGTCGAGGAGCGGGAGGTCTCGAAGTTCCTGCGGGACGACCTCATGCCGACACTCGCTCAGCAGACCTCGCCGATGTCGATGCTCCGTACCAGCGTCTCGGCCGCCTCGGCCTACGACCCCGACGGGTGGGACGACTCGGTGGACGCGGATCGACGCAAGGCGCTCCGCCTGATCGCGAAGACCCCGACCCTGCTCGCGATGTACCACCGGATGCGGACCGGTCAGGAGATCGTTCCGCCCAACACCAAGCTCCCGCACGCAGCGAACTTCCTCCACATGCTGCTGGGTCTCGAGCCGTCCCAGGAGGACGCCGAGGTGATCGACACGACGTTCGTGCTCTACGCGGATCACACGATGAACGCCTCCACCTTCACGGCTCGGATCGTCGCCTCGACGCTGTCCGACATGTTCTCGGCGATCACCGCGGCGATCGCCGCCCTCAAGGGGCCGCTCCACGGAGGCGCCAACGAGGAGTCGATGAAGATGCTCGAGGAGGTCGGGTCGCCCGAGCGGGCCCAAGCGTACGTCCGCGACCGGCTCGAACGCCACCAGAAGGTGATGGGGTTCGGCCACGCCGTCTACAAGACGATGGATCCGCGGGCGGTGGTGCTCAAGCGCCTGTCGAAGGAGACGGGCGAGCGGCACGGGGACACCTCGTGGTACGAGATCTCCGAGGCGATCGAACGCACCGTCGGCGAGCAGAGGGGTCTGTTCCCGAACGTCGACTTCTACGCCGCGAGCGTGTACCACACCCTCGGCATCCCGACCGACCTCATGACGCCGATCTTCGCGGTCGCCCGGATGGCCGGATGGACGGCCCACGTGCGCGAACAGTACGCCGACAACCGAGTGATCCGGCCCGGATCGGAGTACGTCGGACCCCGCGACCAGTCGTGGGCGCCGATCGAGGAGCGGTAGCGCTCAGGCAGCAACCGGAGGCGGCGGCGCCGCGGGCTGCGAGCCACCCGTCGCAGCCGCGTCCCAGACGCGGTTCAGGTGCTCCTGCACGTAGGCCGCCATCCCGATCCAGATCACGAGCGCGAGGATGACCACGAGCGCCGGCGAGATCTGCGATTGGATCCCCCGCTGCTGCTGCATCTGGACGACGTGCTCCGACGTGTTGTAGTAGGCGATGAACGGCGGCACGATCAGCAGGAAACCGGGGATCACGGCGAGGAGCGAGCGAGACGGGCTGATCGTCTGGTCGCCGGTGTAGCGCAGGATCTCCTCGTTCACCTTGTAGTACCAGTACAGGCCGTAGATGCCGAACGTGATGATCGTGAGCCCCAGCACGCCCAGCGGATTCCGCTTCAGATAGGGCTGTCCCTGGATCGTCACCGTCTCGGCCACGTCGCCTCCCCCGTCGGCTGCTCGGCGAGTCTATGACGGGCCGGGGGCGGGGCGTGGGAACAGCCCCGCTCCCTCGATCACGTGCCGGACGGACTCCTCTCGGCCGAGGCCCATCACGTGCACGCCCGAGATGCCCGGCATCGTCCGGAGCCCCGAAACGATCTCGACGCACTGCGCGGTCCCGAGCGCCTCCGCCTGGGGCCCGGCATCCTCGAGCGCGCGGAGCAGGGCGTCCGGAACGTGGACGCCGGGCAGGTGCTCGTTCATGTATCGGGCCTGCTTCGCGCTCCGAAGCGGAGCCACGCCGACGAACACGGTGGACCGCTCGAACACGCCTCGCACGCGAACGACCTCGGCCCACGCCGCCAGCCGGTCCAGGTCGTAGGCGATCTGCGTCATCACGAATCCGGCGCCGGCGTCGAGCTTGACCTCGAGCCGGGCCGGGTCGTAGTGCTCGGCGAGCGGGCTGTCCGCCACACCGACGAAGTAGCGGGGCGCCGGGGCGATCTCGGTCCCCGATGGGAGCTTCGAGTCCTCACGGAGCGTCGAGGCGAGCGCGATGAGGTCGAGCACCCCGAGGTCGTTGACCGTAACCGCGTCGCGCTCGTCACCGACCGAAAGCGGGTCGCCGGTGAGGCACAGCAGGTTGCGGGCGCCCAGCCCCCAGGCCCCGAGGAGATCGGCCGCGATCGCCAGTCGGTTGCGATCGCGGACCGTGAGCTGGAGGGTAGGCTCGAGTCCCGTCCTGGCGACGATCGCGGCACCCGCGACCGGCGACATGTGCGAGCTCGCTGTCGGGTTGTCGGTGATGTTGACGGCGTCGGCGTAGCCGACGAGCTCGCGCGCCTGGCGTTCGACCGGTCCGGGATCGCTCGACCTCGGGGGGACCACCTCTGAGGTCACGCAGAAGTGGCGCGAGCGCGCGAGCGCCTCGAGCCGGCCGGCCGGTTCGCTCAACGTTGCTCGGAGAGCTTCTCGGCCGCGGAGACGGTGTTGAGCAGCAGCATCGCGGTGGTCATCGGACCGACGCCGCCGGGGACCGGAGTGATCATCCCCGCGACCTCCTTCACCTCGTCGAACGCCACGTCGCCGACCAGGCCGTGCTCGGTCCGGTGCACCCCGACGTCGATCACGACCGCGCCCGGCTTGATCATGTCGGCGGTCACGAGCTGCGGTCGTCCCGTCGCGGCGACCAGGACGTCGGCACGCTGCGTGTGCTCCGCCAGGTCGCGCGTCTTGACGTGACAGACCGTGACGGTCGCGTTGCCCCGGATCCAGTCCTGTGCGAGCAGGATCGACAGCGGCGCCCCGACCAGATCGCCGTAGCCCGCAACCACGATCTCGGCGCCCTCGAGCTCGACCCCGGAGCGGAGCAGGAGCTCGACGATCCCGTAGGGGGTCGCCGGGGGGAACGACGGCTCGCCGCGCACCATCAGCCCGACGTTGAGCGGATGCAGGCCGTCCACGTCCTTGCGTGGATCGATCGTGATCTGCACGTCGAGCTCGCTGATGTGCTTGGGCAACGGGAGCTGCACGATGATCCCGTGGATCTCGGGGTCGCGGTTCAGCCGCCGGATCGTCGCGAGGAGCTCGCCCTCGGTGATGAAGCCGGGCAGGTCGACCTGCTCCGAACGCATCCCGACCTCGGAGCACGCCTTGTGCTTGGCCCCCACGTAGATCCGTGAGGCTTCGTCGGCGCCCACGAGCACGGCCGCGAGCCCCGGCTGGATCCCGCGGTCGACGAGCGCCATCACACGTTCGGCCACCTGCGCCTTGATCTGCGCGGCGACCGCCCTGCCGTCCAGGATCGTTGCCGTCACGAGCCGAATCCTACCGACGGGCAGGGTGCCGAGCCCGCAGGAGCCGACCGACCCGCGGACCGAGGGTCAGGCCCTCGCGATGACCCAAGGGGGGTCTCACCCTCGTCCTCGATCTCGTCGGTCTGCAGGATGTCGAAGCCCGCTCCTCGAAGGAGGCCGCGGTTCGTGTCGCCGTCGAAGTGACTCCAATACATCGGCGCCCCGTAGAAGTCGGGGAAGTGCTCGGCCGGGTTGTCGCCGCTCCCGAGCGTCCCCGCGAACAGGCCGCCCGGCTTCAACCAGCCATGGATGCGCGCGAGCAGTGGCGCGTGTACCTCGCGCGGCACGTGGATCAGCGTCCAGAACGCCACCACCGCGTCGAACGATGCCGGCGCGAACGCGAGATCCACCATGTCCGCGCGCACGAACCTCGCGGCCGGCGCGTTCCGGCGCGCGAGCTGAAGCTGGCCCGCCGAGATGTCGACCCCCACGACGCGGGCACGGGTCGTGAGTTCCGCGGTGACGAGCCCGGCGCCACAGCCGAGGTCGAGGACCGTGCCGCCCTCCGGGATCGGCTCGAGGACGCGGGCGAGGAAGCCCCGGAAGTACGTCTCGGGGCCTCGGCCGGCGCGGATCGCCTCCGCGTACCGATCCGCGATCGCGTCGTACCCCGACTCGACGATATGACGGGGATCGTGGGGCATGCGCTCAGTGCCGGAAGTGCCGCCGCCCCGTCACGACGACGGCCATGCCCCGAGCCTCCGCCACCGCGAGCACCTCCTCGTCGCGGATCGAGCCCCCGGGGTGGATCACGGCCGTCACCCCGGCGTCCGCCGCGACCTCGACCGCGTCGGGGAACGGGAAGAACGCGTCGCTCGCCATCACCGAGCCCTTCGCGCGGTCGCCCGCTTTCCGCACGGCCAGCACCGATGCGTCCACGCGTGACATCTGGCCGGCCCCCACGCCGACCGTCGCGAGCTCCCGCGCGAACACGATCGCGTTCGACTTCACACGCATCGAGATGATCCACGCGAACCGGAGGTCGGGCCATTCGTCCTCGGTGGGTCGCCGCCTCGACACGACCTGCAGGCCGGCCGCGCTCTCGGGTGCGGCGTCGGCGTCCTGCACGAGTGCGCCTCCGGGCAGGACGCGCACGTCGAGACCTCCCCGCTCGGGCAACGGCGCTCGGACCACGCGCAGGCCCTTGCGTTCGGCGAACGCCGCCAGCGCGGCCGCGGTGAAGGACGGGGCGACCACGACCTCGGTGAACACCTCGGCCATCGCCCGCGCGGCGTCCTCGTCCGCCTCACGCCCGAACGCCACGATCCCGCCGAACGCGCTCACGGTGTCGGACTCGAACGCCGACGCGTACGACGAGGCGAGCGTGTCCCTGACGGCCGCGCCGCACGGATTGTTGTGCTTCACGATGACGGCCGCGGGACCGAGGTGCTCGAGGTCCGCCGCGAGCGTGAGCGCCGCGTCCACGTCCAACCAGTTGTTGAACGACATCTCCTTGCCCTCGACGAGCACATCCGCGCCTCTCTGTACCCCGGGCCAACCCGACCCTCGATACAACGCTCCGCGCTGATGCGGGTTCTCGCCGTACCGGAGGTCCGTCACCTTGTCGAACGCGAGCCCGACGAACGCCGGCATCGCGGCATCGTTCGAGGCGAACCACCCCGCGACCGCGGCGTCGTAGGCGGCCGTGTGGGCGAACGCTTCGGCGGCCAACCCCCGCCGCATCCCGAGCGACAGGCCTCCCTCGGTCCCGATGGCGTCGAGGACCTCGCCGTAGCGCGACGGGCTCACGACGACGCCGACCGAGGCGAAGTTCTTCGCGGCCGCGCGGACCATCGCCGGTCCGCCGATGTCGATCTTCTCGATCACGTCGTCCTCCCCGGCCCCGCTCGCCACGGTCTCGCGGAACGGGTACAGGTTCACGACGACGAGATCGATCGGCTCGATGTCCTGTTCGGCGAGCTGTGATCCGTGCTCGGGCTTGCGCCGGTCGGCCAGGATCCCCGCATGGATCTTTGGGTGCAGCGTCTTCACGCGCCCGTCGAGCATCTCCGGGAACCCCGTCACCGCTTCCACGGACGTCACGTCGATGCCGGCCGCCGCGATCGTCGCCGCCGTCCCGCCGGAGGAGACGAGCCCGACGCCGAGCGCGGAGAGCCCGCGCGCGAGCTCGACCACCCCTTCCTTGTCGAACACCGCGAGGAGCGCCCGCCGGACCGGGCGGACGTCGGTCATCTCGGCGCCGCCTGCACGACGCGGACGATGCGGCCCTCGACCGCCAACCGGCCCTCGCCGAGCGCGCGGACCGCCGCGGGCAGGAGCCGATGCTCCACCTCGTGGATGCGCTCCTCGAGCGCATCCGCCTCCTCCTCCGGATGGACCTCGATCGCCTCCTGGAACACGACGGGTCCGTGATCGACCTCCTCGTCGACCAGGTGCACGGTCACCCCGGTCACCTTCACGCCCCACGCGAGGGCGTCGGCGACCGCGCTCGTGCCGGGGAACGCCGGGAGCAGCGCCGGATGCACGTTCAGGATCCGATCGGGGAACGCCCCGACGAGCTCGGGCCCCACGATCCGCATGTAGCCGGCGAGCGCGACGAGGTCGATCGCGCGGTCGCGCAGGATATCGACCAGCGCGTGGTCGAACGCTGCTCGATCACGGAAGGTCGCGGGGTCGATGTGCACCGCCTCGACGGATCGAGACCTCGCCAGGTCGAGGGCTCCCGCATCCCCGCGGTCGCTGATCGCGAGGACCACCCACGGCCCGACGACGGGGTCGTCGAGGAGCGCCTGCAGGTTCGTCCCCGCTCCCGAGGCGAGGACGGCCACCCGAGCGGTCACGTCGCGCACGCTAGGCACGGTCCGGCGAGCCGTCAACCGGGACCAGCGGACGCACTCGGCCATGCCGTCGCTGTCCCGGGACCAGGACTACGGGTCGGCGGGGATCCACTCGTAAAGAGCATCCGGTGTTCGTTCCTCGTTCCGGCTGCCATCGGTCTCCTGGACGAGCCGGAGCCCGTGGCGCTCGTAGAAGCGCCTCGCCGGAGCGTTCTGCTGGAAGACCCACAACCGGAACCCCGACGGCAACCGCTCCTTGGCTTGGTGGAGCAGCGCACTACCGATGCCCCGGCGCAGGAGATCTGGACGGACGTAGAGATGCTCCACCATGTCTCCGTGGATGGCGAGGAAGCCACTGATCTCACCGTTCGTCTCAGCGACGAGCACGTCCTGGTCCCGTAGGACGATGCTGGCGATGAAGGAGAATGTTTCCTCGTTCGTGTGGACGTTCGGGAGGAACGTCAGCGTTGCCTTGGAGGCGAGGAAGAGCCGGGCGATCGGATCGGCATCCTCGACTCCCGCTGGTCGGATCCGCAGCCGTTCGTTCACTCACGGAGTATGCCCCGCAGCTTCATGCACGTTCACGAAACGTGACCGGCCTCACACTCCTCATCTCCAACCCGGCACGCGCCCCGATTGCTCGATCCAATCGTGCATCTCCGGTCCCTCCGCCTCGTTCAGGGTTTTCAACTTGACATAGCGGGTCCGTCCGGTAGTTCCAAGCGGGGGCGCAGGGTCGAACGCCGCGCCGCCGAAGAAGACGACGTTCACGGAGACGTCGTAGGCGACCATCTCGATGATCCACCCGAGTTCTGGCAACCCGTAGTACGCCTTCTTCCACTTCACGGCGTAGTGAAGCCCGGGGATCGTCTCGCGGATCAATTCGTCCAGGCGCTCGACGATGGGATGGAGGTCCGGCATGACGCGCCGGATCCAATCCTCGATGTCCGCGTTGCTGTCCGATGGCACGGGCGGCTCTTGAGTGGTACGTGGCTTACGTGGTTTCGCCATCGCATGTTCTCCTCGTGGCCCAAAACGCCATCCCGGTCGAAGTCGGACGTGATCGCGTTCACGACGCCGACGTACGCGTTGGACACGGCTTCGGCCACTGGTCGCACGTCACGCGCATCTTGGCAGGTGGCACGGACCGATCGCTCCGCCTCGCCCATGCCCTCGCTGGGGTGGCGGTACCCTTCGCTCGTGCCACCGGACGAACGCTCGTCGAAGGTCCTCGATCGATGCGACCGACATCCGGGAAGCCCGGCGGTCGCATGGTGCGACGGGTGCGGCCGCCCGATGTGCCTCGCGTGCTCGACCCCGGTGCGCGGCGAGAGCTTCGGTAGCGAGTGCCTCGCCGACGTCCTGGGTCCCGACGCCGACGACACGGCCGACCCGAGCCCACCACGCTCCCGCCGCGGCGTCAGGATGCTCTCGCTCGCGGCGTTCGTCGCCGCCGTCCTGGGAACGGCGCTCCCATGGAGTCGGTTCGGACCGGGCTCGGGCGCGTTTGGCGCCTGGACGAGGAGCGGCCACTGGTCCCTGGTCGCCGCCCTCGCCGCGATCGGCGGACTCGTCATCACCGCCGCGCGGCTGCGCTCCCGGCTGCGGGGTCCGGGATGGGACGTCGCGATCGCGGGCCTCGGGGCGCTGGTGGTGGTCGCCTCCCTGCTCTCGGTGCTGTTCCCACCGGCATTCTCGCGGCCCTGGCTCGGACCATGGATCGCCGTGGCCGCGGGCGCGATGGCGTGTGGGACCTCGATCCTTGCCGCAAGGAGCGCCCGAGAGACAAGTGCCGCAGGCATTTGACTCCGTACTGGGCTCGGTGTTCGATAGCCCCGGCTCGAGGAGCCGCGAGCGGCGCGGGGGGGAGCCCGGAAAGGAGCCTGGATGTCGCAGTCGGGTGGGTTGGACTGGTCGAAGATGTCCACGGCCAGCAGGATCTTGATCATCGCTGGCGCGCTCTACATCATCGATCTCTTCCTCCCATGGCAAGACTTCGATTTCGTCGGGACCGTGAGCGGCGCGAGGGGGATCGGCGTGCTGAACCTTCTCCTCGCGATCGCGCTCGTGGCCTGGGAGGTGATGGCCGTCGCGGGTGTGGAGGTCAACGCACCCAAATCGTTGATCAGCGCCGCGCTCGCCGGCGGGATCGTGCTCTTCACGATCCTGAAGATCATCGTCGACAGCGAGGCGATGGCGATCTTCGCCTGGATCGGGCTCATCCTGGCCCTGGTGATCGGGTACGGCGGATGGATGCGTTGGCAGGAACACCAGGCCTCGGGCGGCGGCATGGGTGGCACCAGCACCGGCGGCACCGCTCCCCCATCGATGCCCGGCGGCCCACCGGCGTGATGCGCTGAGCCTCGACCGATCGTGGCGAACGGCCCGGCGATCCGCCGGGCCGTTCGCGTTTCGGCGACGTCGATCTCCCGGTTCTGGAGCGGACGTACGATGCTGGGGACGCCGTGAAGCGATGCCCGTTCTGCGCCGAGGAGATCCAGGACGAAGCGATCAAGTGCCGCTTCTGCGGCAGCATGCTCGACGAGCCCCTCCCCGGCCCGCCGGCGGATCAGCCGGCCTCGTCGAGCGGCGACGAGGCGCTCCAGTTCACTCACTCGGGCTCGAGGTATCTCCTCGGGTACGGGCAGGACTTCTTCGGGATCTGGGACCGCCAGGGCGGTCAAGGTCCGGTCTCGCGTTACCCCCGGACCGACGACGGGTGGCGGGCGGCCTGGCTTTCGTTCTCCGCCTGGGAGCCGCAGAGCGCGGAGGTGGGCTTCGGCGCCGCGTCCACCCGGCTCTCGACGGCCTCCCCACAGGGCACATGGGGGGTGCCGGGGCCGCCGCCGCGCCGGATGAGCGGTGCCTGGTGGCTCCTCCCGATCTTCCTGGGCTGGATCGGTGGCCTGATCGCCTGGCTGGTGAACAAGGACGTCGACCCCAAACGCGCCCGAGCGATGCTCATCACGGGGATCGCGATCACCGCGGTCGTGTTCATCCTGTATGTGTCCGCCCCCGCCTCAACCCCCTGAGCCCCGACGTCGCTCCTCCGATCGCCCCGCCGATCACCCCCCAGGCGAGCGCGACCAGTGTTCCGATGACCGGATCGGGACCGATCCACAGGTGACCACCTCGTCGGGCGGCATCCGCGTCCGCGCCGTACGTCAGTGTGATCGACGAGGCCACGATCGCGCCGAGCATCAGGAGGGCGAAGACGACGCCGGCCGCGGCCCCCACTGCGACGGGAGTGGGCCCCGAACGCCCCGAGACGGATCCCGCCCATCGCCCGCCCACGATCGTCGCGATCGCGGGGACGAGCAGGAAGGCCAGGTATCCCGGCGGCGCCTTCCCGAACGCCACATCGCCGCCCGACGCGCCGAACGAGGGGAACCGCCCGTAGCACAGGACGTCCGAACGCTCGCTTCCCCGGATCACGTCACACGCGCCCGCCGCCGGGACGAAGGCCCAGATCGCCTCGTTCGGCGAGAGCGCGAGGTGATGGGCGATGAGCGCCGACCCCGGTCCCGGCCGCTCGAACACGGTATCGATGTACCGGGCCGTCGATGGCGTCGCGAGTGCGACGGCCTCGTCCGGTTGCGCGATCCCGGACACGAACAGACCGACGTACGACAGCGCGAGCGCGAGCAGGAAGATCCGCCACCCGCCCCCGAGCACCGCCCTGGCTCGTGCGGCCGACGGGTCGAGCGCCGGGGACGCCCACGACCACACCCCGCCCGATGCCGCGGCCAGCGCCGCGATGGCGAACGGGAACACGAACGCCTGCCACGCCGACAAGGAGATCCGAACGCCACCGGTCACGAACGACCCGAGCTCGACGGGTTCCTCGAACCGCACCAGGAGCGCGACGAGCAGCACGGCCGGGGCGTAGCCGAGCGCGACCCGAGACCCGGTCAGCGCCCGAACGCCGGCCCGGTCGCCGAACGCCGAGCGCCGACCGGCCCGGAAGAGCAGCCAGACGGCGAGGCCCGTCACGGCGAGCAGGGCGACACCGAGCTCGACGGTGGCCGACCCGCCGCCGGGGACGTTCGCCCCCGGCAACGTCGACGAGTCGACCGCGAGGTCGCCCTCCAACACCAACGCCACGTGGTGGAAGGGACCGAGGTAGAGCGCCCCGACCCGTAGCGCGCCCCCGATCGACACGCCCGGGGCGGCGAGCACGAGCGTGGTCACGGCGGCGACGATGCCGATGCCGGCGATCAGCAGGAAGATCAGGAACCCCCGCAGGAGCGACCGCGGCCATCCGGAGTATGCGTCGGGAAGGGCCGACTCCCGACCCGGCGCGGTCACGCGGCCGGGCGCGGTCACGACAAGGCGGCGCGGACGAGCTCGGCGACCTCCGTCGGTGTTCGGCCGACCCCGACCCCGGCGGCCTCGAGCGCCTCTGCCTTGGCCGCCGCCGTCCCGCTCGAGCCCGTGATGATCGCGCCGGCGTGGCCCATGCGCTTGCCGGGCGGGGCCGTGAACCCGGCGATGTAGGATACGACCGGCTTGGTCATGCGTTCGGCGATGACCGCCGCGGCTCGCTCCTCGTCGTCACCGCCGATCTCGCCGATCATCACGACGAGGTCGGTCTCGTCGTCGGCCTCGAAGCGTTCGAGCGATCCGATGAAGCCGATGCCGTGCACCGGGTCGCCCCCCATCCCGACGCACGTGGACTGGCCGATGCCGCGCTGCGTGAGCTCGTGCACGATCTGGTACGTGAGCGTCCCGCTGCGGCTGACGAGGCCCGCGCGGCCGGAGGCGCAGATCTCCCCCGGGATGATCCCGACGTTGGCGCGACCCGGCGAGATCAGGCCGGGACAGTTCGGGCCGACGAGCACGGTCTCCGTTCGCCGCAGGTACGCGCCGACCTGGGCCATGTCTCGGACCGGGATCCCCTCCGTGATGCACACCACCAGGCCGATCCCGGCGTCGGCCGCCTCGTAGATCGCCTCGGCCGCGAACCGCGCCGGCACGAAGATCAGGGACGTGTTCGCGCCGGTGGCCGCGACCGCGTCCTCCACCGTGTCGAACACCGGGATCCCCTCGACGTCCTGCCCGCCCTTGCCGGGCGTGACGCCCGCGACCACGTCGGTCCCGTACGAGCGGTTCCGCAACGAGTGGAACGTCCCCTCCGAACCCGTGATGCCGGCGACCACGACCTTCGTGCCCTCATCGACGAGGATCGCCATCGCTACACGATCCCCTCGCGCGCGAGCCCGGCCGCACGCTCGGCGGCATCGAGCATCGTGGCGGCCGGCACGATCCTTGGGTGGTTCGCCTCGGCGAGGATCCGCCGCCCCTCCTCCGCGTTCGTGCCGTCGAGCCGCACGACGGTCGGCACCTGCGGGGTCACGCGTTCGAACGCCTCGAGGATCCCCCGCGCGACCAGGTCGCACCGCGTGATCCCGCCGAAGATGTTCACGAGGACGCTCCGGACGTTCGGGTCCGAGAGGATCATCTCGAGCGAGGTCGCCATGACCTCGGCGCTCGCGCCGCCACCGACGTCGAGGAAGTTGGCGGCATCCGCTCCCGCCTGCTTCACGACGTCGAGGGTCGACATCACGAGACCGGCACCGTTGCCGATGATGCCGACCTCGCCGTCGAGCTTCACGTACTGGAGCCCGGCATCCCTCGCGCGTCGCTCGATCGGATCGATCGGGAACGAATCCGCCAGGGCCGCCGCGTCGGGCTGACGGAACAGGGCGTTGTCGTCGACCGTGACCTTCGAGTCCAGGGCCATCACCGTCCCGTCCGTCAACAGCACGAACGGGTTGATCTCGACGAGCGTGGCGTCGGTATCGGCGAGGACCGCGTACGCCTTCGTCACCAGGTCCGAGGCGCCCTCGCGCGCCTCGACGGGCAGGTGTCCGGTCAGCCGGCGAGCGTGGTACGCACGGAGGCCGCGGACCGGGTGGACCTCCACCCGACGGATCGCCTCGGGCTTGGTGCGCGCGACCTCCTCGATCTCGATGCCGCCGTCGTTCGACACCATCGCGAGGTAGGTGCCCTCGCTCCGGTCGAGGGAGATCGCGGCGTAGAACTGGGCGGCGATGTCGACGACTCGCTCGACCAGCACGCGTGTCACCGTTGCGCCCCCGAACCCCTGCCCCAGCATCCGCTCCGCCTCGCGCGCCGCCTCCTCGGGCGAATGGACGAGCGCGACGCCGCCGCCCTTGCCCCGCCCACCCATCTGGACCTGAACCTTCACGGCGACATGCCCCCCGAGGCGTTCGGCGGCATCGGCCGCCTCCGGCGGCGTGGTCGCGACGATCCGTTCGGGGAGGGGGATGCCGGCCCTCGCGAACAGGTCCTTACCTTGATGCTCGTAGAGATCCACTCAGGAGGCCCGGCGATCCGAGAGGCGTTCGTTGAGCCAGTCGACGATCTCGGTGGTCGAGGCTCCGGGCGTGAAGATCCGCTCGACGCCGGCCTCCTCGAGCTTGGGGATGTCGTCCCTGGGGATGATGCCG
>Ga0126307_10001239_pt1 | contig 16797 bp, 13 predicted proteins | sample Plot28_FD_89955 | JGI IMG/M metagenome (GOLD analysis project Ga0126307, IMG submission 89955) | Serpentine soil microbial communities from UC McLaughlin Reserve, CA, USA - Plot28 | ecosystem: Environmental > Terrestrial > Soil > Grasslands | place: USA: UC McLaughlin Reserve, Lake County... | reverse complement strand
TGCCACTCGGTCAGCAACGATCGGTCGGCCCGCCGCGCCTCGGCCCAGTCGGCCATCTTCGGCAGGCGGCCCAGCTTCCGCGCCAGCGTCGAGCCCTGCTCGACCGCCCGCTCGAGCCGCTCCTCCCCCACCGGCACGTCGAAGCCGGCGTCGCGCAGCGCCTGGGCAAGCGAGCCGAAGGTGTGCCAGAGCAGCGACTTCGACGGCATCGCGCCCTTGCGGGCATCGATGTCGCGGGCGGTCGGCGTGCGACCGAGCTCCTCGCCGAGCGCACGCAGGCGGCCCAGCAGCTCCTCGCGCGTCGCGAAGCGGCGCGGAACGAGGCCTGCCTGCCGCTTTGCCGCGTTCCAGCTGCCGAAGTGCTCGATCACCGTCTGCGGGTGCACCGTCGTCTGCGGGTCGGCGGCAAACTCGCGCATCGTCGGCGAGCGTCCGAGCCGTTCGGCGCTGTCCGTCAGCTGAGCCAGGATCTCCTCGTCCGTGTACCGCTTCCGGATGCCCGCCTGGAATGCCGCGAGAGCCTCCGGATCGATGCCTGCCACCGCTGGGTGGCGGCGGGATCGTCCCATGCAAGCAGTGTAGAGCATCATCGTCCGTTTGCAAACCGGCCAGAACGGATGTGTCCTGGGGTCAGACCCCAGGACGTGGCCGAAAGAGAGGCTAGATCGCGAGCAGCTTCGGCCGCGGCGGGGCGTCGGTCGTGACCAACTCGAGCGGCAGAATGCGGTCGAGCGCGGCGACGCAACGCGGGCAGAACTGCGTCCCGGCGGCCGTGCGAAGCTCGGTGAGCGCCTCCTCCAGCGGCCGCGCAGCCCGGTAGATCCGCGTCGTCAGCATCGAGTCGAGAGCGTCGGCGACGTGGATGATGCGCGCGCCGAGCGGGATCTCCTCGTGCCGGAGCCGGTCGGGGTAGCCGGTGCCGTCAAACCGCTCATGGTGGTGCCGGATCGCCGGGACGGCGTCGCCGAGGAAGCCGAGGCGGTCGATGATCCGCGCGCCCTCGTCCGCGTGGCGCTGCATCAACGCCCACTCCTCCTCCGTCAAGCTGGCCGACTTGAGCAGGATCGAGTCCGGGATCGCGAGCTTGCCGATGTCGTGGAAGAGCGCAGCATGGCCGAGCAGATCGAGCTCCGCCTGCGAGAGCCCGAGCTCGCGGCCGATCGCGAGCGCCAGCTGCTGGACGCGGCGCGAATGGCCCGCGGTGTAGGCGTCGCGGGCATCCACTGTCGCCGAGAGGCTCTCCATCGCTGCCGTCGACCGCTCCTTCAGGAGCCGGTTTGCCCCCTCGAGCGAGACGTTCTGCGTGTGGATCGTCTCTGCCGCCTGCCTCAGCTTCTGCGCGCTCCGGCGAGTGTGCACGAGGTACGCCTCCTGCGTCTTCCGCATCAGGAGGAGCGGCACGGCGAAGACGGCGAGGGCGTACAGCCCGGCGGCGTGGTAGCCGATCGCGATCACGCCGCCGATGAAGCCGTAGACGACGTAGTGCGGCGCGAGCCAGAGAAAGCGCTCGTGCCACACGCGCCACCAGCGCTCCCGGCCCTCGAGAGCGAGCGCCAGCGAGACGAACCCGGTGTTGACCGCGAAATAGGCCGCACCGGCGGCGAGCCCCGCCCCGACGGTGAGCAACTCGCCGACGCCGCCGTCGAAGCCGAATGTGAAGACCGCGGAGGCCGCGATCGACGACAGCGTGAGCGTGCCGACGTTGAAGAGCACGTGGTGGATGGCCGGCCGGAGCGCGCTCCACTGGACGATCGCGGTGGTGACCGCGAGCACCAGCGCGGCGCGCGGGCCGAAGAGCGCCGCACCCGCCAGCATGCCGACAGCGCTGACCGAGATCGAGCCGTCGTCGAGCTCGAGAGCGAGGGCCTCGCCGATGCCGACGAGCGCAACCACGGCGACCAAGCCGACAAGGTCGGTGGACCCGCCGAAGATGATTCCGAGGACGCCCGCCGTCACGCCCACCACGGACACGAGGCCGACGAGGAGGCCGAGGCGTGCAGACAGCTGGAGGAAGCGCGGGCCTATCGTCGTGTGGGCCGTGCGCCGCCGCTCCTGCTCCGGGAGCGCCTCGGGGACGCGTGGAAGCGGCTCCCGGTGCTCACCCTCGTCCGGCACGGCGACGAGGCGCTGCGTCCGGTCGGCCGGCATCAGCAATGGCTCCGAGCTGGCGCCGAGGACGCGGTTACGCCCCTGCAGCTTCGCCCGGTAGACAGCGAGGTCGGCCTGGTGGATGAGTGCGTTCGGGTCCTGCGCGTCCTTCGGGAAGCCGGCGACGCCGATCGAGACGGTCGCACGGATGGGCTCGCTCGAGGTCTCGACGTCATAGAGTTTCTCGGCGACCGCACTGCGGATGCGTTCCGCTATTTCCATCGCTTGCTTCGGCGGCGTCTCGGGGAGCAGGATCGAGAACTCCTCGCCGCCGAACCGCGCCGGGACGTCGTAGTGGCGCAGCTCCGCGCGGAAGACCTCCGCGATGCCCTTCAGCACCGCGTCCCCGGCGAGGTGGCCGTAGGTGTTGTTGATCTCGCGGAGCAAATCGAGGTCGGCCATGATCAGCGACAGCGGCCGCTCGAAGCGCTGCGCCCTGCCGAGCTCCTCCGACAGCGCCGAGGCGAAGTAGCGGGCATTGAAGAGCCCCGTCTTCGCGTCGACCCGCGCCTCCGCCTGCAGCTGCGGCACCGACAGCGCGCGGTGGATCAGCAGCAGCGGCGCGATCGCGAAGGGAACGAGCCAGGGATTGCCAATCCAGAAGGCGGCGAGGACGACTCCGAGGGCGGCGAAGACGAACTCGGTCGAGAGCGTCTGGTACGAGAACAGCTGCCGCATCGGGTGACCGTGGACGAGTCGGATCATGGGCGCGATCAACGCCGAGTTGAGCACGATGAGGACAATTGAGGCGGCCGTGCCCGCGAGCGCAAACCGCACATCTTGGCTCGCGATCACGCCGTCGGCGCCGAACACGAAGTTCGCCGCCCCCCACGCAGACATCGTCGCGATCGTGAAGACGAAGATGTTCGTCATCTGCACGTACCAGGTGGCGCGGCTGCGGAGCCACTCTGGTACGTGCTGGATCAGCGGGATCAACGCCAGCAGCGCGGGCTCGACGAGCAGCACGGCTGCGATCAGGAAGACGCCGGTCGTGTGGTAGCTCTTGTTGCCCGGCGTGCGCACGACGAAGAACTGCGCAACAGCGACGCTCGCGGCCAGGACCGCGAACTCGAGCCAGTCGTCGGTGGGGCGCTGGAGGTCGGCGAGGAACGGCGCCGTCACCGCGACCGCAGCCGCCGCAACGGTGAGGAAGTAGGCCAGTGCTCTCGGCGGCAGCTTGGTACTGCGCTCGGCACTGCCGGCGCACTCGCTCGGGATCGCGCTCACTCCGCTCCGCCTGTGCCCCTGCCCGTCATGCCGCCTGTCTCCTTCGATGCCGCAGAGAATCGAAAGCAGTCGACCGATGCACTCGGCCACTTCGGAGGGTATGCCGAGGGCACGTAGCGGGCATCCCCCGATCGAGGCACGACCCGGAGTTCCCTCGAAAGAGTGAGGGCGGCGCGCCCGCACCCCGCCCCCGCCCTCCGGATCCGTCCGCTACGGAAGCCGTTCGGCCGAAGGGACCACTGCCCCGGCAGCCGGCTCGACCGTGTCGGTCGGCGCCTCGGTCTCTGCCTTGACTTCGGCCTCGGCGTCGGCAGCTGCCGGCGCCGCCTCCGCCTCCGCTGCCGCCCGAGCTGCCGTCTCTTCAGGCGTCAGCAGGTCGGGGTCTTCCTCGGCCGCACCGGCCTCAGCAGCCGTCACCTCATATCCGTTCGGATCTCCGCCCGTCTCGCCGTCCGCGTTGTCCTCCCAGGAGACATCCGACCAGGAGACATCACTCCAGGAAACGTCCGACCAGGAGACATCGCTCCAGGAGACGGCGTCCCAGGAGACGTCCGACCAGGAGACATCGCTCCAGGAGACCGCGTCCCAGGAGACGTCGCTCCACGAGACGTCCGACCAAGAGACAGCGTCGAACACCGTCGACCCGTCTGCGACCCTGCGCAGGAACCGGTTGAGAGCCTTGTTCGGGTTCGGCGTATCGATCGTGGCGAGCACCGTCTGCACGGCGTTCACCTGGCCGACACCGCACGACCTCTGCGAGGACTGCGGGACCGCTCGCGCACGCCGCATCAGTGCGCTCTTGACCTGATCGGGCGTCCAGCTCGGGTTCCGCGCGAGCACCTGAGCCGCCAGGCCCGAGATCACAGGCGCCGCGAACGACGTACCGGAGAGCTGGAAGTAGCCGTTTTCGACCAGCCTGTCCGCCTTCTGTGCGGCCAACGTCGAGCCCATCGGGACCGGACCGACCATGTAGCGTCCAGGAGCGCAGATCTCCGGCTTCAGGAAACCGTCCGGAGTCCGCCCGTACGCCGACCAGGGTGCCCGTGAGTCATCCCACGTGCTGGAGGAGCCGCCGATGTCGACCGCGCCCACCGTGATCACGAAGGGATTGCTCGCAGGAGCGTAGGGAACGCCGCTCGGCCCGGTCGAGCTGCCGTAGTTCCCCGCAGCCGCCACGACGACGACACCCGAAAGCCACAACTTGCTGACCGCCACGTTGAGCGGATCGAGCCAGAAATGGTTCACGGCACCCGAGTGGAGCGAGAAGTTGGCGACGCGGATGTTGTACGCCGCCTTGTTCCGGTAGATCCACTCCGCCGCCGCGATCACGTCACTCGTCCTGCCGGCGCCGCTGTCGTCCATGACATCGAGCGAGACGAGGTCCGCGTTTGGGGCTGCACCCGCGTAGCCGGGGGCGCTCCCCGCCGCGATTCCCGAGACGAACGTCCCGTGACCACGCCCATCGCCGCCCGCGTTCGGTGAGGTCGAGCTGACGAAGCTGACCTGCCCTTTCACGCGCCCCTTGAAGTCCGCCCGCGAGGCGTCGATGCCCGAGTCGACAATTGCGATCGTCGCCGACTTGGCGCCCGTCCACAGCTTGTACGTACCGGTCTGGTACGTCCACAGCTGCGATGACGTCGGCGCGATCTCGGAGATGGCCGGGAGCAGCTCGTGCGGCCGAATTGCCGCGTCCTCGGTGACGATGAGCCCGCTGTACTTCTCGAGCTTCTCGAGATTCTTCGCGCGGATCCGACCTGCGAAGCCCCGGATGATGTCGAAGCGGCGCCCAAGCTTCTCGAGCTCGTGCTCTGCCCTCTTCGCATCGTTGTCCGACACGCTTTCGTCGGTCTGGACGATCACGGCGACGAGCTCGTCCGGATGGGCCTGCTGCTTCTCCTTCAGCTGCGCGGAGACGAATGTCGCCCCGGGAGTCACAACTTTTTCGTTCTTGCCGGGACCGCTGGCCGCGCCGGCCGCCAGAGGCACAGCGAGAGCGATGACGAGAACCGTCGTCACGAAGCCGCGACCACCCTTGCCCCAGAGGGCATTCGAGCGGTGCTCCCCGCCGCGGTTTCCGGAACCCCAGAGCGCGCTCTCGCGAACGTCGCCAGGGTTGCCGCGAGTATTCCTTCCCATCTTTCTCCTCTGTCCGCGCCGAGGCACGGGCCGCATGGAATCGCTCAGCCGGCTTGAAGCCGCCGCGCCAGCTGGTGGAACCGCGCAAAACGTATGCGCGGACCGGGGGTGCCTCCTCCCCCGTTCGGGGCACGGCCGCGCGAGTTCCCTCGATCGAGTGACCAGGGCGCCCGGGTACGCTCGGCGCTCATGGGCGCACGTCTTGCAGTCGAGTCGTTTGCCGCCCGCGCGGCTTCGAAGCTCTCGAGGGCCGCGGGGGCCGGCGGCGGCACGACCCTCCCCGGCAAGCTGCTCTGGAAGCTCGATCCGGGCGCGATCGACGCTCTCGCAGCGCAGCTGCCGCAGGGGGCGGCCGTGGTCTCCGCGACGAACGGCAAGACGACGACGACCGCGATGGTCGCGGAGATCCTCGAGCCGACGCGGAAGCTCGCCTGGAACAGCTCCGGCGCGAACCTCATCTCCGGAGTCGCTTCCACCCTGCTCGCCCAGCGAGATGCGGACTTTGGCCTGCTCGAGGTCGACGAGGGGGCGCTGCCGGAGGTCGTCCGGCGCGTGAAGCCGCGCGCGGTCTTGCTCGGCAACCTCTTCCGCGACCAGCTCGACCGCTACGGCGAGCTCGAGCACATCGCCGAGCGCTGGCGCGCGGCGACGGCGGCGCTGCCGGCCGAGACGGCGCTCGTGGTCAACGGCGACGACCCCCAGGTCGGCGACCTCGCACGCGAGCGCCCCGCCGCGATCGCCTACGGCATCGACGACACGCGCCACGCCCGTCCGGCGCTGCAGCACGCGGCCGATTCCCGCTACTGCGTCCGCTGCGGCCAGCCGTACGTGTTCGCGGCCGCGTACGTCGGCCATCTCGGCGACTACCGCTGCCCGGCGTGCGGACACGAGCGGCCGGAGCTCCAGGTCCGAGCGACGGAGATCGAGCTCGAAGGGCTCCATGCAGCCTCCTTTCAGCTCGAGACGCCGGCGGGCGCGACCCGCGTCCGACTGCCGCTGCCCGGGCTCTACAACGTCTACAACGCCCTCGGCGCCGCCGCGCTCGCACACACCCTCGGGGCGCCGCCGGAGGAGATTCGGCGCGGACTGGAGCGCTTCGGCGCCGCGTTCGGGCGCTTCGAGCGGATCCCGGCGGGCGACAGGACGGTTCTCATCCTCCTGATCAAGAACCCGGCGGGCGCGAACGAGGTCGTGCACACACTGCTCGAGGGCGGTGCTCCCTCTCTCCTCCTGGTCGCGCTGAACGACGCAATCGCGGACGGCAAGGACGTCTCGTGGATCTGGGACGTCGACTTCGAGCCGCTGCTGGAGCGCTCGAAAGGACTGATCGCCTCGGGCGACCGCGCGGCCGAGCTCGGCGTCCGCTGCATCTACGGCGGCCTGCCCGAGGAGGCGCTCGTCGTCGAGCCGTCGCTGGCGCGGGCGCTCGACCGAGGGCTCGCGCTCACGCCGCCCGGGGGCGAGCTCGTCGTTCTCCCCACCTACACGGCAATGCTCGAGCTGCAGCGTATCGTTGCCGACCGCGGCTGGTCGAAGCCGTACTGGGAGCGCGCGTGAGGATTCGTGTCGGGCACCTGTATCCGGAGTACCTGAACATCTACGCCGACCGCGGAAACATCGCGGTGTTCGCGCGGCGGGCGGCGCTGCGGGGCCACGAGCTCGAGGTGACGCCGGTCTCGATCGGCGACGATGTTCGCCCGGGCGACCACGACCTGCTCTACATCGGCGGCGGCCAGGACCGCGAGCAGGCGTTGATCGCGCCCGACCTCGTTTCGAAGAGCGCCGGAATCAAAGCCGCGGTCGACGACGGAGCCGCGCTGCTGGCCGTCTGCGGCGGCTATCAGCTCCTCGGCCGCGGCTACCGCGGCCGCCACGGCGACTCGATGCCGGGAATCGGGCTCTTCCCGCACGAGACGGTCGCCGGTGAACGGCGCATGATCGGCGACGTGCTGCTCGAGACTGAGCTCGTCCCCGGTGAGCGCCGGACGATCGCCGGCTTCGAGAACCACGCCGGCCGAACGCGGCTCGACCCTGGCGCCGAGCCGCTCGGTCGCGTCGTCGCCGGGTTCGGCAACGATGGTGAGTCCGGCTATGAAGGCGCACGCGTGGGCCGCGCGCTCGGGACGTACCTGCACGGGCCGCTCCTCCCGCGCAACCCCTGGCTTGCCGACTGGCTGCTCGCGCAGGCAATCGCACACGCAACGGGCCGGGAGGCGCCGATGCTCGAGCCGCTCCGGGACCGCCTCGAGGCGGAGGCGCACGCCGTCTCAGCGCAGCGTGCCCGAGACCGCGGTGGCCGCTTCTAGGATCGCCGCGGCGCTGCGCGCGACGTCCTCGCGTGTGGTGCGGAAGCTCGAGACAGAGATTCGCATCGCCGCCTGCCCGTGCCAGTCGGTGCCGCCGAGCCAGCACGTGCCGTCGTTCTGCACCAAGCGGACGACCTCGCGGGTCGTGTCGTCGTCGCCGAAGCGGACGAGGACCTGGTTGAGGACCACGTCATTCAGGATCTCGATGCCCGGCTGGTCGCCGAGCAGCTCCGCGAAGGTGCGCGCGTGGTCGCAGCAGCGTTCGACGAGCCCTGCGACGCCGCTGCGCCCCAGCGACCGGAGCGCCGCCCACACGGCGAAGCCGCGGGCGCGGCGAGACGATTCCGGTACCCAGTCCGCCGGGCTTCGGCCGTCCGCGCGCTGTAGGTAGCTGGCGGCGACCGCCATTGCCTCGCCGTGCGACTCCGGGTGGCGGCAGAAGACGAGGCCGCAGTCGTAGGGGACGTTCAGCCACTTGTGCGCGTCGGTGGCCCAGGAGTCGGCCCGGTCGGAGCCGTGCACGAGCTCCCGGAAGCGAGGGCTGGCGGCGGCCCAGAGCCCGAAAGCACCGTCGACGTGGAGCCAGGCGCCTGCGGCCTCACAGACGTCTGCGATTTCGGCGAGTGGGTCGAGCGCGCCCGTGTTCACGTTGCCGGCTTGGGCGCACACGATCAGGGGTCCGTCGGCTCCGGCCAGCGCCTCCCGCAACGCGTCCGCGCGCATCCGACCCTGCTCGTCCGCACGAATCAGCTCGAGCGTGGCACTCCCGAGCCCGAGCAGCCGCAGTGACCGGTCGATGGTGACGTGGCGCTCGGCGCCTGCGAGCACGCGGATCCGTGGCGCGCCGTGGAGCCCCTCGCTCGAGACGTCCCACCCCGCTCTCGCCAGCACGTGCTGCCTGGCCGCCGCCAGACCTGTTGTGTTCGCACCCTGTGCGCCGGTGACGAAGCCGCAGGCCACCCCCTCGGGCAGCCCCAGCAGTTCCGCGATCCAGCGCCCGCTCACTTCCTCCACGGCCGCCGCTGCCGGGGAGGTCACGACGGAGAAGGCGTTCTGGTCCCACGCGCTCGCCAGCCAGTCGGCGGCGACGGCTGCCGGCAGCGCGCTCCCGAAGACGAAGCCGAAGTACCGGCCGGTCTGCGAGCCGACGAGGCCGGGCTCGGCCGTCTCGATCAGCTCGGACACGACGTCGAGGTCGCCCTTCCCCTCGTCGGGCAGCGGGCCTCCCAGCGACTCGACGAGCTCGTAGTACGACGCCGCAGGCCCGACACGACGGTCGGCCAGCGTCGCATGGAAGCGAACCGCGGCGTCGGCGGTCAGCCCGAAGAGGTCAGGCACCTCGCTCACGAGGCGACTACGCCTGCGGTCGCCGCGGCAGCCGCCAAGATCGCCGCGGCCGACCGCTCGACGTCGTCCTCGCTCGTCCGCCAGTTCGAGACGGAGATTCGCATCGCCGCCTTCCCCTGCCAAACCGTCCCCGAGAGCCAGCAGGTGCCGTCCTCCTGAACGGCGGCGACGATCGCCCGCGTTCGCTCGTCGTCATCGCCGAAGCGGACGAGCACTTGGTTGAGCACCACGTCGTTCAGGATCTCGACGTCCGGCTGGCCGCCGAGCAGGCGGGCGAAGCGGCGCGCATGGTCGCAGGAGCGCTCGACCATGGCGACGACGCCGTCACGGCCGAGCGTGCGCATGGCGGCGTAGATCGGGAAGCCGCGCGCGCGTCGCGAGAATTCCGGGTTCCAGTCCATCGGGTCGCGGGCCGCGTGTGGGTCGACCTGCTCCAGATAACTCGCCTGCACCGACATCGCCGCCCGGTGTGCCTCACGATCGGCGCAGAAGGCGATCCCGGAGTCGTAGGGCACGTTGAGCCACTTGTGGGCGTCCGTGGCCCAGGAATCCGCGCGCTCGACGCCCGCGACCAGGTGGCGGAGACGCGGCGAGGCAGCAGCCCACAGGCCGAATGCGCCGTCGACGTGCAGCCAGGCGCCCGTCTCCTCGGCGGCGTCCGCGATCGCAGCGACGTCGTCGCACGAGCCGGTGTTCACGTTCCCCAGCTGCGCGCACACGATCGTCGGTCCCTCGGCCGCCGCGAGCGCGGCCGGCAGCAGGTCGACGCGCATGCGTCCTTGCTCGTCGGCCGAGACGGACTCGATCTGAGCGGTGCCGATGCCCAGGAAGCGGAGCGCACGGTCGATGGTCACGTGCCGCTCCTGACCGACGACGACACGGATCCGCGGAGCCTCCTGGAGCCCATCCCGCAGCAGATCCCAGCCCGCCCGCTCGAGAACCCGCTGCCGCGCCGCCGCGAGGGCCGTCACGTGCGCCATCTGGCAGCCGTTGACGAACCCGGCGGAGATGCCGCGCGGGAGCTGCATCAGCTCCTGCAGCCAGTCGAGCACGACCTCCTCGACGACGCCCGCGCTCGGCGTTGGCCCGATCAGGGCGGCGTTCTGGTCCCACACCGACGTCAGCCAGTCGGCCGCGACGGCGGCCGGCAGCGCGCCCCCGATGACGAAGCCAAAGAAGCGGCCGGACGGCATCGCCATGATTCCGGGCTCGGCCGCCTCGATCAGCTCCCCGATCACCTGGACATCGTCGAGGCCGCGCTCGGGCAACGAACCGCCAAGGGCCTCGCGCAGCTCCTCGATCGAGGCGCGGGTTCCGACCGGTCGCTCGTCCAGCGACCCGAGGAACTGGGTGGCGTAGTCGGCTGTGAGGCCGAGCAGGTCGTTCACGGCGTCCACAGCGCTCCAAGATAGACGGCCGGATCCCCGGACTGCCAGCGCTGCAGGAACCGCTGGATTGGCGGGTGGAGGACGGCGCCGTCGAGCTCGTCGAACCCGAACAGCCGGTGGCCGCGCACAGCCTCGTCGGTCGAGCTCACCTCCTCCAGAGAGCCCTCCACCCGGCCGGCGAAGATGATGTGGACGACATGCTTCGTCGTCAGGGTACGCGCCGGCGCAATCGAGTCGACGATCGCGATCGGACCCTCGAGCGGCGGGGCCTCGATCCCCACCTCCTCCCGGATCTCCCGCTGCAGCGCGTCCATCAGCGTCTCACCGGAGTGGACACCTCCACCCGGGAGGAGCCAGACGTGGCGGCCGCGCTTGTCGTGGCGGCAGAGCAGGATGCCCTCGCCCCAGCGCAGCAGCGCCGAGACGCGAATCCGCGGCTCCGCGCCCCTCATCATCCGTGGCGGCGAGTAGGGTTCAGAGGTGCGCTTCTCGGAGTACCAGACTCGCTCACGCGCGACTGCCGTCTACCCCGATGCCGGAAGCAACATCGTGTATCCCGCTCTCGGGCTCTGCGGAGAGGCGGGCGAGACGGCGGAGAAGGTCAAGAAGGCGATCCGCGATGACGGAGGGACCCTAACCGAGGAACGGCGCCGTGCCATCGCCGCCGAGCTGGGCGACGTGCTCTGGTACGTGGCGCAGCTCGCGACCGAGGCCGGACTCGACCTCGAGGAGCTCGCCGAGGCGAATCTGGAGAAGCTCGCCTCGCGCCAGCGCCGGAGCGTCCTTCACGGCTCCGGCGACACGCGCTAGGAGGCGAATCAGCCTCAGCCGCAGAGCGGCAAGCGCTGTCGGCCGAAGCGTCCTAGACCGCGCCGCGCTCCGCGTCGTTGCCCGCCTCGGCGACGAGGTACGAGGCGAACCGCCGCACCTCGCGCTGCGGCAGCCGGGCGCGCACGAGCACGCCCGCCTCCGTGTCCTTGCGCTCGTCGACCGGCGCACCAAGGGCGTAGAGCTCGGCGAGCTTTGCCCCTTCCTCGTACGGCAGGAGGAGCCGAACGTCCTCGAAGCGGTCGGCGAAGAGCTCCGCGATCCGCTCCTGCAGCGCCCGGAGGCCCTCGCCGGTCGCGGCCGAGATCTGGAGCGAGCCGGGGAAGCGGTTCGACAGCCGGCGGCGGCCGAGCGGGTCGACGCGGTCGATCTTGTTCAGGACGAGCTCGACGGGCACGTCGTCGGCCCCGATCTCGTGCAGGACGTTGTCGACGGCATCGATCATCTCCTCGAGCCGCTCGTCCGGCTCGGAGGCGTCGAGGACGTGCAGGACGAGGTCGGCGACGAGCGTCTCCTCGAGCGTCGAGGCGAACCCTTCGACCAGCTGCGTGGGCAGGCGGCGGATGAAGCCGACCGTGTCGGTGACGAGGTAGCGCTTGCCGTGGTGCTCGAATCCCCGCGTTGTCGGGTCGAGCGTCTCGAAGAGCCGATTCTCGACGCTCACTTCGGCGCCAGTGAGCGCGTTGAGCAGCGTCGACTTTCCGACGTTCGTGTAGCCGGCGAGCGCGACGGTGGGCGTGCCGCTCCCGGCGCGCTCCTTCCGCCGCGTCGTGCGGTGCTTGCCCACCTCCTTCAGCCGGCGGCGGAGCAGCGAGATCTTCCGGCGTGCTATCCGGCGGTCGGTTTCGAGCTGGGACTCACCGGGGCCGCGCGTGCCGACCCCGGCCCCCAGCGCGCCGGTGCCGCCGCCCAGGCGCTCGAGGTGCTGCCACATGCCGCGCATGCGCGGAAGGTTGTACTCGAGCTGCGCCAGCTCCACCTGCAGCTTTCCCTCCGCGCTCGTCGCGTGCTGGGCGAAGATGTCGAGGATCAGCTGCGTGCGGTCGACGACGCGCGCCGTGAGTGCGTTCTCGAGCGAGCGCTGCTGCGCCGGCTCGAGCTCGTCGTCGACGAGGAGCACCTCCGCCTGCGCCTCCTCGTACGCCTGCTTCAGCTCGTCCAGCTTCCCCTTGCCGATGTACGTGCGTGGGTCGGGGTTCGCCCGCTGCTGCACGAGCTCCGCGACCGGCTCGACTCCCGCGGTGCGGGCGAGCTCGCGCAGCTCGCCGAGCTCGTCCTCGGCGTCGGCGGAACGCGGGAGCACGGCGAGGACGAGCCCGCGCTCGGGCTCGACGCCCGGGCTGGGAGTCTGGCGCGCCGTCACGGGAGGGATTGTGCCACGCTTGCGCGCAATGTCCGATCTGGCGACCCGGCTGGCCGAGCGCACGCTCGAGCTCGTGAACATCCCCTCGGAGAGCCGGCACGAGGCGGAGATCGCGGCTCACGTCCGCTCGCTCGTGCCGCCGATGTTCGAACCGGAGTACGAGGCCGAGGACGCATTCGTCTGGGCCTCCGCGCGGCGCGAGGGCCGGCCGCTCGTCGTCCTCGCCGGGCACTACGACACCGTCCCCGCGCAGGGCAACGTCGCCGGCCGGATCGAGGTCGGCCACGTCGTCGGCCTCGGTGCGAGTGACATGAAGGGTGGGCTGGCGGTGATGCTCGAACTGGCACGAGCGCTCGACGCCGAGGGAAGCGAGCCGGAGGTCGACATCGCCCTGCTCGCGTTCGGCAAAGAGGAGCTGCCGGCCGAGTTCAGCCCCCTCCCCGCCCTCTTCGACAGGTCCCTGGTCGTGCACGAGGCGGCGCTCGCAATCTTGCTCGAGCCGACGGACTGCACGATCCAGGCGGGCTGCCTCGGGAACCTGAACGCACGGATCACCTTCCACGGCGTCAGCGGCCACTCCGCCAGGCCGTGGACGGCTCAGAACGCGATCGAGAAGGCGCTCGACGGGCTGCGGCCGTACGCGGCGATCGAGCCGCGTCCGGTCGAGATCGGGGGGTTGACGTTCACCGAGGTCGCGAGCGTGACGCAGATCGAGGGCGGTATCGCGACAAATGTGATCCCGGATCGCGTTGAAGCAAACGTGAACTTCCGCTACGCGCCCGACCGCTCGCCCGCCGCCGCGGACGCCTATTTGCGCAGCCTGCTCCCCGAGGGGGCGAGCTACGAGCACATGGGCGACTCCCCTCCGGCGCGCGTCGTCACCGACTCCTCGCTCGTGCAGCGTCTTCGAGCCGCAGGCAACCTCGAGCTCGAGCCGAAGCAAGCATGGACGAACGTCGCCGACTTCACCACGCGCGGCATCGACGCCGTCAACTTCGGCCCCGGGGCGACGCGATACGCGCACCGGCGCGACGAGCGGGTCGAGATCGCCGCGCTCGAGCAGGCGTACGCGACCCTCTGGCGCTTCGTCACGGGTACGGTCTGAGCGTGCCCGTCTCGCCCATCCTCGACCAGCAGACGACCTACCCGTTCGTGCGTCTGGCCGACGCGGCGGCGCGCGTCCGTGCGCGCGGGATCGAGGTGATCGACTTCGGCACCGGTGACCCGGGCGAGCCGACGGACCCGCGGATCCGCCAGGCGCTGGTCGAGGGCCTCCGCGACCGAATCGGGTATCCGGCCGCCGTTGGGTTGCCCGAGCTCCGTGAGGCGATTGCGGCCTGGGCCGGGCGGCGCTTCGGCACCTCGCTCGACCCGGACACGGAGATCATCCCGACGCTCGGGAGCAAAGAGGCGATCTTTGCGTTCGCGCTCGTGGTGGTGGACGCCGACGGCGCGCGAGACACGGTCGCGTACACGGATCCGGGCTACCCCGTCTACGAGCGCGGCGCTCTCTTCGCACACGCGCGGCCCCTGGCGGTGCCGCTGCAGGAGTCGAACGGGTTCCTGCCCGACCTGGAGGCGATCGACGAGGAGACGTGGAGCCGGCTCGCCGTCTTCTGGGTCAACTACCCGAACAACCCGACCGCGGCGACTGCGCCGCTCTCGTTCTACGAGCAGCTGGCGGCGCTGGCGCGCGAGCACGGCTTCGTCGTCGCCTCGGACGAGGCCTACACGGAGCTGTGGTTCGAGGAGCCCCCGGCTTCCGCGCTACAACTCGCCGATCGGACGAACGTCGTTGCCTTCAACACGCTCTCGAAGCGCTCGTCGATGACGGGCTACCGCAGCGGCTTCGCGGCCGGCGACCCGACCCTGATCCAGGCGCTGAAGGCGTTCCGGCCCACCGTCGGCACGGCGCCGCAGGAGTTCGTCCAGCGCGCGTCCGTTGTCGCCTGGGGCGACGAGGAGCACGTCGAGGAGACACGGGCGCGTTATGGGCGTAAGCGTGCGCGCCTCCTCGACCTCTTCGAGCGCAAGGGCATCCGCGTACCCGGGCGCGAGGCGACGATGTACCTCTGGGCGGCCGTGCCGGACGGCGCATCGTCGGAGGCGTTCGCGGAGCACTTGCTCGAGCACGGCGTTCTGATCACGCCCGGCTCGTACCTCGGCGCCGCCGGCGAAGGCTACGTCCGCGTCGCGCTCGTGCCCTCGGAGGAGGAGTGCGCCCGCGCGGTCCAGATCCTCGACCGCGTGCTGTGACCCCGGAGCGCGCGCTCGAGATCGTTGCGGCACTCGACAGGGGGGAACGGCGGGTGGCGTCGCCCGGCGGCGACGGCTGGGTTGTCGACGTCGAGGCGAAGGAGGCGATTCTCGAGTACTTCCGCTTGCGGAAGGTCGAGCCGATGACCATCGGCCCCTTCGCGTTCCAGGACAAGATCCCGCTGAAGCAGCCGCCGGACGGGGTTCGGATCGTCCCGCCCGGTGTCGCTCGCTACGGCTCGTATCTCGCGGAGGGAGTGGTGCTGATGCCCGGCTACGTCAACATCGGCGCCTGGGTAGGCCCGCGGACGATGGTGGACACGTGGGCGACCGTGGGCTCCTGTGCCCAAATCGGCGCCGACGTGCACCTCGCCGGCGGCGTCGGCATCGGCGGCGTGCTCGAGCCGCCGAACGCGACGCCGGTGATCGTCGAGGACGGCGCCTTTCTCGGCTCGCGCTGCATCGTCACCGAAGGCGTCCGCATCGGCGCCGGCGCAATCCTGTCTGCGAACGTCTCCTTGACCGCGAGCGTTCCGGTGATCGACGTCACCGGCGAGGAGCCGGTCGAGCACCGCGGCTTCGTGCCGCCGCGCGCGGTCGTCGTGCCGGGAACGCGGCCGAAGGATTTCCCGGCCGGGACGTACCAGGTCGACTGCGCCCTGATCATCGGCTGGCGCAAGGATTCGCACGACGAGCGACTGAGCCTGAACGAGACGCTGCGGGAGTTCGAGCTTGCCGTCTAGAAGGGTTTGGCGGCACGGCGCCCGGCGGCTCAGCCGCTGTTTCTCCGAATGCGCCTAGCGCAGTTCCCCCTCGCAGATCTGCTCGGCCGGGCCGATCAGCGTGACCCGTGCGTCGTCGTCGAGCTCCACGCGCAGGTCGCCGCCGGGCATCTGGACGGTGACCGGCGACTCGCACCAGCCGTTCGTGACCGCAGCCGACGCCGCCGCGACCGCGCTCGAGCCGGAGGCGCTCGTCTCGCCGGCACCCCGCTCCCAGACGAGCACTCGCAACCTCGTTCGTCCTTCCATGCGGACGAGCTGGACGTTGGTGCGCTCCGGGAAGCGCTCGTGCCGCTCGATCTGCGGGCCGAGGCGCAGCAGGTCTTCGCGCTCCGCTTCAAGCCGGACGACGGCATGCGGGTTCCCGACCGAGACGGGCGTCAGCTCGATCCGCTCGCCGCCGACGATGATCGTCTCCATCTCCCCCACCTCGACGTCCCCGATGCCCATCGCCACCGTGCCGTCGTCCCGAATCGCGGCTTGATAGGAGCGTCCGCCGACCTCGATCGTCACCCGCGAGGTTCTGGCGCGGGCTGCGAGCCACGCCGCGGCGATCCGGCTGCCGTTGCCGGAGAACTCGGCCAGGGACCCGTCCGGATTCCAGATCACGATCTCAGCGGCGGCGCCGTTCGCCGAGACGACCTCGACGACGCCGTCGGAGCCGACGCCGTAGCGGATGTCACAGAGCCGCCGTGCGACGTCAGGCTCCATCCGCTCGTCCACGACGAGGTAGCTGTTACCGAGCGCGTGCCACTTCGAGAATCTCATCCGCCACCTCTCCCGCCGGCCGCTCGGCATCGATCATGACGATGCCGGGGATCCGGCGCATCCACTTGCGCTGGTAGGCCGCGAAGCGATTGGTGTCACGCACGAGCTGGTCGACCGCCTCCTCGCGCGGCAGGGTGCGGACAGCCTCCAGCCCGAGCACCTGCGGAACGACCTCGCCGGCAGCCCGCACCTCCTCCTGCACGCCCTGCTCGAACATCGTTTCCGCCCTGGCACGGATCCGCGCGGCG
>Ga0126307_10001238_pt1 | contig 16799 bp, 18 predicted proteins | sample Plot28_FD_89955 | JGI IMG/M metagenome (GOLD analysis project Ga0126307, IMG submission 89955) | Serpentine soil microbial communities from UC McLaughlin Reserve, CA, USA - Plot28 | ecosystem: Environmental > Terrestrial > Soil > Grasslands | place: USA: UC McLaughlin Reserve, Lake County... | reverse complement strand
GGCTCGGCCTCGTAGACGACGAACACGCGAACCATTCGCACCTCTCTCTCGGGGACGGCGCGGAGCGTATAGCTTGGCCCCGTGTCGAGCGGCACCGGCCTGGCGGTGGCGGTGACCCTGACAGCCGGGCTCGCGGGCGGCGTCCAGGCCGCCGTGATGGGCGAGCTGGGCGAGCGGGTCGGCGTGGTGCCCGCGCTCGCGTTCGCGACGCTCGTGTCGATGCTCCTCGCCGTCGCGATCCTGATCGTCTGGGAGCGCAGCTTCGCCGGCATCCGGGCCGCGCTCGACGAGCCGGTGTGGCTCTGGGTGGGCGGGCTGATGGGCCTCTACATCGTCCTCGCGATCACGATCGCGAGCCCGAGGATCGGCGTCGCCGCGACGATCGGATTCGTGATCGCCGGCAACCTCGTGATGGCGGCCGCGATCGACCGGTGGGGGCTGCTCGGGCAGGACGCGATCGCGATCACGTGGCATCGCCTGCTCGGGCTGGCGCTCCTGGCGGCGGGCTCCGCGCTCACGCTTCGGACGTGATCGTTCGACGCGCGGCACGCGCGATCGTCCTCGACCCACGGGATCGGATCCTGCTCGTCCTCTTCCGCAGCCCCGAGACCGGCGAGGAGTGGTGGGCGACGCCGGGCGGCGGCCTCGAGCCCGACGAGCCGCCGGAAGTGGGTCTGCGTCGCGAGCTGGCCGAGGAGACCGGGCTGGAGGATGGCGAGTTCGGCCGCGTCGTCTGGGAACGACGCCACTCGTTCCGCTGGGCGGGCGAGACCATCGACCAGAGCGAGACCTACGTGGTCATCCGCGTGCCCGAGTTCGAGCCGAAGCCGCAGTTCACGCCGGAGGAACTCCTACGTGAAGGCGTTCACGACGTGCGCTGGTGGACGTTGGACGAGCTCGCTGCGTCCGACGCTAACTTCGCCCCCACGCGTATCGTCGGTTTCCTACGACAACTGCTCGAACAGGGCCCACCGTCGGCGCCTATCGACGTCGGCGTCTGACGCCCTCGGAAGGAGGAGGCATGGCAGGCAAGGTCGTACACGTCGAGCTCCCCGCGCAGGACTCGAGTCAGGCGAAGGAGTTCTACGGCGCGCTGTTCGGCTGGCAGTTCCAGAGCTTCGAGGATCAGGACTACCACATGACGCGAACCGACGAACAGCAGGGGGCCGCGGTCTCCGGCGGCGACTCGGGCTCCAACCCGGTCGTCTACTTCGACACCGACGACATCGACGCGTCGATCTCGAAGGTCAAGGAGCTCGGCGGCTCGGCCGAACAGAAGATGCCGGTTCCGGGCATGGGCTGGTTCGTGGCCTGCAAGGACAACCAGGGCACCTCGTTCAGCCTCTGGCAGGGAGACGAGTCGGCGCAGATGCCGGAGGGGATGGGCGGTTAGGCGCGAGGCTTCTGGTCGACGCGGTGGATCCACGTCTCCAGGCGCGGGAAGCGGCCGTCGAGCCGCTGGTGCTCGACCAGGATCCGGTGGAAGAGCTCGTCGTCCGCCGGGTCGTAGAGCACGGCGTATTTCAGGAACGGAAATGCGATGCAATCGGCGACGCCGAAGTCGCCGAACAGGTAGTCACGTCCGTCCAGTAGCGACTCGAAGCGGCCGAGCGCTCCGGCGATCTCCTCGCCGAGGCGCTCGGTCGTCTCGCGGTCCGGTTCCGGCTTCGTCAGCTCGGCCTCGAGCTCGTTCGGCGGGCGCTTCCAGACATGGTTGAACCACTCGACGAAGATTTCTACCTCGCCGCGCCGCGCCGGCTCGCGTGGGTAGAGCGGCGGGTTCGGCTGCAGCCGCTCGAGCTCCTCGATGATCGCGGTCGAATCCGCGATCACGCGGCTGTCGAGCTCGAGCACGGGGACGAGCGGCTGCCCGGTCAGGCGCTCGACGTCCGAGCGGTCGGACGGGTCGACGTCGACCCAGTCCGCCGCCAGGCCCTTGTGTCCGAGCGCGAGCGCGACCCGCTCGACGTTCGTCGAGAACGGGATCCGCCAGATCCTCAAAGGCCGGCCAGCTCGTCTGGCTTCACCGGGACGCGGGTGAGCTCGTGGCCGGTCGCGTCGCGCAGCGCTGACATCACGGCTGCCGTGGAGACGACGGTCGGCGGCTCGCCGACGCCCTTGACGCCGTACGGCGCGTCCGGCTCCGGGTCCTCGACGAGCACCGACTCGACCGGCGGCATGTCGAGCGCCGTCGGGATCAGGTAGTCGGTGAAGCTGGCGTTCGTGATCAGGCCGCCCCGGGTCTGGATCTCCTCCATCAGCGCGAGGCCGATGCCCTGCGCTGTGCCGCCCTCGATCTGGCCCTCGACCGCTTTCGGGTTGACGGCGCGGCCGACGTCCTGAGCCGTTCCGATCCACACGACTCGCGTCAACCCGAGGTCGACGTCCACCTCGGCGACCACGCGCATCGCGGCGCAGGCGAACGCGACGTGCGAGCGTTCGCCGGTCGTCTGACCGGTCTCCGGGTCGAGCGGGTAGGTGCGCGGATGCCGGTACTCGCGCTCGACGTCGACCTCGGCGCCGCCGTTTGCGTTGCGCTCCTCCATTGCGGCGCGGCACGCCGTCTGGACTGCGCCGGCAGCCATCCACGTCATGCGGGACGCCGACGCCGAGCCCGCAGAGCCTACGGTCGCGGTCGTGTGCGAGGCAAGGACGACATCGTCCGTGCCGAGCTCCTCGCGGGCCACCTGCAAGAGGACGTTGGTCACGCCCTGGCCGACCTCGGCGGCGGCGCAGTGGATCTCGGCACCGCCGTCGGCGCGCAGGGTGACACGCGCCGTGCAGTAGTCGTCGAAGCCCTCGGAGTAGCAGATGTTCTTGAAGCCGAGCGCGAAGCCCACGCCGCGCTTGACCCCGTCGCCGCGCGTGGTGTTGCCGGCGCCGCCGGGCAGCCGGATAGCGTCTCGCGGCAGCGGCTCCGGGTCGGGGATCGGGAGTTCCGCGGCCTTCCTGATGACCTCGGAGACCGGCAGCGAGCCGGTCACCGTCTGGCCGGTCGGAAGCTTGTCGCCGAGCCCGAGGGCGTTGCGGAGCCGCAGCTCGACGGGATCGATTCCGAGCGCGTCGGCGAGCTTGTCCATCTGCGCCTCCGCGGCAAAGCACGTCTGAACCGCTCCGAAGCCCCGCATGGCGCCGCAGGGCGGGTTGTTCGTGTACACGCAAGTGCCCTCGAGGAGCGCGTTGTCGACGGCGTACGGCCCGATCGCGAACGAGCACGCGTTCGAGATCACCGCCGTCGAGCTCGAGGCGTAGGCGCCGCCGTCGATCAGAATCTTCAGGCGGACGTTAACGAGCTTTCCGTCGGCGTTCGCGCGGTGCTCGTACCAGATTCGCGCCGGGTGCCGGTGAACGTGCCCGTAGAACGATTCTTCCCGCGTGTAGACGATCTTCACCGGGCGGCTGGTGTGCAGCGCGAGCATGGCGCCGTGGATCTGCATGGACAGGTCCTCGCGGCCCCCGAAGGCGCCGCCGACTCCGGCGAGATGGATCCGCACCTGCTCCTTTTCGAGCCCGAGGCACGGCGCGACCTGATCGCGGTCGACGTGCAGCCACTGCGTCGCCACGTAGACGTCGACGCCGCCCTCCCCGTCAGGGACGGCCAAGCCCGACTCGGGGCCGAGGAACGCCTGGTCCTGGATGCCGACCTCGTAGTAGCCCTCGACGGCGACCTCGCCCCTCGCGTCCGGGTCGCCGTGGCGGATCGTGATCGAGCGGACGACGTTGGGCCGTGGGTCGTCCTTGTAGCCGTGGCCCTCCGTCCAGCGTTGCGGGTGGATCGGCTCTTGCTCGGTCGCGAGCTCGGAGTCGACGACCGGCTCGAGCGGCTCGAACTCGACCTTGATCCGCGCGGCCGCACGCCGGGCCTGCTCGGGATGCTCTGCTGCCACGAGCGCGATCGGCTCGCCGTAGTAGCGCACGCGCTCGAAGGCGAGCACGGGCTGGTCGGCGAACTCGAGGCCGTAGCGCTTCTCACCCGGAACGTCGGCGTGAGTCAGCACGGCGTGGACGCCGGGCATCGCAACCGCCTCGGAGATGTCGATCTCCGTGATCAGTGCATGCGCGTGCGGGCTGCGCAGCGTGTGGCCCCAGAGCATCCCGGCTGCGTGCAGGTCGCTCGAGTACGCGAACTCGCCCGTCACCTTGGGGATGCTGTCGGCGCGCTTGACGCTCTCGCCTACACGCCCGAGCTCGAGCCGGCGGGTGGTGGTCCGCGTCGTGGTGGTGCTCAAGCGGACCTCCGTGGCGACCCGACACCCACGCCCCCACCCTTGGGTGGGGATTGGGCATCCACCCTCGACCCGCAGCCGACGGTATCGACTCGCGACGCACGGGTCTGCCAACGGGATGCACCGCCTGTGTGACGATTCTTCCCCAGGGTCGTCACGCGCCACCCGCAGCGAGTCGCACCGCGTCGAAGATCTTCGCGTAGCCCGTGCAGCGACAGAGGTTCCCCGAGAGCGCCTCGCGGATCTCGTAGTCGCTCGGCTCGGGGTTGTGCGCGAGCAGGTCAGCGGTCGCGACCACGAGCCCGGGCGTGCAGAACCCGCACTGCACGGCGCCCGCCTCGACGAACGCCTCCTGGACGCGATGGAGCAGGCCGTTCTCGGCCAGCCCCTCGACCGTCACGACCTCATGCCCGTCGGCCTGCGCCGCGAGGACGAGACAGGCGCAGACGAGCGCGCCGTCGAGCAGCACCGAGCACGACCCGCACTCGCCCTGCTCGCAGGCGTTCTTCGACCCGGGCAGCTCGAGCCGCTCGCGCAGCGCATAGAGCAGGCTCTCGCCGGGCCAGACCTCCGTCTCGCGGTCCTCGCCGTTCACCCGCAGCGAGACCTTCACGCCGTGCACCTCTCCAACGCGCGCTGAGCCAGGACGCGAAGTGCGTGCCGCCGGTACCGGGCCGAACCCCGGACGTCGTCGATCGGAGACGCCGCCTCGGCCACCCGCTCCGCGAACGACTCCCGCTCGCCGATCGGGGCCGTCACGAGAGCCGCCACCGGCCCGGCCGACCCGAAGGCAGCGCGAAGCTCGCCGTCCTCGCGGTCCACGGCGACCGCCAGCGAGCAGACTGCGATCACCATCGCGTTTCGCGGCCCGATCTTCATGAAGGTCTGCCGCGCCCCGCTCGGCCGCACCCACACCGCCGCGATCAGCTCGTCATCGGCGAGCGCGTTCCGCTTCGGGCCGACAAGGAACTCGGCAAGGGGCATGACCCGGACTCCGCGCGCGCTCGCGAGCTCGACGTCCGCGCTCTCCACGAGCAGCGGCGGCAGGGCGTCGCCCGCAGGCGACGCGGTCCCGAGGTTCCCTCCAATCGTCCCTCGGTTGCGAATCTGCGGCGAACCGACAGTCCGCGAAGCCTCTGCCAACGCAGGCAGCGCCGACGCGAGCTCGCCGCGCATCGCCTCGGCATAGGTCAGGGACGCACCGAGCCGAAGAGCGCCGTTCTCGCGTGACCAGCCTTTGAGCTCCGCGACCTCGTTGAGGTTCAACAGCGCTGGCGGCCGCAGCCGATCGAAGTTGATCGAGACCATCACGTCGGTCCCGCCCTCGATCGGGAACGCGTCGGGCCGCTCGGCCTTGAGGCGCAGCGCTTCGTCGAACGTCTTCGGGGTCAGGACGTCCATGCGAGGGAGCGTAGTAGCTTTCGCCTGCATGACGGACCTTTCGCGCCGCCTCGCCGTCGCGCGCGGGGACGAGCCCGCCGACACGGTCGTCCGCGGCGGCCGCGTGCTCTCCGTCTTCACGCGAGAGTGGCTCGAAGGCGACGTCGCGATCTGTGACGGCTACGTCGCCGGGATCGGGGACTACGACGGCGAGGAGGTCGTCGACGCCGGCGGCCGCTGGATCGTCCCCGGCTTCGTCGACGCGCACCTCCACCTCGAATCCCCAAAGCTGCTCCCGGACGAGTTCGCCCGACTGGTCCTGCCGCTCGGCACCACAACCGTCGTCGCGGACCCGCACGAGATCGCGAACGTGCTCGGGACCGACGGCGTCCACTGGCTGCTCGACAGCTGCGCCGACCTCCCGCTCGACGTCTTCTTCATGGCGTCGTCGTGCGTGCCCGCGTCGGAGTTCGAATCTCCTCGGCGTCCCCTGTCGACCGGCGATCTCGAGGCGCTCATGCGACGCCGGCGCGTGATCGGCCTCGCCGAGATGATGAACTTCCCCGGCGTCGTTTCCGGGTTCGCGAGCGAGCTCGCGAAGCTGGAGCTCGACGGTGCTGCCCACGTCGACGGGCACGCGCCGAGCCTGCTCGGCAAGAGCCTCAACGCGTACGCCTCCGCCGGGATCCGCTCGGACCACGAGGCGCGCACGGTCGAGGAGGGCCGCGAGCGCCTGCAGGCGGGCATGTGGCTCCTGATCCGCGAGGCATCGGGGGCGCGCAACCTCCGCGACCTGCTACCGCTCGTGAAGGAGTACGGGCCGGGACGGATCGCGTTCTGCACCGACGACCGCGAGCCCGAGCACATTGCCGACGAGGGCCACGTCAACTCGATGGTGCGCACCGCCGTCGCCGAGGGGATCGCGGCCGAGGACGCCGTGATCATGGCGTCGCTCAACCCGGCGGTCTGGCACGGCCTGAACGAGATCGGCGCCGTCGCACCCGGCTACCAGGCGGACCTGCTCGTCCTCGACGACCTCGAGAGCTTCGTGCCCGAGCTCGTGCTCAAGCGCGGAAAGCCGGTCGCCGAGATCCCGCGACCCGAGGTGCCGGAGTGGGTGAAGCACACCGTGCGCATCCGCGCGGTCGCCTCGAACCACTTCGCGATTCCGTGGGACGGCGGCCGTGCGCACGTGATCGGAGTCGTTCCCGACCAGATCGTGACCGAGTCGCTGATCGAGGAGCCGAGCACGATCGACGGGCTCGCGGTCGCGGATTCCGAGAAGGACCTGGCCAAGATCGCCGTGCTCGAACGCCATCTCGGCACCGGCCGGATCGGGCTCGGCTTCGTGCGCGGCTTCGGGCTCAAGAGCGGCGCGCTCGCCTCGACCGTCGCCCACGACGCGCACAACATCGTCGTGGTCGGCATGAACGACCACGACATGGCTCGTGCCGTCGTCCGCCTGTCCGAAACGGGCGGCGGTGTCGTGGTGACGGAGGGCCGGGGCGTCCGCGCGGAGTTGCCTCTGCAGGTGGCAGGCCTGCTCTCGACCGCGCGCCTCGACGAGGTGCTCCAGCGCAGCCGCGCCTGCGTGGAGGCGGCGCGCAACCTCGGCTGCGAGCTCCACTCGCCCTTCCAGACGATGGCGTTCCTCGCCCTCTCGGTGATCCCCAGCCTCAAGATCACCGACCGCGGCCTGGTCGACGTCGACCGGTTCGAGCTCGTTTCCCTGGAAGCGTGAGAGCCCTCTACACGAATGCCTACGTCGTCGTGGGCGACGAGGCAGGCACCGAGCACGACGGCGGCTGGCTGCTCGTCGAGGACGGCTTCGTCGCGGAGACCGGCGCCGGCCAGGAGCCGGCCGCCGACGAGACGGTCGACCTGGGCGGGGCGCTCGTCACCCCCGGGCTCGTCAACACCCACCATCATCTGTACCAGACCCTCACGCGCGCGCGGGCGCAGGAGGCCGACCTGTTCACGTGGCTGAAGACGCTATATCCGGTCTGGGCCGGCATCGACGCCGAGTCGGAACACGCAGCCGCCCGTACCGGCCTGGCCGAGCTCATGCTCTCGGGCTGCACCACGGTCTTCGACCACCACTATCTGTTCCCGCCGGGCGTGGACGGGCTGCTCGAAGCGGAGATCCAGGCCGCTCGGGAGTTGGGGGTGCGGATCGTTGCCTCCCGCGGGTCGATGGACCTCGGCGAGTCGCGCGGCGGCCTCCCGCCCGACCACGTGATCGAGACGACCGACGGCGCCCTCGCGGAGACCGAGGCGGCCGCCCGGCTGCACGAGAGCGGCCCCGGAGCGCGCGTCCAGATCGTCGTCGCTCCCTGCTCGCCCTTCTCTGTCACCACCGAGCTCATGCGCGAGTCCGCCGAGTTGGCGCGACGGCTCGGCCTGCGCCTGCACACGCACCTCGCCGAGACGATCGAGGAGGACGCGTACTGCCTCGAGCTCTACGACTGCCGCCCCGTCGAGTACCTCGAGCGGATGGGCTGGCTGGCGGAGGAGGTCTGGTGCGCGCACTGCGTCCACCTGTCCGGCGAGGACATCACCTCTTTCGGCGACGCAGGTGTCGGCGTCGCCCACTGCCCCACCTCGAACCTCCGCCTCGGCGCCGGCGTCGCGCCGGTGCGCGAGCTCGTGGACGCGCGGGTTCGCGTGGGCCTCGGCGTCGACGGCTCGGCCTCGAACGAACGCAGCGACCTGCTCTTCGAGGTCAAGCAGGCGCTCCTCGTCGCGCGCGGGCGCGGCGGGCCGGCGGCGATGACGGCGCGCGAGGCGCTCCGCCTCGGCACGCGGGGCGGCGCCGGCGTGCTCAGACGCGACGACATCGGCTCGCTGGAGCGCGGCAAGTGCGCCGACTTCGCCGTCTGGCGAACGGACGGGCTCGAGTTCGGCGGCGCGGACGACCCGGTCGCCGCCCTCGTCCTGAGCGCGCCGCATCGCGTCGACCGACTCTACGTCGGCGGCGAGGAGGTCGTCACCGACGGGCGCCTGGTCAACGCGGACGAGGAGGAGATCGCGCGGGAACACCGCGTCCAGGCGCGAAGATTGTGGAAGCGGTGACCGCCTCACTCTCGACGCACGTCCTCGACACCGGCCGCGGGCAGCCGGCCGCCGACGTCCGCGTGGAGCTCTCGCGCGCAGGCACGCCGCTCGCGTCCGACACCACAGATTCGGACGGCCGCGTCAGCGAGCTCGCCCGCGACCTCGAGCCGGGTGCCTACACGCTCGTCTTCCATCCGCCGTCACCGTTCTTCCGCCGCGTCGAGCTCGAGGTAGAGCTCGAGGACGGCCACTACCACGTGCCTCTGCTCGTCTCGCCCTACTCGTGCGCGAGCTACCGCGGCAGCTGAGCGTCGACGAGCTCGCGGAGCTCTTCGAGGGGCGCACCCGACTCGTGGAGCTGCTCGCGGAGCTCGAGGATCCGCTCGGGCAAGCGCGTCGTGTGGCATTGCAGGACCTGACCCCCAACGAGCGGCTCGAGGTCCTCGACGCGCACCCCGCCATCGGCGCGAAGAAGCTCTCCGCCCGGTCGGCGGCCGAGCAGGGCGCCGACGCCGACCCAGAGATGCTCGCCGAGCTCGAGCGCCTCAATCGCGAGTACGAGGAGCGGCACGGCTTCCGGTTCGTCGTCTTCGTCGACCGCCGGCCGAAGGCCGAGATCCTCGAGGTGCTGCGCTCGCGGATCGACAACCCGACGGAGCAGGAGCTCGATACGGCGCTCGGGGAGCTGGTCGCGATCGCCCAGGACCGCTGGCGGCGCGGATGATCCTCGGTCTCGACGCCTACCTCACCGACTGGCTGAACCTCGTCATCCGGTGGACGCACGTGATCGCGGGCATCGCGTGGATCGGCGCCTCGATCTACTTCGTCTTCCTCGACACGTCGCTCGAGCGCCCGCGCGAGCCGGGCGACGCCGCGAAGGGCGTCCACGGCGAGCTCTGGTCCGTGCACGGCGGCGGCTTCTACCACGTCCAGAAGTACCTCACGTCGCCCGCCCGCCTCCCCGAGCCGCTCCACTGGTTCAAATGGGAGGCGTACTGGACATGGATCTCCGGCTTCTCCCTGCTCGTCGTCCTCTACTACTTCAACGCCGAGACGTACCTGATCGACCCGTCCGTCGCGGACCTGTCGAAGGGCGCTGCGATCGCAATCTCGCTCTCGGGGCTCGTGCTCGCGTGGGTGGTCTACGACCTGCTCTGCCGCGCGATCAAGAGCGATCTCGTCGTCGGGGCGGCAGGCGTCGGCCTGACGGCCGTGGCTGCCTGGGCAGCAACCGAGCTCTTCAGCGGCCGCGGCGCGTTCATCCAGGTCGGCGCGATGCTCGGGACGGTCATGGTCGCGAGCGTCCTGTTCGTGATCATCCCAGCCCACTGGGAGCTCATTCGCGCCAAGGAGCAGCAGCGGCCGCCGCGGATCGAGCTGGGCGTCGAGGCGAAAAGACGCTCGGTGCACAACACGTACCTCGCGCTACCCGTCGTGCTGACGATGATCTCGAACCACTTCCCGTTCCTGTACGCCGACGAGTACGCCTGGCTCGTCCTCGTGGCGCTGATGCTGATCGGCGCCTGGGTGCGGCACTTCTTCGTCCTGCGACGGCGGGGCCGGACCGTCCTGTGGATTCCCGCAGCCGCAGCGGCGGCCACGGTGGCCATCGCCCTCGCGATCGAGCCGGACGAGCCCAAGCGCTCAGGCGGGGAACGGGTGACGGCCGCGCAGGCCACGGCGATCGTCCAGCGCCGCTGCGTCGCGTGCCACTCGGCCAACCCGACCAACGACCGGTTCCGCTCCGCGCCCGCCGGCGTCGTGCTCGACACGACGGAGCAGATCAGCGCACGAGCGGATCAGATCAAGGCGCAGGCCGTCGATTCGACGGCGATGCCGCTCGGCAACGTGACGGGGATGACCGACCAGGAGCGCCAGGCGCTCGGCGCCTGGATCGCCACCGTGGAGTAGGTTCTGCCGCGTGCTGGAGATCGAGGCTGCCGGCTTCCGGTTCGTCGCGCGCTGGGAAGACGAGCTGGCGCCGAGCACCGTCGGCGCCTTCAAGGCGATCCTCCCGCTCGACGACCGGATCATCCACTGCCGTTGGAGCGGGGAGTCGAACTGGATCCCCTGGGGCGACCGTGACCTCGGGATCGGCCCCGAGAACGCCACGTCGTACCCGCACCCCGGCGAGCTCGCGCTCTACCCGGGAGGCGAGAGCGAGACCGAGCTCCTGTTCCCGTACGGGTATTGCCACTTCAAGAGCAAGGCCGGCGAGCTGTGGGCCAACCACTTCGCCACCCTGGTCGAGGGGGCCGAGAACCTCAAGGAGCTCGGCCGCCTGACGCTCTGGGAGGGCGCGCAGGCGATCAGCTTCCGGGAGAGCTGAGCCGCTTCAGCGTCGCGGTCAGCACGTCGACCGCGAGCCCGATGTCCTCGTCGCTCGAGTGTTCGTCGGGCGAGTGGCTAACGCCCTCGTTGAGGCTGCGCACGAACAGCATCCCGGCCTCGACGCCCGCCGTGGCCAGGACGCCCGCGTCGTGGCCGGCGCCGGACGGCAGCTCGATCACGGGCAACCCGACGCGCTCGACCTCCTCGCGCAGCACGCGGCGCACCGACTCGGCCATCGGCGCCGCGGGGACAACCGGCTCCGGCTCCAGGTCGAGTTCCGAGAGCAGGCGGCCGAGGCGGGCGGCGTCGGGTGCGCGAGCGTCGACGGTCAGGTTCACCGCGCCGGGAATCACGTTGACCGCGCCCGGCTCGACCTCGAGCACACCCACGGTCCCGACCGCCCCGTCGATCGCGGCTGCGGCGTCGCGCACGCGGAGCACGTACTCGGCCGCCTTGCAGAGAGCGTCGTCGCGGGCGTCCATCGGCTTGGTGCCGGCGTGGCCCGCCGCCCCAGTGAAGCCGACCGTCCGCCGCGCGTAGGACATGATCCCTGTCACGACCCCGAGCGGCGCACCGGCGTGCTCGAGTCGCGGCCCCTGCTCGATGTGGACCTCGACGTACGAGCCGGGAAGCTCGCCGTGCTCAGCCCGCCAGCGGCTGCCGTGGCAGCCGGTCTCCTCGTCGCGGAAGACGACGACGCCGAGCGTCCGCTCGGAACGACCGACCGCGCCGACGGCGTCAAGGCCGGCGAGCACACCGAGCGGGCCGTCGAACTTCCCGCCCTCGGGCACGGAGTCCAGGTGCGACCCCGTCCAGACCTCGGGTAGCTCCGGCCGTTCGCCGCGCAGCCGCCCGATCACGTTGCCCCGCCCGTCGCGCTCGACCGCGAGGCCGGCCTCCTCCATCCAGCCGGCGACGAGATCGCAGGCCTCGTCCTCTTCCGGAGTGCCGCCGACCCGGTTGGCGCCGAGGCGCCCGCCGATCCGGTAGACCTCGTCGAGGCGCCGTGCCAGCAGCATCACGAGGTCCTACATCATCTTCGCCGGCCTGAGGCCCGCGTCCTCGAGCACGGCCGCGACCAGGAGCTCGTACCGGTCCTCGGCGAGGTCACCGATCGGGTCCTCGGTGTAGCGGAGCAGCTGGCCGTAGGGCAGCGCGAACGCCGCCCGCATCGCCAGCAGGCGGCGGCGCTCCCCGGCCGGCTCGCGCAGCACGCGCGACGCCGCGGTCAGCTGCCTGATCTGGCGGATCCGCGGCGGAATCATCCACAGCAGCAGCAACGCGGCTGGAGCGGCGAACGTGACGAAGCCGAGCAGGTTGGCGAGGTAGTGCACCTTGTTCTCTCCCGACTGGCCGAGGTCGGCCACGTTCCCGCCGGAGCCCTCACCGGCCTCGCGTAGCCCATCGGCGATCTCGCCGCCGACGATCGGCGTCCCGTCGACTGCGTCGGCCGCCGACTCGAAGCCGCCGCGCACGGCCTCGCCGCCGCTGCGCACGCCCTCGCCCAGCACCGCCAACGCGTCGACCGCGTCGTGAACGGCCTTCCCGAACAGCGCGAACAGGAGGAGGAGCGCGACGATCAGCAGGTCGCGGGAGATCGTCCCGATCCGCTGGCCCGGAAGCTGCGGATAGAAGCGCATGAAACGGCTTTACCCCGACGCGTATCTGTTTCACCCCCGTCGGCGTTGGGTAGGAACGGAAGAGCGAAAGGGGGTGCAAGGGTGAGCATTCTGTGGATTCTTCTGATCGTGATCCTCGTGCTCGCGCTGCTCGGCTTCTTCTCGCGCGGGTACTGGTAGAGCGAGCTAGGCGTTAACTCTTTGTGAAATAGGCCGCCCGGCCCATTGCCGGGCGGCTTCGTTTTCCGACAAGCTGGGTGGATGGTCGCCACCCGGCAAATCCTCGCCCGCGCGGACGCATCCGAACGGCTTCCCACGATGGGCGGAATGGCACGTCCGAACGGCGTCGTGATCGTCAGCGAGCGCTACTGGGCGTTTGCCGGCGTGGACGGGTCGTTGCGCGAAGGCGCGATGGCGCCGAGGCCGACGGTCCTGCGCAAGATCCCGCTGGTCCGCGGCCTCGCGAAGCTGGCGGCGGCCATGTCGCCGGTTTTCCGTCGTCGCGGCGTCACCCGGCCGCGCGAGCGCGCGTTGCTCGCGCTGGCACTCGTCGCCCCGTTCCTGTTCTTCCTGCTGCCCGAAGAGGCGCGCGTCCCCGCCGGCCTCTTGCTAACCATGGGCCTAGTGGTCTGGCTTCTCCGCGGGCGCACGCTGAGGCTGCACGGCGCGGAGCACCGCGCGATCGCCGCCGCCGAGACCAGGCAGCTCACGGCCACGTGGGAGGGCGCGGCGCGACCGTCCCGTTTCTCATCGCGCTGCGGGACGAACTTCGCCGCGCTGGTCCTCCCGGTGACCTTTGTGGCCGAGCGCGCCTGGCCGCTCGCCCCGGCGCTCTACACACCGCTTCTCGTCACGCTGCTTTCGCTCGCCCTGACGATGGAGCTCTGGCAGGCGATCCAGGTCTCCGGGCGCCGGTACTTCCGTCCGCTGCTGCTTCCCGGCCTTGGGCTCCAGCGGCTGACGACGCGCGAGCCGGCGCTCGAGGAGACACGCGCGGCGCTAACCGCGGTCGCGTCGGTACTTCGGCGCGAACTCGCCTAAAGCGCGCCGAGCAAGCTCAGAACGCGCTGCCTCGCCAGCGTGGTCGCGCCCTCGTCGTAGCCGGGAAGGCTGCTGTCGGCGAACAGGTGCTCGTCGCCGGGATAGAGGAAGAGCTCGGCACTGTCGACCGTTTCGTCGACCTCGCGCGCGACCGGGAGGTCCTCGTCGGCCCACGGGTCGCCTTCCATGATGTGCATCTGGAGCGGGACGCCCTCGGGCCACTCCCCGTCGAACTCGGACGGCGGGATCGCGCTGTGGAAGAGCACCGCGCCTCTCGCTTCCGGTCGTGTCTGGGCAAGCATCTGCGCCGGCATCGCCCCGAGCGAGAAACCGACGTAGACGAGCTCGTTCGGCAGGCCCTCGGCGGCAGCCTGGCCGCGCTCGAGGATGGTGCCGAACCCCACCTCCCGGGCATACCCGACGCCCTCGTCGAGGTCGTCGAAGGTCTTGCCGTCGTACAGATCGGGCGTGTGGACGACGTGCCCGGCTCCGCGCAGGTTTTCCGCGAAGGCCGACACCCCGGGCGTCAAGCCCTGCGCGTGATGAAAGAGCAGAACCTCGGCCATGTTCGCTAGAGGCCGAACGGGTTGTACGCGCGCGCGCCGGTCGAGACGAGGACGCTCTTCGTCTCGAGGTAGAGCTCCAGCGTCTCGATCCCGAGCTCGCGGCCGAAGCCGGACTCCTTGTAGCCGCCGAACGGGATCCCGGGAAAGGCCGTGTACGGCATGTTGATCCCGACGGTGCCCGACTTGATCTGCCGCGCCATCCGGTGCCCGCGGGCGGGGTCTCCGGTCCAGACCGTGGCGTAGAGCCCGTACCTGGAGTCGTTCGCGATCCGGACGGCGTCTTTCTCGTCCTCGAACGGAATCGCCGTCACGACCGGGCCGAAGATTTCCTCCTGCGCGACCGTCATGCCGCTCTCGACGCCCGCCAGGACGGTGGGCGGATAGAACGCTCCCCGCCCGTCGCCGGGCTCGCCGCCGGCGACGACCTCCGCGCCCTCGTCGCGACCCTGCTCGACGAAGCCGTGCACGCGCTCGCGATGGGCGCTCGAGATCAGGGAGCCCATCTGCGTCTCGGGGTCGAGCGGGTCGCCGACCCTGATCGAGCCCACCTTCTCCGTGAAGTTCGCCACGAAGTCGTCGTAGATCGACTGCTCGACGAGGAGCCGTGACCGCGCCTCGCAGCTCTGGCCGGCGGCGTAGTAGATCGACCACGCCGCGCTCGGGATCGCGTCCTCGAGGTCGGCGTCGGCGAAGACGATGTTCGGGCTCTTGCCGCCGAGCTCGAGCGTGACGCGCTTCAGCGGGTCGCCCGCGAGCCGCATGATCTCGGCCCCGGTCTTGGTGGAGCCGGTGAACGCGACCTTGTCGACGCCGGGGTGGCGGACGAGGTACGCGCCCGTGGACGGGCCGTCGGCCGGGACGATGTTGATGACGCCCTCGGGGAAGCCGACCTCGGCCGCGAGCTCGGCGAGACGGAGGGCCGTCAGCGGCGTCGCGGGATCCGGCTTCAGGACGACCGTGCAGCCGGCCGCGAGCGCAGGCGCCAGCTTCCAGGTCGCCATCGTGAGCGGGTAGTTCCAGGGGACGATCTGGGCGGCGACGCCGACGGGCTCCTTGAGCGAGTAGAAGAGGAGCGACCCGCCGATCGGGTTCGAACGGCCCGCGATCGAGGCGATGGCGGAGGCGTAGAAGCGGAAGTTCTCCGTCGCCTGCGCGATCTCGGCCTTCACCGACGCGATCGCCTTGCCGACGTTCCTCGTCTCGAGGTCGGCGAGTTCCTTGCGGTTCGCGACGATCGCGTCCGAGAGCGCGTGTAGCAGGCGCGAGCGCTCGGTCGGCGGCGTCTTCGACCACGGCCCGGCGAGCGCCGTGCGCGCTGCCTCGACCGCGCGGTCGATGTCCGCCTCGCCGCCGATGGCGACCCGCGCGAGCGGCTCGCCCGTCGCAGGCTCCGTCAGCTCGCGGATGTCCCCCGAAGCCGGCTCGACGAGGGCGCCGCCGATGAACAGCCCGTACTCGCGTTGCGTGGCCACCGCCATCGCGGAGGACGATACCGAGCTAGCCCGTGAACCGGGCGCGGGAGGCGACCGCCGGGGGCTGCCGAGCAGGAAGCAGAACGACCGCGGCGACGTCGCTACACAGCCTGCGCTGGGTGCGCGTGGCGAGCGGACGACTCCGGCACGTGAGGCTGTTGGCGCCGCTCACGTAGGCGACGTTCGCGAGCACGCGACGCGCCGTCATGCGAGGCACGCCAACCGTGACGCGATACGTCCTGACCGCTCCCCGCGGCAGCCGCGCGATCGGCCAGCAAACGGAGCCCTCGGCGCGGCGAGACCCACGCGCGCTGATCAGGCTGACGCCCTTCGGCAGCCGGTCGCAGACGCGCGCGTTCCGTACCGTTCCGGGGCCGGGATTCCTCACCGTCACCGTGAAGCGGACCTGTCCGGGCGTGCGCAAGGACCGCCGACTCGTGGTCTTGAGGACCACCAGCCGACCACGCGGAACGAATTGCACGGCGTTCGAGACGGTGCAGGTCACGACGCCGCGCGCGGTGACAGGAGCCGTAACCCCGTAGGGGCCGCCGGCATAGCGTCGCAACGTCCGGATGCCGTTCCCGCAGTTCACGAACGCCGAGTAGCCGGCCGGCACCCCGACCTCGCCGAGCGTGACGTCGGCGGACGGTGGGTAGTCGAAGGAGACGCTCTCGCCGTCCGTCTCGGCCGTCGTCGCGGCGTCGAACGGCTGCCGGCCGGCGTCGTCGACGAAAATCTCCGCCGCGCCCGCCCGGCCGAACCAATTCTTGACCACCCGCACGGTCGCGTGCGGCGTGTTCGTGATCGTGCACGTGAGTGTGGCGCCGTCGGCGGCGGGCGACGTGACCGCGAACGGGCCGCCTGTGTAGGGCTGCGGCGCGCCGGTGCCGCACGCGATCGACGCTGAGTAGCCGGACGGGACTGCGATCTCGCCGACGGTCACCGGCGTCGCGAGTGGATAGCTGAACGAAGCGTTGTGGCCGGTCGCCGTCGCCACCCTGGACGCGTCGTACGGGGCGGCACCGTCCTCGTCGACGAAGAGAGTCGTGGTGGACGGCGTTCCGGCCCACTCCTTGACCACACGAACGGTGGAGCGCTGCTGGGTGTTGG
>Ga0126307_10001237_pt1 | contig 16802 bp, 13 predicted proteins | sample Plot28_FD_89955 | JGI IMG/M metagenome (GOLD analysis project Ga0126307, IMG submission 89955) | Serpentine soil microbial communities from UC McLaughlin Reserve, CA, USA - Plot28 | ecosystem: Environmental > Terrestrial > Soil > Grasslands | place: USA: UC McLaughlin Reserve, Lake County... | reverse complement strand
GGCTTACCATGGCGCCGAGCAGCAACAATTTCATCCTGGTGGAGTCGTCTAAATGAAACTTCTCATCTTACATCGCGTTCCCTATTCCTTCATCGAATACCATCGCGTGATCGATCACGGGCTCCACGATGTCGTATACGTGGGCACGAACGCGCAGCTTGCGACTCTCCCTTCCGACCTTCCCTGCAAAAGGGTAGAAAGGCCGGATCAAGCAGGTCTGGTCGAAGAAGTACTCACCTTGTTTTCTCCCGATGATCACATCGATAGGGTCATCAGCGTCTCCCAATACGAGGTGATGGAAGCAGCGCAGATCCGGCGGGGCCTCGGGGTGGCAGGGGAAATGCCGGAGCAGGTCCATATCGTGAACGACAAGGTGGCGATGAAAGCCGCGGTCGCAGCAGGGGGACTTCGCGTACCCAGGTTTGCCCCGTGCTACGAGGCCCTCAGATCTTCATCTGCGGATGCAGCTCCTTGGGCCGGCAAGACGGTCCTCAAACCCGTCGATGGAACCGCCAGCAGGGACGTCCTCGTTTTTTCCACCTACGCTGACGCCATCTCTGCGATCGCCAATCACTCGACGGGTCTGGAAAGCTGGGATCCCGGGCGGTTCCAACTTGAGGAGTACGTGGAAGGGCCGATCTTCCACTTCGATGGCCTGATGCTCGCCGGGGACCCGGTTGCGATCGTCGCCAACAAATACTTGGGCACCTGCCTTGAGTTTGCCCAAGGTGTCCCACAGGGGTCGATTCAACTCGATGACGATGGTGGGCGCTGCCAGATAGCACTCGACTACCTTCGGGCCGTCGGCCTCCGCAACGGCCCATTTCATCTTGAAATGATCGAGGCGACTGACGGAATGGTTTTCCTTGAGGTCGCAGCCCGCGCTGGAGGCGGCGGTATCTTGGAGACATTCCGCCTTGCCACGGGAATTGACCTGGCTGCAGCTGGTTTGGCCATAAACCTCGATTGGTCCCCTCTCGATGTCAATCCGCTCAACCAGTGGTTCGAAAGGAAGGCGGGTAGCAGGACATATGGCGATTTCATGTTCCCAGGTCACCGGCTTCAATCGCGGCGCTGCGCTATTAAGGGGAGCGACAAATTTCGAGGCCATCCAGGCGTGGTCAAATGGAAGGAGCTGGAAGCAGACACTCCCCTTCCAAAGAGAGTGAGCTATTTCGATTTTGAACTACCGGTCTGCGGCATAGTGGCAGGAAGCTCGAGCGCCGAAGTTGAATCACTGATCCGCGAAATTTTGACGACCGTGCAAGTCATCCCAACTGAGGAGCCAATCCCATGCCCCACATCTTGATGAAAGGGCGATCCGGATATGGCAATGCAGGCCTAAAGGAGAGAGAAACATCATGAATACCCGAAAGCTCGAAAAAGCCGTGGACCTTCGCCAGGCGCTGCAGCGGCCGTCCCCCTTCCCCGGCGGGTTCCACCGCGTTGCGTACCCCACGGACCGTTTTGACCTGCGCGCAGCTGCGGCCCAGCACGTCGCCATGGGCGGCTATACCGAGACCCCTCTGCCGCTCGATGACCTGCATCTGCGGGTGCCACAGGAAGCGCAGCTTACCGAGGAAGGCCCTCTGGGCGCCGTGAGCACGAACGTCAACGACACGGTGCCGTCCTTGGCTCATGCGTATCGGGGTCTGATCCGGTACTTGGCGCGGGAGGTCCTGGGATTTGACGTGGTCTTCGAGAAGAACCCGTTTCTGCGCTTTCACTTCCCCGTGCGGATGCCCGAGCGGTACCGCTCCGCACAGGGAACGATCCTGGCGCACCACAGTGACACGATGCTCGGCGACTACTTCGAGCAGATCAACTGCTGGCTGCCGCTGTCGACGTGCTACGGGACCAACACGCTCCAGTGCGCCACGCTCGGCACGAGCGTCGAAATCCTTAGCGACTTCGCCGCCGAGCTCGGCTTCGACGCGGAGGCGTACGCGACGAGCCGGCAGCGCTTCTTCGAAAAGCTGCTTGCGGACCAGGCGCTGCAAGAGCGAGTGCTGCAAAGCTGCAGCCCCCTCGAGACGCGCTACGGCGAGGTCGTGATGTTCGATCCTAGGATCGTTCACGGCACAGCGGAGAACATCGAGAACGGCACCCGGGTGAGCATCGACTTCCGCCTGCTGCCACTCGATGTGTACGAGGCCTACGCCCGCCACTTCGCCGAGAGTGACCAGGAGCCTCCGGAGTTCGATGGCATGCAGCTCCTCAAAGGCGGTTACTACGACGAGAGAACCGCATTCGAGCTGTGACCCGGTTCTAAATGTAGTGCCGGCGATTATCCCGATAAGAGGTGAAGGCTTGACACATATCCTGATCATCGGAGGGCTCGGCCCGACCGTCACATCGGCAACGTCGCTGAGCCCGTCTCTGGAGCTCACGATGTTCCAGAAGGCCGAGCTTTACTCCCCGGTGCAGGCCGCACTCATGAATCGGACCTACGTCTTTGACTACTCGGATGCGGAGGAGTCGATGGCGTTGGCCCGAGAGCTTCATGCGCGGCACCGGCTCGATGCGATCGTCTCGTTCACGGAATACGGCCAGGAGCCCGCAGCTCTCATCCAGCATGCCCTTGGCATCGTGGGCAATCCTCTAAGGCCGGTGGAGCTGACGCGTGACAAGCTCAAGATGCGCCGCCTCATGGCCGAGCGCGGGTTCCCCTCGGCTCGCTATCGAGAATGCCAGAGCTTCGAGGAGCTCAGAAGTTTCTATGAGCAGCTGCGGCGTCCGCTGATCCTCAAGCCGGTCAAAGGCTCAGGCAGCGAAGGGGTTTCATCTATCGACTCTTTCGAAGGGCTTCAAGGTGCCTGGCAGCGAGCCAGCGCCGCAGGCCTCTTTCCTCTGATGGCGGAGGAGTATCTCGAAGGGCCCGAGTTCAGTGTGGAGACTCAGAGCCGCAACGGAGTGCACGAGCTCGTCGTGGTGACCGAGAAGCTGACCACCGACAAACCTAGCTTCGTGGAAGTGGGTCATCTGCTGCCCGCCGCGCTACCTGACGCGGAGCTCAAAGCCATCGAGGAGACGGTGCTGGGGTTTCTCGATCTGGTGGGCCACCAGCTCGGTCCAGCGCACACGGAGATCCGCCTGACCTCCGAAGGTCCGAGGATCATCGAGTCCAACATCCGCGCGGGCGGCGACTTCATTCCCGAGCTCGTGCTGCTCGCCCTGGGCGTCGATCTGATCCTCGAGACACTGGACTTCGTGGCGGGCGGACCGATCCCGCAGCGGCGCGGGGACAGGGGGGCAGCGGCGATCCGCTACTTTGCTCGCACCAACTGTACGGTGCGCGGCGTCGACGGGCTTGACGCTGCCCGGGCGCTGCCCGGTGTGGTGCGGATCGACTGTGACGTACAGCCGGGGCAAGCGCTCGGGCCTCTGCTCTCGTCCGACTCACGGCAGGGCTACGTGATCGCGACGGGGTCCAACCTCCCAGAGGCGCGGCAGAACGCGGAGCGGGCGTTCCAGCAGGTGACCTTCCGGGTGACCTAGTGAGGGACCGGGCTCACGTCCACCCGGATTCGTGCCTGCACCTCTGCCAAGCGGCGCTGGGCATCCACGAGATCAGTGCCGACCGCGACGATGACACCCTGACGGTCGTCCGAGGATCGGAGCGGACCGAGGCGTTGCCCGGATTCGAGGGAGCAGTCCAACCGGATGATCCCCTCGGTCTGACGCGCGGCCTCGATGCCTTCCACCCGTTCGATCACCACATTCTCGTAGGCAAAGGATGCGATGCCTCCTGCCCCGGGCCCGGGTGTCCGCGAATCCAGTGGCAGTCCGGCAAGATGGCAGATCGCATCCCGCACCAGATCGCGACCCATCGCATGCAGCACGAGCTCCCATATGAAACCGCCTCCGGGGCGGGTATTGCCCTCGATGATCCGCGGCCCGGCCGGGCCGATGCGCACTTCGGTATGGGCCGGCCCGAACGAATGGCCGATCGCATCGAGGAAGTCGGTGACGAGATCACGCAACTCGGCGAAGGCCGCTGCTTCTAGCGCGGCCGGCATTCGATGACCGATCTCGATATAGCGCGGCGGACCCGTGGTGATCTTTTCCGTCACCGCGATGACGTCATGCTGGCCGTCCGCGGTGAAGGATTCCACGCTGTATTCGGGGCCATCGATGCACTCTTCAACGAGGGTCGGCCCGGGATGCTCGTCCCGAGAGTGGGCGAACGCGGACTCGACCTGGTCAACGCTCGAGACGCGAAGAACGCCGGAGCTGCCGGCGCCTTCTGCAGGCTTGACAATAATGGGGCCGCCGACCATGAGCAGAAAGTCCCGTACTTCGGAGGACGAATGGCAGCTTTGGGATCTCACGGCTCCGAAGCCAAGGCTGGCCAGGTGCTCGCGCATGGCGATCTTGTCGCGGGTCAAGCGTACGGCCTCCCTTGCGTTGCCCTTGATGCCCAGGGCCTCCTTGATCACGGCCGCTGGCGTGAGGCCGTACTCGGTGAAAGAGACGACGGCATCGAGGGGTTCGCAATCGTGCAGTGCCCGGGCCATGCGGAGGGCCTCTTCCGGGTCTCGGTAGTCGAATACGCACAGGCGGTGAGCGCGCCGCGCCTGGTGCTCGGTGACCGATTCGGAATTCTGAAACACGGACAATTCGACCGGCAGATCTTCGATCATGCGGAAAGCCACATCATGGCCGCCAACGATCAGTATGTGAGCCATGCCGCTCCGGCTCCTCAAGATCCGTTGATGTTGTAGCCGCCGAGTGTCAACACTTGGCGCTCCTCGGCCAATTGAGCGGCGACAAAAGCCGTCGAGTTCGCGCGGATCTGGCCGAATTGTTCGCAGTCGGCATGGCCCGACGGGTTTTCCATAAGCGACCAGTAAACCGCATTCTTCCAAGTATCTACGAGATCATCCGGACAGGCCTGACGAGTCGGCGCGAGCGATTCACTGTTCTCTCAAACCTTCGGGCGCGATCACCCTCGTTGTAGCGCATGTGAAGATTCTCATCTGAGTAGCGACGCCATTCCTCTGGATTCTCCGATTCCGCCGCGCGGCACGACGCCCTGGCCGTAGTTCAAACGCGCAGGCCCTCGATGATGTCGAAGCCGGACGCGAGAGCCACGCAGAGGCTTAAAGTGCCACTCCCACGATCTTCGCCAGCGCCACGCTCCACAGCGCCACTTCCTGCCTCCTCTCCCCCAGCGCCAGCTGCGACCGCGTCAACCGTCTGTGTGGTTCTCGGCCCAGCATCCTGTTTAGATCGTCCTGGTGCCCCTCCAAGTACCACAGCCCCTTCTCCTCGAGCCACAACACCTGTCGCAGCGCGCCTGAGAGAGCCTCCTCTCCGTCCCACAGCCCCGGAGGCTCGCCCGGGTCCACGGGGCGGGACAGCCCTGGCCCCATCTTCACGATGGCTTGCCGCTGCTCCTCGATGAACTGCAGCTCGCGCTCAGGATCGCACTCCTCGCTCGCACGGGCGCAGCACGCCCGCAGCTGCTCGACGTCCTCGCGACCCGCCCCCGCTCCTGTGGCCAGCGCCTTGGCCGTCACCGTGCGCATCCGCACGCGGCAGGCCCACCGGCAGAGATCCGCCAGGCTCGCATGCAGCGCATAGTCGATGGCTGCGTCTACATCGCCCAGTGCCTCGACGAGCAGCTCATCCTCGGCGTGCTCGGCCCCATACACAAACGCCTGCAGCGAGCGCTCCACCATCTTGGGAGTCCCTGAACAGACGCCAGCCTCGGTAATAAACAACCCCAGCTCCTCAGTCACGCACCACAGCTGGTCGGGAGTGGTCGTCGCCCCGAAAGGCTCACCCAGATCCAGCAATAGACACGTGATCGGCATATTGACGCCGCCCACGAGCTTCTGCAGAGAGGCCACCCAGGCAGGGATAGCGCCATTGACCACCGGAGCGCCCGGACGGCACAGCAACCACGCTGGCAGTGCGGCCGCGACCCGGGCCAACAAGAAGAGCTGTCCGAGTGTGGGCTGCTGGGTTCCCAGCCGGACCAAAAACCTCCTGCGCAGCGCCTCCATCGCCCCCAATGTCTTCTCGAGGTCTGACGCCATCTGCCTAAGCGCCGTCACGTTCATGGGACGGGGATCGTCGAACCGGCTCCCCGGGAAGGGGCAGCGCCGCCACTCGGTCGGCACTAGCTCGGCCAGCGCCGGATCTCGGAGGGCCACCGTGTTCTCGCCGATCTGCCGACCGCTCTCGTCGCGCGCGAAGTTGCTCATCTGTGAGGCGCCCAGTGCTGTCTCAAGCTGCCCCGCCTCGAGGCGGATCCCGTGGACCTCGCCCACGAACTGGCAACCCTCCTCGAGCGTCCTCCACCGCAGCGGCGGCATGGGCGCGTCCGGGGCGAGCTCTCGCAGGGGGCTCTCTCCGGAGGGACACTCCACGCCGACTCGCTCGAGGACAGCCTCCCTCAGCAGCAGCTCGAGCAGCGAACGCACCTCCTCCCAGGAGTGCGCCTCCCCATCGGACCAGGTACGCGCCTGCTCCGCCACGAACTCGTCCTGACACACGAGCCGCTGTCCGAACGAGAGCGCGGGCCCCTCGAAAGTCACGGCCTTACCTCCGTACCGGACATGGAGCAGCCGGGGATCTTTGCGGAGCACCGCCCGGCGTGGGCGGAACAGCAGCCGATCTGTTCGTGACACCTCTTGTCCCGACGCAACCGTCGGTACCCGAAAGAGCGTCCGGATCCCGGTCCCTCGCACCAGCCCGCGGTACGCGTGATGGCACCTGCCACCCACGCCCATCGTGCCGCTGTCGACCAACTTCGCCTCCGCCTCGGCCAACGTGTCGGAAACCAATTCGGGATTCGCTTCAGAATCACGCACGGACCTTTTCCTGTCCGCCGGCTTGCCGGACGGTGTTCCGGCTGCTTCCGACGTCCCCGACACGCGCAAGATCGCTTGCTGGTCTTCGCTGTACGTAGCCATGAGGGAAATAGTCCTTATCAAGGACTATTTCCGTAATCGCTGCGAAGCCAGATTCCACTTGTGAAAGGTAAGGATTTCCCTATCCGCCCGGCAAGGGCTAGGGCCGCTCGGGCGTCGCACGGTGGTAATGCCAACCAACGCGCACAGCGTGCCCAGCGTCAGCCACACCACGCTCGCACTGCAGGTGCCGACCAGGCCGACGCTGATGATGGTCATCCGAGGCGCCGCAGCGGCCCGGCGCGGGTGCAGCACAGCGTCCGGGTCGTTGGCTTCATGACCGAGTGGACTCGGGGTTGCTTACCCGATGGATAGGAAACCGTTTCCAGTCAGGAGTGAAATCTGGCTTCCCAGCGATTACTGAATCACTTCCTGATCATCATCATTGGTCCTCATGAGGAGGCACGGTCGAGCACGAACGCCGATTCACTCAGACGGCGAAGTCCGCCTGACCCTGTGTCCACCAAACGGCGTCAAGCCCATAAGAAAGGTCCGAATGATGCAAGTCAACGTAGTCAGCCCAGATTCCCCGCCTGAACCTCAGCTCGCAGGCTTGCCGCCGCTCGCTGCGCTGAAGCAGGCCTATGACGAAGACGGCTTCGTGCACGTGCCAGGCCTGTTCTCGACCAGCGAGATCTCACGCTTCGTGCAGGCCGCCGATGCACTTTTGGCCAAAGAAGCGCGCGGCGGAGTCAAGTACGCATACGATGCGTCCTTCTCGCAGGTGAAGCTTCCCGCCTCGAAAGACGACACCCTGCGCGAGCTCACGGTGGACCCACGGCTCGCCCTCCTCGCTGGTCTGCTCAGCGAAATGCCGCGCATTCGCGTGTTCTTGGACCGCATCATCTACAAGCGGGCAGGCGCGGGTCCCACCAAGGCCCACATCGACGCGCCCTTCCTTAGTTTCGACGACCCTCGCTCGCTAGCGTGCTGGATTGCCCTGACAGACACGACTGTCGAGAACGGCGCGCTCGCTTACTATGTTGGCTCCCACCACGGCCGGCTCACGGACAAGAGCCGCGAGCCGGATGGCAGCATCAGCGCGCACGATCCATCGCTGAACGCGCGGCTCCTACACAGCCTGCCGGCACGCGCGGGTGATGTCGTGTTCCACAACGTGCACACCATTCACCTGGCGGGAGCGAACAACACGCCCGAAACGCGCCGCGCCTACGCCATTCAGTACATGCCTGATGGCGTGGCGTTCAATGGCAATACGCAAGACTTCTTCGCCGACTGTGCCCTAGGAGCGCCGCTCGACATGCCCTGCTTTCCCCGCGTGTTGTAGGGCGCGGTGGCGACACCGATGAGCATCGTTCGACGCTCGTCGCCGATCGCGACCGACGCAAACCTCGATCGTTGATCCGCCACGCCCAGGTTTCGAAAGTTGTCCGGCGCGCTGCGGGCGGAGGAAACTCGGCCTTCCGCGTCGCGCTCGAAGAGGTCGACGGACACGAGCAGTCGAAAGACGCGCTCGGTCGCGTCGGCGTCGGTACCGAGTTCCTCGGCGAGCTCCGCCGCCGTCCGCGGTCCTCAAGCCAGGGCGTCGACGATGCCCAGGTTGACGACGGCATAGATCGCGGACGAGAAGTAGTAGCCATGGACGGCAACACGGAGCGCGTCTCTATCAGATAGCTTGGGGAGCATGGGCTTTGGCTTTCTACAGGCGCCGTTGCGTTCCGTCCGCGCTGGCCGGTAGCTCCCGCGGCGCATCCGCTTTCCCGGGTGATGTTAGCCCGGCGAATGAGGGCCGAGGAACGAATCCGCTAAGCCCCTCGCACGACCGCGACGCTCGACTGACACGCCGAAGGTCCGTCGCCCGAACGCCACAACGGGGCGGGCGCCCTCACTCGATGTCATGCGCATCCGCCGCTCGTAAATCGGTGGTACGCGGATGCGAGCGTTTCGACCAAGGCGGATCCCGCAAAGCGAACATCGTCGACCCTGGAAACTGCCTTGATTTCCATCGCAGTCCCGCACAGGAATGCGCCGTCGAAGGTTTCGAGCTCGACGTATGGAATGTCGCGTTCCACCACCGAGACGTTCAACGGCGGACACAACTCCTCGATGATCAGCCTTCTGGTGATTCCTGCCAGGGCCAATTCCGTCGTAGGCGTGAACAACGTGTCACCCCTGGCAAAGAATATGTTCGAACCGCTTGATTCACATACCGTCTCCGTCGTGGAAAGAAAGAGGATGTCGTCACAGTCATCAGGCTTTCCTCGGTAGCTCAAATAACTCAATGCGTAGGTCGAGGACGTTTTTGCCTGATATGGATGGCACGATGCGGGTGGTCGTCGCCACGCTGCCGTCGCAAGCCGATACGGCTGGGCTGTCAAAAACGACGGAAAAGGAAGGACGACGATGACAACCTTGCTCGAGCAACCCTGGCCCTTGAAGCTGATATCCGCATCGTCGTAATAAACTAGCACCTTGATGTATGCATCTGCCAACTCATTGACCCGCAATAACTCGTAGCAGGCATCGGTCAGCTCCAGGCTCGAATACGGTACAGTGTGCCCGAATACATCGGCGGACCGACGCAACCTGTCGAAGTGGTCTTCACACTTGAGTATCCTTCCGCCGTAGCTGCGGATACCCTCGAAGACACACGACGCATACGACAACGAATGAACGGCAGGCGACAATCTCACGTCGGGACCTCTGACGAACCTACCATCGGCCCAGGCCACGTCGCCGATCATTCGGATGTCCTTCGAGATGCTGCGGCTTCATCTGTCATTCCGACGTTCGCGAATTCGGTCATCGCGCGCGTGCGGCGTGTGTTTACCGGAATCAGCCAGTTTACTAGGTCGACGATATGATTCGCGCCCACCCGCACCTTCCCCTCAATGGCACCCCGGCCCAGGCAAATGTTGTCGAATCCCAACTCACTGGCAAGCCGATACACCTGATAATAATCGGCGATGTACAAATTGAGTCCACCCGGAACACGCTCGCGGTCTTGACCCCCAACCAGATTCAAAAACACGCCTCGCTCCTCGTCTGCATAATTCAGCGATCCGTACAGGGGAATGTCCGAGGTTTTCTCGTAGTCGAGCCTCAGATAGTATTTCGCTGCGTCCGTCGAACGTGCCAACATGCCGAGAACCTCACGGGCATAGATATTCCTCGAATGCCGATATTTCGCTACATTCAGGGCTTGCAGAGCGGCGAAATCGTCCAGGGCTCGATGGCCATCCGATATATCAGACAGCCGGTATATCTCGCTCCGACATGCGCCCTCGGCGTTCGAAGCAATCCTCGTAATCGACTTGTACTGCCTGTCTCCGACCGCTGTTCGCAAGGCGGAATCCATGCGCCCCGACGTACGGAAGTACGCGACCTGCATGAACGGAACTGCGATAGCGCCGGCGGCGCGCAACGCGTCGTTACGGTCCGTTTTGGGAAGCGATGGAACCATCAACCAGTCTGAACCGTCCGCCGAAGCCAACAACTCCGCCAGCTTCGGCCCGTCGGGCAGGTCCGACACCGGCATATAGAAGTACCCTGGAGCAACATACGCTCGCTCTTGATGCAGCGCGTCATTCCGGACGTTTCGCTGCTGGAGCACGGCGTCCCAGTGGGCGATCTCCTTCAGCGGGAGCCGTGGCTCCGGAACGTTGTAGCTCGCGCAGAACGCATCGCGTTGAGGCTGCCAGTCCATCGAATCCCTCTCCATCCTTCGCTCCCGATCAATGACTGACACAGGCGATCTCGTCACGAATCTCGACGAGGCTCCGGTCATCGGTAAAGTGAAATACCCGGTCGCCCAGTCCACGGAGACTGGGGTTGTGAGTGATGACGACGAAGAGGGTGTCGGGCAATGCGGACGTCACTACCCGCAATATGGACTCCTCGGCATCCGAATTCAATGACGACAGCGCTTCGTCCAGAATGGCGATCGCGGGTCGATTGACCAGCACGTCCAAGAGCGCCAACTGTTGCAACTCAGACTTGCTCAGGTTAAGCAGGCCGGTCGAGGGTACCAATTCATCGAATCCCCTGGGTATGTGCGCAAGCACGTCATCCAATTCAAGGAAATCAACCATCCGAGCCAAATTCGCGGCCTCCGGATCGTTGAAGTGTTCAGACAGTATCCCCGGCTTGAAGACCGGACTCGACGTCAGCAGAAGTACGTCTTGCTCGTGCGTCGTCGACACGTACCCCGTCGTGCAACCCAAAGTGGACACGACGCCTTTCGTCGGCTGCACACTGCCAACAACGAGTTTCGCGAGTGTCGACTTGCCCACCCCACTCGCACCCGTGACCACCACGACGTCACCTCGATGGAACGACTCCGTGAAACTCTCGAGCAGCATCACGTCCGACTGCGGGGCAACGATACTGACGTCCGAAAACGACACACACGGACCGTCGCCATTCAACGGTGCGCAAGCGCGGTCAGGTTCCGCGTTCACGGGACGGGTCAGCAGGCGATCCGCGCTGTCCAGTACCTGCCGGAGCTCCACAAGGCATGTCCCGACACGTGCGAAAATTGCAATCAGGCTGTAGCAGAGGCTCAATGCAAGAACGTTGGCCAAACCCACGCCACTGTATGCGTGCATGAGTACCGTTGAACCCAAAATGACCGAAAGGAAGGCCAAGCCGATCACGTCCAGCTTGTAAACAAACCATCGGCGCGCCCTCACATTATCCATAGACGCGAACGTGCGATTCATCAAACTCTTATTTAGCCAACTCACCAGAACCGAGTTGTCCTTCGCGAAATCGAATCTGCTCGACTTCCACGTGAACGCCTCGACCTGCGCGAATAATACTGAAGTCGTGCTGATCTCCCGGTCGTTGAAGTATTGCAGTCGACGGCGTGATCGCCTCGAACTGTGCCAGTAGGCGAAGCACATTCCGGCGAAGGGCAGCAGCATGAGAACGTTCTTGCTCAGAACGAAACCGACGGTCGTGACGAGAAACGTTGCCGCGGACAGCGAATGGAGAAGGACTACAGGGAGGACTTCGTCGACACGCCGTTGGTCCCACGTGAGCTTGCTCTGGCTGTCCTGGTTGACCTCCGCAGATATCGATCGATCGAGCGTCGGACTCATAATGTTCATGAAGTAGCTGATGCATTGTCGAGTCGCCGCCCTGATACTGCTTTGTACGACCATTAGGGTACCGGAAATCGACAGGACAGCACTGACCGAAAGTATGCAAACCAGCGTCATCATCGATGCCCAAGCATTCGAGGTCGATAGTCCACTCGCAGTGATGTAGTCGCCGACTATCGTCAGAACTTCCCGGCACACAAACAGAGCAAGCGCAACGAGTACGACCTTGGCCAAGCCCAAGTTGACAACACTTCGACGCAATGGTCTCCGACGTTCGGACCGGTCCGCGCCGTCGGTACTGTGACGAGGAGGTGTGCGTTCCTCGGGAGTGGAGCCCGGCGTTGTCGCTGCCCGGAAAGGATCCGGGCGCGGCGCTGTCAGGTTCCGTTTGACCTCCACAATGGCGCCGCCCGCCACCACCCAGATCTCCTGCGCAGCATCAATCTCGTCCTGCTTGTCCGTGGCAAATAGAACTGTGGTGTCCTGCCACCGCTCTCGGAGCAGCGAACTCAGCAATCCATGTGCAAGGTCGTCGTTCAGCCCCGACGTCGGCTGGTCGATGAAAATGGACGACGGCTCCGCCAACAACGCGCGAGCGATCTCAAGACGCTTGCCCTGCCCGCGCGAGATATCCCAGCCGGCATTCCCGTTCCGAGAATCGTTCTCGAGGTACTCGGCATAGAACGTCTCGGGCAGCCTGGACAGCCTCATGGCTTCTCGTGCGTCGTCATCAGAAAAGTCGGCGCGGTAGAGGCACAGATTTTCACGCAGCCCACCCGGGAATACCCATGGTTCGTCAGGGATGAACACGGTCATGCTTTGGTCGCTACTCATGCGAGCGGCAGCTCTCAATACCGATGTCTTCCCGCTACCCGCTGCACCGACGACTGCAATGTGCTTCGCTGATGTCGTTGGCAGCCGTACCGTTCTCAAGTCAGCGCCCGACGGCCCGGTGCCGGACAGATACTTCGATACGTTCGCATGCCCGACCACGCCCTGGGAAATGCGCTTCGCAATTTCCGGAACATTGTTGGCGACCGATCTCAGGCCACCGGTCAGCGCCATTGCCGACAACATACCCGCCGGGTCCACGTACCCAACGATGGCCAGCTGGGTGACTGCGGCGGCAAGCATCGCGATAATCGGCGTGAGGGTAGAAATGAGATTGATCGAAGCGACTAGGCGCGCTGCTTTCTTCAGCGCTTGCTCCTCGTCACGACGTTCGTGGGCATAGCGGCGAACTAGTTCGTCGCTCCAGTTCTTCAGCCACGCGAGCAGTCTATTGTTCAACGAAAACGAGGCGACGTCGATGCGATCCGTCGAGCGCGCGGATTGCTCCGCGTGGACGTCGTTCAATTGCTTGGTGATCCAGAAGATCACGATCGAACCGACCAAGATCACCGACAGGGCTGACAACGCACTCGGCCCCAACGCCATAAAGAAGAATACCGCGGTGAAACCGATGGTTGATAGTGCGAGAGCCATGAAAACAACGCCCGACCAAGCGTCTTCGACGCGCGCCGCCTCACGGTCGAACAGTGTGGTGAAGCCGATCGGCTGATTCGAGCGGTAATCGAAATTCTTCTTTCGCAGCAACCTCTGCTCGACATATGCCCGGCCTCCTATCCCTGCAAGTCCACCGAGCAGGAAGGACTGGTTGAGGGCCACCCATGCCGATAGCGTCAACAGCATGCATGTGATTCCCAGCACCAGGTTCACAACGAGGGATGAACCGGGCTGGACGAGATGCTGAATAAGCGATTTCAGTGTCACGGCCGCTCCGAAGCTGCAGCCAGCGTGGACGGAGATTGCCAAGAGCGCCAGGCAAATATCTCTACGAAGCGCTTTGAACACGGATCTGTGGAGGTGTTGTTCGCCGTTCGCCCGCGCGTCGTCAGCGTGGGCCGCGTCGCACCAGCGCAGCCACCTCGAAAGGTTGCAGGCATTCGCAGGTCGACCGAATTGATATCCAGCTTCGGGAAGCGAGAACCAGACGATTCTCTTCAGCATCTTGATAGCTCAAGTGCCGTATTTTCTTCCAATGCGATGAAAGCCATTCTTTCACACAATTGCGTAATCATCTTCCACCCGTCGCCGAGTGCTTCCCTCAATTCTTCGATCTCGGTTCGCGATGCTCGATCGAGCAGATCCAATCCCATTGTCACGTGGTCGCCGTCGTCCTCCCCGTGCTCTTGGAAGTGTGGCATGTCCGGGAACGCGCGTGCCGCTTCCCGGTGGAATATTTCGCCGCTGCCTTCCAGGACAACATGCATCAGAAGGGTTCGCACCATATCGCTTCGGTAGAGCATCTGTTCCCTGAACCAGTCCATGGTCGACAGAAACGTCGGGTCCGTGACCGGGCTGTGCCGCGATTGCCGTTGATTTCGGAGATTGTTGTTGTGTCCCAGTTCTTCGACCAAATGGTCCAGCGCGACGTGTTTGTGTTCTGGATCCGTCGTCAGCGCGACGCGCAGGTGCAAGAGGTCTTGAAACACATCCGACCAGGTTTGCAGGCAATCCAGCAGTCTTTCGCGGACATCGTGATCGGCCAGCGAAGGATCGTCGATCAACCGCAGCAGTTTGCTGGTCCTGAATTCTTCCAAGTACTTCTTGTTGTCCTCGAGAAGTTGTTCAGCCGGACGGGATTCAGCGGGTGCAAAAACAACGTTCGGCCCATCCGCATTCTCGTACAACGCCTGACCGTTGAATTGGATCGACAGCGCCCAGAACCCATTGTGAGTTCCTTCGAAGCCGTGCCACGTATCGCTCGGTACCAGCACAATGTCGCCCGCCCGGACATCCCGGTCTCTGCTCCCCATTGTTCGTCCTGATCCCTCGCAGATCAGGATCAGGCTCGGCTCCGGGTGTTTGTGCACAGGCAGCACCTGTCCACCTTCCAATCTGACCCAGCTGATAGCCAAATTGCTGGAGGCAGGAATGAATTGCGCCACTTCAGGGTGCTGGGCAAAAATCTTCACGACACCCAGGTCGTGAAGCTGGCCGCCGACGACCGCTTCATTGATCGAAACGAGGTCTTTTCTGGCGATGATTTGCATTGTTAACCTTTCATTTGAGGGTGGGCGACCTTGGGGATCGCGATGGGGTTTCACGAGCAGTACACATCGAGATAGTCGATGGCACGATGGAAGGCTTCACGCTCATTGCCTGCTATGACGATCCAGCCAACCTTGTCTTGATTTGTCCGGGGCCTGCCCGGCGACAATTTCGCCGGCTCGATATGAAGCCTGACGATGTCGACGCCGCGTAAAGCTTTCCGAAGTAGCTCGGGCTCGGTGGGTTCGTAAAATTGATGCGATGCTGCGTGTGTGTAAAGCGCCCGGTTCTCGCTGTCGCAATTGGACTGGGTCGCATCGCTACGGCAGCGGAGTGTTTCCCTGAATTGACTGACGCCGGTCGTGAGTTCGACCAGGAGTCCGATGTAGCCGCCACCGACCCGATTGTTGATCTCGATCAGGTGGATTCTGTCATGCGCGATTTTCACTTCGATATGGCATGGCCCATGTTGATGGTTTATTCGCGTGAGCAATCGTTCACAGTAGTCGCTGATCTCGTGGAACTGTTCTGCGACGACGACGTCGGGGGAGATAACGTGCTGTTCCTCCGCCAGCGTGTTCCTGTGCAGTTTCTTGTTGGTCACGGCGAGAATCCGATGCTGACCGTCGATGGTCAAGGTCTCGACACTGACTTCGCGCCCTGACAGATACTCTTCGGCCAGCATGACGAAGTCGTCTCGGCCCAACTGGGTTAGTGCAGTTGCCAATTCGCGCTCGTCGCGGGCGATGAACACGGCTTCACTGCCAGATCCCGTCGGATCCTTGAGAACTATTCCCTGACGATGCTGGTCGAAAAAGGTTTCGACGGCAGTCGCTGTACGGCATATCGCACTCGCGACGGCGAACTCCGAACCTGCGAGAAATTCGCGCATCAGTTGTTTGTCGATGCACAGCTCGCATGCGGCCAGGCTGATTCCAGGGATGGTGAAGCGATGACTGGCAAGCGCTGCGGAGAGCAAGCCGGACTCGGTGAATGAAAAAATGTAGTCCACTCGCTTCGACTGTATGATTCTTTCAATCGCAGCGGCGACGGTGTCCGGCTCGAAATCTGGAACCGGATGGATGTCATCGGTGAGCCTACGCAGGTTCTCTCCGATTTGTTGCGGGCGCTGTAAGACGCTGAATTCGAAACCCAATCCGCTGAAATGCGTGAACGTCTCATCATGGCCGCCTACGAGAACGATGTTCTTCATCTAGTACTCAGCTCCGGTTTGCGGCGCTCCAGCCGAACCACGTCGGCGGGCGCCTTTCCCTAGGCGTTTGCCGACGTACGTGGTGGTGTCCTGGTTTACCGCCGCGAACTCGTTGTCCACGCAGATTTCGCCGCTTGGTAGCAGCGGTTTGGGTAACCGAGTAGTCATTGGAAAATGGTGAATGTTGAGTAGAGGGTTCCGTAATCGCTGGAAAGCCAGATTCCACTCTTGAACTGGTTAGGGTTTCCTATCCGCCGGGTAAGGAACTCCGGATCTGCTCGGCCACGAAGCCGACGAACTGAATGGTTCCCGTGCCAGGCTTTGGCTGCGCAAGACCGGTGCCACGCCGGGCAGCGACGTTGACGGTGTAGCCGATCAGGGTGAACTCGAGTTTGCCTGCGGCGCCGATGGTTCCGGCGATCGCCCAATTTGTCTCGGCTTCAGCTTCGGCTTGGCGAGCTGGCTTTCGATATCGGTGGCGTCGCGTTCTCGTCGTGGAAGCGGCTGTTCACCTCTGATGGCGGTGTCACACTCTTGCCGTGACTTCAG
>Ga0126307_10001236_pt1 | contig 16813 bp, 16 predicted proteins | sample Plot28_FD_89955 | JGI IMG/M metagenome (GOLD analysis project Ga0126307, IMG submission 89955) | Serpentine soil microbial communities from UC McLaughlin Reserve, CA, USA - Plot28 | ecosystem: Environmental > Terrestrial > Soil > Grasslands | place: USA: UC McLaughlin Reserve, Lake County... | reverse complement strand
TTGGGCGACGTGATGAAGGAGTCGGCGCAGATCGCGCTGTCCTACGTGCGCAGCCACGCTTCGGAGTTGGGCGTCGATCCCAAAACGCTGGACCGCCGGATCCACGTGCACGTGCCTGCCGGCGCGGTGCCCAAGGACGGCCCCTCGGCCGGCGTGACGATGGTGACCGCGCTGGTCTCGATGGCCACCGGGCGTCAGGTGCGCGCCGACGTCGGCATGACCGGCGAGGTGACGCTGAACGGCAGGGTGTTGCCGATCGGCGGAGTCAAGCAGAAGCTGCTGGCCGCCCAACGGGCCGGCCTGTCAACGGTTTTCATCCCGCAGCGCAATGAGCCCGACCTGGACGATGTCCCGGCCGACGTGCTCGAGGCCCTGCAGGTCAAGCCGATGACCGACGTCGCGGAGATCGTCGCGCAGGCGCTGGAGCCGGCCGCCGACGTAGTCACTGTCGCGGCCTGACCGGATCGCGAAGTGAATGTCGGTGGCTCGCGTTAACGTCCTCCAATGGCCTACGACGAAGACTTGGCCGACCGCATCCGCGAACTCATTGCCGCCGAGCGCGGCGTTGATGAGAAGCGGATGTTCGGCGGGCTGGCGTTCCTGATCAACGGCAACATGTCGGTGGCCGTCAGCCGCCAGGGCGGACTGATGGTGCGCATACCGCCGGTCGAGACCGAGAAGCTGCTCGCACGCGACCACGTCGAGCCGATGATCATGGCAGGCCGCGAAGCGCGCGGTTGGCTGCGCGTCTCATCGGATGGCGTCAAGACCAAGCGGCAGCTGCAGTCGTGGGTGACTCGCGGTGTTGACCACGCCAAGAGTTTGCCACCGAAATGACGCGGGTACGCCAGCCGAGGTGGACACCGCCGCGCACAAGCGGGTGGTTCGAAGCCTGCTGAAGGCCGCCGGCACCACCTACGCCGAGGAGGCCGGCATCCGGCTGAAAAACCAGCCGATGCCGCTCTTTCAGCTGCTGACCCTGTGCATGCTGGCCAGCAAGCCGATCGACGCCACGATCGCGACGCGGGCCGCCCGTGAACTCTTCGGCGCCGGCCTGCGCACGCCGAAGGCGGTCCTGAAGTCCGACCGGGCCGACATGATCCGTGCGTTCGGCCGGGCTCACTACGTCCGCTATGACGAGAGCTCCGCGACTCGGCTGGTCGACATCGCCAGGACCGTGAGCGACGAGTACGACGGCGACCTTCGAAAGCTGTCCGCCGTCTGCGGCCATGACGTCAAGGCCGCGGCTCGTCTGCTCAAGCAGTTCAAGGGAATTGGTGACACCGGCGCCGACATCTTCCTACGGGAAATTCAAGACGTCTGGACCTGGGTGCGCCCCTACTACGACGAGCGTGCCGTCGGGGCCGCGCGACAGGTCGGCTTGCCCACCGACGTCGACGAGCTCGGCGCGCTCGCGCCACGTGACAATGCGAAACTCGCCGCGGCACTGGTGCGGGTCTCGCTGGACGACGAGCTCCGCGACGAGGTGTCACCGCAGCGATGATCCGCATCGGCACGTCGGGGTGGTCTTACGACCACTGGGCCGATGTGCTGTATCGGCCCGGCCTACCGGTCGCCAAGAGGCTCGCCCGCTATGTCGAGGAATTCGACACCGTCGAGCTCAATGCCAGCTTCTACCGTTGGCCCAAAGACGCCACCTTCGTCGGATGGCGAGAGCGGCTGCCCGACGGCTTCACCATGTCGGTCAAGGCGCATCGGGGGCTGACGCACTACCGGCGGCTGGGGTCGCCGGAACCGTGGGTAGAGCGATTCGAGCGGTGCTGGACCGCCCTCGCCGATCGGCGTGAAGCGCTGCTCGTTCAGCTGCACCCCGCGATGGAACGTGACGACGCGCGCCTCGACCATTTCTTGAGCGTGATGCCCGACTGGATCCCGGTGGCGATGGAGCTGCGCCATCCGTCGTGGGACGACACCGCCGTCTACGCCATGCTCGAACGACACCGCGCCGCGTATGTGGTGATGAGCGGCGCCAAGGTGGCGACGATTCCCCGTGCCACCGCCGATCTGGTGTATGTGCGGATGCACGGCCCCGCCCAGGAGTCGATGTATCACGGGTCTTACCCCGACGACGAGTTGCGCCAGTGGGCTGATCGGGTGGCCGAGTGGCACGCAGAAGGCCGACGGGTGCTCATCTACTTCAACAACGATCTCGGCGGACACGCGATCCACAACGCGAGAATGCTCAAGGAGCTGCTGTCGGCGCGGGTCGGCTGAAGCGGCGGTGCAGCTGCTGCTGCGAAACGCCGAGATTCGGCCGATTTTCGCCCCACGAGAGCCGGCGGCGCGCCTCCGCGGCAGCACCATCCTTTCCGGCGGCGTCATCATGTGATGACGACCTGGAGAGCAAGCATGCCGTGGCCCTGTGACAGTCCAGGCGAGTAGGCTCAGACGACATGACAACGTCGTCCACCTTCGCCATCGTCGGCGGCGGCCTCGCCGGCGCCAAGGCCGCAGAAGCATTGCGCGACAAGGATTTCGACGGTCACGTCGTCTTGTTTGCCGCGGAGGAACATCTCCCCTACGAGCGTCCGCCGCTGTCCAAGGAGTACCTGGCAGGCAAAAAGGAACTCGGGGACTTCACGACGGTCTCATCGGCGTGGTACCGCGACCACAACATCGAGCTGCAACTCGGCACCGAGGTGTCTGCCATCGATCCGAAAGGGCGAACACTCTCCCTGCCCGACGGCAGCACCGTGCACTACGACAAGCTCCTGCTGGCCACCGGCTCGAGGCCACGCCGGCTGCCCATTCCCGGCGCAGACGCCGACGGCGTGCACTACCTGCGCACCGTCGACGATGCCGACGCGCTGAATTCGGTACTGACCGAAGGTTCTTCGCTGGCCGTCGTCGGCGGCGGATGGATCGGCCTCGAGGTCGCCGCCGGCGCCCGAGTACGGGGTGTCAACGTCACGGTCGTCGAAATGGCGGAGCTTCCGCTGATGGGAGCGCTCGGCCGCGAAGTCGGCGAGGTGTTCGCCGCGCTCCATCGCGAACACGGTGTGGACCTGCGGCTCGGTGCCAGCGTGCAAGAAATCACCACCGCTGGCGGCAAAGCGACCGGGCTCAAGCTCGGCCAGGGGTCCACCGTCGAGGCCGACGCCGTCCTGGTCGCGGTCGGCGCCGCGCCCAACACCACGCTCGCCGAACAGGCCGGCCTGGCTCTCGGCGACGGCGGGGTGCTGGTCGATTCGTCGCTACGCACCAGCGAGCCCGACATCTTCGCGGTCGGTGACATCGCCGCCGCCGAGCACCCGCTGTTCGGCACGCGCATCCGCACCGAGCATTGGGCCAATGCGCTCAAGCAGCCCGCGGTCGCTGCGGCGGGCATGCTGGGCAAACCCGCGGAATACACCGAACTCCCCTACTTCTTCACCGATCAGTACGACCTCGGCATGGAGTACGTCGGGCACGCGCCCCACTACGAGAAGGTGGTGTTCCGTGGCGACGTCGACGCGCGCGAGTTCACAACATTCTGGCTCGACGGCGACGACCAGGTGCTCGCCGGAATGAACGTCAACATCTGGGAGGGACTCGACGACATCAAGGCGCTGATCCAGTCCCGCGCGACGTTTGGTGCCGCTTGATCCGCCGGATTCTGGTCGCGCTCGCAACGCTGGCGATTGCGGGCTGCTCGGATCAAGCCGTCGTGAACACCGGCGAGCCTCCCGTGCGGACGGAAACGGCGATCTCTACTCCGGAGACGACACCGCCCAGCAACGCCCACCTCGTCAACGCGTCGAATACGTCGCGCACGTTGGCGAAACCACGGGCTACTACTTCACCACTCCCAGCGGCAAGTGGCGGTGCGCGATTCTGACCCGCGTAAAGGCAGGCTGCCAGGCGTCGAGCGGCTGGCAATCCGGCCTCGGCATCACCGGCGAACCCGACTCCGTGCTCGTCGCCTCGGGGCAGGCAACCACGCCGAACGCGATCGTGGTTGACCGCGACGGCGATCCGCAGTTCGTCGCGCTGGAAAAGCCCGAGTTCTGGTTGGTGCCCGGCGCGGCCCGGGTGTTGCCGCTCAACAGGATCCTGGCGGCCGCCGGATTTCGCTGCAATGTGCAGGAGTCCGGTGTGTCGTGTCAGAGCGAGCCGAGCGGCAAGGGCTTCACCTTCTCCGCGGATGGATACACGCAGCAATACTCGGCTGTGCCCCCCAACGCGCCTTAACCACGATGCGCTCGCGACCGGCTGCTTATCCTCGGCCGGGCGATCCTCTTCCGAAGGGCTCAATCATCTCGCCGCGCAACACCTTCCGTATCCGATCGGCGTCGAGCTGCCCTTCCCAGCGCGCCAGCACCACTACCGGGACTTACCAGGGGCTTGGGGACTGGCGACTTGAGCGTCGAGCATTGGCAACATGTACCGAGACCACGTGTCGGAATGATGAGGACGACGTAACGCGCGCGATACACGAAAGGCGGACCGGCATGAGGATCGAGACGGGACAGGTCGCGGTGGTGACCGGTGGCACCAGCGGCATCGGCTTCGCGATAGCGGACACGTTGGTGCGGCGTGGTGTGAACGTGATGATCGCGGACATCCGCGAGAATGCGATCCCCGTCGCCGTCGACGCACTGGCCGGTCAGCGTGGGCACGCGGCGGGCGTGCACGCCGACGTCAGCGTCGACGCCGACCTGGACGCGCTGGCCGACGCGACCCTCGAACGGTTCGGCCGCGTCGATCTCGTCTGCAACAACGCCGGGGTGGTATGTGAACAGGCGCCGACCTGGGAGCAACGCGCCCAGACGTGGCGGTGGCTGATCGACGTCAAGCTTATGGGTGTGGTCAACGGTGTGCGCACCTTCGCCCCGCTGTTGATCGCGCAGGGCTCCGGCCATTTCCTGAACACCGCCTCGGCAGGCGGCTTGATGGCGCTGCCCACGCTGGCGCCCTACAACGCCACCATGCATGCGGTCGTCGGGCTGACCGAGACACTGAACACCGAACTACGCTCGGTGTCACCACTTTTGGGTGCGACTGTGCTGTGCCCCGGACTGGTGGACACCCCGCTCGGCGCCAACTCGGCGCGACTCGTTCCGCCGGGTGCGGCCACCACGCCCGACGACGGCGGTGGTATGCCGGCCGGCGCGATCAGCCCAACGGTGGTGGCGCAGGCCGCCATCGCGGCAGTCGATTCCGACCGGGTACACGCGATAGTCGGGCCCGGTACGGAGGCGGTCGTGCGGCACCGGGTGGATGGCCTGCTTGCCGATCTGGTCTAGATCAGTGTCGCGGTGCCGTCGCTGTTGACCTGCACCTTGGCGCCCGCGATGTCGTCGCGAATGCTCGCTTCGGCCTCCTCTGCCTCGGCGATCACCGCGAGTACCCGCGAGTCCTCGGGAGTGCGGACGGCGACGAAGGCCTTCTCTGCCGAGCCGGTCCGGTTGAACGGTGTGGTCCACGACTCAACCGTGCCAACACCCGACCACTCCACCACGGCATTGCGGGTCGGTTCTCGATCGACATCGGATTGCACGTCTTCCCAACGGAACTCGTGGCTCGGGGGCTCAGTGCCGTAAACGCCGAAGCTGTGCTTGGTCAGATACCCCCCGTTGGCGGTGATGAATCCGCGTTGGCCGCGGTTGGCGACCAGTTGCTCGGCCATCGTGGCGATCGAATGGGTGACGTAGTCGTTCCATGGCCCGCCGGCGAAGGTCAGGCCGCCGGTTACCGTCAGCGGCCTGCTCGGGTCCCCGATCGGCAGTCCCAATTCGTTGGCGGCAACCTGCACCGCGGACGGGAAGCACGAGTAGACGTCGATCAAGTCGATGTCGTCGACGCCCACGCCCGCTAACAGCAGTGCCCGCTGCCCCCCGATCCTGATCGCAGGTGAACGGTGGAACTCCGCCCGCTCGCCGATGGCATAGGTGTCGTGGGCGTCGGTGCCCGAGTAGGGGAAAACCCAACGCTCCGAAGGAACCTGCAGGTAGTTCGCTCTGTCGACCGAGGTGAGCACCAGCGCCGCGCCCTGATCGACCATGTTGTTGGAGTTCATCAGCTTGGTGTAGGGCCAGCTGATCATCCGGTTGCGCGGACTGGGTTGCCAGATCTGGTGCGGCGCCAACGGCTCACGGCTCCAAGCGTGCGGATTCTTCGCGGCCACCCCGCTGAACTGCGACCACAGCTCGCCGATGCGCCGCCTGTGGGCATCCGCCGACTCCCCCGCCGCGATCCGAAGGGCCTGCTCGAACATCGGATAGGCATAGGCCGGCCGGTCCAATTTGATCCGGATCTCCGCGGGCCCGGCCATCGGCACACCGTCGTCGGCGCCCTCGGCCATCGGAACGGACTCGTCTTGGCTCGTCCAGTTGGGCTTGGCACCGCGCGCACGCAAACGCGTTCGGGTACGCCACGTTTCGGCACCTGCGATCAGCACTGCATCGGCGCGGCCCGCCTGGATGTCCAGGCACGCCTGGTTGACCAGCGACTGCGGGACATTGCCGCCGACTCCGGTGTAGCGCGTCGCGGCGTTCTTCGCCCGCAGGCGCTGCGCCAGCAGCAGCCCAGGATCGCGGTAGCGCCAGGACAGCACGTTGACGACGCGGACCGAGTCGACGGCCTCGAGCACCCGTGGATCCGCTGCGGCGCGGGCGGCCGCCACCATCAGGTCGACGGGCTCCACTCCTGGATGGTCGTTGTGCTGGTTGACCTGGCCGTAGCCGATGAGTACCGGCGTCCTGGGGTCGAGGGGCATGGGCTCTAGTCTGACGGGCCGACCCGGTGGGTGAACAAGACGCCCTCGGAGATCAGTCGATCGGTCTCGTCGGCATCCAGCGCGAGCACCTTCTGGCAGATCTCGCGGGTCTGCTCACCGGGCATCGGCGCGGGCCGAGGTTCGGCGGGCGCAATGTGTTGGTAGGGCGCAGGGCCGGTCTCCGTGGGCATCGGCGCGTCGAACAGCGGATGTGTCATCTCGCTGAACACTTTTCGATAGGCGATCTGCGGATCAGTCAGCACGTCGACGGCCCGGTACATCGGTGCGGCGGGCACTCCGGCGCGCTGTACCAGGTGTGCGACTTCCGTCTTGTCGCGTGTACGCGTCCACTCGGACACGTCGATGCCACCGGTGACTGCAGAAAGCGCGGCGCGGTCGTCGTCGTTACGCAGCGAGATGACGCACCACTCGTCGTCGCCATCGCAGGGACATACCGCGTGCACCGCTGGATCGTCGGCTACCGGCAGGCGCGCCGCGCGGGCGGCCTGCGCGACATAGGCGGTCGCGAGCTGGTTCACCGCGACTTCGGCCTGCGAAATGTGCACGTGCGCACCGATTCCGGTGCGATCGCGGCCGATGACCGCCGCCAGCGAGGCGATCGCGGTGATCCTGGCCGAGACGTGATCAGGGAAGATCGTGGTGGCGTCATAGAAGCTGCCCGCTGGGGCATCCTCGGAGGTCCACAGCCAGGTGACCCCTGTGGTGGCGCGCACCAAGGGGCCGTAGCCCATCCGCGCGCTCCACGGTCCGGTGGCCCCGAACGCGCTACTCTCGGCGAGCACGATGCGCGGGTTGAGCTCACGCAGCCGCCCGTAGGAAAACCCCAGCGACGCAAGCGTTCCCGGCTTGAAGTTGGCGAACACCGCGTCGGCGCCGGCGACCAGTTCGGAGAATATCTCGGCGCCCGACTTGTGCCGCAGGTCCAGGCCCATGCAGTATTCGTTGCGGTGGGTCAACGCCCAGGACCTGCTCATCACCTGGCCCGGCGGCGCCTGGCGTAGCCCGTCGGGGTACGCGGCGCTTTCGATCTTGATGACCTCGGCGCCCAGGTCGGCGAACAGCCGGCCCAGTTCTCCTCCGGCCACGATCACGCCGAGGTCGAGGATCCGCATGCCCTCAAACGGCAGGCCTGCCGTGCCGCTCGTCGACGGCGTGACGGCACGTCGTGTCGGCCAGGCGGCTTCGTCCGCGCCGGCCGACCGCGCGGGGCGGGCGAACCCGACGTGTTCGCCGTCCACCACGAACGGCCCGACCGGAACAGGTACGCGGGCACCGGCGGCGACTTCGATGTCGGCCAGCGCCCCGACAGCACGAAAATGCGCTGCGGACAACGCCTCCGCCGGCGTGAGCACAGCCGCGATCGGAACCCCGCGACGTTGACCCTCCGTCACCAGGTCGTCCATCTTCTGCGCGGCCACGAGATCCGCAATCAAGGCGTTGAGTTCACGTGACGCGGCGTACCGGGCCGCGATGGTGTCGAACTTCGGGTCGGCGAATCGCTCGGGCTCTCCCAGCCACGCATACATGCCTCGCCACTGCCGCGCCGAGAGCAGGCAGATCCGGACGTATCCGTCCCCACACGGAAATATCGGGTAGATCTGCTGATTGCGCGGTCGGCCCCGCCACAGCTCATTGGACCGCTTCAGCCCGACGGCCGCCTGGCCTTCCGATCCGAACGGCGGATCGAGGCACAGTACAACAGCCTCGAATCGCGAAAAGTCGATGTATTCGCCTGCGCCGCAACGTAGCCGATGATAATAGGCAACCAGCGCGGCCCACGCCGCCTGCACGGCCGCCGTCGCCGATGCGACGCCCGCCGGCGGCAGCACCGGTGTTCCCGACGTCGGCCCAGTACGCGACAGTGCGGTCGACATGGCGTACAGCACGGGGTCGGTCGCCCGCCACGACGCGTACGGCCCCGTGGTTCCGAAATCGGTGACCGACAACGCGACCAAATGCCCGAACTGCTCGGCCAGCGCCGCGCACGACGTTCCGAATGCGGTGAGCCCGCCGTCATCGACCACGATGTCGGCTGCGCCGGCCAACTCGATCAACCGGTCACGGTCGGCCGCACGATCGGGGTCGAGCACCGCGCTACGCTTGTTGGCGTTGTGCAGTGCGAACGGAATGCTGGCGCCTGCCACGCTGGGTTGTTCACGGCGCGCCGGGCTGCCGGCCGGGCGGTTCGATTTTCAGCACGTCGGCGCCGAGGTCGGCGAATTGCCGGCTCACGGCGTCGGATTCGGCACCGCCGAGATCGAGCACCCGAAGCGCTTCGAGTAGGCCCCTGCTCACCCGACCAGCCGTTCCACCCACTCCAGGTGGGCGTCGGTGCCGGTAGCCACGTACATCAGATCGATGAACGCGTCGGGGTAGCCGTTGTCGGCCAGCACCCGCACGGCGTCGGCGAGCTTGTCCACGGGAGTGCCTTCGGCAACGTTGACCCTCACGTAGGTACCGATTGCCGACGGGTCACGCCCTACCGCGCGGGCGGCCTCGTCTATGGCGTGCCTTTGCCAGTTGAGCATGTCGAGATTCACGCCGCGCGGCGCCTGCACACCGGCCATCCACCCGTCGGCGCGTTCACCTACCCGCTTGAGCCCGGCTTGGGTGAACGCGCCGAGGTAGACCGGCGGATGTGGCCGCTGTACCGGCTTGAGATCGACCCACGATTCGGGCACCGTCCAGCGCGCACCCTCGTGTCGAGCCGGGCTGGCGGTCCACAGCGCAACAAGCGCGTCGAGGAGTTCGTCGAGCTGCGCGCCGCGGCGGCGAAACGGCGCGCCCGCGGCCTGGTACTCCTCCGGCGACCAGCCGAGCCCGAATCCTGGCAGCAGCCGACCGCCGCTGATCACATCGATACTCGTCAATTGCCGGGCCAGCTGAACCGGCGGATACCACGGCGCGACGAACACGCTGCTGCCCAGGCTCGCCGTGGTGGTTGCGGTCGCAGCCACCGTCAACGCGATGAACGGATCCAGGTTGGCGCGGAACTGCTCGGGGATGGTGTCCTTGCCGGCATAGCCCACCGTCGGATCGACCGCGGCCAGCAATCGATCCCCCACCCAAAGGCTGTCCGCGCCGAGTTGTTCGGCCGTCGACGCGAACCGCGCAAGCTCTCCGACATTCAGATGGGCCGACTCACCGAACTGCGGCAGCGCGAATCCCAGCACGACCGTCAGGCTAGTGCTTGAGGTCCCACGATTCGGGTACTAGGGCCTCACGCGCTATTTACCCGTCGAGACGATGATGAGGCAGATGACCGCCCAAGCCCTCTCCCCAGCGCTGTCCGACAGCGAACTCGATCTGATCAACGCCTACTGGCGGGCCGCCAATTACCTGTCGGTGGGCCAGATCTACCTGCTGGCCAACCCATTGCTGCGCGAACCGCTGGCGCCCGAGCACATCAAGCCGCGCCTGCTCGGACACTGGGGCACCACACCGGGGTTGAACCTCATCTACGCCCATCTCAACCGCGTCATCCGACATCGCGACCTCAACGTCATCTACATCACCGGACCGGGTCACGGCGGTCCGGGTCTGGTGGCCAACGCCTATCTGGAGGGCACGTACAGCGAGGTCTATTCGGGCATCTCCGAAGACGTCGACGGACTGCGAAAGTTGTTCCGCCAGTTCTCGTTTCCGGGTGGTGTGCCTAGCCACGTCGCTGCCGAGACGCCGGGGTCGATCCACGAAGGCGGCGAGCTGGGCTATGCGCTGGTGCACGCCTACGGCGCCGCCTTCGACAACCCCGATCTCGTGGTTGCATGCGTGATCGGCGACGGCGAGGCCGAAACCGGGCCCCTTGCCGCGAGTTGGCATTCCAATAAGTTCCTCAACCCGGTGACGGACGGCGCGGTGCTGCCGATCCTGCACCTCAACGGCTACAAGATCGCCAATCCGACGGTGCTGGCGCGCATTCCGCAGGAAGAACTGGAGTCGCTGCTGTTGGGGTATGGCTACCGGCCGATCACCGTCGCCGGTGATGATCCCGCCGATGTGCACCGGCAGCTGGCCACGGCGTTCGACGAGGCATTCGATCAGATCGGCGCCATCCAGCAGGCGGCGCGGCTGGACGGCGAGACGGGCCGACCACTGTGGCCGATGATCGTGCTGCGCACGCCGAAGGGCTGGACCGGGCCGAAAGTCGTGGACGGCAAGAAGGTCGAGGACACCTGGCGGTCGCATCAGGTTCCGTTGTCCGAGACGCACACCAACGCCGAGCACATGGCGCAGCTCGAGCAATGGCTGCGTAGTTACCGGCCGGAGGAGCTGTTCGACGAGCACGGAGTGCTTCGACCGGAGCTGCGGGCACTGGCGCCCACCGGGGGCCGCAGGATGAGCGCCAACCCGCACGCCAACGGCGGGCTTCTGCTGCGGGATCTGGATCTGCCCGATTTCACCGACTACGCCGTCGCCGTGGACAAGCCGGCCTCCGGAACCGCCGAGGCCACCCGCGTGCTCGGCACCTTCCTTCGCGACGTGATCGTCCGAAATCCCGACGGGTTCCGCTTGATGGGTCCCGACGAGACCGCGTCGAACCGGCTCTCACCAGTGTTCGAGTCGACCGACAAGGCGTGGCTGGCCGAGACCGAACCGGACGACGAGAACCTCGGTCCGGAGGGCCGGGTGATGGAGGTGCTCTCCGAGCATCTGTGTCAGGGCTGGCTCGAGGGCTACCTGCTCACCGGCAGGCACGGGCTGTTCAACTGCTACGAGGCCTTCGTGCACATCGTCGACTCGATGCTCAACCAGCACGCCAAGTGGCTGACCCGCAACAGGGAGCTGCCGTGGCGGCGGCCGATCGCATCGCTGAATTACCTTCTGACCTCCCATGTTTGGCGTCAGGACCACAACGGGGCGTCGCATCAGGATCCTGGCTTCATCGACCACGTCGCCAACAAGCGTCCCGAAGTGGTACGGGTGTACCTGCCGCCGGACGCGAACACGCTGCTCTCGGTCGCCGATCACTGCCTGCGCAGCCGCGACTACGTGAACGTCATCGTCGCGGGCAAGCAGCCCGCGCTGACCTACCTGGACATGGACCAAGCGATCGCGCACTGCACCCGCGGCCTTGGGATCTGGGAGTGGGCCAGCAACGCTGGCCGAGGGCAGGAGCCAGGCGACCCGGGAAGCCATTTCGGCGAACCCGACGTGGTGCTGGCCTGCGCAGGTGACATCCCGACGCTCGAGACGCTGGCCGCCGCCGACATTCTGCGGCGGGAACTGCCCGACCTTGCGGTACGCGTGATCAACGTCGTCGACATCATGCGGCTGCAGCCCGATACCGAACACCCGCACGGCTTGTCCGACCACGAGTTCGACGGCCTGTTCACCACCGGCAAGCCGGTGATCTTCGCCTATCACGGCTATCCGTGGCTGATCCACCGGCTGACCTATCGGCGGACCAATCACGCGCAGATGCACGTGCGCGGGTTCAAGGAGCGTGGCACCACGACGACTCCGTTCGACATGGTGATGCTGAATGACCTGGACCGGTTCCACCTGGTGCTCGACGTGATCGACCGGGTGGACGGGCTGGCCAACCGGGCCGCGATGCTGCGCCAGCGGATGCTCGATGCTCGGCTCGCCGCGCGTCGCTACACCCGCGAACACGGCGAGGACGATCCCGAGGTCTCGGGCTGGACCTGGGATTGGTGAGTACAAATCAGCAAACGATCGGTGATGGAGCTCACACGTATACTCGGGTGCAATGTCTGACCAGGCGGTAGCCCCGCAGCCTCACCCACTGGTCGGGCAACTCTCCGCACTGCACCATTTCCACGCCTACGTCGATATCGCCGTGGTGGTCGTGGTGCTGGCGCTCACCAACCTGATCGCGCATTTCACGACGCCGTCGGCCAGCATCGCCACCGTGCCTGCGGCCGCGGTAGGCCTGCTCATCCTGGTGCGATCGCGTGGCCTGGGCTGGGCCGAGCTGGGGCTGGGCCGCGAGCACTGGAAATCGGGTGCGGGCTACGCCCTTGTCGCCGTCGCGGTGGTGGCGTCGGTGATCGCCGTCGGCGCGCTGCTGCCATGGACGCGCGACATGTTCATGAACAACAACTACGCGACGGTCTCCGGCGCGCTGATCGCATCGATGATCATCATCCCGCTGCAAACCGTCATCCCCGAGGAGCTGGCATTCCGCGGTGTGCTGCACGGCGCGCTGAATCGCGCCTGGGGTTTTCGCGGGGTGGCGGCGGCTGGGTCGTTGCTCTTCGGGCTGTGGCACATCGCCACGTCGCTGGGCCTGACCAGCAGCAACGTCGGCTTCACCAAGCTGTTTGGCGGCGGCCTGCTCGGTACGGTCGCAGGCGTGGTGCTGGCGGTCGCCGCGACGGCGGTAGCCGGCTTCGTGTTCACCTGGCTGCGCAGGCGCAGCGGCAGCCTGATCGCGCCGATCGCGCTGCACTGGTCACTGAACGGGCTCGGGGCCCTGGCTGCCGCGCTGGTGTGGCACCTTTCGACATGACGCGCCGCGTCAGCGCGATGCCGTCTTGCTCCTGGCGCGGAACGCGCGGTTCTTGAGCTTGTTGCCACACGCCGCCATCTCGCACCAGGTGCCGCCGTGGTTGCGTGACCGGTCGTAGAACGCCCACTGGCATTCGTCGTTCGCGCATGCCTTGAGTCGCGGCCACGTGTCGTCGCGCTGGGCGTCGCGCATGATCAGCATCAGTTCCATCAGCCGCTCGCGCACGCAGTCGCCGTCGGCGGCCAGCCGAACCTCCCCGTAGTCGTCCAGGGATGCGTGGGCGCTGCCGCGGGACGCAACGGAACGCAGTGTGCCGAGCGCCGTTTTATTCGGTGGCGGTCCGCCTGCGTTGTGTACCAACATTGCACGCAGGGCCTCGCGCACAGCGCGGACAAGTTCAAGGTCTGCGTCGGTCAGATCGGCGTGCGGCGCCAGCAGGTGGGTGTGGACGAGCCATGGACGGGCGTCGGCCTCGTCGGCGAGCCGGTCCGAGCCGTCCGCCAGCTCGACCGTGTTGACGAGAGCTTGAACGAGTCTCAGCCGGCCTGGCGCCGGTTTGGACTCGTCGTCGCCAGGCCACTGCACGGGCCGCGGGGTCATGCGACCAGCCTAGCGATTCGTGACCGGTATATCAATTTGACTGGTCATCCATGACCGGTGTAATATTTTAGATGGTCATTAGGTTTGAACGCGATTGAAGAGGCTAGAGGTAGAGGACGATGCCCAACGACAAGCTTTCACCGGATCTTCTGTCCGCCGCGAGCGATGTCCGTCGGCGAAGCACAGCCCTGCGGCCGTCGCTGGCGGCGCGGGTCACCGCGCGACTGAAGGCCTACAAGTTCGACCGGCAACTGGCCGTCGGGGTGCCCGCACCGGCCGGCAGCGCGCTCGCGGTGCACCAGGCGCGCGTGACGTCGGTGTCCGAGCGCGAAGCCATTGCACATTCGCTGCGCCAGGCCGTGCGCGATGCCCGCTCCGGCGGCACTCCGCGGTCGTCGCGGATTCCGGTGCACTGCACCAACATTGCGGCGGCGCAGGATCTCATCGACACCATCACGCTGCGGCTGCACTCACCACGGCCGGTGAGCGCACGCGGAATGGCGCGGCTGCGCGTCGTGCTGTCCGACGGCTGCGGACCCCTCTACGAGTTCGGTAAGGGCGACCTCAGCGGCCGGCTCGGCGCGGCACTTGCAGAGCTCTAGACCGACAGCACCGCCGCCCCCGCGATGCGGCCCCCACTCAGATCGGAGAGCGCCTGGTCGGCTCGGCCGAGCGGATACTGCGGGCTGGTGACGTCAATGTGGTGTTTGCCCGCGAATGCCAGGAACTCGCGCGCGTCGTTGCGGGTGTTGGAGGTGACCGATCGCACCTGGCGCTCCTGGAAGAGGTGGCGTTCGTAGTTCAGCGCCGGGATGTCGCTCAGATAGATACCCGCGATGGCCAGGGTGCCGCCACGGTCGAGAGCCTCGAGTGCCGGCAGCACCAGATCGCCCACGGGCGCGAACAGAATCGCGGCGTCCAGCGCCACCGGCGGACGATCGGCGGCGCCCTGCGCCGACGCCGCCCCCAGTGACAGCGCCAACTCACGGGCCCGTTCACCGCGGGTCATGACGTGTACCTCCGCGCCCTGCGCGACGGCCACCTGGGCGGTGAGATGTGCACTGCCGCCGAACCCGTAGATGCCCAGCCGGCCGCCCGCAGGCAGGTCGGCACGCAACAGCGAGCGGTAGCCGATGATACCGGCGCACAGCAACGGGGCCAGTTCGGCGTCGGAGTAGCCGGCTGGCAGGTGGTGAGCGAAACCCGCTGGGACAGTAGCGAATTCGGCGTAGCCACCGTCGGCGTCCCAGCCGGTGTAGCGGGATTGGAGACAGAGATTCTCTTGCCCGCGGACACAGAATTTGCAGTGCCCACAGGTGTGCCTCAGCCACGCGATACCGACGCGATCGCCGACCGCGAATTCGTCGCCTGTGTCCTGGCCGAGCGCAGCGACCTCCCCGACCACCTCGTGGCCGGGGATCACCTGCGGCCGGTGCACCGGGAGGTCGCCCTCGGCGATGTGCAGATCGGTCCGGCACACTCCGCACGCGTGCACGGCGACAAGGAGTTCACCCTGGCCCGGCCGCGGCACGTCGACGGTGGCGCGGTCCAGCGGATGGGTGGCCATCGGGCCCGGTCGTCGAACCCGCCAGGCGCTCATGGTTTGGGCGGCCATCCTCCTATGGTGCTCGCCCGCCGAGACTTATGCGCCAGCTACGTCTTTCGCTGCACCAACCCGACGACCCACAGCAGGATCACCGAACCGAGGACAGCGGTGAACAAGGTGAACCACCAGCCGCCCTCAGCGGTGTCGAACCAGAAGCTGAGCAGGAATCCGCCGATCAGCGCACCGATGATGCCGATCACGATGTTCATCAGGATGCCCGAGCCGCCGCCCTTGACGATCTTGCCCGCCAGCCATCCGGCGATCGCCCCGATGATGATGTAGCCGATCCAGCCAACGCTTGTCAGCGTGGTGGAGCGGGCGAGAAATTCGGTCGCTGCAGTCACGTCCATCGCAGATCTCCTACCTGTCGGCGGCCGTGGCCAGCGAGCCGCTGCACCACGCTTGAAGGTATACCGGACGCGGGTAACGATTCGGCGTTCGAAATGGGTACAAACAGCCGCTCCGGGTGTGGAATCCGTAGGGAAAATCCCGATACGGCATCGGTCACGTACGTCGGCCCCTACAAGTCAGCCGCCGGTAAGCCCTTAGGCCGGTGGCAGCATTCCGGGTGCACTGTTCGGGTCGACCGGAACCGGCACGCCGACGTTGGGATTCTGACCGGGCACATTCGTGCCGGCGGCGGGTGGTGGCGGCGCGTTGGGATCCGGCGGCGGCGGAGGAGGCGGCGTCCACGGCCGGATCGACTGCGCCAGTGTGACGGCCTCGCCCTTCGGAATCGGATTGGCGGCGGTGCCAAGCCAGACCACGAACCACCGTTCGGGCGTGCGCTGGCCCCTCGGCGTGCCCGCGGGGGTGGGCGCTCCGACGACGCCGGCCCAGATCTGGCCGGTGGGCTTGTTCGTGTCGGTGAACTTCACCTCGTAGTACGACGCGACGCCCTCCATGCCTCCCGCGTTGAGCGGGACGGTCTCCTGGTTGACCCGCGTGCCGGGGAACGGCATGAAGAACTCACCCATGTCCGACGCGAGCCGCTGGGCCGCCTTGGTGTTGTCGGTTTCGGCACCGGCGAACAGCTTCAGGTCGAGCCGTCCGAGCAGCACGCTGGTGTCGTTCGGCGGCGGTGCACCAGCCGGCGACCCCGCAGGAGGAAGCTTGTTCAACAACGCCTGCCCGTAGGACAACTGCGTCGCGTCGGCCACCTTCCAGCCAGCAGGCACCACATAGCTGAAGCCGCCAGCGGCGTTGTCGACCCGGCCCGGCTCCGGCGGCGGAGGCGGCGGCGGCGCGTTGGGATCTGCGATCGGAGGCGGCGGCGGCGCGTTGGGATCGACAGGCGGAGGCGGTGGCGCGTTCGGATCCACGGGCGGAGGCGGCGCCGGGGCGCCGGGCGGCGGTCCCTGTAGGAACGTGTTGCCCGCGGGCGGTGGCGGCG